>Ga0181535_10002046_pt1 | contig 25211 bp, 16 predicted proteins | sample PEATcosm2014_Bin_44_FD_119774 | JGI IMG/M metagenome (GOLD analysis project Ga0181535, IMG submission 119774) | Peatland microbial communities from MTU Mesocosm Facility, Houghton, MI, USA - PEATcosm2014_Bin17_30_metaG | ecosystem: Environmental > Terrestrial > Soil > Wetlands > Peat | place...
CGCGACCAAAATCATCACCCAACGATGATCGACCGACCAGGCCAGGTCCCGGCGGTAACGACCCGTCAACCAAACCAGCACGGGATTCTGCCAGTCCCGCGCCTCTTTGCGGAAAAGAAAACTCGCCAGGACGGGGGCGATCGTCATCGAAAAGATCACCGCTCCGAGCAAGGCAAAAGCGACGGTCCAGGCCATGGGACGGAACAAGCGGCCTTCCACCCGCTGCAGAGTGAAGATGGGAAGATAGGCGGTAATAATAATAGTGATGGCGTAAAAAACAGGACGCTGTACCTCGTGCGCGGCAGCACGAATCCTGTCTGCCACCGGCTTCCTCTCAGGGTCCTGGCCAATATGGCGGATGATGTTTTCCACCATCACCACGGTTCCGTCCACAACCATTCCAAAGTCCAAGGCTCCGAGCGACAGCAGGTTGGCTGGAATCTGCCGGATGTCCAGACAGATCGAGGCAAATAAGAGCGAGAAGGGAATGGTCAGAGCGACGATCAGCGCACCACGGATGTTGCCCAGTAACAGCAGCAGCACGAGCGTCACCAGGATGAATCCTTCGGTGAGGTTGTGCAGAACGGTATGGGTTGTAAAGTGAATCAGGGTACTGCGGTCGATGAAGGGAACAATCTTCACCCCAGGGGGCAGAACGTAGTTGTTCAGTTGCTTGACCTTTGCTTCAAGTCCTTCCAGTGCCGCTTCGGCATTGGCGCCCTTCCGCATCGGCACCACTCCCGAGACGACGTCATTGTTATCGACGATCTTGCCGTCCTCGCGTCGAATGGCCCGTGCGAACTGGCCCAGCCGGATCTTGGGGCCCTGGGATACGACGGCGATGTCTTTGACGCGAATTGGCGTTCCAGTCTTGGTAAGAATGACCGTGTTCTCGATATCACTTACGTTTCTGACCAGGCCTACTTCACGAACATTGATTTGCTGCAGACCGGCTTCCACAAAGCTGCCACCGGCATTGGTGTTGTTGTTTGTAAGCTGCTGCTCCACCTGTGCCAGGCTGAGGCCGTAAGCGATGAGCTTGTTGGGATCAACCTTTACCTGGTACTCACGCGTGGGGCCGCCGAAAGTGTTGACGTCCACTATGTCAGGAACGGCCTTCAGGTTCTTCTCGACAACCCAATCCTCCAGTGATTTGAGTTCCATCACGTCGTACTGCGGATTGCTGCTATGCAGGGTGAAGAAATAGATCTGGCCCGCAGGGCTCCAGTCAGTGCCCATCTGCGGCGTGACCCCGGCCGGCAGAGTGGCTTGGGTCAGCCGTTCAAGAACGCGCTCGCGGTTCCAGTCGTTGCTGGAGTCGTCGTCAAAAATCAACTTGATGTCGGAGAGGCCGAAGATGGAGAACGAACGCAGGTGTACCACGTGGGGAATGCCGTTCAAAGCGGTTTCCACCGGGACCGTGACCTGCTGCTCCACCTGTTCGGCAGAGATTCCGGGCCATTGCGTGATGACCTCGACATAGTTGTCGGCCACATCGGGATAGGCATCGACCGGAAGACGGTGAAACGCAACCATGCCACCGGCAATCAGCAGCAGGGTAAACGCGAGAATCAGCAGCTTCTGGTCAAGCGCAAAATCAACGATTCGCCGAATCATCTATTGCTCCACCGTGTTCTGCATCACCAGGGCGTTCTGGACCACTTTCGCTCCGGGTTTGATGCCGGAGACCACTGCCTGCATCCCTCCTGGAAGCATGGCCCCGGCGCCGACCTCTTGCCTGGCGAACGATCCATTGCCCAGGGGCGCGAAGACCCAGTTACGGTCGTGCAAGTGGAGGATCGCGGTTGCGGGCACCGCGGCAAACGTTTCCATTGCCTGTCCGTGGAAGGCGGCCGAGACAAACATGCCGAGGCGCATCAATCCCGGATTCTCGACCTCCAGGCGAACTTTCGCCGTGCGCAGGGCCGGATCGAGAATCGCCCCGATATTGCTGACGCGGGCGCTGAAAACTTTGTCGGGATAAGCGCTCAAATGAATGTCGGCATGGTCGCCAAGGTGAACCTGGGGAAGAGAGTTTTCGTACACATCACAGAGAATCCAAACATGAGAGATGTCCGAGATGGTAAACGGATTCGGACCTGACAGGCCTTGCACACCGGCAGAGTTGGTTACCTGCTGGTCGGTGATCATGCCTGATACCGGGGCATAAATGCTGACCAGGCCGGTGGGATGATCCTTGTCCACGCCCAGCAAATTCAGGTGTTCCCGGGTTGTTTCCAAGGTAACTTTTGCGTCCTGCTCCGCGTCCTCAAAATTCTCCAGAGCGCTCTTGGCGATGGCTCCCTGATCGAACAGAAGCTGAGCCCGCTCCAGTTGCACTCGCGCCAGCCGTTCGTCGTTGACGGCTTTTCTGTAATCGGAAAACGCTCCCGATACATCGCTGCTCTGAACCCGCAGCAGCAATTGACCCTTCTTCACAAAATCGCCGAGCCGCGCGTGAATCTCCACCACCCTGCCCGTGGCAAGGGAGATCACGGGCACGGTACGCGAGACGTCCGGGCTGACCACGCCGGTGACGTTCAACTCTGGCGCTGCTTTGTACTCGCCGGCGACGGCCAGCGGAAATTGCTCGGGGTGGTCCACCTTGAAGTTGTTGGCATCCGAGTCCGCTACTACGACCGGTTGTGGCGGAACCTCGGCTTTGAGGTCCGCGCTGCCACCCCGGCAACCAACCAGCGTCACGCTCAAAAGCAGGCAGAGAGTTACCATCAGAATATTGCCGGAAAACGTGATTCTCATTGCATCACCTCGCGGCCCACGGCCAGGTTCAGTTGGGCTGCCGCCGTCAAATAGGAACCCACCAGGTTTACGTAGGCCAGTTGCACGGCGCGGTAGTCGCTCTCGGCGTTTAAGAAATCAAGCAGGGAAGCTCCGCCGTTGCGATAGGAAAAAAAGATTGTGTCCCTTACCCGCGTGGACTGTTGCAGATACTTGGCTTTGTATGGCTGTAGCAGCGCCACGGTGCTGGCCAGGGTAGCAAAGCCGGAGTCCACGTCGCTGAAGACCTGCGCTTCAACGGCGTCGCGCAGGCGCTCATTGCGCGTAATGTCAACTTGGGTGCGCAGCTTCTCGCCCTGGTTGCGGTCAAAGATGCGCAGCGGAAGGCTTACGTTGAAGCCGACATATTGATCGATGGGCGGGTTGCGTCCCGCATCGACAGCGAAAGTCGGGTCCGTGGAACCGTTGGAGATGGCCAGCTTGTGGTCGGTGCGGGCCTTGTCTACTGCTTGCAAGGCAGCTTGCAGGTCGGGACGGCTTTCCATGGCAATCCTGCGGAACTCATCGCGGGGCAAAAGCTGTTCGTTGAAATCATAAGTCCCGCTAACGTCGTACTGTTCCACCAAAGTACGGTCGTTGAGAAGCGTGAGCAAAGCTATTTTCGCAGTGCGCAGGTTGACCTCGGCAGTCTGCAGATCGGATTCATACTGCACCCTCTGCAATTCCAGCCGGTCTAAGTCAATCTGCGCGATGTCGCCGGAGTTGAAGCGTACACGGCTGATGCCGAGCACATGGTCGTAATAGGCCAGGTTGTCTTTCGCCAGTTGCAGCACCGCTTTGGACTGAAGAATAGACACGAAGGCGCTGCGTAGACCGAACAGCAGCGTTCGTTCCAGATCGGCCTGGGTTGAAACCGCAATTGCCGTGCCCTTCTGAGCACTTTCAAATCGCAGTTCGCGCTTGTGCTCGCGCTCGTGCAGATAGCTGAACTCAGCCACGGTCAGCAGATTGCCGCAACAACTATGCGGCGGCCCTCCGCCGAAGGGATTGAACTGATCGGCGGTCAAGGAAGCGCTGGGATTGGGCCGGAGATGGGCGGTAATCTCCTGTGCCTTTGATTCGTCAATGTTCAGCTGGCCAGCCATCAGGGTCGGATTGTTCTGTTCGAAGCGCTGGCGCACCTGGTTCCATGTCATGGGCAACTGTGTCTGAGCCATAACGCTAACACTGCTCAAGAAGATAAGTGTGCGGCACAGCCAACGCAGCTCTTGCATCCTTCACTCCATTGCATGTCATGTATTGAATTGCCCGTGCGTGTTGATCGCGCGCACGGATGTGAGCGGTCCTGCGCAACATGTATGATCACCGACTCGAAACGAAATGAAAAGACTATCTTTTGATTACTGCACAGTATTAAAGATGTTGTAATAATACCTGCAAGAATAGTGACATTCATGCTTATTGGAAATGATCGGCCTGCATCCGTACCTGTACACGCAAGAGTTAATCGCTGTGAAAATAGCATGGCCAGGCAGGGTCCGGCTACCCATGCCGGCCCTGCCACCCCCACCTGGGCCTTCATTCCGCAAGGCGTAAAATGCGACGCGACTCAGTGGCGCTTTTGTCGCCTTCTAGCCTCCGATGTGTGAGTTGCTTACCTTGCCATTCGCATCGGACACGGTACGCACCTGAATTCGGGCTCCTGTGACCGTTCCAGTGACAGTTGCCTTTCCGCCGGCGTAATTGTCGAGATTGTGTCTATCACCTTCGAGAATATATGGTTGGTCCCCGACCATCAGGACGAACTCTGATCCGCGTTCCACGCAAGCCAGGGTGCAGGTTTGCAAAGTCTGATTTCTCTGGCATGTGTATTGATGCACGATTCGCGCGGCGCAGGTCACTGTTCCAGTCAAGCTTCGTTCCATATTTAAAGCAGGAGTAGTTTGCAGCTCTACTTGCTGCGCGATCGCAAACATCGCACCGAACACTACGAACGCCGTGACAAGTGTCAGCCGTTTTACGGAAGTGTTCTGCATTTCAATATCCTTTCAGCCGCTCGTCCTGGGTGGGCAAAGCTCTTTGATGTCAGAACAGAACCAGTGGCTTGTACGCCACCTGACTAAAGCGGCTCGATACCGCCAATACTTTGCTGCAATACTATCGATGGTTTTCGATAGCACATTCTCTTGTACGCCATGCAAGCTAAACGAGAGCTTAAACGTTCGTAAAAGCTTTCTAAAAAACTGGAAGATTCTCTCCGAAGCGCGGCGTGTCGCTTTCGGAGCGCCGCGTTTAGAAATATTTTAGGAACGATTTATCCGGCCTTTAGCTTGGCTCGAATCTAATCGAATTGGGCTCATTCGGCAGGGGCACAGAAGACAGATACGTAACCGTTGATCCGGCGATGTTTAGTTCTGATCCAGCATTCAAGCTCAAGGAGGTACGATGAGGACAGTGTTGCGTGACACCATTTGGGAGGGACTCGACCCGGCGCTGGAAACATATTTGAATGTGTCCTCTTCGTTCTTCCGGGGAATCGATCGCATCTGGGAGGCCGAATCCGCTTTGGCGAGGCTCCTGGGCGCCTTAACGGAATCTCGGACAAGCAGCCTGCCTTGCGAGGATGCCGCCGCAGCCGGTGTTTTTCGTTATCTTGCCCGCATTACAGGCAAGTCGCAGGGATCGCTGGAGTACGTCACGAACATTGCGCACTTGATGTACGCGACCATGTTGCTCGACACGTTCCTGTCAGAAACAACCCAGTTTTTGTTTCTCCTGAGTCCGCGCGCAATGGGCGACAACCAGCCGGTGCCATTGCGGGGCCTCATCGATTCGCCATGGCGGAACGATGCCATCACCTGTGCAGCGCTGGCGCGCGCAAGTGAAATTGGAAAGCTCCCCTTTCCTGAACGGATTCAATTTCTGCAGGAAACTTTTGGTTTGCAGATCACCATTGCAGCCGACGCCCTGGCGGGCGTGGAACACTTTTCGTGTGTCAGCAGCAACATGACGCACGACCAACAGGGTAGCTTTCAGTTGCAGCTTGACGGCAGGGGAGACATTGTGGCGAAAGAGCAGACATGTCCGCGTCATGCAAGAAAAATTAGCCGGGAAGATGTGCGTTGGGCGATTGATAGCTTTGAACGAGCCGCCCGGCCGGTGGTTGAAGCCGTATTTTCACAGCTTCTCAAGCAGGGAGACCATCCGGCGGTACAACTCTTGCTGAAGGGTTCAACCGTAAAGCTTGAGCTTAGTCAGTTCTAACGGGCGCCCGAACGGTGCAGCGATCCGGTTTTTCCCGGTATCGAAATTTCGATTTCGGCTGGATGCTCCGGGCAGGACAACGGAATCAAAATAAGTCCGCTTACTTTTGCTACCGGCTTTAGTTTCACGGCTTGGTGGTTGGGGTTCGGCGGCCTTACCCGCGGACGGCAGCAAACCTGCTGTACGAGTACCATCCGTCATCCCACCAGTGCAGGTCGAGATAACGTCCTTCGGAAGCTTCATACAAGCACGGGACGCTTCGATAGCCTCTGTGGTCGCGGCATTCAGAACCAAGAGCAACGACCGAGAATCTGCGCTGTACCTCAGGGTACTCCGCCCCAAATGCGAGAAACTCGCGTAATTCGACAGGCCGCAGACCTTCCTTGCCGAGTTCACCGAGAACTTTTTCGGATGTCATCCGGATGTCGAAGCGGACAAGGATAATTTCCAGCCGTGCCTGTCCGCGCCGGGCCGGTGGAAAATTCCGGGTTGTGATCGACGAGTTTACTGCCTGGTAGTTTCCCGCATTCACCGCGTCTTCCACCGGGAGATCGTAGTTGACCAGGAGAGGGAAAGTTTCTCTTGGCTTGCTCGCCGCCTGGGCCAATACCTGGGCAAACCTGTCCAGAAGCCCATCGCCTTGCGCGTCAACCGCTCGAATGACGTCCTCCTCGGACTGTCCGAGGTTTTTCAGCTTGCCAAGCAAACTGTCTACGATTGTGGATAGATCCTTCGCCATCACGGGGTCCTTTGGCGCGCTTGTATGTGGCAACGCCTCAACAAGCGAATGTTTACAAAACTTGTTTACACCTGCAGCTCAGTTCCTTCTCCTGGTAGAAAGTAACTTGCAAGTACGGCGTTCATCCGAGCCGCGCAACAAACACCAGAAGTCCGAATATCACAATGGGAACCAGGGCCAACGCTACCCAGGACACGATTCTCTTTTGCCACGGTGTGGAGCGCAACTTCCAGTCTCGCAACTCCATGCGGTCGGCCACGCCAACCCGCTCCTGGTGCCGCAGGTCCCAGGCAAAGTCTCTGGCGCTGGCATAGCGATGGCTGGGATTGCGCTCCAGGGCGCGATAGACAATCTCCTGGAGTTGAGGAGAAATTGTTGGGTCGAGCTCGCACGGAGGCACCGGGTTGTTCAACAACCGGTCATTCATGGCCGCAAACGGATTCGGGCCCGTGAACGGTACTTTGCCGGTCAGCATTTCGTAAAGCATGACCCCGAGGGCGTACAGGTCGCTGCGTGCATCGCCGCGCTTACCCTGTACCTGTTCGGGCGAAATGTAGTCCGGAGTTCCCATCGTATTCGAAGCCTTGGCGAAGGTGATTCGCCGGGCTCTGACCGAAGTGGCAAGACCAAAGTCGATGAGTTTGATGTGGTCTTCCGCGTCGATCATCACATTCTCCGGCTTCAGATCACGGTGCACGACGCCCTTGCGGTGGAGGTAGTCAAGTGCTTCACAAATGGCCAGGGTGATCGTAATGGCGCGTTCCCTGGAAAGCCTGGGCTGCAACTGGTTGAGGAGTTGGCGCAACGGTATTCCGGCTACCCACTCCATCGCTATATAAAGCCGGCTCCGGTTGCCTTCCGGAAGGACCTTTGTTACCCAGGGATGGTCGAGGGTTGCGCCGATATCCTCTTCGCGGTGGAAGCGCTCCAGAAGAACCGGGTCGCCTTCCATGTTGGGATGCGGAATCTTGATCGCAACCGGCCGCCCGGTACGCAGGTCCGTGGCACGGAAGATTGAAGCCATTCCGCTGCGAGCGGCTACGCCCTCGATGAGGTAATGGTCAAGCTGCGCCCCGGTCTGGATCGAATTTGTCATCGCCTTACTCCCCGGCCAAGACGCCGGCCTGCATCTGCACTGCGCTCAAGTGCCTTGCTACGGTCATCAGCCAACCTTGATAGCATTTCGAGCGGACCCATCTCGACAGACATCAGTGCTTATCCTTTGTCCGGGAACTCTTGCCGTGGGACACTGGCGCACACCGGGAAACCGGGCGCATACACAACCTTCCGTGAGGCACTGGAGTGAATCAGGGCGAACCCAGGGACCGAGGTGCGGAGTTGAGTCCTGCCAGGCGCCCGAACAGCAGCGATGCGCTCGACGCGCCCTGATGCGGGCTTTGCAGCCGGGAAGAGCGCAACCAGAAATCGAAGCAGGAACAGGATGGCCGCCATGGAGACCGATACAAATGCCGCGAGGACGAACATGAGAACCTCCGGCGCGGCTGAGCCATGCACTGTGTCCCAGTCCGCTTTAGGTTCATTGGATAACTTTGCGCCTAAAACACGCATAAACATTGCCTTAAATGTTCCTAAACGCAGATGCGAAAAGCGAGGAGAAGGCAAGGCATTGGTTCCGCTGCCTGATGCGCCACGGTTCGTAGCTTGCCGGGCAAGGGGAAGGTGTCACAACGGCTACAAACCAGCGGCACAAACAACAGTGATTCTCATCACGCCGTCAAAAACCCAATAGGAGGAAAATCCCAATGCGTCTGACGCACTACTCGAAGTCCGGGGAATTTCAGACGTATTTGTCTGGAACTGTGAACGGGGCTTCTGAACCAGCGTTTCTCACCAGGGGCAATCCCCAAAGGATTCGGCGTCCCATGAGAGGATTACTTCAAGAGGATGTGATTGACCGGAGCCCAGCCGCGGCCATCGTCGTCGCGCCGCAGGTTTCCGGCATCGCCCAGGCACTGGCACACGCCCGTCACCGCCATTTTGACCGGGCAATTGTGGCGGATAACGCAAGTGACTGCACACGGTACTGCTGCGCCAGACGGCGCGGCTGGCGGGAATGGATCTGCATCTTTCATCCTGCCTTCGGTGGTGCGCGTTATGAAATCATCGGAAAAGCCATTTGAAGCTTGCACCCTTGCCGGCGTCTTTCTGAATGCCGTAGAAAGCAACTCGGACCGGCTCATGCTGTATGAGGAAGCTGGTGAGTGGAAGAGCATCTCCAGCCGCGAACTGTACCGCCGCGTGTCCGGGGTTGCACGCGGCCTGCTTGCCTGCGGCGTCAAGCGGGGCGATCGCGTTGCAATCCTCGGCGAAAACCGGCCCGAGTGGCCGATTGCCGATTTCGCCGCCCTGCTGATTGGCGCGGTCACCGTGCCGATCTATGCAACGCTCACTTCGGGACAATGTGAGTACATATTGCAGCATTCAGAGGCGAAGGTCATCTTTGTCTCGACTGCCGTGCAGGTCGAGAAACTCCTCCGCATTCCCGCGCCGGCTCATCTTGAGCGCATCATTGCCATGGATCGTGTTCCCCGATCCGATCCAGAGGTGGGTTGGATCGGTGACTTCTACAAGGATGGTTCCGTTGAACGCGATCGGGAATTCGACTCGATGGCCGAACAGATCACCCCGCGGATGCTTGCAACACTCATCTACACCTCGGGTACAACCGGAATCCCCAAGGGCGTGATGATCACCCACGGCAACCTCGCGTCCAATATCGCCGTTTCATTTGAGTCATTCAAAATCGGGCCCGGCATGATCGCAATTTCCTTTTTGCCGTTGGCTCACATTGTGGCGCGGCACGTTGATATCGGGTTGCTGAATCGAGGCTGTACGCTGGCGTATTGTCCGGTGATCGAGGACCTGCCGCGCGTCATGCGACAGATTCGGCCAACCCTGTTCGTCGCCGTTCCGAGGGTCTACGAAAAGATATACAACCGTGCCAGCAGCCAGGCTTCGCAAGGTATCAAGGGCAGCCTTTTCAACTGGGCGATCAAGGTCGGCGGCGAGCACATCCACGAAATCCTGGCGGGCAGGCGTCCCAAGGCCCTGAGTTGGCAGGTAGCCGAGAAACTCGTTTTTTCGAAAATTCGCGCCGCAATGGGCGGCCGGGTTCAGATTTTTGTTGCCGGCGGCGCGCCCCTGGGCCGCGAACTCGGCGAGTGGTACGCCAAGGTCGGCATCGAGATATTTGAAGGCTATGGCCTCACAGAAACCTCGCCCCTGGTCGCGATCAACTGTCACGGCTACAACAAAATCGGGACGGTTGGGCGTCCACTGTCCAACGTTGAAGTGCGCATTGCCGAGGACGGCGAGATTCTCGTCCGCGGGCCGAGCGTGATTCAGGGCTACTGGCGCATGCCGGAGGAGACCGAGAACTCCTTTGATGGAGACTGGTTCAAGACCGGCGACATCGGGCACATTGACGCCGATGGATTTCTCTCGGTGACGGACCGTAAGAAGAACCTGATCAAAACGTCCGGTGGCAAATTCATTGCGCCTCAGCCGATTGAGAACTCATTGAAGAGAAACCCGCTGATAGCCGAAGCCGCCGTGATCGGTGATCGCCGCAGATTTCCGGCCGTGCTCATCTCGCCGACCTTTGAGCGACTGGAAGACTGGGCGCGCCAAAACCATGTGGGGTTCCGTAATCACGTTGACCTTGTTACTCATCCCCGCGTCCAGGCGCTGTACGAGGAGATTGTTGGCGAGGTAAACCAGAATCTTGCACGTTACGAGAAGTTGAAGAAAGTACTGCTGCTCCCAGACGATCTCAGTATCGCTGCCGGCACGTTGACCCCAACTCTCAAACTGCGCCGGCATCAACTCGAAGCGCAGTACCGCGATTCCATCGAACGCCTGTACGCGGACGCTTCCCCGGTGGATCGGACAGCGGCCGTCCATTAAATCCCGGCCGGTAAACAGACCCCGCAACCGGTTCAGAAGGGAACGGCATGGGGCAGCAGGCGTGGAGCACTGCGTAGACCTTTCAGGCAAGGCCGATCCCTGCAACTAATCGTGCAAAACTACGCTGACCAGTGAACTATGCACGTGTACGCTGCCGCCATCGTATTCAATGAACCCCAGCTCCCGGAACCGGTTCATGAAGAAACTGACCCGCGAACGGGTTGTACCAATCATCTCGGCCAGTGTTTCCTGACGAATTTTTCCAATGAGTGGGATCGGTCTGGATTCCTGACCAAAGTTGGCCATCAGTAGGAGGAGCCGGGCCAGGCGTTTTTCGCTGGAGTTGAAAAGTTGATCCACCAGGTCAGCTTCCATGCGAATATTCCGGGAAAGAAGATAAGCGAGAAAGCGTTCGGCAAACTCCGGTTCCTTATGCAGCAGTGCGACCATGGCGCGCTTTTCGATCCGGAGAATCGTACTCTCCTCCAAGGCGCTGGCGGTGGAGATGCGAATTGGCTGACCGGCAAGACTGCCCTCGCCAAAAAAACTGGCCTCCGGCAGCATGGCAACCACAGCCTCTTTTCCATTCTTGGATACAACCGTGAGCTTTACCTTGCCGCGCTGGACGTAGTAGACGGCGTCCGCCTCGTCCCCTTGCGAAAAGATGAACTCACCGCTCTGGTACGCCTGACTCGTCTTTCCAGCGGAGAGTTTTGTCAGCAGGAGGCGGGGATCGAAAGTGCCGATGCTTTCCGCCGGTACCATTGCCGGGCCAAACCCCACCGCGGGAGATGACGCCGGGGGCGAAGACGTGCTCGGCCCGTCCCGAGTCTTCGGTCTTCTCGTTGGGGCGACGTTGGGATTGGTGGCCATCGAAGCCTCCTCCTTGGACAGGTCACTCGGAGTGGCTTTCCAAGTGCGCCTAGTATAACCCGAAAGGGGAAGCGTAAACGTGAATGCTTGACGCTGCTCTCCCGATTTGAACCTTGAATGAGTTGAAGATACTGCTTCAAAAGCGGGTGGAGGTGGACTAAACTCGCGTGATCATCCTCAGATTGCAGTTTCATGGAGATTGCGATGTTCCTGGTTGGCCGCTTGCTTGCCATTTCTACCTTCGACGTGCGCAACACGATACGGGTTGGTAGTCGCGCAACACGCTCGGCGTTGAGGTTGCTTGCGCCGCTTGCAATGGGTGTGTTCGCGCTGATCGGAGCGTCAGCCGGGAGCTCCCAAACACTGCAGCCGTTGCCGTTCACCTTTGAGCAGAATCGAGGACAGGCGATGCCGGAATATGAGTTTTTGTTCCGGCACAGCGGTGTGAACGCGGGATTCCGGTCCAATCGGGTTGACTTGTTCCTGCCTGGCGCCGCAGGCAGCCAGGCGAGTTTGCGTCTGCAACTGATCGGCGGACAATCCTCTCCGGTGGGAGCCGAACTGCAGGAGGGACGCAGCAACTACCTGCGAGGAAACGATCCCTCCCGTTGGCTACGGGACGTACCAAACTACAAGAGAATTCGGTATCCCAACCTCTATCCCGGCATATCCCTTGTCTTTTATGGAAGCGGCGACCGGCTGGAGCATGACTTCCTGGTGGATGCCGGCGCCGATCCATCCACCATCGCGTTTCGCATTGACGGTGCGGAGAAGATTGAGCGCACCGCTGGGGGCGACCTCCAGATCCATCTCGCCGGCAGCACCACGACCCTGCGGAAGCCGGTGGCTTACCAGGCGGGCCATGGCTCGCGCACCAACGTGGACGCTGATTTCCTGTTGAGTGCAGATGGCGTGGTGCGCTTCCGGATCGGCCCATATGAAGCCACGTCTCCCCTGGTGATTGACCCGGTCTTTGTGTTCTCGACTTTTCTGGATGGCAGCGGAGCAGATGCGATCGCGGCGGTGACGACGGACGCAGCGGGGTAAGTCTACTTGACCGGCAGCACGACTTCCACGAACTTCCCCACTCTCAACCCGGAGCAACCATATCTGGATCAAAGCGGAGGAGCGAATACAACCCCGCTTGATTCCTTTGTTACAAAGCTTGATCCGACGGGGGACAAACTGATCTATTCGACCTATCTGGGCGGATCGGGCGCGGACAATGGCGCGGCCATCCGCGTGGATGGCAAGGGCAATGCGATTGTCGCCGGCTACACGGACTCGCAGGATTTCCCTCATGCAGGAGCAATCCCGATAACCGGCTGCCAGTTCAACGGAAACTGCTACTTTCTGACCTCGCTTTCGCCGGACGGATCTCAGTTGAATTACTCAGGCATCGTCGCCGGCATCCAGGCCTATTATGGAAGCGCCGGCGTACTTGCCCTGGACTCCACCGGCAACGCCTATGTCTCGGGTGACATCTGGGCTGAAAATTTCACGGTCACACCGGGAACGCTCTCCTCCTATCTCCCTGGCTATCCTTACAGCACCCTGTTCGTGATGAAGGTAGACCCGACCGGAAAACTGCTTTATGCAACGGGGATTCTTGGGGCTCCCGCATGGGGCGCTTTTGTTCCGTTCAGCATTGCAGTGGATGGAAGCGGACAGGTGACGCTTGCCGGAACCGCCAGCCTGGGCCTGCCGACGACCTCCAACGTCGTTCAGCCTTCATTCCCATACTCAACAACGGACGAAGCTCTTACGGCGGGCTTTGTGCTGCAGTTGAACGCCACGGCCTCCGCGATCAATTTCGCCAGCTATCTTCCCGGCACCGGCTCCGCCGACGGAATGGCCGTCGACTCCAGCGGCGATCTCTATTTTGTGGGGGCCACCGCTGAGACCAGCCCGGCCGTCACGGCAAAAGCCTATGAGTGGATTGCTGACAGCAGCTACGTGATGGAACTGAGCGGCGGGGCCACGGCGGTGAAGGCTGCCGTCTACTTCACGTGCTGCATGGCGGGAATTGCGCTCGACACAAACCGCAACGTTTTCGTCGGAGGAATGACCATGTCCTCCACGTTTCCGATGAAGCATCCGTTCACGCCGATCTATGAATTCGCCATGGCCGATGGGGACATGGCCGTGGCGGAGTTCGACTCCGGCTTGAGCACACTCTTGTTTGGCAGCTATCTCAGCTCGACCATCGCGCCCTATCCCGGCAGCACCTTCACGAGCATGACGGTAGACGCGCAGAACAACCTGATTCTTACCGGCAAGACCATGGCCGACGATTTTCCGACCACCGCGGGAAGCTTCCAACCGCAACTTCCTACGGCGGAGTACCCCCTCTCGGATGTGGCTCAGGCAACGTTCGTCTCCAAGATCAATCTCGCTAAGCCGTCGCCGATGGGATGCCTTGATAACTATTCGTGGAATTTTGGCAACGCGACTCCTGGGGTGCCTCTGACCAAGACGGTCAACCTGATCAACTGCGGCAACGCTCCGCTGCATCTCTCGTCCATCACCTCGACTGAACCCTCATTCACCACCAGCCAGAGCTGCGGCGCGATTGCGGCCGGCGTCTCCTGTCCCGTCACGGTGACTTTCGATCCACTGCAGTCGGGGAGTCTTGAGAGCGTCCTGGAGTTCAATGATGATGGAGCGGTGCGCGTACAGAAAGCGATCTTTACCGGCATGGGATTGGCCCCCAGTATCCAACCAGTGGCAAACCCCGTGATGGTTGGGCACGCGTTGGTGGGAGCTCAGAGCCCATTCTCTCTGCAGCTTTTTAACGACGGGAATTTTCCCCTCGCCATCACGATCACCGCTGTCACGGGCAGCAGCTTCAAGGTCCCCAGCTACTCCTGCACCTACTTCGGCGGTAGCGCATGCCCGATCAACATTGTCTTTGCCCCACGAGTGGTGGGCACAAATACAGGCTCTCTATTGCTTTCAACAAACGATCCGGTGAATCCGCGGTTCGTTGTCAACCTGAGCGGCGTTGGAGACAGCGTTTATCTGACTCCGGTGATCGCTTACCTCAGTCCGGGAACGGCACCGATCGGTACGCCGGTCAGCGTGAGCGTGTTCGGTACCAACTTCTATCCCGCATCGGTTGTGAATGTGAATGGAACGGCGCAGCCAACAACCTATGTGAGCAACAGTGAATTGCAATTCCAGCTCACCTCGTCTGAGCTGGGCGCAGTGGGCCAGGTGCCAATCAAAGTTGTCAATCCTTCGCCGGGCGGATCGAGTAACACCGCCTTCTTCGCGCCATATCGGGCCCTGACCATCAATCCCTCTGCTCTTGCCTATGTTCCGTCGACCGGAACGTTGTACGCTGCGATACCGGCATCCGCCGCGAGTAATCCCAACACGGTCATTCCCGTCACACCGGCTACAGGAGCGCTTGGCAAGCCGATCACCGTAGGCAATAACCCGGTCCTGCTGGCCGCATCCGGAGACGGAAAGTACCTTTATGTTGCACTCAGCACGGACCAGACCATTCAGCGCATCAACCTGGCCACGAGGGTAGTGGAACGGAGCTTCCCCTACCCAGGCAACACCAGTTGCAGGGGCTGCGCACTGGATGCCACCGGTCTTCAGGTGGTTCCCAATGCACCCCAGGAGGTGGTCCTGGCACTGGGAACATCGCTCGCTCTCTACAACGATGGAGGATTGGTGAACTCGATCGTGGCACCGTTGAACTCGATCCTCGAGTTCAACGAGATTGCCTTTGTTGGAAATTCCAACATCTTCGGTCTCCCACTCACCCTTGAACAGTGTGCGCCCTTTGACGTCACCCTTGGGGCCTCTGGTCTGGCGTACACGCCGCCGGCTCCGACAGGTTGGCCGTGCAGCCAGTTTTCGGGTGGAAGTGCGTTGGTCTCGAGTGGAACGTTGCTTTATGACGATGCGGGTCAGGTGTGGGACACGACCACCATGACGATCTCGGGAACATTCCCGGTCGCGACCCAGGCCTATGAAATGCGCAATATCGCGTTGGACCCAACTACGCCGAATTTCTATTTGGTTGGCATCAACCAGAGTGATCCGAACTTCTATCTAGCCTTGTTCTCGTACTCCACCCATTCGCTGGAGGAGATTGGAGAGCTGACTTTTCCGGGCGTGATGGATCCGTCTATCAGCGATCTGATTCGATGGGGAAGCGATGGATTCGCATTTATCGCGCCCGGACCGGGACTGACAGATCAGGAGCTTTACCTTTTCCGCAGCAATCTGGCCAATGCGCAGACTACAAACCCCGTGCCGGTTCTCAGCTCTCTGTCGTACACATTCTCGAATCCGACCATCTACGTGCAGACCCTGGATGTGTACGGAAGCAACTTCGTACCGAGTTCCGTAGTGCAGTGGAATGGTACGGCCGTCCCCACAGCATTTATATCCAGCACCCACCTGATCGCAACCTTGAAGTACCCGCTTTTGGCCAACGCGACTACGGCGCAGGTGACCGTATTCACTCCGGCACCGGGCGGAGGGACCTCCAGCGCACTGCAATTTCATGTCGGCCAGTTCGAGCCCACGGCCACTTTGTCTGCCACTGCGCTGAACTTTGGGAATGTGCTGCTCGGTGAGACCGGCGGAGTGGAGTACATCACCGTGTCGAACAACGGATGGGCTCTCCTGTTTTTCTCCTCCATCACGACCACGGGAGACTTCTCTTCCTCAAGCACTTGCACCTCTAGTCTCACATACCTCGACACCTCGGGAACCTGCGAGATCGCGGTCACCTTTTCCCCGACCACAGCAGGACAGCGGACCGGAACAATCACCATCACGGACAATGCCCCGGATAGTCCGCAGGCGATCAGCCTCACGGGAAGCGGAACCATAGGGCTGCCCCTGATACTTTTGCTCTCCGGCAGCAATGCCACGGAGGGTTCTGGCAGCTTCACGCTCACGTTGAATGGCGCCGGCTTTGTCTCGGGCTCACAGGTGTTGTGGAACGGCGCGGTGCGGGCAACAACCTATGTGAGCAGCACGGAGCTAACGGCGACGATTCTGGCGTCCGACATTGCGCACGAGGGAACCTTCCTGGTCACCGTGGCCAACCCGGCGCCAAACGCGGCTACCGCGGCAGCGCAGCCCTTTGTGGTGCGATCGAGTATTCCGGTAGCGAAGATCACGGGCGCATCCATCATCAATGCGGCTGATGGTAGCAGGAAGCTATTGCGCTCGTCGATCTGAGCAGCGCGAGCGTAGTGAACAGCTTTTGCGACCACAGCAATGTTCAAGAACCACGGCGCACCGACGGCGGCGATCACTGATCTGTGGTTATGGCGGCTGTTCATGGCGGACCTCCTTGGCCTTCGAACACGTATTGCACATGCAACTGCCTTGCCAGAACAACAATTCCGCTAACTTGCTAAAAACAAGGCGAGAAGCGACAAAAGACTGAGTAAAGGTCGAAACTGTAAATAGCTCTTCGACACTTGTCGAAACGAGCGACACAACAGAGCTGGCGATTGGAGTTAGAACTGTGATCGCCGGTCGAGATGAATCATCATCTCTCTTGAGATAAACTGTCCCGATGACCCGGGTGTTCGGCTTTCCCAGAAGAACGATATGAACGGAGATGTTCATAGGCCGGAAAACAGCTCGCGGCGTTACGCAGCCGTGCTTCGCATCAGCGAGGCAATTTCTGCGTGTGGCGACCCACAGGAGTTGGCGGCGATTCTGGCCGATCAACTGATCAATTTCCTTTCCTTCGACCATCTCGATGTGGTCATCTTCAAGGAGAATTCCACCGAAATCGAATGGCACGCGTGGGGCAAAGGTCCATTACCTTTTCCGGATTTGCCAATCGAAGAACTGCCGGAATGGAACGTTTACAACAGCCAGGAACCGCTCCACATCCGGGATTGGAGTGCAGATGAACGGTTTTCGGCGCTGAAGAAGCTGGGCGCAGCGTTGGGCGTGGATGCGGGAAGTATCGGCTCAGTGATACGCGTTCCCCTGACGACGCCGCACCGCCGGTTGGGTGTGTTGGGTATCGCCAGCGTCCCAGGCGTAACCTACAGCACCGATGACGTGGCCTTCTTGCAGGTGATCGCACGTGTCGTTGCCTTCGCGATTGATGACGGCCTTAATCTCAGGCGAGCACAGCAGCAAACCGATAGGCTTCAGTTGCTCCTAAACTTGACGAATCGAATCACCTCGAACATCAAACTACGCGATCTATTGCGTGCCATTTCCGCCAACATTAGAGAGGTCATGGACTGTGATGTCGCAGGCATTTCGCTGCCTGGAGAGGAAGCAGGAACTTTCAGAGTCTACGCGCTGGATTTTCCGGGTGGCAAGGGACATGTTAACGAAGAGCTGGTTGTTTCTCCCGGTCCAAACGATCCCGGAAAGCAGGCGCTTGAGACGTTGAAACCAGTGATCGGAACCGTCGCCGACGCACCCGACCCCGGTTGGAGTTACTACGAAATAGCGATCGCTGAGGGGGTACAGAACTTTTGTGTCATTCCGCTCGTGAATCGCGGCCGCGCGCTCGGGACCCTGGCGCTTGCACGTGTGACTGAGGGTTCCTTCACACCAGAGGATGTCGAATTTCTCAGTCAGGCCGCAGGGCAGATCGCGATTGCCATCGAAAACGCGTTGGCTTACGGCGAGATCTCCGAATTGAAAGACAAGCTCGCGCAAGAGAAGGTCTATCTGGAAGAAGAAATTCGCAGCGAGATGTATTTTGAGCAGATCGTGGGGAGCAGCCCGGCGCTAAACCATGCTCTGGAACTTGTTGAGACCGTCGCTCCAAACGATTCGACGGTCCTGCTTTTGGGCGAGACCGGAACCGGGAAAGAGTTAATCGCACGGGCGATTCACGATCGCAGCCGTCGTAGGGATCGAACATTTGTAAAGCTCAACTGCGCCGCCATTCCTACGGGACTACTCGAGAGCGAATTGTTCGGACATGAAAAGGGCGCGTTCACGGGCGCGATCAGCCAAAAGGTCGGGCGAATGGAACTGGCGGATCAGGGCACGCTGTTCCTGGACGAAGTTGGCGACATTCCTCCTGAGATTCAACCGAAGCTGCTGCGTGCGTTGCAGGAGCGGGAATTTGAACGTCTGGGCGGTACTCACACTCGCAAGGTAAACGTTCGGCTAATCGCGGCGACCAACCGCGATTTGGAAAAAATGATTGCTAACCGCGAGTTCCGCAGCGACCTGTACTATCGCCTGAATGTATTTCCCATTCGGATTCCTCCACTTCGGGAACGTAAAGAAGATATTCCCCTGCTGGTAAGTTACTTCGTCCAAAAGTTTGCGAAGCAAATGCAAAGAAAAATCGAGACGATTCCTGCGGCGGTGATGAAGGGGCTGACCGCCTGGGAGTGGCCGGGAAATATTCGGGAACTGGAGAATTTCATCGAGCGTGCCGTGATTCTTACGCGCGGCAAGGCACTCGACGCACCGCTTGGCGAACTTCGAAAACCAAGAGGAGAGGAACAACCTGCGCGGAACATGGCTCCCGTGCAGGGCGACATCGCCAGAATCGTGAAAGAAACGATCAGTGCTCTAAACGGCAAGAAAGATTTTACCGACGAATATGCCAAGAAACAGCGCGAAGAAATTGTGGGCGCACTTACCGAAAGCAAGGGACGGGTTGGTGGCGCCGACGGGGCTGCCGCTCGCATAGGCGTCAACCGCACTACCCTCATCTCCCGCATGAAGAAGCTCGGCATAGACCCGCGGCAGTACGTCTGAGCCGGCAAGCCTGCGCTGCCTTCTGCTGCAGCGTCCGCATTAATGTCCAGGTCGCCTCATCAGGGCAGTTGACTCACTTCTCCCAAGATATCTACTCCGCATAGCTGTCAAAGCTGCCTTCGACAGTTTCGACTCTCCACACCTCTGTTTTCGACAGCACCCCTAAAATTCATCAAGTTACGGGCCTACATATTTGGCATGTGCCTTGCATTTATTCCCCGCATAGAGGGAAAGGCATGTTGAAGATTTCCATCGTCGAGGCCCGTAACAAACGGCGGTTGCTCGTGGAAGGCATGCTCATCGCGCCGTGGTCGGCTGAACTTATCAGCACATGCGACAAGGCCAGGGAGGGCTTGGACGGACGTGAACTTCTTGTCGAGTTGGTGAACCTAACGGCCATCAACCATGAGGGCGAAAACGCACTGATTGTCCTGATGAACGAAGGAATGAAGTTCCGCGGCTGCGGCGTGTTCGCGAAGCAGGTGTTGAGGCAGCTCGCTCGCAGAGCACGGAAGCCCATTCAGGAGGCCGAGAGATGACGTTCTTCAAGCGGGTCGCAAACAGCGATCGACGGAGCAGGGCACAGACAAGATCCTGACCATGAAAAGTGATGAATCTGCGGGGTAACGATATGAAGTTCAACCACCTATTTCTGATTCTGTTCGCACTCGCGGTTGTATGGCCGTCCACATTGCTCGGTCAACCGCAACAGACGACCGACAATACGCAAGCTCCACTGCTCACGCTAGACGATGCAGTCTCCCTCGCCTTGGAGAACAACCGGCTGGTGAAGAACTCGTCGCTGGAAGCGCGAAAGTTCGACTTTCGCGTGGACACAGCGCGGAGCCGGCGCCTGCCGCAGTTCCAGTTCGCTGTTCTGGGTGGTGAACTGCTGCAGCCGTTCGATTTCACGATCCCTGCTGGTACGTTCGGCACGTACCCGAGTACGGGGCCGCTACCGTCGACGAATAGCAAGGTCCATACACCGGCACAGTTTGTGACCAACACAACCGCGGCCTTCGATGAACCCGTATCGCAGCAGTACAAGATTCACCTCGGCATTCGCGCGACTGAACTTGCACGCGACATCTCGCGCGAAGATGTTCGCGCGGAGCGTCAGAAGATCGCCTCCGAGGTCCGAAACACGTACTTCAATCTCGTCGCGACGCAGGAGGGGGTAGATGCGACACGCGAGGCTGTTAAAGCACTGGAAGAAGCGCAGCGTGTAACCGCGAAGTACCAACTTGAACAAACCGTACTGCGGGCCGATGCCTTGGAAGTCGACGCACGGCTGGCTAAGGCTCACTATGATTTGTCGGTCGCAGAGAACGGCCTTGCGACGCAGTGCGAACACTTGAACCAACTACTAGGCCGCGATCTGGCGACGTCTTTCCGGGTTGATTTCATGCCTGAAACCGAAGCAGAAGACCTCCCGTTGCAGGTTGCGAGGGAACGAGCGGAGCGGAGCCGGCCTGAGATAAAGCAAGCGCAGCTCAAACAAAAGCAAGCCGAGTACGACCGCCGCATCGCCAAAGCTGAATACATTCCTGACCTCAGCGTCTCCGTTCGTTATCTCGGAATGAATAACGTTTCGTTTGTTCCAGGAAACGTCGGCGTTGCAGGTTTCTTTTTCAGCTGGGAGCCCTTCGACTGGGGCCGCAAGCGCAACGCGGTTTCCGAAAAGGCGAAAACTCTCGAACAAGCGCGAAATGGCACGGCGGAAACCGAGTCGCAGATCGCAGTCGAAGTCGGGATGAAGTATCGCAAGTGGCATGAAGATGCTCTGCTTCTTAAGGTGGCGCGAACCCAGCAAGATGCGAATACCGAGCGGCTCCGAGTGGTGAGCACCAAGTACAAGGAACAGGCAGCACTGATAAGGGACTTGCTTGAGGCACAAGCTCGTAAGTCGGAAGCGGATTACCAGTATCAACAGGCACTCTCGTCCTATTGGGGCGCTCTGGCAGATCTTCGCCGTGCCATGGGAGAAGAATAATGATGAGAAACACTCTTGCAACCATCCTGGCGGCGTCGATGTTCATGGCTGGCTGCCATTCCAACAAGCCGCTCGAGCAGCCGCCGCAAGGCGTTCACGTACAGACGATCCAGGCCGCTTCGAGCGTTAGCGACGGACTGCGTTTCTCGGCTGTCGTGACGCCCTATGCGCAGGTTGCGCTGGCGTTTCGTATTCCCGGATACGTTACTTCTCTCAAGCAGGTGCGCGCCGACGGTAGCATTCGCGATATCGCGGAAGGCGACAGCGTGGGCAAAGGGGAAGTTCTCGTTCACATTCGCGCGACTGAGTATCAGTACAAGGTACGCCAGGCGACATCGGAGGTAGAGGCCGCGCAAGCCTCCGCGGTGAAGGCGAAGCTTGATTTCGATCGTGCCTCGCGCCTCTACGAAGCCCAGAGCCTGACGAAGCCCGAGTTCGAGGCCGCGCGCGCACAACACGACGGGACGCAGGCACAATTGCGAGCTGCTCAGGCGCAGACGGCAGAGGCTCAAGTTTCTTTGGGCGATACCATTCTGGTCGCGCCGTTCTCCGGCGACATTGTGAAGAAATCCGTAGAGCTCGGATCCTTCGTAGGGCCCGGAGCGCCGGCATTCGCACTCGCCAGCACCGGTGTTGTGAAGATCGTGGTCGGCGTGCCTGATACGGCTGTGCGGGCCATAAAGGTAGGGCAACCGGTTGACGTCGCCATCGACGCGTTTCCATCGCGCACCTTTCATGCACGAATCAGCCGTATCTCATCGGCAGCAGACAGCACGACACGCAACTTCGACGTCGAGGTCGCAATACCGAACCACGACCACTTGCTCAAGGTGGGCATGATTGGTTCCTTGCAGTTGACGCAAAGCGAAACGGCAAGCGAGAAGGGGGTGCCGTCTCTGCTGGTTCCGCTTTCAGCGATTGTGCAGGCGAATGATGGCAAATACGGCGTGTTCGTAATTTCGCAATCGGCCGCCGGAGGCACAGCGAGTCTCCATAGTGTGGAAATCGGCGCTGTGAATGGAACCGAAGTAGTCGTGGTAAGTGGGTTGAATGCGGGTGAGCGGATCATCACCACCGGTGCGAATCTGCTGAAAGACGGACAGCGTGTGGAGGTGGTTCAGTGAAATCGGGAGATGCTAACAACAGCAAGAATCTGGCGCGATTCTTCACTCACAACCGTCAGATCGCGTGGGTCGCTTTGGTTGCCACGTTGATTTGGGGTGTCTTCGGGTACATGAACATGCCCAAACGGAAAGACCCCGACATCCCGGTGCGCGTTGCGCTTGCCATCTGCCCGTGGCCGGGTATCTCCGCGGACAAGGTGGAGCAGTTAGTAACGCGAAAGATCGAGCAAGCTGCCGCAGGCAACAGCAAAGTCGATCGTGTGGAATCCACGACGCAGGACAACGTCTCCGTCGTGACGGTTCGCCTGCTCGATAACATCCAGAACACACAACAGGAATTCCAGGACATCGGGCAGCGCCTCAATCAGATCAGCGATCTTCCAGATGGCGCAGGACCGATCACCTGGATCAGTGATTTCGGTGACACAGCAGCGTTGATGTTGACCGTAGCCAGCCCGCCCGTTCCGGATATTGAAATCGAGTTGCGCGCCCGTGGTGTGCGAGATGCAATCGAAAAAGTGCGTGGTGGAAATACCCAGGGACGAGTTGCTGCTCTCTATTGTTATCCGGCATCTGTGTCATCCGCCGTGATTGAGCGGCCCTTTGCAATATTCGGCACGCAGGTGCAGCAGGATGGTACCGGGCGCGATGTCCGTCCTCTCTCCGTGGGAAGCTGTTCCGGAATTGATTTTGCAACCTCGAAGTCCGACAACGAGCTTCGCTCATATGGCCAACAGTTCATTGAGAAGCGGCTCCAGGAATATGACTTCCATCCAGATGCGTGGGGTCCGATCATCATTCGCGACCCCCAATCTACAAAGGAACGTATTGCGGAGGCTGCAAGCGACCGCTATTCGTATCGCCAGCTCGACGACTATACCGATCTGCTCCAACGTACCCTGCAACGTGTACCGGAGGTCGCAAAGGTTCAGCGCGCGGGTGTTCTGCCGGAACAAATTTCCCTGGAGTACTCGGACGATCGGCTTGCCGCCTTCAAGTTGCAGCCGACGAAGATTAAAGACATCCTGAACGCGCGCAATGTCACTGCTCCCGGCGGAATCGTCCAGACTCAATCTCGAAATGTGCTGATTGACTCGACCGCTGAATTCAAAAGTACGAAAGAGATCGGCAACGTGCTCGTCGGTGCATCACCCACTGGCGTGCCTATGTATCTGCGCGACCTTGTAGACACGTCGCGTGATTACCAGTCGCCGAGACGCTATCTGAATTATATGGAAACTCGCGATGCGAAAGGGAATTGGCATCGCAACCGTGCCATTACTCTGGCCGTGCAGATGCGCTCGGGCGAGCAGATCTTCAAGTTCGGTGAAGCTGTCGATAAGGCGCTTGCAACCGTGCGCCCGCAACTACCTGCTGACTTGATTGTTTCGCGAACCTCGGATCAGCCCAAGCAAGTGCATGAACTTGTCAGCCTGTTGATGGGTAGTCTCTATGAGGCGATTGCCCTCGTCGTCATCGTTGCCCTGATCGGATTTTGGGACTGGCGTGCGGCGATGCTGATGGCCGCTTCCATTCCGTTGACGCTGGCGATGACCTTTGGCATCATCAACGTTCTTCACATCGACATTCAACAAGTTTCGATTGCGACCTTGATCATCGCTCTCGGGTTGCTGGTGGACATGCCCGTCGTTGCGGGCGACGCGATCAAGCGCGAACTGGCCTCCGGTTCCCCCCGCGATCTAGCATCCTGGCTTGGGCCGACGAAACTGGCCAAGGCGATCATCTTCGCGACCATCACCAACATTGTCGCCTACTTGCCATTCCTGATGTTGACCGGTGACGTGTATTTCTTCCTGTACAGCCTTCCGGTTGTGATGACGTGCACGTTGATCGCGTCCGTCATCGTGTCCTTCACGTTCATTCCGTTGATTGCGTACTACCTGATCAAACCGCCAAAGCATGTGGAGCCACCGATGTCGGAGCGACGCACGCATGGCTTCGCGGGAGTTTACTACCGGATCGGTGACTTCTCGCTCAGGCACCGCTGGGGCGTGTTCGCCGGCTCCCTGATCGTTTTGGTGTTGGGTGGAGTGTTTTTCAAAATGCTACATCCGCAATACTTTCCCAAGGACCTCTCGTACCTGTCGTATGTCGATGTCTGGCTCCCGCCAGACGCTCCGCTCGGTGCGACAGACACGACGACCCAACGGGCAGAAGCTGTCATCCGGCAAGAAGCCGAACGGTTCGGAAATGAACATCACGAGAAGGATGTTCTTAAATCGCTCACTACTTTTGCTGGCGGTGGAGGTCCCAGGTTCTGGTTTTCGGTCGAGCCTGAGCAGCAACAGCTAAACTATGCGCAGATTATCGTCGAAGTTACCGATAAGCACTTTACTAATGAACTTGTAGGACCGTTGCAGACGGCTCTGAGCCGGGAAGTCCCAGGAGCCCGGATCGATGTACGACAGCTCGAGAGTGGAAAACCAATCGGCGTTCCCATCTCGATACGGGTCTCGGGGGCGGATACCGCTGTGCTGCACCGGCTTTCCAGTGACCTGCAGAGCATCCTTCGCTCCCAGCCGAATGCGACTCGTGTACGCGACGATTGGGGAGAGCCAGCGATGAATGTCCGGCTGAAGGTAGATCCCGATCGTGCGAATCTTTCCGGGGTTACCAATCTCGATGTCGCGCTCTCTTCCGCGGCAGCGATGAGCGGAATACCAGTCTCAACGTACAGGGAAGGAGACAAGCAAATTCCCATCGCGGTTCGCCTCCGCATGGAGGAGCGAGCGGGACTGTCTGACGTGCAGAACACCTATGTGTACTCGATGACCAGCAATCAGCGCGTGCCTTTGCGACA
>Ga0181535_10002047_pt1 | contig 25200 bp, 33 predicted proteins | sample PEATcosm2014_Bin_44_FD_119774 | JGI IMG/M metagenome (GOLD analysis project Ga0181535, IMG submission 119774) | Peatland microbial communities from MTU Mesocosm Facility, Houghton, MI, USA - PEATcosm2014_Bin17_30_metaG | ecosystem: Environmental > Terrestrial > Soil > Wetlands > Peat | place...
CAAGCCGAACGTGCTGGTCTGCGGCCCGTCGCTCGAACAGACGGCGCGCGACCTGATCAAGTCGAAGTTCCTGGCGGTCGACGGCGCGCCGGGCGAAGCGGCCTTGGTCGGCGCGGTCGGCGTCATGGACAACACCGACCATGACCTCGTCGACATCTTCATGAGCCCATGGCTGTCCTGATCTGACCCATACCTGAGAGGCGGCCCCGGAACTCCGGCGTCGTCTCGGCGGGGGCGCCGACGCCCCCGCCACCGTCTTCCCTCTCGGAGAACACCATGGCCGCCAAGACCGCCAATTCCGACAACGCCGACGCCGCCAAGGCGACCGCTGGCAAGAAGGGCGAAAAGATAACGGTCGTCGGCCCGGTCGACGGGCGCTGGCGCGGCGGAACGAAGTTCGGCCCGACGGCGATCGACGTCGACCTGTCGACCATCACGCCGGAGCAGCTCGCGGCGATCGAGGGCGATCCGCTGCTCTCCGTCAAGCGCTCCTAACCCGCTCCGCGCGCGTCCTACGCCGCGCGCGGGGAACGTCCGACTGGATGTTTCCTCCCTGACTGCCGGCGGCGCGAGCCGCCGGCCCTTCCGGAGTTGTGCTCGTGGCCTACGCCGCAGAAGCCGATCTCGACGCGAAGTGGGGCGCGGAGCTGGTCACGCTGGCGGCGTGGGACCCGGCGACACAAGCGCGCAGCGAAAGCCGCATCGCCGTCGCGCTCGCCGCCGCCAGCGCGGTGATCGACGCCTATCTCGGCCGCCGCTACGCGCTGCCGCTAGCCCTCGCCGCCGACGGCGCGCTGCTGCTGACCAATCTCAATTGCGACCTGGCGATGGGCCAGCTCTCCAACACGCCCGGCGCGCGCAACGAAATCGTCGCCGACGCCGAGAAGCGCGCCATTCAATTCCTGCGCGACGTCGGCGACGGCAAGGCCGCGGTGCCGGTCGTCGCGCCGAACGCCCTCGCGACGATCGCGCCCAACGAGCCGGCGATGGTCGCCGACACGCGGATGTTCACCCGCCAGCGGATGAGGGACCTGTGAGCGTCGGCGTCGCCATCCAGCTCGTCGGCCTCGACGCGGCGCTGGCGCGCCTCGAAGCGCTCGGCCGGATCGAGTTCGACGAGCTGCTCGACGGCCTGGCGCGCATGGGCCAGCAACAGACCCAGCGCCGCATCGAAGACGAGAAGACGACGCCGGAGGGCGCCGCCTGGCCGCTGACCCGCGACGGCCGCAAAGCGCTGTTCGTCACCGGGACGCATCTCTATCGCTCGATCGACCATGCGGCGAGCGCCAGCGAAGCGCGCTGGGGAACGGGGTGGATCGGCGCCAAGGTGCATCAGTTCGGCGCGGTCATCCGGCCGAAGGACGCCAAGGCGCTTTCCTTCACCGTCGGCGGCAAGCGCGTCGTCGCCAAGAAGGTCACGATCCCGGCGCGGCCCTATCTCGGCGTCTCGGAGCAGAACGCGCGCGATCTCGAAGCGGCGGCGATGGCGTTCATCGAGAGGGCCGTGCAATGAACGACCTCGTCGCGCTGCGCTCGGCGATCGTCGCCTCGCTCGCCGCCAAGCTCGGCGCGACGATCGACGTCGACGAACACGGCGGCACGTTCAACGAGGCCGAGCTCAAACGCTTCGCGACAAAAGCGCCGGCGGTGCGCGTGGCGATCGTCGGCGTCGGCAAGGCGTCGCGCTTCGCCGACGGTCGCCTGCGCGTGCCGGTGCGCTTCGCCGCCGTCGTGGTCACCCGCGACGCGGCGCCCGGCGGCGCGAAGATCCCGCGCGACGCCGCGGCGCTGCTGTTGGCGACCGCGGTCGAGTTGGCCGTCGGCGGCAATCGCTTCGGTCTCGAAGGGATGTTTCAGCCGACCGACCTCGAAGCGCGTTCGGAATATTCCGGGCCGGTCGACACGCTCGGCGTCGCGCTGTGGCAGGTGACCTGGACGTCGGACGCGCTGATCGGGGACTCGCTGGCGCCGCCCGACACGGCGATCGCCGCCTTGACGCAGGCGCTGGTCGACAGCGTGGCGACCTGGAACGCGCCGGCGGCGGGCGCCGACGCGGCGAGCGGCCTGACCGGCGCCGATCCCCTCAATCCGGGGGACAACTCATGAGCCTCGTCGCCCGCATCGAAGCGCTCGAATATCACATCGCCGATCTGAAGCGGCGCCAGTCGAACTACGTGCGCCCCGCGGTCGTGATCTCGTTCGACCCGGCAACCAACACGACGATCGCCAACATCGGCGACGCGACGACGCCGGTGCCGACCCACGCCATTCCCGTCTTCACGCATGCCGGCTCGGGCAAGAGCTGGCGGCCGCTGAAGGTCGGCCAGCAGCTCACGCTGCTCTGCCCCGACGGCGACCTCGCCAACGCGGTGGCGCTGCCGGGCGGCTTCCACGACAAAAACCCGGCGCCGTCTTCGAGCGCGGCGGAAGACATCGAGGCGCAGCGCGGAACCGCGCGGCTGCGCACCACCGACACGGCGGCCTTCCTCGAGTGCGGCGGATCGAGCGTCGAAGTGCAGGACGGCGTGATCACGCTGACTGCGGCGAAGATCGTTCTCGCCGGCAAGTACTACCTCGGCGGCGCCGACGCGGCCAATCCGGTGGCGATGCAAGGGACGATCGACACCGGCGGTTTCGCCGACGTCGGCAACCTCGCCACCATGGGCTTCACCAAGTGAAAGGGCTTTTGAAATGGCTGTGATCAAGCGATCAGGACCTCGCCGCGGCCTTTCGACCGGCGGCGCGAAGGTCGACACGACCAAGGTCAGCTACACCGTGGTCAAGGACGTCAAGAACGCGATGAAGATCGCCGGCAAACGCCGCCAGAAGGGCGACGTCTTCATGGCGATCCCGCGCCACGTGTACTTCCTGGTGCTCGAAGGCGTGATCGCGCCGACCCCGGCGGCGAGCTCGGCGAGCGCATCGACCGCGACCGGCGCCTCGTCGAGTTCATCGGCGTCGTCCGCTTCGTCGTCTTCCTCGAGTTCGTCGGTCTCGTCGAGCTCATCGTCTTCGTCGAGCGCGACGACCTCGTCGAAGTCCGTCGCGAGCTGACATGCGCACCGGGATCGATCGCAACACGGGCGCCGTGCTGACCGGCTGGGACCATTGCGTCCAGTCGATCCTCGACATCGTCTCGACGGCGATTGGTTCGCGCGTCATCGCCCGGCCCTATGGCTCGAACGGCCCGAACCTGATCGATCGGCCGCAGAGCCCGCCGTCGATCGTCGCGCATTGGTCGGCGATCGCCGAGGCGCTGCGCAAGTGGGAGCCGAGCTTCCGGTTGCGCCAGGTCGCAGTGACCGAGCTCGGCCCCGACGGCGTCGCCGGCTTCACGCTCGCCGGCGACTACTACCCCAACGGCTATCTCGGCGACTATTCGATCGTGATCCCGATGCAGACGGTGTTCGCGCCGCTTCCGGCGATCTTCGCATGAGCAATTTCGCCAACATCGATCTGTCGACCCTGCCGCAGCCGGCGGCCGTGCAGACCTGGTCGTTCTCGGCGATCGTCCAGGCGCGGCTCGCCGACCTCACTGAGCGCATGCTGGCGGCCGGCATCGCCTACGACACGTCGGCGCTGGAAAGCGAGCCGTCGGTCAAGCTGCAGGAGACCGGCGCCTATCGCGAAGGCCTGGTCGCCCAACGCATCAATGAAGCGGTGCTGGCGACGACCCTGGCGTGGGCGCAAGGCGACGATCTCGACAACGTCGTCGCGGCCTTCGACACTTTTCGCGCCAGCGGCGAACTCGACCCGAGCCTGCGCCGCCGCGGCCAGCTCGCCTGGGAGGCGTTGAGCCAGGGCGGCACTTATGGCGGCTATCGCTACAAGGCGCTGTCGGCCGCGCCGGTCGACCTCGCCGACGTCGCCGTCTACGGCGCCGAAGTCGCCGGCGTTTCGCCCGGCCAGGTGATGATTGTCTGCCTCGGCGTCGCCGCCAACGGCGCGCCGTCTCCGGCTTCGCTCGCCGCCGTGCGCGCCGCCTTCCCGCGGCAAAATCGCAAGGTCAACGACCAGATCGTCGTGCGGGCGATCAATCCGGCGCCCTATTCGGTCGACGCGACCATCTTCCTCAATTCCGGCCCGGACGCCGCCTCCGTCGTCGCCGCGCAGACCAAGGCGCTCGCCATCTTCGCCGCGGCGCGGCGCGCCATCGGCGCGTCGGTGACGCCAGGCGCCATCGAGTCGGTGCTCGGCTATAGCGCGCCGGGCCTCGTCTACGACGTGACGGTGCGCTCGCCCGCCGCGCCGGTCGGCGGCGATCCGTTCGCCGCGCCGATCCTTTCCGGCGCGCGCGTCGTCTGGGCGCCGCGCTCATGAGCGCGACCGACCTTCTGCCGCCCAACGCGACGCCGCTCGAAAGCGCGCACAGCGCCGAGGACAATCGCATCCTCGCCGCCGACGTCGACGCGATCCGCCGCGAGCGCGATCCGACGCGCTGCGACGCCGCCTTCGTCGCGCCGCTGGCCTGGGAGCGCAGCATTCATTTCTGGGACCCGAACGACGACGCGGCCAATCGCGCCCGCGTCGCGTCGAGCTTCGCCGACCACGGCGCCTACGGTTCGCCGCCGGCGCTTGAAGACGAGATCGCGCTCGACGCCGGCCTGCCGGTCAAGGTGCGCGAGTTCTTCGAGCTGGCGCGGCTCGTCTGGCCGGAATTCACCGTCGACGTCGCGGTCGAACTGCAGGGGGCCGAGCCTCTCGTCATCGCCTCCGCCGCATGGGCCGGCGGTTTCGCGCCGCTCGGCGCGTCTGGGCCGCCCGGCGCGACGATCGCCGCGCCGCTGCCAGCGGCTTCGGCGATCGATATCGCTGCGGTCACGGCCTCGGCGTTGGCGCGCAAGAACGTTCGTGACGTGCTCGCCGCGGTGCGCTTGGTCGCGAATCAGCCGGCGTCGCCGCTCTACGTCGGCGCGGCGGCGAGCGTGCGGCCGAGCGTCACGGTGCTGCCGTTCGGGCTGCCGAAGCCGGCGCCGCAGCTCTTCGTCGGCGCGGCGAGCCGCGTGCTGCCGACGTTCACAGTTTTGCCGTTGAGGGCGACATGACCCAAGTCTACGCGACGCAGACGACCCAATATTTCGACAACCTGATCGCTGCGGCGCAGGCCGGCGGATCGCCGGCCAACCTGACCGGCGGCGCGCTGGTGGTCGGGGACGGCAATGGCGCGGTGCCGACGATCTCGGCGCTGATCGCCGCCGGCGGCGTGACGCACGAAGTGTGGCGCGGCCAGGTCATCCAGTCGGTGACCGTCGACCCCAACGCCGCCAATCAGATCGACGTCGCGGTCGACATTCCCGCGTCGAGCGGCGGGGCGGAGATCGGCCCGTTCACCGTCACAGAATTCGCCATCCTCGACGCGCTCGGCCACTGCTGCATCGTCGGCACCACCAATTTCGAAAAGACGGTGTCGTCGCAGGGCCAGACCTGCGACCTGGCGTGGAACGTCGCGGTGGTCGTCGCTTCGACCAGCGCCGTGACGATCACGCCGCCGAACGGCGGCTTCGCGACGATGGCGCAGGTGATCGCCGGCTACAACGCCAATCTCCCCGGCGTCGCGGCGCCGATCACCAAGAGCGACACGACGAGCGCCGCCGGCTGGACCGACCGCACGATCGGCATCGCGGCGGCGGCGCAGCCGGTCGACGCAGTGACGCCGGCGTCGAGCACGGCGGCGATGGGTTCGGGGCGACCGGCCTCGCCGGCGGAGTGGGCGGCTGGCGCGCCGACCGCCGGCGGCTTCGCCTGGCCGTGGCCGACCCTCCAACAGGTCAGCGCGGCGCTGGCGGCGATCTGGACGGCGATCAACGGGCTGCCGCAGTCGCTGGCCGGCTACCTGCCGCTTGGCGGCGGCACGATGCAGGGCATGCTGGCGCTGTTCGCCGATCCGACGGCGGCCGCGCACGCGGCGACCAAGCGCTATGTCGACGCCGCGATCTCCGCCCTGGCGACGGCGCTCGGCGGCTATCTGCCGCTCGCCGGCGGGACGATGACGGGCCCGCTGATCACCGCGCGCGACCCGCAGAGCGGCAAGGAGGCGGCGAACAAGGAATACGTCGACGCCGCGGCCGTCAACCCGTTCAGTTCGACGGGCGTCGGCGCGATGATCCAGCTCGTCGCCGCCGGTGGCGTCAATGTAACGCCGTCGTCGGCCTTCATTGGCCAAACAGCATCGTGGGTTTGGCAGGTGTCGACGCAGCCGATGAGCGCCAGCTGTGGGCCGACGAGTTGCTTGTTCAGCGACGCGCGGTGGACCTACCCCAACATGCCGGCCGGCGTATGGACCTGCATCTCCGCCGCCTCGTTGCAGAGCGGCGCGAACCCGCAAACCTGCCTCGTGACCTTGAAGCGCACCTCGTGATCCGCCGCCCGGCGGCCGCCGCCGAACGCGACCATTCCGTGGCGCGGCGCGCCGACCCAGTCGAGGGATGAATGACAACCGCCATCCTCGCCCTGCCGCAGATCTCCGGCTCGCTGACGATCGCGACCAACGCCGACCTGCGCGCGGCGCTGCAATTCACGCAAGCCGGGTCGAGCGCGCCGCTCGATCTCACCGGGATTGCGTTTCACATGCAGGTGCGGCCGACGGCGGGGTCGTCGGCCATCGCGCTCGACCTGTCGACCGCCAACGGGCTGCTGACCAATGGCGGGACGAACGGGCTGTTGAGTTGGCTCGTTCCCGCGGCGCAAGTCGCGCAGATCGCGGCAGGCGCCTATGTCGCCGACCTGATCGCCGAGGGCGACGGCGCCGTCGTCAATCTCTGCCAGGCCGCGCCGCTGACGGTGACCGTCGTCGAGGGCGTCACATGCTGACGATCTCGGCCGCGCCGTCGCCGTTGAGCGTCGCCGCCGCCGCGGCGAGCCTGGCGATCGCCGCCGCTTCGCCGTCGCCGTTCCTGGCCGGCGGCGCGGGTCAGGTCGCCAGCGTCGTCGCCGCGCCGAGCGGCGCCAGCGTCGCCGCGCAAGCGGGCGGCGTCTCGGTTTCGGGGCAAAGCGCCGCCGCGCTGGCGCTGACGCTGCAAGCGGTCAGCCTCGCGCCGGTCGACGGCGAAGTCGCGATCGACGTCTCGCAGGGCAATACGTTCGTCGTGGCGATGAACGCCGCGGCGGCGGTGCGCTTCGTCAATTGGCCGGCCGGGCGCGCGCAGCGGGTCGCGGTCTATTTCGTCCAGGACGCGGTCGGCGATCGCGTCGCGAGCTGGCCGCCGGTGAAGTGGCCGGACGGCCAGCCGCCGATGCTGTCGACGGCGCCCGGCGCGATCGACTGCGTGGTGTTCGACACGTTCGACGGCGGCGAAACCGTGTTCGCCAACCTGGTCGGCGAAGGCTACGCCTGAAAGGGGTTCGAATGTCCATTCAATTCTCGGTCGCGGTGCGCAATGCGCAGCTCGCCGCAATCTTCGCCACCATCGGCGCGGCGGCGAAGCTGCTGCTCTACGCCGGCGCGCCGCCGGCCAATTGCGCGACCGCCGACTCGGGCGCGCTGCTGGCGACGCTGACGCTGCCGAGCATGGAAGAGAACAGCGCCGCCGGCGGCTCGGAGTCGCAGGCGAACGGCCCATGGACCGGCGTGGCGAGCGCGGCGGGCACGGCGGGGCATTTCCGCGTCATGGACCCGACCGGCGCGACCTGCCACGTGCAGGGCACGGTCGGTCAGGGCTCGGGCGATCTCGCCTTCGACAACCCGACCTTCGCCGTCGGCCAGAACATCCAGATCACCTCATTCACTCTGACTGATGGGAACGCCTGATGGTTCAGCTCGTCGACCGCGCCAAGATGACGGTGGCGACCGCGCCGGGGGCGGGCGTGGTCGCGCTCGGGGCCGCCGTCGCCGGCTACCAGTCCTTCGCCGCCGCGGGCGTGGCCAACGGCGCCGCCATCTCATACGTAATCGAGGACGGCGCCAACTGGGAATACGGCCATGGAACGTATTCATCGACCGGCCCGACTCTGACGCGTACCACGATCCTCGGCTCGTCGAACGGCGGCGCGGCGATCGCGGCGTCGGCTGCGGCGCTCGTCTTTGCCTCGGTGCTCGCCGAGGACCTGCAGCCGTTCGCCGGCGACTCCGGCTCGGGCGGCGTGGCGGGCATGGTTCCGGAGCCCCCGGCCGGCGCGGCGGCTTCCAATCTGGTCCTCGGCGCGGGCTCGACGCCATGGGTCGGCCGGATGGCCGGCTTCCGCAATCGCCTCATCAATGGCGCATTCGACGTTTGGCAGCGTGGGACAACGTTCACGCCCCTCGGCGCTTCTCCGTACACCGCCGACAGATGGGTTTGCGTTCGCTACGCCGACGTTGGCAACTTCGTCCTCTCGAAGGCGACGGGAATATTGCAGAACGGCGTCAACCGCAGCGCCCTGCACGTTCAGCGCACGCCTGGCGACACGATAACAGCGAACCCGATCTGGCTTTCACAGTCTGTCGAGTCGCTCAACTGTCACGACCTCGCAGGCCAAGACGTCACGCTGTCCCTCTACGCCCGCGTCGGCGCCAACTTTTCGTCTCCGAACTTGAGCGTGGCTCTTCGTTCCGGAACCGGAACCGACGAGCGCGCCGGAGCTTATACCGGAGACGCTCTCGTCGCCTCGCTCAACGTCCCTCCTTCGCAGACGACCTATGCAAGGTTCTCCTGCACGGGAACGCTCGCCGCCAACGCCAACGAGTTGGGCGTGTTTATCACTTACGGCCCGACAGGGACGGCGGGGGCGAACGACTGGTTCGAAATCCTCGACGTGCAGCTCGAGCCGGGTCAAGTCGCGACGCCCTTCGAGCGCCGACCGATTGGCGTCGAACTGGCGCTGTGCCGGAGGTACGCCAGGCCCGCGGGCGCCGGGATGGGCGGCCGCGTCAATACCTCGACGATGATTGAATTGTGGGGGGCAATTTCTCCGCCGATGCGCGTGTCGCCCTCCGCTACGCTCGGCGGCTTTACGGGGGCGTCGACGACAATCGAACAGGTGGGGGTCGGCAACATAACCACGACCGCTATTTGGAGCAGCCTAACGACGCCCGACTCGATGGATTTCAATTTCACGGTCTCGGGCGCGGGGGGCGGGAATATGGCGGCCGTGATCTCGGGCGATCTTGTCTTTCTCTCGGCGGAGCTTTGACAATGAACTACACATTGCAACCCGCGCCCTCGACCTCCATCACCCGCGACGCCGCGACGCCGACGGCGCTTTCCATCCCCGCCGACGTCGGCAACGCCGATTGGCGAGCTTATCAGGCGTGGCTCGCCGCGGGCAACGCGCCCAACCCCGCGCCGGCCGGCCCCGCGCCGGTTCCGACCGCCCTGCTGTGGCAGCTCGAGGCGGCGTGCGAGGGCGCCGCGTCGGCCGCCGCGCTCGGCTTCACCCCGCCGACCTGGGCGCAAGTGCAGGCGGCGGTCGCGGCGCAGAACAGCCCGGCGCTGACGGCGTTCTTCAATGTCGGAACGAACGCGATCCCGGCCGACTCGACGACGCTGCTCGCTCTCGCCGCCGCGTTGCCGTCGCCGCTGACGGCGGCGCAAGTGACGGCGCTGGTCGCGGCGGCGGCGGCGGTCGCGATCGACTGAGGCTGCACACGGCGCAATAACCCATGCTCGGCTTCGCCGCCCTCGCCAAGCTGCCGCTCAGCGCTTCCGTGCAGGCGGCGGGGTCGCTCGCCGCAGGCGCGCTGGCGCCGGCGGCGCTCTCCGGCGGCGCTGAGGGCGTCGCGACCGGGACGCTCAGCGGTCCGGCGATCTCTGGCTCGGGGGCGCTCGGTTCGGCGCCGCTCGGCGGCGTCGCACTCAGCGCTTCGCTGGCGCCGGTCAAACCGGTCGCCGACGCGACCCTCTCGGCCGCGGCCTCCGCACCGGCGACGGGTTCGCTCGCGTCGGCGCTCCGCGACGCAACGCTCGACGCGACAGCGTTCGCGCTGGCGAGCGCCGCCGAAGGCTCGACGCTCGACGGCGCGGCGTTATCGGCTGCAGCTTCCGCTCTGTCGACGGGCGCTCTCGCCGAGGCGCTGGCGGCGGCGACGTTGGCCGCCGCGGCGATCGCTCCAGCGACTGGGGGCGAAGCCTCGACGCTTCTCCCTGTAAACCTCTCGGCCTCGGCTTCCTCGCCAGCGACGGGTTCGCTCGCGGCGGCGCTCGCCGTTGCGACGCTCGACGCGAACGCGTTCGCGCCGTCGAGCGCCGCCGAAGGCTCGACGCTCGACGGCGCTACGACCGCCGCCGACGCCGCAGCGATGGCTTCGGCGGCGCCATCCGTCACGCTCGCCGACGTGACGGCGTCGTCCGCCGGGTTTGGGCTCGCCCGCGGCGCCGTCGTGACCGAGCTCGCCGCCGCGACCCTCGGCGCGACGGCGTGGCGTCGCTCGAAATATCGCCCAGCCGCGCTGCTCGCGGCGTGAGGAGGAAAGACGCATGAGACGAGTTTGCCTCGCTCTCGCCGGCCTCGCGCTGCTGATCGGCGGCGGCTCCGCCGAGGGCGCCGGACGCGGCGGGGCGCCGGCGCCGTCGCTCTATGCGCCAGCCTGGCGCGACGGCGCGCCGGCGATCGTCGGGCGCGCGGCGTGGGAGGGCGGCTCGCGGATCGTCGCCGAGGCGCAGCAGTGGATTGGCTCGGCCAATCCGACCGGAACGATCGGGCCGTGGTGCGCCGATTTCGCCAGCTTCGTGTTGCAGCGCGTTGGCTTGCCGCCGCTGCCGAACCGTATGGCGTCAAGCGCGCTTCGCTACGGGCCGCACACCGACGCTCCACGGCGGGGCGATCTGGCGGTCATGCCGCATCACGTCGGCTTCGTCGCCGGCGTCGAGCCGGGCGGGACGATCGATTTGCTGTCGGGCAATTACGGTCGCCGCGTCGCGCTGGCGCACGTGTCGCGCGCAGCGTTCGTCGCCTTCGTCGCCGTCGGCGAGGCCGCGACGCCATCAGGGAGCGCCCATCATGATCGAAAGCGTCGTTTGGTTCATCTGCGGCGCGTCGTTCCTCGCGGCGCTCATCGTTTTGAACGCGCCGTTCCGGCGCCGACAGGGCTATCAGCCGCAGCCTGGGCCACGCCCGAAGCCGCCAACCTGTGGCGGCGGCGTTCGTTGACGGAAGGGGATGCTGCGCGGCGCTGGTGAAGTTGTTCACCCTAGGGCCGCAGCCCGGACAAAAGCGAAGGTGGCGCGGTTTCCGAGCGCCGTCAAGCGGCCTTAAACCAGCATTTGCGAGGCCTCATGAGCTCAACGACTTTCCTCCACGGCGTCGAGGTCCAGGAAGTCGCTTCGGCGACGCAGCCGATCTCCATCAACCCGTCGGGCGTCGTCGGCCTGATCGGCACGGCGGCGTCGGCCGACGAGGCCTCGTTCCCGCTCAACGAGCCGGTGCTGCTCAATTCGCAGCCGACGCTGGCGCTGAAGCTTGGCGCCGACGGCACGCTGCTCTCCGCGGTGCAGCAGGTCTACGCCGAGGGCGCCGGCCAGGTCGTCGTCGTGCGCGTCGCCGACGATCCCGAGCCCGACAACGTGATGAACAACATCATCGGCTCGGCCGCGGCCAAGACCGGGCTCTACGCCTTCCTCGGCGCGCGCGCCCAGGTCGGCGTGCCGCCGCGCACGCTGATCGCGCCTGGCTATATGTCGATCCTGCCGACCGCGACCGGCGGCGGCCCGCTCGCCAACCCGATCGTCACTGCGGCGCTGCCGCTGGCGACGCGGCTGCGCGGCCGCGTCTATTTCGACGCGCCGTCGACCGGCGATGACGACGCCATCGCCGCGGCCGAGCTCTACGGCTCGGATCGCGCCGTGATCTTCTATCCCAACGTGATGGTTTGGGACACGACGACGGCGTCCTATGTCGCCATGCCGGCGTCGGCGTCGATGGCGGGACTGACCGCCTACGTGCACGAAAACCTCGGCTTCTGGTATTCGCCGTCCAACCAGGTGCTGCAAGGCGTCGGCGGCGTGGCGACGCCGATCGACTGGGCGATGTCGGACGCCGAGTGCGAAGCCAATGTGCTCAACGGCGCCAACATCACCACGATCATCAACGCGGCGAAGTCGGCTGGCCTGCAAGACGGCGGCTTCCGCCGCTGGGGCAACCGCAACCTCGCCACCGACGCCAACTGGCGCTTCGAGGCGGTGCGCACGGCGGCCGACATGATTTACGAGTCGCTCGACGAGGTGACGCTGTGGGCGGTCGACAAGCCGCCGGGGCTGCAACTGCTGCAAGACATGACCAACCGCGCCAACGATTTCTTCAAGTATGGCAAGACGGTCGGCTTCCTGGTCGGCGGCCGCTGCTGGCTCGACCCGGAACTCAATCCGTCGTCGCAATGCGCGCAGGGCATCTGGAACTGGTCGATCGACCCGGAACCGCCGGCGCCGATGGAGCACATCATCTACACCGCGAACCGCAACGCCGACTACTACACCCAGGAGGTCGCGTCGCTCGCCAACATGATCTCCGCCAACGGCTGAGGACGCTCCCATGGCCAACCAACTCGACTACATCCTCCAGTCGTTCAGCCTCAACATCGACGGCTACGGCATGGCCGGCTCGGGCGAGAAGTGCACCTTGCCGAAGATCAAGAAGCACATGGAGAAGTACCGCGGCGGCGGCATGATCGCGCCGCGCCAGCACGCGCTCGGCTACGAAGAATTCGAGTTCGAGTGCGACCTGACGGCGGTCAATCCGCAAGTCATCGCACAGAGCGCCTTCCTGGTGTCGAAGGGCGTCTCGTTTTCGGTGCGCGCCTTTCTCGACGGCGACCAGAACTCGACCCATTCGCTCTACATGTACATGCGCGGCGAAGTGATCGAGAACGACTTCGGCGCCTGGGAGGCGGGCAAGAAGGCGACGATGAAGGTCAAGGTCGCGCTCGACGCGCTGAACCTGACGATCGACGGCGCGTCGATCTTCGACATCGACATCGAGAACGGCGTCGACACCTGGAATGGGACCGACGTCGCGGCGATGATCAGCAACGCGATCGGCTCGTAAGCGCGGCTGCGGGCGAAGCGGATCGCAAAAGGGCCTTTTCAGCAGGGGATCGCGCATGGCCGAAGACAAGAAAGCCGAAGACAAGAAGCAAGAGATCACCGACGCTGAGAAGGGCTGGGGGCTGGAGGATTTCGAGCTCAACCATCCGTTCAAGTTCGCCGGCGTCGAGTTTCGCAAGCTCGCGGTGCGCGTGCCGACCGGCGCCGACATCGAAGCCTATATCCGCTCGCCCGACCGCGGCTTCCGCGCGCTGGCGCTGAAGCTCGCCGACGCCGACGCCAAGGTGCTCGACGCGATGCACGGCGCCGACTATTCGCGGCTGATGGCCGAGCTGGGGAAATTTGTCGCCGGTGTCCGCTAGACCTCGACGAGGTCGTCGACGACATCGGCCTGGCGTTTCCCTATAGCCGCGAGTGGGTGCTGGCGCAGCCGATGCCGACGATCCTGAGGCTGGCGGGGCGCGCGGCGATCCATCTTGACCGGCTCTACGGGCGCTGACCATGGCCAACATGACGCTCGAATTCATCCTCGAGCTGGTCAACCGCATGTCGGGGCCGGCGCGGGAGGCGGTCAAGGATCTCGAACAGTTCGGCGCGGCGGCGAAGCAGGCGGGCAACGCCGACGCCGGCCTTCGGCCTGATAAGTGGGTCGAGGAAGGCCGCGCCATCATGGAGGCGGCCGAGAAGGCGAAGCAGTTCGAGACCTCCGTCATCGACGCCGCCGATGCCGAGAAGCGGGTCGGCGCGGCGTGGATCGCCACGATCGAGGACATCGACAAGGCGACGGGGGCGCTAAAGGACTTCAACGCGCAGCTCGACGCGATGATCAACAAGAAGCTGCCGCCGGGGCGAGGCGGACCGCCGGCACCGGGCGGCAAGGGTGAGCCGTCGCCCTTCTGGGGCATGGTCGAAAACGCTGGCGAAATGCTCGCTCTGTTCGAAGGCCCGAAGGCGATCGAGACGATCGTCGGCGGCGGCGCCAATCTGAGCGACGAAAAGATCGCCCAGAAGATCGCCGGCATGAGCCCGCAGCAGATCGAGGACACGCGCAAGCTGGCGGCCGATCTGGAGCAAAAATACCCGCAGTTCCCGTTGGCGGACGTCCTCAAGGAAGCGCGCGAGGCGCGCGCCATCTTCACCACCGACGAAGAGGCGGCCAAGGCGCTCGGCGTCTATATGAAGATGGCGGCGCTGGCCGATCGCGACCACCCCGGCGAGGGCCTGACGGCCGCCTATCCGGCGCTGCGCGCGGTCGAGGAAGGCGGCTTCACCAAGGACTGGGAGAAGACCGAACGCGCCCTCGACGACTTCCAGGCGGCCAAGAACGCGCTGGGCGCCAAGCTCAGCTTCTCGGACTATTTCGAGGTGTTCCAGCGCGGCGGCGCCTTCGCGCGGCAGTGGAACGACAAGTTCCTGCGCGACGAGCTGCCTCACCTGCTGCAATCGCTCGGCGGCGACGCGACCGGCGTGATGATTGCGACGCTCGGCGAAGGGATCATGGGCGGCCACCTGATGGGGCCGTCGCTCGACGCGCTCGACAAGATCGGCCTGCTCGACGAGAAGAAGGTCGAGCGCAAAGGCGGCCACATCAAGCGCATCGAACCGGGCGGCGTCAAAGGAGCCGAGATCCTGGCGCGCGACCCGGTCGAGTGGGCGCAGGGCGTGCTGTGGCCGGCGATCCAAAAATACACCAAAGATCCCGACCTGCAGATGCAGTTGCTGGTGACCGCGCTGTCGAACCGCAACGAGCTCAAAGCGGCCTATATGGCGGTCACCGACACGCCGCAGTTCCAGCGGACCAAGGAGCTGATCGAAAACCCGCTCAACAAGGGGCTCGATGCGGCGCAAGACCTGAAGGACGATCCGAAGGTCCAATGGCAGGCGGTCAAGGCGACGATCGACACCCTGAGCGGCGTCGCCGCCGAGCCGGCGATGACGACGGTCGCCAAGGGGCTCGGCATTCTGGCGAACGGATTGTCGGCCCTCAGCCGAGTCGCGGCCGACCGGCCGGTCGAGAGCACGCTCGCCGCCGGCTTCTCGGTCGCCACCATCCTGACCTGGCTCGGCAAAGGGTTCATCGGCGTCGGACAGAAACTCGGGTTCATTTCCGGCGGTGGCGAAGGGGCCGCGGCGGCAGCGGAAGCGGCCGCCGGCGCGGGCGCCCGGATGGTCGGCGGCCGCTTCCTCGGGCCGCTCGGCTGGGGCCTGGCCGCGGTCGACACCTTCAACGACATCATCGAAGACGTGAAGCGGCTGCGCCGGGATCTGCCCTCTGCGCCGGATGCCGGCGGCAAGGGCGCGTCGATCGCCGGCCCGGAGGCGATCGCGGCGGCGCGGGTGCGCGCCGGGCTCGACCCGCCGCCGCGATCGACGAACCCGCGGATCGACGCCAGCGAGGTCGACCTGGCGGCGAGGAAGGCGAAGGAAGCGCATCAGGATTTGCAGGCGCTCGGCCAGACGGTGAAGCCGAAGGTCGACGCTTCGACCCTCGACGCGCTCATCTCTAAGTTGCGCGAGGCGGCGTCGCTGGTCGGCTCGATCAACGGCGGCCTGTCGACCGCTTCGCACCGCGCCAGCTTCGCCGGCGCGTTGCATGACGGGCCGGAGGCGCGCTGATGCTGATGTGCTGGGGCGACACCGTCTTCGAAACGGGCGCCATGGCCTTCGACAAGCTGGCGCGCCAGACCAAGGCGCGGTGGAAGGACCACGAGATCATCGGCCGGCGGCCGGCCGGGCAATATCTCGGGCCCGACAAGCGGACGCTGACGATCTCCGGCGTGACGTTCCCCAACGACGACGGCGCGGGGCCGGCCGCCCAGGTGCTGGCGCTCGAAGCCGCGTGCGAGGCGGGCGATGTCTATTGCCTGGTCACCGGCTCGGGCAGCGTCTCGGGGCCGTTCCGGCTGGAGGAGATCGACCCGGAAGAGACGTTCCACGACGCCAACGGCCGGCCGCAGCGCGTCGCCTACAACCTCACCTTCGCCGCCCATGACGACGGCGACGGGCAGATCTGGAGCCTGTGGCCATGAGCGGCGTCTACATCACCCAGCAGGGCGACATGGTCGACGCGATCGCCTGGCTGAATTACGGCTTCGTCGCCGGCGCGGCCGAGGCGATCCTCGCCGCCAATCCCGGCCTCGCCGACCAGCCGCCGGTGCTGCCGGAGAACATCACGGTGCAACTCCCCGACGTCGCGACCGTCACGCCGCCGCCGAAGCAGACCGTCAACCTGTGGGACTGAGATGGCGACGCCGGTTCTGCAGATCTCGATCGGCGGCAAGGATGTCTCCAGCCGGATCAATCCGCGCGTGCTGAAGGGCCGCGTCAGCCGCCACGACGGCGAGAAGGCCGACGAGCTGGAGCTGACGCTGTCGAATTACGACGGCATGCTCGCCAAGCCGCAGCGCGGCCAGACGCTGCAGGTGGCGCTCGGCTTCGAGGAATTCGGCGGCGCGGTCGACCGGGGCGCCTACATCGTCCAGGGCGTGACGAAGAGCGGCGGCCCGGCGGTCTTTCACGTGACGGCGCAGTCGGCCGACCTGAAGAAGACCTTGAAACAGCAGAAGACGCGCTCGTGGGTGGCGCCGAAGACGCTCGGCGACGTGCTCAACCAGGTGGCGAGCGACAACGGCCTGACGCCGGCGATCGACGCCGGCCTGGCGGCGACCGCGATCGACCAGATCATCGCCCAGACCGGCGAAAGCGACATGCACCTGGTGATGCGCCTGGCGCGCCGCTTCGACGCGGTCGGCAAGTTCGCCCAGGGGCGGCTGGTCTTCGTCCCGAAGGGCGCGGGCACGACGGCGAGCGGCGCGGCGATCGCCGCCGTCAAGATCACGCCGAACGACTGCGAGAAGTTCGACATCCGCGACAACGATCGCGAGGCGCGCGGGGCGAGCCACGCCAAGGTGTGGGACCGCAAGACGGCGACCTCGACCGACGTCAACGGCCACGCCGGCGACGCCGGGCCCGACTACAGCTACCCCGAGACGTTCGCCTCGAAGACCGAGGCGCAGAAGGCGACCGCCGGCCGGGCCAAGGCGTTCGCGCGGGCCAAGAAGACCCTGTCGGCGACGCTGCGACCGCCCGTCCAGCCGCCGGTTCCCGGCGGGGTGGTGACGACCGAGGGTTTCGGCGACGACGACGATACGGATTTCACCGTCAAGACGGTGACCGACGAGTTCGACGACAAGGGCCTGGCGACCACGATCGAGGGGGAGCTGAAGGTCTAGGGGGTGGCGGGGCTCGGGTTGCCCCGAACGCGGGCCTTGCTTGGCGGCCGACCCGCGCAGCGCAGTAGACCTGAACGCCGCCCCGCCCTCGCCGTCTCGCGGCGCGGGCCAAGGGCCATGAGTCGGGACCGCGAGTCGATGGGAATTCCGCACAGGAGCGTCGAAACGACGCATCCGGCCGCCGGTTATGTCGGCGGCAAGAAGCAGCTGGCGCGCGGGCTGGTCGCCCGCATCGAGGCGATCGACCACCGGCTCTACGCCGAGCCCTTCGTCGGCATGGGCGGCGTCTTCCTGCGCCGCCGCAGCGCGCCGCGGGTCGAGGCGATCAACGACGCCTCGCGCGACGTGGCGACGTTCTTTCGCGTGCTGCAGCGCCACTACCAGGCGTTCATGGACATGCTGAAGTGGCAATTGACCGGCCGGGCCGAGTTCGAGCGGCTGCGGGCGGTCGACCCGGAGACCCTGACGGACCTGGAGCGGGCGGCGCGGTTTCTTTACCTTCAGCGCCTGGCGTTCGGCGGCAAGGTCGCCGGGCGATCGTTCGGCGTCGATACCAGCGGGCCGGCGCGGTTCGACACCACCAAGCTCGGCTCGCTGCTGGAGGCAATCCACGAGCGCCTGGCCGGGGTGACGATCGAGTGCCTGGGGTGGCGGGCGTTCATCGCCCGCTGGGACCGCCCGCACGCCCTGTTCTACGTCGACCCGCCCTACCTCGGGTCGGAGGACTATTACGGCGCGGGGCTGTTCCCGCCCGCCGACCATGAGGCGTTGGCGGCCGTTTTGAGGGGCCTAAAAGGCCGCTTCATCCTGACCCTGAACGACACGCCCGAGGCCCGCGCGCTCTACGCCGGCTGCCGGATCGAGACGGCCGGCCTCAGCTACTCGCTGGCGGGGTCAGGGCAGTCGAAACGGGTCCGGGAGATCATCGTGACCGGCTAGCGCCGGGGTGCTGCCAAGTGATCTTGCGGGAAGTGCCATTTGATTTGGCGCGCTACACCGGCTGCGCCGCGCACGATCATGTGGCGGCGCCGGGATTGGCCGGGACGAGGCGGGCGTAGTCGGGCGAAGGCGTTAACGGAGCAGGAAGCGCGGCCGCCCGAGGGAATGGGCAGCGGCCGGCGACGCGAAGGCGTAAGCGCGAGAGCCGAAACGCCCTTTACAAGCCGCCGCAAAACCGGCGGCCAAGGGTCTCGCGGCGCCAAGCTCTCACGTGGCGTCTTGCCCGACCGGCCGTCAGACGCCGGACTCGACCCGAAACGGAAAGCATCTGCCGCGGACGACGCCTTTTCGGCGGCCTGCTAGGGGACGTCTCTCGCGGATTGACTGCCTACAGGGATAGCCTCGAGTCGAAGCCGCACGGCGTCAAGTTCGTCGACCAGCTTGCGCAAACGGCCGGACAACAGCCGGCGCGTCTGCGCCGCACTTTCCGGGTATTCGGCGATGACGTGCAGGAAAGTGGCGCGCGGGATCTCGATCAGCACCGAGTCGGCCTCCGCGGTCACCGTCACGGGGCGCACACAACCAACGATGAGCGCCGTCTCGCCAATGACCGCCGGCGGCGTCAGGTAGGTCGGCCGTTCGGCGGCGCCGCCGAGGTTGTAGCGCAACGCGCCGTCGGCGAGCATGAACCCCGACTGCGCCACGTCGTTCTCGGCGAACAGGCGGCGCGATTTCTTCAAGGAGATCAGGCGTGACGCCGAAAGCAGCGCCCGCAGCGCGCCGTACTGGAATTTGCCGAACAACTCGGTGCGGCGCAGCAGGTCGACGCACTTGTCGCTCGACCAACTCGCGTTATCGATGAGCAAGCCCGCGGCCATGGCCGAAGCTTCGCTTGTCAGAGGCTTATGCGGTCGATCTCGGTCATCGACTTGAACAGCCAGTTCCTCGCGTAGCCGCGCAGCACGTAGGAATAACTCGCGTCGGCGCCGTTCTTGCGCTTGTTGTTGACGAACTGGGCGAAGGTCGAGCCGGCGCGATCGATCTCGATATAGGCCTGCTTGTTCAGGGCCGGGATGTTGATCTCCAGGCCGCCGTCACGCTCGAAATTCGCGCGCAGCTCCGAGGCCTCCCAATCGGAGAGGTCGGCGCCGTTGCCGGGATTGGTGACGATAATATGCTTGGCGCCGGAGAAGCGGTCGAGCGTCTCGCTGACCTCGCGGATCGATTCGGGCGAGCCGCCCATGATGTGCAGGAAGACGACGTCAAATGCGCCCTCCTGCGCGTCGCGCAGGATGCGCAGATCGGTGAGCAGATCGAGCATGGCGTAGAGGTGACCGGCGCGCAGGTCGACGACGAACGTCGCTCCGCTCCGATCGCTCGCGACCGCGTCGAAGATCCGCATCTGCGCGGTGACCTCGGTGATGTCCACCAGCTCGGTCTTGTCATCGTGAAACCGGATGAGGGAGCCGAGCGGCGTCTCGGTGTCGAAAGCGACGTGGGCGCGTCGGTTCTCTTCCAGCCAATGCAACAACAGCCGAGCGACGGTGGTCTTGCCGACGCCGCCTTTCTGAGCGCCGACGATGAGCAAGGTCGGCTTGACGACCGGGCTGGCGGCGGCGGCCCGCGTGGACTGGTTTGAGCGAGAGTTGGCGGCCATGGTGTGGGATCCGAAATGACGGGGGCGATGCAGACGTCTCGAGCGACCGTTTGCGTCTCGCTGACAAAGCCTTGGGGATTTGGCGAACTTCGCGGCAAGGCGCGCGCCGCGCAGCGTCGAAACGTCCCGGGTCCGTCGACCCTAGTCGAACCATTCTTTCAGCAAGCTGACGTCCGTCGGACGCCCGTCCTTTTTACGGTCACGGCGGCGGACCTTCGCCTCGCGGGCGTGCGGCGGTCGCGAATTTCGCGAAGGAATCTCATCGTCTCGTCGTCGCCATCCAAACCACAGACGCAGCGAACCGTTCTGCGTGAAGACGAAAATGTCGTCGCGCTTCCGCCGCTGCGCCGGCCCGCCGCCTTGTCCGAAGCGACGCGAGAAAAGGGGAGGGCTTCGGCCCTCCCTTAGCTTTTCAGCCGGGCGATCAGGCTTGACGTGTCCCAGCGGCGGCCGCCCATCGCCTGCACGTCGGAATAGAACTGATCGACCAGCGCCGCGACCGGCAGCCGCGCGCCGTTGCGCCTCGCTTCGTCGAGGCAGATCGCCAGGTCCTTGCGCATCCAGTCGACGGCGAAGCCGAAGTCGAATTTGCCGGCGATCATCGTCTTGTGGCGGTTGTCCATCTGCCACGACTGCGCCGCGCCCTTGGCGATGACCTCGATCACACGCTCGGCGTCGAGACCGGCGCGCTCGGCGAAATGCAAACCCTCGGCGAGGCCCTGAACCACGCCGGCGATGCAGATCTGGTTGACCATCTTGGCGAGCTGGCCCGAGCCGACCGGCCCCATCAGCTTGCACGCGCGGGCGTAAGAACCGATCGCCGGCTCGACCTTGGCGAAAGTCGCTTCGTCGCCGCCGCACATCACCGTCAGCGCGCCGTTCTCGGCGCCGGCCTGGCCGCCGGACACCGGCGCGTCGACGAAGCCGAGGCCGCGCGTCTCCGCCGCGGCGGCCAGCTCGCGCGCAACGTCGGCGGAAGCCGTGGTGTGGTCGACGAAGATCGCGCCCTTCGCCATGCCGGCGAAGGCGCCGTCGGGGCCGAGCGTCACGGCGCGCAGATCGTCGTCGTTGCCGACGCAGGCGAAGACGATCGCGCGGCCGTGCGCCGCTTCGCGCGGGCTGGGCGCGGCGGCGCCGCCGTGTTGCGCGACCCATATGTCGGCCCTCGCCGCGGTGCGGTTGTAGACTACGACGTCGCAGCCGCCGCGGCCTTTGAGGTGGCCGGCCATCGGGTAGCCCATGACGCCCAATCCAAGAAACGCGACTTTGCTCACTTCACTCTCCTTGATGCCCAGCGGCGCGGCGCGCCTTGTCCGCTCTATAGCGCGGATCGGTCCGCCGCGGCGGCCTTCGCTTCGGGGCGCGAGAGATGGCCGACGCGGTAGAGTTCGTTCGCCTCGCCCGCCGCCGCCGGCCTTTCGCCCCACAGGCGGAAGCGCACGAGCGTCCACTGGGTCGGCTCGAAAGCGGCGACGGCGGCGAACGCGCCGCCGCGCGCCACGGCTTCTTGGGCGGCTTCGCTCTCGCGCCCGCGGATTTCGCTGAGCGCCGCATAGGGGGCGATCGGCGCGATCTCGCGAGTGGCGAAACGCGCTTCAGCGACCGCGTCCGATAGGGGCGCGCTCCAGACCGTCCAGGTCTTGACCGACGGCCAACCGAACGCGCCGCTTACGCCTGCGAAGCCCGGGCCGCAGAGAAATTCACTCATGCCGGCGCCGTTGTCCCAGACATAGAACGGCGCGTAAAGATTCTCGGGCGCGCCGTGGCTGCGCGCCGCCCAGAGATAGGCCTTGAATTTCAGGTTGGGGAAGTCGTCGAGCAGCGGCCCCTTCTCGGCGATGCGCCGCTCGACGATCGTCATGTCGTAATCGGCGGGCAGGACGAAACGGTATTGCATCGCCAGCGCCGCCGCGGCCGGCGCGATGGAGTCGGTCATCTTGTCGCTCTCCCTTGTCAAGCGTCACGCCGCGTCGATCAGTTGCGCCTCGCCGCCGCCGAACGACCATTCGTCGCGGCCGGTCGTGGCGATGATCGTCATCACGTCTTGCGGCCGGGCCCCGGGGCGTTCGGCCAGCAGCGCGACGAGGCGACGGTGGAAAGCCTTCTTGGTTTCGACGCTGCGCGGCCGGCCGGCGGCGATCTCGAACAGGACGAAATCGTCGGATCGCGGCCCGCCGAGATAGCTCCGGTCAAAATCGACTCGCCGGGCTCGCGCTGATCAATGACCTGGAAGCGGTCGTCGGGCGCGACCTCGAAGCTCTCGACCAGCGCTTGGCGCAGGCCGTCGGAGCGTGCGCCGAGATAGAGCGGCGGCTTTCCCTTGAGCAATGAAATGCGGGTGAACGGCATCGAACGGCTCCCTTGGCGTTCTTGACCAGACAAGGGTTAGTTGCTCATAATCGTCCCGACAATCAGGAAATTTTTGACTGATCATTTTGATATTCGGGATAGTTGCATGGCCCGCGTCACTTTCGACCTTGACGCCCTGCGCAGTTTCGTCGTCGGCGTTGAACTCGGCGGCTTCGCCAAGGCGGCCGATCGGCTGGGACGCTCGACCTCGGCGGTCAGCGCCCAGCTCAAGAAGCTCGAGGGGCAGGCGGGCGCGCCGATCCTGCGCAAGTCGGGCCGGAGTCTCGCGTTGACGCCGACCGGCGAGACGCTGCTCGCCTACGCGCGCCGCCTGATCGAACTCAACGACGAGGCGGTGGCGGCCGCGCGCGGGGTCGAACTCGAAGGCTGGGTGCGTATCGGCCTTCAGGAGGATTTCGGCGAGAGCCTGTTGCCGCAGGCGCTCGGCCGCTTCGCTCGCGCCCATCCCAAGGTCAGGGTCGAGGCGCGGGTCGAACGCAACGCGGCGCTGATCGACGGCGTGATCTCCGGCAAGCTCGACCTCGCGCTCGCCTGGGATGGCGACGTCGCGACGCCGCATGGCGAGCGCATCGCCGAGACGGCGATGCGCTGGATCGGCCCGGCCGGCCGCGACGACCTGTGGCGCGCGGATGGCGGCGAACCGCTGCCGGTGGCGGCGATGGCGGCGCCATGTCTATTCCGCCGCGCCGCCATCGACGCCCTCGACCTCGCCGGAATCTCGTGGCGGCTCGCCTTCGTCAGCGCCAGCCTCGCCGGCGTCTGGGCGGCGACGGCGGCTGGGCTCGGCCTAGCGGTCAGGACCTCGCTCGGCCTGCCGGCGAACCTGCGCGCGCTCGGCGAAGACGAATGCGGCCTGCCGCCGTTGCCGACCCTGGCGGTGAAGCTGCATCGCGCCGAGGCCGAGCCGGGACCGGCGACGCAACGGCTGGCGGCGATCGTCGCCGACACGCTGCGGGAAGCGGCGCTGCGCGCTGCGTGAGGCGAGGCGTCGTGTCGCCCCTTGGAAGCCGGGTCCAGTCCCTGCCAAAGAAATCGCTCACGAATGTCGCGCCCGGACGGACGGCGGACCCAGAGCGGAAGAGCTGACGCGCCGAGCGCGTAGTCGGGAACAAATCCCCGACCGCCCGGTTGACGGGTTGGCGTCGCCGGAGCGGCGACGCGGATCGAGGCGCAGAAAATCCGGCGTCTCCGGCACAAGGAGGATCTGGCGATGAGATTTCCAAAGACCCTTCTGTCGACAGTTGTCTTGATCGTCGGATCGGGAATCGCATCCGGTTTCGCCGACGAACGCGAGGTGAACAACATCTGGCGGAGCTTGGAAGACGACGAAGGCAGTCAATCGGTGTGCGTCGCCGAGAACTACAACGAATTTCCCGTGGACGCGGTGTTCAAGGGGTTTCCGGCCGCATTCGACGCCGACGGCGACACAATGCCCAGCACGGCCGCAATCACCATGAGACCTTACGTCGAATACAAATTGTATCGGTGGGACAATGTCGCCGGCCCGGGACCACAGTGCTCGTTGCTCACGTATTCGGCGCCGGTCCACTAGGGCGCGTCCAGCCGCGCCGCCGCGGCGGCGAAGTCTTCCGGCGTGTTGAGATTGGCGAAAGCCCTGGCGTCGGCGAACGAAGCTTGCGCCGCGCCGAGCCGCGCGATCAGGCCGCGCGGGCCGCCCTCGCCCGCGGCCAGCGCCGCCTCGGCCTCGCGCGCCAGCGCGGTCGACCACAAAGCGAACATCGGTTCGAGGCCGCGCGCGTTTGCCGCGACCGCGATCGGCGCGCGGCTTTCCGCCGCAGCCGCGGCGAGCCGGGCGACGAGATCGAGCGGCAGGAACGGCGCGTCGCACGGCGCGGTCGCCAGCCAAGCGAAGCCTTGCGCATGCGCGTAGCCGAGCGCCGCGGCGACGCCGGCGAGCGGCCCGCCGCCGGGCGTCGAAGCCGCGTCGGCGACGACCGCGAAGCCGAAGCCGGCGAAGCGCGCCGCGTCGCCGTTGGCGTTGACAAAGAGCGAGTCGACCTGCGGCGTGAGCCGCGCCGCGACGTGGGCGATCAGCGGCCGCCCGGCGAGCGGCGCCAGCGCCTTGTCGACGCCCATGCGGGTTGATCGCCCGCCCGCCAGCACGACGCCCGTCGTCTCGAGGGGCACGTAACGCATCTCCTCAGCGTCGGCTAAATTCCACCGAGCGACCGCTCTACCGCCTCAATTTAGACCGTAAAAGTGATATAGCCGAAACGCGTTCGACAATCGATCCGGCGCGTCCGCGCCGCACAGTCGCGACGGCGGGAGCACACGGATGGCGGCGGGGCGACGGAAGTTCATCATCGGTTTGGGCGCCGCCGCGGCGGGGGCAGGGATCGCCGCTCCGGCGCTCGCCGATTCGACGCCCAATGTGCAATGGAAGCTGACGTCGAGCTTTCCGACCTCGCTCGATCTCGTCTACGGCGGCGCCGAGACGCTGGCCGCGGCGGTCTCCGACATGACCGACGGCCATTTCACCGTCAAGGTTTCGCCCGCCGGCGAGATTGCGCCGGCTCTGGAGGCGCTCGACGCGGTCGCAGACGGGCGCGCCGACTGCGCCCATACCGCGCTCTCTTATTACTGGAACAAGAATCCGAGCTTCGTCTTCGCCTCCTCGACGCCGTTCGGCATGAACGCGCGCCAGCACGCCGCCTGGCTGCAGGAAGGCGGCGGCGGCGCCCTGATCGACGGCTTCCTCGCCGATCGCAAGATCGTCGCGTTGCCGGCCGGCAACACCGGCGGGCAGATGGCGGGCTGGTTCCGCAACGAGATTCGAACGCCCGCCGACTTCAACGGTCTCAAGCTGCGCATCGGCGGCTTCGCCGGCAAGGTGTTCCAGACGCTCGGCGCCGAGCCGGTGGCGACGCCGAAGGACGGAATCTACGCCGCGCTCGAATCGGGCTCGCTCGACGGCTTCGAATGGGTCGGCCCCTACGACGACGAGCGCTTCGGCGACAAGCCCGACGGCGCGAAGCAGCCGATCTCGAAAGTCGCGCCGAACTATTATTACCCCGGCTGGTGGAAGGGC
>Ga0181535_10002048_pt1 | contig 25182 bp, 21 predicted proteins | sample PEATcosm2014_Bin_44_FD_119774 | JGI IMG/M metagenome (GOLD analysis project Ga0181535, IMG submission 119774) | Peatland microbial communities from MTU Mesocosm Facility, Houghton, MI, USA - PEATcosm2014_Bin17_30_metaG | ecosystem: Environmental > Terrestrial > Soil > Wetlands > Peat | place...
CGCACCATGCCCATGCGCGACTCGGAAGGACGGCTCCTGGGCACGGTGACCACCCTCGAAGACGTAACCAGCCTCCAGGATACCGACCGCTTCAAAACGCAGTTCATCAACGTGGCCAGCCGCAAGCTGCGCGACCCGCTGCTGCAGCTCAGACGCGGTCTCTACGCTCTCGAACAGGGCTTTGGCGGAGCGCTGCTTCCCTTGCAGTCGGAGCTTGTCTCGTCGGCTAGCAGAGAGAGCGAGAAGCTGGACGATCTGATGAGCGATCTGATCGAGGTCGCTGAACTCGATGCCGGTGGCCGGCAACTCAATCTGGAAGGAATCCGTCCCCTGCAGGCGCTCAGCGAAGCCGCCGACCGCTATTGCGATGAGGCCGCCGAAAAACGCATTCATGTCGAAGTCAGGGCCTATGCCGATCTCGCTCTCGTGCAAGCTGACCGGCGCGCCGTCCGCTCCATTCTCGAAAACCTCCTGTCCAACGCAATCCGCTACACGCCGCCTGAGGGAGAGATCCTGCTGGCCGCCGAAGAGATCAAAGATTTTGTGCAGTTCACCGTGCGCGACACAGGCCGCGGCATCGAGGCGGAGCGGCTCAGCACCATCTTCGACCGTTTCAGCACCTTCTCTGAACGGGGTTCCGGGCTAGGCCTGGCGCTGAGCCGGCGTCTCGTCGAGTCGCTAGGCGGCCAGATCGCCGTCGAGAGCCGCCTGGGCCACGGCACCGCCTTCCGCTTCACGCTCCCGGTGGCGGCCGTGCGTGAAGTTCGTCATCCCGTCGAGGTTGGTTAAAGAGCCATGGCAGAGATCAAATTGGAACGTAGTCAGGAAGAAGCCAAGCTCCGCGTCTACCTCGGCGCGGCGCCCGGGGTCGGCAAGACCTACCACATGCTCAGTGATGCCTACATCATGAAGCATCAGCAGGATGTGGATGTGGTCATTGGCTTGGTCGAGTCCCACGGTCGCAAAGAGACCGAGGCCCGCATCCGCGACCTCGAAGTCATCCCTCAACGAGAAATCCCCTATCGCGGCGTCAACCTCAAAGAGATGGACGTGGATGCAATCCTCGCCCGCCATCCGCAGGTGGTGGTCGTCGACGAGCTGGCCCACACCAACGTTCCCGGCAGCAAAAACCGCAAGCGCTATGAAGATGTGCTGGAACTCCTCGATGCCGGCATCAACGTCATGACGGCCGTCAACATTCAGCACCTCGAGACGCTCAACGACGCCGTCTATCGCTCGGCCAATACGATCGTTCGCGAGACGATTCCCGACAGCCTTCTCAAACGCGCCAACGAAGTGGTCAATGTCGACCTGACCATCGATGAGCTGCGTTCCCGCCTGCGCCAGGGCAAGATCTACGCCCCCGAGAAGGTCGAGCAATCGCTGGCCAACTTCTTCCGCAAGGGCAACCTCAACATGCTGCGCGAGCTCGCCCTGCGCATCACCGCCGAGCAGGTCGGCAACCAGGCCTCAGCCTACCGCCGCACTCAAGGCTTGGAACAGGCGCCGATCCCCGAGAAGGTCATGGTCTGCCTAAGCACGCGGCCCGGCACCGAACGCCTCTTGCGCATCGGCGCGCGCATCGCCGGCCGCCTCGCCACCAACTGGTACGCCGTCTACGTCAGCCGTCCAGACGACGACAAGGGCCACGGCGACCCCGAAGCCTTTCACCGTCTCGAAGAGTATCAGCGCATGGCCCGCGATCTCGGCGCGCACGTGGTCTCGCTTACCGGCCGCGACGTCTCAGACACTCTCATCCGCTTTGCGCAACAGGAAAACATCTCGCACGTGGTCTTCGGCCAGTCCGTCCGTTCGCGCTGGGACATCTTCCTGCATGGTTCGGTCATCAACCGCTTCCTCTCCGAGGTGCGCGACGTGACAGTCCAGGTCGTCCCCATGCAGAAGCCTCTCCACCGCGCATAAAAGCTACTTCGTCATCCAGATCTCGAATCCCATATAGTCTTCGTTGATCTCGATCTTCGAGAACTCCGTCTGCGCCAGCATCTGCTGGAATTCGCCCTTCGTATACGCGCTCTTGATGAGCATCGTCTTGAAGGCCAGCTTGGTGAGCGCGCGATTCAGCCACGACAGTTTCATCCCATCAATCCCCTGGCTGATCTCCTTCGCCGATGCATTGCGCTTCAGGTCGATCAGCATGCCGTGGCCGCCGGGCCTGAGCACGCGGCACATCTCCTTGAGCGCCTCCACCGGTTTGGCAAAGTTCTTGAAGGCCGCGCGGCACAGCAGGAAGTCGAAGCTCCCAGCCGGAAACGGCATATTGGATGCCGAACCCTGCTTGAAATCGACCTTCACTCCCGCTTCGACAGCTTTTTTCGACGCCAGGCTGACCATGGTGTGACTGAGGTCGAGTCCGGTGATCTTGAATGAGCCTCGCTTAGCCAATTCGATCGAGAAGTATCCTGGACCCGGCGCAATCTCGAGCACCGCGCTGCCCTGCGGAACCTGGTCTGAGACACGGCCTGCCAGATCAACGTACTCCTGCATCATTTCTGCAGTGCTCGATGCATACCACTTGGCTGCGATACCTTCAATTCCACGATCGGCATGGGGCTTGCGCATGCCAAGAGTAGTCATAGTATTCTCCTTTTGATTTGAGATTGATCTTGAATTTGAGCGCACGAAGGCTGGTGAGAGCCCTGAAGCGAACTCGACTCCTGCGCCTTGATTTTGAAATCTGACAGACCTCTGATCAAACCATGTTCTTACTCGCTGAAAACCCGAACCTTGGTCGCGTTTCCCTCGCTTCCATTCACGTCCACCGTCAGATCCTCAAGGTGGTCGATCAGTTCTTCAAGGTTCTCCGGCTTGATCTGCGAGAGCGTCAGCGGCACGCCGTGCCGGCTCAGCGCCTCGTCCAATTGGCCGTGTGCCTGCGCTGGAATCAAACTCGCCAGCCGCACACCCGCGCGCAGCAGCTGCATCGGCACTCGCACATTGACCGAGGTTTGCCCCTTCAAGCCGGTCATCGATTCATCGGCGTCGACCAGCACGCGCAGGTACTTTGCGCGAGTCTTTCGGGCGCCAGCGTTCTCACCGTTGGCGCCGGTGTTGGAGCCAGAATGCTCTTTCGCGGTTGTGCCTGCCCCAGTGTCTAGCGCGGCAAGTAATCGCTCAGCCTCGTCGGCATTGATCTTGCCCGCTGCCAGCATCTCCAGAATTTGACGGCGATTCTCGTTCATAAAACTCCTCCCAATAAATCGGTGACCAATGCCAGAGCGTGATGTAAGAACTTCGGAGCAGCGGCCGGTAATGCATGAACGGCGCGTTCAATTCCCGGCAGCAGCTCTTGAAGATGTGCCTGTGACAGGATGAAGGCAGCAGCACCCGCGACAATCGCCCAAACAACCGCCCGTCCCTCATCGCAGGCGATCAGCAGGCGTTCAGCTTCGGCAGCATTGATGCGCCCCAAAGCTACAAGGTGAAGGATCGTGCAGCGGTCTCTTTTCATAAACACCTCAAATCACCCGAACCTGAACGCGGGCATTCTCTCCGGTTACTCGAACATCCGTTCCTGGCAGCGCACACAAGATCCCCCAAGCCACTGCGATCAAACGCCAAACGCCGATTCGCCCTGCGATAGACACTGCCAGCAAAACCACAAAGATCAGCGGCGACAACAGCAGCACCGGAATCCATAGCAGAAAGACTGGCAGCCACAGCCGAGGGCACGTGAACCCCGGCGTCTCAATGCCCACGACTGCGATCATCGGAGTCATTTCAGCGCCTCCAAAGCCTGGATTGCTTCCTCAGCCGACATCTCGCCCTTGTTGAGCCGCTCCAGCACCTCGGCCCGCGATGGCGACGGATTGGTCTCAACAAACTCAAGCTGCCCGGCGATGCGATTGAGCCGCGCCTTGATCGTCGGATAGCTGACCCCAAAGACCTGCTCCATCTCCTTGATCGAGCCGTGCGAACGCAGGAAGGCGGCGATAAAGACCTGGTCTTCCAGGCTCAGACGAGCCAGCTCCGGCAGCGAAAACTCGCCTTCAATCGCGATTCCCTTCTCCGGCACCCTCACACGCTCGACGACCAACGGCGATCCCTGAGCTATGCGCAGCAGATCCTGCCACTCTGAAACCGGTTTGGACTCGGGAGACATCGACAGACAGCCTCGTTTCTTGCTTACATTCACGAGGCTACTTCTGTTTATTAATTATGTCAATATCAAGAATTGATTTTCTCAAAATAAACGATCATATAAATCAATTATTGTATCCACCAGCCATACCCATCCAGCCCTCATTGAAGAGCGAGTCGATGATGTCGTCGACGACCATACTGGTGCCAAGCATTCCACTGGCCTCAGTCCAACTCGCTGCCGGTAGCGGAACAACGTTTTCAATTGCTTGCCAAGAAACTGTGAGAGGCTCATTTTCTTCTCCGCCAAGGAATATGTCATGCGCATTGGTCGCGTGCTGATCGCAATTCGCGATGCGTTTTTGCAACCTGTGATGCATTGTGAGGGACACTCCAACGCACGGTGCCGAGTCGGCGCCCCGCATGAAGGTGCCGGCGCCGCGACAATGAGAATTCGCCGGCCGACCGCGGATTATTTCCCTTCGAGATTCTCTCAGACGTCCTGCGTTTCGTCGTCCCCCTTCTCCCGCATGAACACATCGCCCGCCTTATGCCACTGTCCCAGCTGTTCGGGTCCGCTCCCGTCCAGGGTTACCTTGTAGGCTCCCGCGCCGCGATCGTCCGTCGCCCGAGCCAGAATCACTCCGGCGTAAGCGATTCCCTTGTCTGTGATGACCGTGACCTTCTGCCCCACATCGAACATTGCAATCTCCCTTGATCGAAAATCTTGTTGCAAGCTTAACCGATTCTCCAGGCAAATCCCCCTTGGTGAGTAAGAGCCTACCTGTAAATCGGTAGCGCCTCCAGGTCGGCTGTTCTGTGGGTCTCCAGACCCACAGACGATGTTTCGCGGCGAGGCTGCCGCCCGGTCATAGATGTCTGATTCAGATTTCTCGCGCTGAAGGCGCAGAGGTTGCTAGCCCCGCGCTTCAGCGTGAGGGATTGAGACCCCGAAAATGGCCTCGAAGCCCCGGAGGGGCGGCGCAAGATAACGAAAGGTGCTCAGATAATCGTGCATGCAATTGCAGAGAATTACGCTCTCGTGGCGCATACTTTGAATCGAGAAAAAGGGTAGAGGCACATGAAGACCATCGTTTAACTTAAGTTTGCATTTCTAACCATAACCAGCAGATTATAAGATGCTTGTCCAACCTATTCCACCTTCGGTTTTTTTGGAGAGCGTTTTTGGCGGTGAAATTGTGGAGCAACACATAACCTATCCATAATCAACCAGATGCAGAGCAGCACTTTATAGTCTCACAGTTTCTATTCTTCCGTGGTTCTGTGGTGATACCATCAACTATTTATTAAATCAATTAGATACGAGGCACAGTTTCACGGGCAACAATCTCTGTGCAACAGTGTGACGGTGCCCCCTTCTATGCACGGCTCTCCGCGCGCAGCAGCCTCGCAACCTCGGCATGCAGCTGCGCGGTGATCGCAGCCTCACTCTCGTCGATCGCGAATCGAATCGGCTCGCCTACCCGCACCTCGATCTTGCCCGAGCGGAACCACCGCCTGCTGCCGGTCTTCAACTCACCAAGCCCGCGAATGGCGACAGGCAGCACCGCCGTTCCCGACTCCTTCGCCAGCAAGCCGATTCCGCCGCGAAACCGCGCCAGTTCTCCCGAAGCTGAGCGCGCGCCCTCGGGAAAGACCAGCACATTGAATCCCCGGTCCATCGCAGCGCCTGCATGAGCAAAGCTGCGCTGAAAGTTGCGCTGCCGCGGTAGTGGAAAGACGTTGAAGAGCGCCGTCAGCAGCAGGTAAATCGCCGGGCCGACCGGGTAAAAACCCCGCTGCCCAACCGGCCGTTCAGGATTGCGGAAGTGCCGGTACTCTTCGAGCATGTCACCAGCCATCGCGGCCGCAAGCCGCCGCCGCATCGCCCCCGGCAGCGCATACTGTACCAACGGTCCGTCGAAGGCAGTCACGTGATTCGCAACGATCAGTATCGGCTCTGCCGGAACCGGCATCTTCGCCGCGACAACTCTGGGAGCTGCCAACAGCCAGACCAGCGGTCGCACAACGGCCTCAAGAAATATCACCCGCAGCCATTGGAAGGGTAAAAGCCAGGGCCAGCGCGGATAGACGTATTGGTGCTGCTCAGCTTCACCCCGCCAGGGAGCCGATAGGCCAGTCGCTGTGCTTGGCCCAACCGTCTCTTCAACCGCCATTACCGCACCGTTGGCACGAGCAGAATCGACAGAAGCTGGTGCCTCGCCAACCTGCTCTTCGGACCGCTTCACCGCGGTCTGGCCAGCTCCCGCTTCACTCCGCGCACCCTCAGCCTGCCCGGCAATCACCTGGCGCAGCTCACCAAGCGTGCGCACACCCTCCAGCCGTCCGCTATCCGGCGGAATGCCCACTCGCTCTTCGAGTGCCGCCTCAAGTTGCGCCCGGCCCAGGCTGTCGAGATGCAGATCCTCGGCTAGTTGCAGTTGGTCCGAGACCTCCGTCGGCGCCTCGCCAGTGATCGACACAACCAGCGCAAGCAGCCAGTCGCCCGAGGCCGCAGAGCTGACAGCTCCGTTGATTGCGGGCTTGCCGGAACTCGCAGGCACCGACCGTCTCTCAGCTAGCCATGCGGCAACCGCCTTTCGCCGCACCTTGCCGGTCGATGTGCGTGGCAGATCCGGCTCGGGCCAAAGCTGCCAGTGGCGCAAACGCTGGAACTCCGCCAGCCTGGTGTTGGCTCGCTCAATCGCAGCCCCCGCTTGTTGACGGCTGCCGCGAAAGGCCAAAACGGCGCAAGGCTCCGGCCCCAGACCCGTCTCCATCGGCACAACCGCACAGGCAGCCACACCCGGCTCCTGATCGATGGCCGCCTCCATATCTTCTGGGTGCAGGTTAACGCCCGACGAAGTCACGATCACCTCGCTCTTGCGGCCGAGGAAGCGCAGGTCGCCGCCGGTTGAGGTCTCGGCCAGATCGCCGGTAGCCAGCCAATCGTCCTTGCGGGGCTGCAACTGCCCCCCTGACCAGGTAGCGCGTGAGATCATCTCGCCGCGAACGAGCACCTCACCATCCGGTCCGAGCTTCACCTCGCGCCCCGGCAGCGGCTTGCCGATCGTGCCCGAGGCCACATGGAAGGGATGGTTGAGCGTGACGATCGCCGAGGTCTCGGTCATCCCGTAGCCTTGCACAACGACGAATCCCAGTCGATTCCAGAACTGTTCGAGCGGCCCGGCGAGAGCGCCTCCGCCCGAGATCAGCGCCCAGAACTTGAATCCGAATCTGCGGTGGATATCGCGGAAGTGCACCCAGCGCCCCAGGGCGCGTGTCTTCTCTGCGGCAGCCACTCGCTCGGCGAGGTCTGGCACTTCGGCTTCGAGGTGAGTCTTCAAGAGCGCCATCACCCGCGGCACTGCTGCCAGCACGCTGATCCGTTCGCGCTTGATCGTCTCGATCAGCCGCGCCGCCACCAGGCGATTTTCGAAGTGCACCTCGGCGGCAAAGATGGCCGGCATCCACAGCCCCATTGTCTGCCCGAAGACGTGGCTCAATGGCAGCGTCTCGAGAAAACGCAAAGGGTGAAAGGGCTTCTCATAGCGCATATAGGGCTTCGCGCCCCTCTCAATGGGCTCGATGCTGGCCAGCACGTTGCCGTGGGTCAGCACGACGCCCTTTGGATCGCCTGTGGTTCCCGACGTGAAGAGAATTTGAAGAGGTGTCTCGCGCGAGAGGCCCCCGACCGGAGCGGCCTCTTCAGTAGGGAGTGAACTGGGCCACTCCTCGAATGCAAGGCGGGGCCATTCGCCCGGGCCCCCACCGGCGGGTCCGTGTCGTTGGGGTGGTTCGCCGGACAACTGGCGCAGGAGCAGCGTATCTCCCACCACCAGCTTGGGCTTCACATCGACGGCGACCCGCGCGGCAAACTCCACCGTCCCGTAGGCATCGAGCGGCACAGCAAGAACTCCGCGCAGGATGCAGCCGTAAAAGGCCCCGACCCACTCCGCGCTGTTCTCTCCCCAGAGCAGAACGCGATCACCCGGCCCGATCCCACGCTGCGTGAGCAGCGTGGCGAATCGTCCAGCCAGCCGTGCAACTTCGCCATAGGTGGTCGCCCGCCGGCGAACGCCCTGGAATCGGACCACCGCGATCTGGCGGTTAAAGCGGCGGAAGTCGTCAAGAAGTGTGGCCAGATGGTCGCGCATCAATACTCCGGCAAGTTTATGGTAAGCGATGGAGCCTGCTGCCCTAGTTGCTAGACCGAGATGCAATCCGCATTATTTTCGCTTCCTCTTCGCTATCTTCCGCGTTATTCTCAAGTCAGGATGTCTCCCGAGAAGCGCCAATCCGATCACTCTCGCGACTCGGCCCCGGCCGCTGATCCCTTCGCTTGTTTCCACCCAGTCACGGCGGAGTGGTTTCGCGCCGTCTTTGACGCGCCGACCGCACCGCAACGAATGGGCTGGCCAGTCATCGCCCGTGGCGAGAGTGCGCTGATCCTGGCGCCCACCGGCACAGGCAAAACCCTTACCGCCTTCCTCTGGTGCCTCGACCGGCTCATGCTCCATCCGGCTCCGGCCGGCAAAAAAGAGGGATGCCGCATCGTCTATGTCTCGCCGCTCAAGGCCCTGGCCGTCGATGTGGAGCGCAATCTGCGTTCGCCCCTCGCAGGCATGGCCAATATGGCGCGTAAGATGAACGTCGACTTCCGCGAGCCGACGATCAGCGTGCGCACCGGCGATACGCCGCAGCGCGAACGAGCGCGCTTTGCCCGCCATCCGGCCGACATTCTCATCACCACCCCGGAGTCGCTTTATCTGCTGCTGACCTCCCAGGCCGCCGAAGTCTTGCGCAGTGTCGATACCGTCATCATCGACGAGATTCACGCCCTCGTCCCCACCAAGCGCGGCGCGCACCTGGCGCTTTCTCTTGAGCGTCTTGAGGCCCTTACCCGGCGGCGAATCCAGCGCATCGGCCTCTCAGCTACGCAGCGGCCTCTGGAGGAGGTGGCACGGTTTCTGGGCGGAGTTGAGCACCCGACCGCATTGCAGCCAGCCGACTCAACCCTATCGGCAGAGGCCGCCTGGGCCTCCGACCTCGCCGACCAGACGGCGTTGCGCTATCGTCCCGTCACGATTGTCAATGCTAGTTCAATCAAACGGTTAAAACTAAAGATTGAAGTCCCAGTGGAAGACATGGCGCGCCTCGGAGAGCAGGAATACTTGTCCAGCGGACCAGCATCGCAAGCTCCACGCCGCATCTCGATCTGGAATGCCATCCATCCTCGCCTGCTCGAAATCATCCGGGAACACAACTCGACGATTCTCTTTGTGAACAGCCGCCAAGTGGCCGAGCGGCTTGCCGGCGCGCTGAATGAGCTGGCCGGCGAAGATGTCGTACGCGCACACCATGGCTCTCTCGCCGCGCCGCAGCGCTCCATTATCGAAGAACAACTGAAGGCCGGGAAGATTCGCGCACTCTGTGCTACTTCGACACTCGAGTTGGGCATCGACATGGGTGCCGTGGACCTGGTGATCCAGATTGAAGCGCCGCCCTCGGTCGCCAGTGGAATGCAGCGGATCGGCCGGGCCGCACATCACGTGGATGCGGAGAGCGAAGGGATTCTCTTTCCCAAGTACCGTGCCGATCTCGTGGCCTGCGCCGCTGTCACGCTCGCGATGCATGAGGGACATATCGAGTCGACGCGCTTCCCTAGAAACCCCCTCGATGTGCTGGCGCAGCAGCTGGTGGCGATCATTGCGCATCCGCCGGCAAGAGCAGGGGTCAAGGGGCAGGGACCAGGGATCAAGGGTCGCAGATCTGACACCGCCAACTCCGCTCCTCCCGAGGTAAGCATCGATATGCTTTACGAGCTGATCCGTCACGCCGCCCCCTTTGGCGCTCTGAGCCGGCCAGCTTTCGAGGGTGTGCTCGATCTGTTGAGTGGTCGCTATCCCTCTGATGAGTTCGCTGAGCTGCGCCCACGTCTAATCTGGGACCGCGTGCGCAACGTGGTGACTGCTCGCGAAGGCGCGGCACGCCTGGCCATTCTCAACGCCGGCACCATACCCGACCGTGGACTCTACGGAGTCTTTCTGGCACACACCGAAGGAAAATCGGTCCGGGTCGGCGAATTGGACGAGGAGATGGTCTTCGAGAGCCATCCAGGCGAAACCTTCATCCTCGGCGCTTCGACCTGGCGCATCGCCGAGATCACACATGACCGCGTTCTGGTGACGCCTGCTCCTGGCGAACCGGGCAAGATGCCGTTTTGGAAGGGAGATGGTCCCGGAAGGCCGCTGGAGTTTGGCCGGCGTATCGGGGCATTGGTGCGCGAGCTGCGCACCCTGCTCAGGCCGGCTGCGCTGACGCGGCTGATCTCCGAACACGATCTCGATCCCGGCGCGGCAGAGAACCTGATGGAGTTTCTCGCCGATCAGGAGGCTGCAACCGGAGTCGTGCCCGATGATCGCACGATTGTAGTCGAGCGTTGCCGCGATGAGCTTGGCGACTGGCGCGTCTGCGTGCTGACACCCTTCGGGAGCCGCATTCATATCCCCTGGGCGATGGCGGTAAGCGCTCGCATCCGCGCTGCAGGCGGGCCGGAGGTTGAGACGCTCTGGGGCGACGACGGCTTTGTGCTGCGCTTTCCCGACACCGACGAGCCTCCCGATCCCGATTGGTTCATGGTGGAGTCGGCCGAGGCAATGCAACTGGTCTTGCGCCAGTTGGGAACGACGGCTCTCTTCGCCGGGCGCTTTCGCGAGGCTGCGGGGCGCGCGCTGCTGCTACCGCGCCGCCGTGCCGATGTCCGTTCGCCCCTGTGGCAGTTGCGCAAGCGATCCTATGACCTGCTGAGTGTGGCCTCGCGCTATCCGTCGTTTCCATTGCTGCTGGAGTCCTATCGCGAATGCCTGCGCGATGTCTTCGACATGCCTGCGTTGATCGAAACGCTACGCGGAATCGAGCAGCGTCAGTTGCGCGTGCACGTAGTCGAGACGCGGAAGCCCTCGCCCTTTGCCGCATCGCTCCTATTCACCTATGTGGCCAACTTTCTCTATGACGGTGACGCGCCTCTCGCCGAGCGCCGGGCGCAGGCGTTGACCATCGACCAGGAACAGTTGCGCGAATTGCTCGGCGAGGCCGACCTGCGCGAACTGCTCGACGCAAACGCAATTGAAGAGGTGGAAGAGACTGCGCAATGTCTCGCCGAGTCCCATCGCGCCCGTTCCGCCGATGGCATTCACGATCTCTGTTTGCGATTGGGCGATCTCTCGCGCGATGAGCTTGCGCGGCGTGTGGCTTCGCCGGAGCTGTTGCAGAGTCTTGACCGTCTAGTGCGCTCACGGCGTTTGTTGGAGTTGCGCATTGCAGGCGAACGCCGCGTGATTGCCGCCGAAGATGCCGCACGTTACCGCGACGGCCTTGGGACTCCTCTGCCGCCGGGGCTGCCCGGCGCGCTGCTTGAGCCGGTTGCACACCCGGTGCTGGAGCTCGTTCGGCGCTTCGCGCGTACCCATGGACCCTTCACGTTGCGCGAGCCTGCGGAGCGATTTGCATTGGATATTACTCTGGTTGAAGATGCGCTGCGCCAGCTTGCTCACGAGGGACGCGTTATCGAGGGCGGATTCCGTCCTGGCGGCCTTCATCGTGAATGGTGCGATGCCGAGATTCTGCGTCAGATTCGCCGCAAATCGCTGGCTAAGCTGCGTCGCGAGGTCGAACCGGTGGAGCAGCATACGCTGGCGCGCTTCCTGACTCATTGGCAGGGGCTGCTAGCGCCACGCAGAGGCGCACATCTTGACGCGCTGCTGGATGCGATTGAGAGCCTGCAGGGCGCTCCGCTGCCCGCATCGCTGATCGAGAGTTCAATCTTGCCTGCGCGGCTGGCCGAATACGCGCCTGCTGGCCTTGATACTCTCATCGCCGCGGGAGAGGTCTCCTGGGCAGGCGTAGAACCTATCGGCGAACGCGACGGACGGATCGCACTCTTTCTTGCAGACAAGCTCCCGCTGCTTCTGCAATCGCGGCCTTTAGTCGAAGCGCTCACGGAGCGCGAAGGGAAGCTGGTCTCGGTCCTTGAATCGACTGGAGCGAGCTTCTTTGACCCGCTGCATCAGGCTGCGGGAGGAGGCTACCCGGGCGAGACCATCGATGCATTGTGGAGCCTGGTTTGGCGAGGGCTCATCACCAATGATTCGCTGCACGCTCTGCGCGCTTACATCGCAAGACCGGAGAGCGCTCGAACGCCGCGCCGATTGCAAACCGGCGCAGTCTTCCGTTCAAGACGCACCACACCGCCCACCGCGCAGGGACGCTGGTCATTGCTGTCCGCGCGAAGCAGGACAGAAACGGCCGGGCAGCCGACAGCTACCGAGGCCAGCCATGCGCTGGCTCTGCAACTGCTCAACCGCTTCGGCGTGCTGCTTCGCGAGTCGGTGGCGGCAGAGAATATGCCGGGTGGCTTCAGCGCCGTCTACGATGTGCTCAAAGCCCTCGAAGAGAGCGGTCGCATTCGCCGCGGCTACTTTGTGGCCGGCCTTGGCGCCACGCAGTTCGCCTTGCCTGCCGCGGTTGATCTGCTGCGCCAGCTACGCAATGAACCGCCGCAGGAAAAGCCGGAGTTTGTCCAGTTGGCGGCAACTGATCCGGCGAACCCGTACGGTTCGGTCCTGCGCTGGCCCGACCTGCCAGTTGCCGGGGAGGACTCAGAATCGGCCCCTCGCGTACTCACCCGCGCAGCCTACGCCGAGGTGATCCTGCGCAACGGCCAACTGGTCGCATGGCTGCGGCGCGGCAATCCCAATCTACTGGTCTTTTTGCCGATAGAGGAACCCGAGCGCTCGCAGGTTGCAGCGGGACTGGCACATTTTCTCTGCGCTCGCGGCCAGGAACGCATGCGCGCCTCAAACCACCAGGGCGCGTTGATCGCGACGATCAACGGCCAACCGGTCGCCGCGCATCCGATGGCCCGCTTCCTCATGGACGCCGGCTTTCATCCAGGCCCGCTCGGGATGCACCTGCGGCGGATTCCCTTGGCTGTCACGCATCGCGAACCTCCGGCGGAGTTGCAATAGCTCATGCCTGAGGGCGATACCATCTTCCGCACTGCGCGCGCGCTCGGCCGTGCCCTGGCCGGGAAACCAGTCACGGTCTTCCGCTCGACCTTCCCGTTGCTGACGCGTTTCAACGACGACACTCCGCTCGCCGGTCAACTCGTCGAAAACGTGGAGTCGCATGGCAAGTGGCTGCTGATTCACTTCTCGGGCGGCGGAACGCTGGCCACTCATATGCTGATGAATGGTAGCTGGCATATCTACCGGCACGGCGAACGCTGGCAGCAACCACGCGTCAATATGAGAATTCTGATCGAAAACAGCGAATACATCGCCGTCGGTTTTCGGGTTCCTGTGGCGAGGATGCACTCTGCCATTTCGCTGGCACGCGATACAAAGATCCCCCGTCCCGCGCTCGATGTGCTCAACGCGGAGTTCAATGCCGAGGCGGCTGTGAGCCGCATACTGGCGCACCGCGACGAGGAGATCGCCGATGTGCTGCTCCACCAGGAGGTGCTCGCAGGAGTGGGCAACGTCTTCAAATCGGAAACTTGCTTTGTCGCGGGCATCAACCCATTCTGTAGAGTAGGCGCCCTAAGCCGCGAGCGGGCCATCTCATTGATCGAAACAGCACAAAGAGTGGTCGCCGCCAACGTGCTCGAAGATTCTGGCGACGGGATTGTCACCTATCGCGGCAAAAAGCGGCGCACAACGCACGAATCGGACCCTGGGGCGAGCTTATGGGTCTATGGCCGCAGGGGCGATCCCTGCCGCCGCTGCGGCGAAGCGATTCGCTGCCGCTTGCAAGGACCCGATGCGCGGGTCACCTTCTGGTGCCCCCGCTGCCAGGCAATGCCAGATGGCACAGAGGTGGATGGATAGCTTTGTCAGGAAATGCGCGGCGCAATTTCCGCTGGGAAGAAAAAACTGCCGTTATGAACAGCCTTTCTTGCAGCGCGCCATGATTGCCGCGTGCAGGCGCTCGCGAAGTCCGGTGGGCAGATCGTAGATCTCGTGCGATCGGTAGATCTCGATGGTTTTGCGCGTGGTGTTGAAGATCACTTCGCAGTGCTTACATCGCCCCAGGTGAGCTTCGAGTTCGGCGCGCGTCTCTGCGGCCACTGTGCCGTCAATCAGATCATCGAGCAGGGCGAGAAACTCTTTACAGGTCACTTCTTCTCAACCCCCGTTTGTCCTGGAGTCGTTGCCACGGAAGCGGCTTCTTTGCTCTTCGCGCCCCGGCCAGCTTTCTTCCTCTGGAAGTAGCGGCTCAGGCGCTCGCGCAGCTGCAACCGTGCGCGGAGCAGGCGGGACTTGACAGCGGGAATACTCAGTCCCAGTGTCTCCGCCGTCTCCTCGGTCGAAAGCCCCTCCACGTCCCTTAGCACAAACACGATACGAAACCCCTGGGGCAGCCCCTGGATGGTCTTGCGCAGAATCTCGGCCAACTCGGCCTGGCCGTAGTTCTGCTCCGGGTCTGGAGCCCAATCGGCCAGATCGCGCGGCACGCTGCCCTCGTCGGTGACGATATCTTCGTCGATCGAGACCATCTTGCCGGTGCGCCGCTTGCGCAGGCGCATCAGGCTTTCGTTGACCGCAATCCGAACCAGCCATGTATAAAACTTCGAATTCCCTTGAAACTGATCGAGCTTCTCGTAGGCCTTCAGGAAGGCGTCTTGCACGACGTCTTCTGCATCCTCACGGTTTTGCGTGATGTGCTGGGCGATACGAAAGACTTGGCGCTCGTACTTGCGCACCAGCGAATCGTAGGCTGCGACATCCCCGCCGCGCACCCTCTCAACGAGGGCTACGTCTGGATGCGGCTCGAGTTCTCCTGCAATCGGTTGGATGATCGCCATTGGGCTTGGATGCGAGAAATCCGCCGGACCTGGCTTTGGGGTTGAGCTTGGGGCCCTAATATCGAGTGTAACGGACGGCGGTGCGCGGGACCAACCGGACCCGACCAGACCGTCCCACCTTACGGCGTGTGCGGTAACGGGGCTGATTCCTGTGCTGTGGACTGAAAGCCAATTCGGCTTAAAGTGGAATCATGAAGGTTGCTTTCTCCTCAACGTGTCTTCTGCGTTTGCCTGGCCGCGGCATGGCTGGGTTGTTGTCTTTGCTCTTGGTCATCGAGCCGGTGGCGGGACAGTCCTCAGCAAGCTCGCCCGCCGCCACCGAGCCGGCTGCCGCTACAACAAAAACCTCTGCAAAGCAGCCTGCGACGGCCGCCGGCAAGACTACCCTGACGGGCAAGAAGACTCGGAGACCAAAAAAGAGGGCGAGCCAGGAGGTGAGGCGCGCGCGAGCGGCGCGAATCAAGCTGGCCTTTGTCGCCTCGGCCGAGTTGCGTCCCATGGCGCAACAACTGACAATGCTGCGGACTCCTGCTGCTTATACCGGAGTGACAAAGTACGCGCAGACACATACGGGCGAAGCAGCCGCGGCGGCATATTTAGCCCTCGGACACGCTTACTTGCTCGATAACCGCTACCAGGATGCGATCGGCAACCTTCGACAGGCTCGCAAGGCCGGAGAAGAGCTGGCCGACTACGCCGAGTTCCTGGGCGCCCGCGCCGAACACGAAGCGGGCAACGACCCGGCAGCCGAAGCGCTGCTGAAAGGCTTCTCCGAACGTTATCCGGACAGTATCTTCGTTGATCAGGCGCCTGAACTCGAAGCCAACATTCTGCTGGCTCTGAAGGACGCTGAAGGCGCGGAACATGTGCTTGCGGCGGCAGCCGACACCGACGCATCCGATCGCACCGGGTACAGACTGGCCGTTGGGGAGGCCGCGTTCATGCTGGGGCGCGAGCAGGAGGCCGTGGGGATCTACAAAAGGCTGCTGCTGGCTCATCCTCTCAGCCCAGAAGCAGCAACCGCATGGGCAAAACTGACCTCGCTGGGCGCGGAGAGCAGCCTGACGACGGCGGAGCTGCGCAGCCTCGGCGACGCTTATTACAACGCGGGCCGCTATCAGGATGCGAGCGAGCAGTACCGTGCGCTTGCCCGGCGTTCAAACCTCGATGCGGCGAGCCGCAACGCCTTTGCCGTAGCCGCCGCGGCCTGCGATCTGAAGCTGAAACGGCTAACCAAGGCCGAGGCTACAGCGCTGCCCGATACGAAGGATGAAATCGGCGCCCGGCGGCTCTATCTGCTGATGGAGTTAGCGAGGAATCGCGACGCACTGGACGAACAGAAGCAGATCGTCTCAGACATGGAATCGCGGTTCCCGCAGAGCCCTTGGCTGGCCGAGGCGCTCTTCTCCAGCGGCAATATGTATCTGCTGCGCCGCGAATACGCTTCGGCGGTCGAGTACTACAGCTACCTGGCGACCCACTTTCCCTCCAGCAAAAACGCCCCTGCCGCGCACTGGCGGGCGGGCTGGCTGAGTTACCGGCAGGGACTCTATGCTGATGCTGCACACCTCTTCGATGAGCAGATCCGGCTCTATCCTGAGGCAAAGGAGACCGTAAGCGCGCTTTACTGGCGGGGGCGTCTCTATGAGACGCAGGATCACAAGCCGGAGCGGGCCGCGGCCAACTACCGGACGATCGTGCGTGTCTACCAGCACTACTTCTATGCCCAGATGGCACGGGAGCGGCTGACTGCTCTAGGCAATGCGCCTGCCGCGGAACCGGAGCCGCAACTGGACCGCTTCCAGGCCCCGGCGGTGCCGGAGCTGGAAGAGAGCTTCCCAATTGAGAGCCCGCACCTGGCCAAGGCGCGTCTGCTGGCCAATGCGGGGCTGAACGACTATATCGCACAGGAGATCGCCGCCGATCCGAACTCCGCTTCGTGGAGCGCGCTCGCCGAGGCGCAGATCTATGCCTCCTACGGCGAGACCTTCCGCGCCCTGCGTTCGCTCAAGAAGGCTCTACCCTACGCTACGTCCGCTTCGATCAAGTCGATCCCGCTTCCCTATTGGCGGATTCTCTTCCCCGAACCGTATTGGGATACGATCAAGACCGAGTCGGCCAAAAATCATCTCGACCCCTATCTCGTCGCCTCGCTGATTCGCCAGGAGTCGGAGTTCGACCCATCGGCCGTCTCCCCCGCCAATGCCTGCGGCCTGATGCAGCTGCTTCCCTCGGAGGGCAAGTCGCTGGCTCGCGAAGAGGGCATCGAACACTTCCAGACCTTCCAGCTCTTCGATCCAACGACCAACATCCGCCTCGGAACGCGCTATCTGCGCAAGACCCTGGACCACTTTGGCGGTGTCACGGAGTATGCGCTGGCCGCCTACAACGCTGGAGACAGCCGGGTGATCGACTGGCAAGCCGCGGGGCCGTATCAGGGCATGGACGAGTTTGTCGAGTCGATTCCCTTCACCGAGACGCGCGAATATGTCCAGGCCATCCTGAGAAACATCGAAACCTACCGGGCCATCGATATGGCGGCAGGAGCGCAAAGCCAGACTTCATCAGGAGCAGGAAGGTAGGGCTGCTCCTGCACTCCGGTCAAGTTCCAGATCGGGCAAGGAAGCTGGCTAGCGGAAGTAATCTACCGGAGAATCCCCTTCGATACCTCCGGACCTTGATTGTGGTTGACATTCTTCGCCAGCCGCACGCACACTTATTTCGACCGGGGGAGTCCAATCCTTCGGACATGCCATTCGCAGTCTGCTGTTGTAGCAAGACAAGGCCAGCCGGATTTTCCGGATCTGGGCTTTGTAGCTTCGACCAACCGGAGGGCACTATGTCAGCCGATTTGCAGTTTCTGGAAGAATGGATTCCCGAAAGAATGGACCCCGGAACGATCTTCGTGCTTGAGAATCAGGCGAAGATGGGTCAAGCCCAAAACCCCTTCGTAGCCGTCATGTCCTGCCCCCGCTGCGGAACAATGGGGCTGATCACGCGCCGCCAGCTCTGCGCCGGCGATCCGATGATCTGCGGTGGCGACGTCTGCTCTGCCGAGTACCGGCTCGACGGCGAGACGATCACCTACCGCAAAGCGCAATAGACCGAAGATAGAGCGAGCACACAGACCTCCAGAGTTCGCTGGCGCGAGCCGGGTCATCGACGGCTTCAGAGGCAATAGCCGTCTGTGATGAGCGCTCTTTGAGTTTACTTGGCCTGCCAAAACTCAGACCGCCTCCCGCGCCCTTCCACCCGCCTCCAGGCCCCTTTGCCATTTCTCCCATTTCGAATAGTATGATGAGAGATTAGTTGCCAATCTGCGCAAGCCCAACGACTGGTCAGAAGAAACCGGACACCTGTTGCTGGGCTAATTTTATGGAGCCGTACATGGGCCGTGTCGTAGAGATTACCGAACTAGCGCTTCGAGATGCACATCAGAGTCTGCTCGCAACCCGCATGGCTTTGGATGACATGATTCCGGCCTGCGAAGACATCGACAACGCCGGCTACTGGTCGGTCGAGTGCTGGGGCGGGGCGACCTTCGACTCCTGCATCCGCTTCCTCAATGAGGACCCGTGGGAGCGGCTGCGGACCTTCCGCAAGCTGTTGCCCAAGAGCCGCCTGCAAATGCTGCTGCGTGGCCAAAACCTGCTCGGCTACCGGCACTATGAAGACAGCGTCGTCGAGCGCTTCGTCGAAAAATCGGCCAAGAATGGCATCGACGTCTTCCGCATCTTCGACGCGCTCAACGACCCCAGGAACCTGAAGACCAGCATCGCCGCGGTGAAGAAGACGGGCAAACATGCGCAGGGCACGATTTCGTATACCGTAAGCCCGCTTCATACGGTCCAGGCCTTCGCCGAGATGGCATACCAGTTGAAGCAGATGGGGTGCGACTCCATTTGCATTAAGGACATGGCGGCGCTGTTGAGACCGCAGCCTGCCTTCGATCTGGTGTCGGCGATCAAGAAGCGCTGCGGCGCCGATACGCTGGTTCACCTCCACACTCACGCGACTACGGGCGTAACGATGGTCTCGCTGGTGAAGGCCATTGAGGCCGGGTGCGACATTGTGGACACCTCGGTCTCTTCCCTCTCGCTTGGACCGGGGCACAATCCCACCGAGAGCCTGATCGAGCTGCTCGAAGGAACCGGCTTTGAAACCCGCGTGGATCTTGAGCGGGTGCTCAAGGTCTCCAGCCACTTCGCGAAGATCCGCCCGCGCTACAAAGAGTTTTTCAGCGAAAACACCGGCGTCGACACTGAGATCTTCAAGAGCCAGATTCCCGGCGGCATGATCTCGAATATGGAGAGCCAGCTCAAGGGGCAGGGCGCGGGCGACCGGCTGCAAGAGGTGCTCGCCGAGGTGCCGCGCGTTCGCAAGGATTCGGGCTATCCGCCGCTAGTAACGCCGACCAGCCAGATCGTCGGCTCGCAGGCTGTCTTCAACGTGCTGATGGGCAAGTACAAGGTGCTGACCGGCGAGTTCGCCGACCTCATGCTGGGCTATTACGGCGCGACGATTGGCCCCAAGGATCCCGAAGTCCTCAAGCAGGCCGAGGCTCACGCCAAGAAGCCGGCGATCACCGTTCGCCCTGCCGATCTGCAAAAGCCGGAGTGGGAGAGCCTGAGCACAGCGGCGAATGCGCTGAAGGGCGCAAACGGCAGCGACGAGGATGTGCTGACCTACGCCATGTTCCCGCAGGTCGCTCCGAAGTTCTTCGAGAGCCGGAGCCAGGGCCGCAAGAACGTTGGCAAAGATCCGGTGCAAGCTGCGCCCGCGCCGACGCCGGCCCCGCAAGCCCAGCCATCGAATGGCGCCGACCCGCTCAAGAGCAAGGTGAGTTATGTGATTACGCTGAACGGTAAAGAGCACCGGGTCACCGTGGCTCCGCCAAAATAGAAGAGAAAGCGCCAAAGGATTCAGGAGCAAGGATGGCTAAGCAAGGCGATAAGAAGACAATGGCCGAGAAAGTTGCGGCTCTCGACGCAAAGCGCGCAGAGCTGGAAACGGGCGGCGGCAACGAACGCATCGAAAAACAGCACGCCAGCGGCAAGCTCACCGCGCGAGAGCGCGTGGCAAAGCTGGTGGATACGGGCAGCTTCCAGGAGATTGGGCTCTTTGCCCAACATCGCTCGACTTATTTCGGTATGGCCGGCAAAGAGATGCCCGCCGACGGCGTGGTCACCGGTTGCGCGCAGGTCGATGGGCGTCTGGTGCATCTCGCCTGCCAGGATTTCACGGTGGGCGGCGGCTCGGCCGGCGAGACGCACAACGACAAGTGCGTCGACATGATGAAGCTCTCGCTGAAGACGGGCAGCCCCTTCGTATTCATCAACGACTCGGGCGGCGCCCGCGTGCAAGAGGGCATCGACAGCCTCGCCGGCTACGGACGTGTCTTCTACAACAACGTCATGTTGTCCGGAGTTGTGCCGCAGATCTCGCTCATCTGCGGCCCTTGCGCTGGCGGCGCAGTTTATAGCCCAGCGCTTACCGACTTTGTAATTCAGACGGCGCAAGCGCGCATGTTCATCACCGGGCCCAAAGTGATCAAACAGGTCACCGGCGAGGTGGTCAGTGACGAAGAGCTGGGCGGACCGCACGCGCAAATGAGTTCAGGCGTAGTTCATCTCGTGGCGCGCGACGATGACGAGGCCACTCTGCTTTGCCGGCGTCTGCTGAGCTTCGTGCCGTCGAACAATCTGGAAGACCCGCCGCGTCTTGAATACAATCTTCCGCTCGAGCCTGACCCGGAACTGAACGGCATCGTGCCGGTCGACAACAAGGCCGTCTATGATGTGCGCGATGTGATCAAGCGCGTCCTCGATTATCAGGACTTTCTTGAGATTCAGCCGGAGTTCGCAGCCAACATCGTAATTGGCTTCGGACGTCTGCAGGGACGGCCGGTAGGCATCATCGCCAGCCAACCCAACTGCCTGGCCGGCGTACTCGACATCAACGCCTCGGATAAATCGGCACGCTTTGTGCGCTTCTGCAACGCCTTCAACATTCCGCTCATCACCTTTGTCGATGTTCCAGGCTTTCTACCCGGCGTCGAACAGGAGCGCGGCGGAATCATTCGCCACGGCGCAAAGCTGCTCTTTGCCTATTCGTCGGCCACGGTCCCCAAGATTACGGTAGTCTTGCGCAAGGCCTATGGCGGCGCCTACATTGCGATGTGCTGCAAAGATCTGGGCGCCGACCGCGTCTTCGCCTGGCCGACGGCAGAGATCGCGGTGATGGGCGCGGAGGGCGCTGCTGAGATCGTCTTCCGTCGTGAGATCGATGCTGCCGCGGACAAGGCAGCCCGCCGCCAGGAGCTCGTCGACGATTATCGCGAGACGTTTTCCAACCCCTACGTCGCGGCAGGCCGTCGGCTCGTCGACGACATCATCGAACCGTCAGAGACACGCAAGTACCTCGCCGATGCGCTCGAATCGCTGCATACCAAGCGGGAGTTGCGCCCCGGCAAGAAACACGGATTGATTCCCTTATGAGGAGCCGCGCGTGGGATTAGGGATTGCGGACTTGATAGTCATTGCGTTTCTGGTTGGCGCGGGCTGCCTGTTGTGCTCGATCGGCCTGTGGGCGATGCTGCGTCAGCTACTCTCTGCGCGGCAGAGCGAGCTGGGGAGCCGACTCGATGCACTAGCTGGTGCGCTGAAGACCCTGGAAGCCAAAGTAGACGATTTGGGCAAACAACCCGAAGAGCCAAAGATTGCTGCTCCGGTTGCGGAAGCACAGGCTCCGGCTGCCGCTCCTCTGCCGGCAGTTCAGTCACAGCAAGAAGTGACACCTGAGATGCTGGTGGTCATTGCCGCCGCCGTGACCGCTTTTCTGGGCAAGAAGGTTCGCATCCGCTCCGCAAAATTGGTGCGGCCACGTGAAGCTGTGAGCGCGTGGTCTCAACATGGACGCGCACAGGTTCATTCCTCGCACAATCCGCGAGCGAGATTCTGAGACTCGAAAGTCTTTTGAAGGAAGGAAATCGTAACTTGAAGCTTCAGATTTCAATTGACGGAAAGACGTACGAGGCTGAAGTCGAAGTCTTGGAAGATGACGCGGTGCCGCGTCAGATGAACTATGGGTCTTCGCTGCCAGCTCCCGCGCCAGTTCAGCCAGTTCCAGCTACCGCCGCGCAGAGTCATGCCCCAGCGGCGGAAGAAACAGCTGACGAAAAGAAAGTCTGCCGCAGCCCCGTGACCGGTATTGTCATCAAGGTAAACATCGAGCCGGGCCAATCCGTTCAGGCCAACGAACCGATCATGGTGCTCGAGGCAATGAAGATGGAGACCAACGTCAGCGCGCACGCTGCTGGAAAAGTGAAGTCCGTGCGAGTGGCCAAAGGCGATTCCGTCAAGGTGGGTCAGGTGCTAGTCGAGTTCGAGTAAAACTCCTTGTCCGCGCGCCGCAGGCGAACGTTGCGGCGTGTCGATTGTGTTAGATTCAAGTAGGCAGCCCCATGTGGAGAGATGGCCGAGTGGCTGAAGGCGCACGCTTGGAAAGCGTGTTTAGGGGAAACTCTAACCTGGGTTCGAATCCCAGTCTCTCCGCCATATTACTTCCCCAGCTGTCCAAATTCGTCCATTCCCGTCCGTTCTTAATTGCAAAACAATGAAAATATTGAAAGTTGTGTCCATATCCATCCGCATCCTTCCGTCTATGTCCGGGTTTGACCGGGGGTATGAGCGGGGGTATGATGGTTTGCATCCCCCCTAAGAAGCGGGGGTATTTTTTCGGATCGTAAACGATGGAAATCAATAAGCTTAGTGAGCTCGAAGTAAAACACGCCAAGCCGCGCAAGAAAGAGTATCGGCTGAGCGACGGTGGCGGGCTCTATCTGGTTGTGACGCCGAATGGAGGAAAGCTGTGGCGTTGGTCCTATGAATTCAATGCCAAGGAAAAGCTGTTGTCTTACGGGCCGTACCCGGCCGTCACCCTCGCTCGGGCTCGGGAAGCCCACGAAAAGGCCCGCACACTCAAGCGGCAAGGAATCGACCCCGCCGCCGAGAAGCAGGTAAGGAAGCGCGCAGAAGAGGAGGCAGAGCGGGCGTCCTCGATGCCAAGCTTTGCCTCCCTTACCGGAGAGTGGCTCAATACCTGGAGCAAGAAAAAGAGTCCTCGATACATAGAGACGGTGAAGACACGATTGGATCGAGATATATTGCCGGCCATCGGCAATATCCCAGTCGATCAGTTGAAGGCAGCGGTCCTGGTTAAGATCGTGTCGGAAATCCAGGACGACCGCGATGCCGAGGATCTTGCCCGGCGGGCACTCCAGAAGATGAAACAAATCCTTCGCTTTGCGGTTGCTAAGGGCTACATAGAAAGCAGCCCGATTAGCGATACGCGGCCGGCTGACTTTCTCAGGTCGCACAGGGTGAAGAATTTTGCCCGGATTGATGCCGAGGAGTTGCCCGAACTCCTCAAGAAGATCGAAAACTATCGTGGCACCCTGATCACCAGGATTGCGATAAAGCTGATGGCGCTCACGTTTCTGCGAACTACACCGTTGATTACAGCGGAGTGGTCCCAGATCGATTTTCAAGGGAAGCGTTGGAAGGTACCAAAGGAGCGCATGAAGGGCCATCAAACTCCCCACATTGTTCCAGTGAGAGTACCCCCGGCAGAGCCGCCTAAGCGCTAACTTGTTTATTGCCTCGGCGGTTGAACTTTGCTACCGTAGAGTGCATGGCAATTGCGAATGCAACTAACGAGGATTGGAAACTCCTGCTTTCCTTTTTTCCGCCAAACTGGAAAGAACTGGGGCAAGTGACTGGGGCGTTGAAGGGGTTACGTCAGGATAAGAATGAAGAAAACTGCATGCGCACGCTGTTGCTGCACCTGGGGTGCGGTTTTTCCATGCGTGAGACCGTGGTGAGGGCTCGTCAGGCCAAGCTTGCGGAACTTTCCGATGTAGCTTTGCTCAAACGCCTGCGCAAAAGCAAGGATTGGCTCTATCGACTTTGTTGCGCGCTGTTTGAGGAGCGCGGTCTCGTCGCCGAATCGGGATCCTTTCCCACGTTGCGATTGATCGATGCGACGGTAGTCAAGGAGCCTGGAAAGACGGGTAGTCAGTGGCGCATTCACTATAGCCTTCAATGGCCCACGCTGGTTTGTGACTATTTCAAGATTACCGCCGCAGAAGGAAAAGGTAGTGGCGAATCACTTCGGCATTTTCCCTTGAAGCCGCAGGAGCATGTCGTTGTCGACCGTGGCTACTGCCATGCCAGTGGAATCCATTACGCGGCTGGCAAGAAGGCTTATATCGCCGTCCGGCTCAACCCGGATGGCATCCTCTTACTGGCGCCCAATGGATCCAAGCTTGGGTTGTTGGAACAATTGAAATCGATTACCGCGACCGGGCAAATGGCGCAATGGGAGGTTTTGGTTCCATTCGAAGACCATGCCCCTGTTTCAGCCCGGCTGTGCGTGGTTCGCAAGAGTCAAATGGCCATCGCACTGGCACAGAAGAAGCTGCGCCGCTATGCCAGCAAGCATGGCACGCGGCTGCAGCCTGAAACGCTGGTCTATGCGCAATACGTTATGGTTCTGACCACATTTCCGACACCCGAATTTTCTCTTGAACAGGTCCTCGACCACTACCGGTTCCGCTGGCAAATTGAACTGGTCTTTAAACGCTTCAAACAAATTGCCCAGCTCGGCCACTTACCCAAACACGACCAGGACAGCGCAAAGGCTTGGCTCTATGGAAAGTTGTTTGTCACCTTATTGACCGAAAAACTGATCCAACAGGCACGAGCCATTTCCCCCTGGGGATACGCATTGTCCCAGCGAGTATCTTCCCAGCCGATGGCGTGAATTCGCCTTTGCGTTTCACCAAATCACCGCTGCGATCCAGCCTCCCCTGGCACTGAGCCAGATGCTGGCTAGTTGGGACCAAATCACCAGAGATCTCGCCGAAGCGCCTCGCAAGCGCAAATCGCAGGAGCAAGCATTCTCCAAAACAAGTTAGCGCTTATGCGGCAGAGCCGGGGGCTTCCTTTTGTGAGCCGCTCAAAGCGGCTTGAGCGGGGTCGCTAACGCGGCCCCGATTGAGTTGGGCCACCTTATCGGTGGCGGGTCATCGCCATATGTTCAGTTGATCCATCCGTTTGTCTTCCTGCTCCTGGTCGCGGATGTAGTCTCGAATCACCGCCTCGTCGCGGCCTACCGTTGACACGAAATACCCGCGCGCCCAAAAGCTCTGCCCGGCG
>Ga0181535_10002049_pt1 | contig 25166 bp, 18 predicted proteins | sample PEATcosm2014_Bin_44_FD_119774 | JGI IMG/M metagenome (GOLD analysis project Ga0181535, IMG submission 119774) | Peatland microbial communities from MTU Mesocosm Facility, Houghton, MI, USA - PEATcosm2014_Bin17_30_metaG | ecosystem: Environmental > Terrestrial > Soil > Wetlands > Peat | place...
ATCGTCACCCAGTGGGTGCCGCTCTATGAGAGCGATGCAGACACGGTGAAGAGCGAGATCGCCACGTTTTTCGAAGCGTTCCCTGACGGAACCGTCTGGGCAAACGAGTTGAACGGCGGCGGCTACGACCTGTTTCTATTGGGCCAGCTTGAACCCATGCGGATCAATCTGGATCAACTGGAGGCGCGCCTGGCGCGGCCCGACCAGGCGCGGGTGGTCGCTTCGCTGCGGCAGGTGGGGTTCCATTCCCTCCCCAGCCTGCTGGCCGTCTACGCCGGCCAGGCAGCCGATCTGCGCACGTGGCTGGAAGGCGCCGAAATCAACCGCGACGGCAACCTCCGGCTACAATACCTCGCTGGGCTAGCGTTGAACGGCAGCCAGGAGAATGCCATCTATGGCGAACTCATGAGTTTCCGCCGATTCCCCCGCGATTTGTTCGCCGGCTCCTCGCAGGCTGAACTGGCCGCATTGTTCGCCGCCATGGGTGCGGGCCAGCATCCCTGAGAAACGGCACGCCCGGCCGCTCCCGAATCTTGCGCTTCTTTAACATCGTCGTCGCGCTATTGTCACATACCGCACGTAATCTAGGCGAAAGGAGAAATCAGGGAATGCTTTGTTTGCCGACGCGCATGACAGGTGTATTTGCGGCGGGTTTGTTGATTTGCTTCGCGGCTCTGGGTCAATCTCAGCCACAACCGAACGGCGTGATCTCCGGGTCAGTCCTGGACCAGACGGGAAAGCCGATCCAGGATGCCGTGGTAGAGGTGAAAAGCGAGCCCGCCGGGACCCCGCGTAGTGCGATCAGCGACGCCGAAGGCAAGTTCCGGGTTTCGGACCTTGCGCCTGGTACCTACTCAATTCGAGTTTCGGCACCCGGTTTCGCGTTGACCACTCGCTCCGGCGGCAAGGTCAACGCCGGCACAACCTTGGACATCCCCATCTCCATGTCGGTGGAGTCCGTGTCGACCACGATCATGGTCAACGAAACCATATCTCTGGCGGCTGTTACAGCGCCTTCCGGCAACACACTCGAGACCGTTTCGGCCAAAACCGAAGTCAGCTCGGACTTCATTAAGAACTTCATGTCGCCGCTGGCGGACTACGCCGAATACGTCAACTATGCGCCGGGTACGTTTAGCCTGAATCCCAACGGGATCGGCCTCGGCCAGGGTAAGACGTTTTTCCGCGGTTTCCAGGACGGACAATACACCATGACGTTCGACGGGATTCCGTTCGAAGACACCAATTCGCCGACCCATCATTCCTGGGCGAACTTTCCCAGCGGTTGGACCGACGCCGTCGAATTCGACCGCAGCCCCGGTCTCTCGTCAAACTTCGGCCCCACCAACTTCGGTGGATCGATCAACCTGGAGTCGCCGCAATTATTTCCCGACCCGGACATCCGCGCCACGGTCAGCTACGGCTCTTGGGACACGCGCGTCCTGCAGCTGGACGCCGACAGCGGTTTCTTTGGTCCCGGCAGCCGCAACAGCTTCCTCATGAATATCCAGCAGCTGCTTTCCGATGGATATCAAACTTACAACCTGCAGAAGCGGGATGCGGGGTACGGTAAGTATCAATATCGGGTCTCCGATCGCAGCTCACTTACTCTGTATGGCGGCCTTGTCGACATTTGGACCAACACGCCGAATACCACCAACCCGACCCGCGCCCAGGTGGCAGAGTTCGGCGATAACTTCCTACTCGACGGGACTCCGCTCCTGGCGAACGGCACGCCTGACCCCTACTATTACGGGCACAACACCTATCACGTCCAGACCGACTTCGAATATGCCGATTACACCGCCGATTTAGGCGGCGGATGGAAGTTCGACACGAAACTCTACACCACCCGCTATTGGAACAAACAGTTTTACCAGAACGGCGCCACCGTGAACCTCAGCCCCAATAAGCCAAGCGGCGTCGACAAGCTCAACGGTTATCGTCACGCCGGCGACACCGCGATCGTGACTAAGGAGACGAAGTGGGGCACCTTCCGCGCCGGCGCCTGGTTCGACTGGGCCTACACGGACCGTTACCAGATCCCATCCAACATCGTGACTCACGAAGATACGCCCCTGGGGAATTTCCACGAGCACTTCCTCACTGACTCCACGCAGCCGTTTGCCGAATTCGAATGGCACCCGGCGCCCAAACTGGTGGTCACGGTGGGAGTGAAAGACGCGAATTACTCCATGGAGCTCAATCAGTACCAGGACAATGGGAAGACCGTGGGCTGCCTGGGTGGAAAGCTGACTCCCCAACCGGTCACGGGCATACCGTTCTGCATCGGCGGAGCCGCGTTCGTCTCGCACACGATCGATTACAACAACTGGCTGCCGAATGTCGCCGCTCGCTACTACCTCAAGAGCAGCTGGTCCGTTTATGCCCAGTGGGCCGAGGGCAGCGTGATTCCGCCGAGCAACGTCTTCGACGTGCCCAACGGCCAGGTACTGGCTCCGCCCAAGCCGACCGTGGCCAAGACGTATCAGGTTGGCTCCGTGATGAAGCACAACCGCTGGACTCTGGACGCCGACGCGTACTACGTCCACTTCCAGAACGGTTACGATAGCTACACAGATCCAACCACCAACGAACCCGTCTTTGTCGCTACCGGGCCCTCTAATACCAAGGGGGTGGAAGCGGAGAGTAATATCATCATCGGCGGAGGAGTTTCGTTGTACCTCAACGGCACCCTCGGTTCGGCTAAATACCAGGAGGGCCCCAGCTTTCCCAACGGCGGCCTCTGGGTGGCCGACACGCCGAAAAACGTCGAGACCGTCAGCCTGCTGTGGCGCCACAACGATTGGGATTTGGGTCTGGTCGAGAAGCGAGTCGGCACGCTCTACAACGACAACGGCACGCTCACCTACTTGATCGATGGTGCTAAAATCCCCTACCCGGTGGATCAGGCTATTACCATCAATCCGTTCAACGTCGTGAACGTGTTCGCAAACTACACCATTAAGAGCGCGTCCTGGCTGCGCGGGAGCAAAATCGGCCTGGCGGTCAACAACCTCGCCAACAGCCATAACCTGGTTGGAGTCACGCCCGCAGTCGCCGCAACGGCTTTGGTGCCTTACGCGCAAAGTCCGAACGATCTGCTGAATCTCCTGCCCGGCCGCAGCGTCATGTTGACGTTCACGGCGGGCTTCGCGCCCCGCCGATAGCGCCGCATGCTTTAGCTTGCCCGCCTGTATTTTGGTGGGGCAGGCTCTAGCTTGAAAAGCGAGCTCCGGGTCCTCCTGCAGTCACAAATGGACACGCCTAAGCCGGTTTTTTCCATCTGCGTTCACCTGTGTTGATCTGCGGCTGATCCGCCCGCCGCCCGCATGGTACAAAGTGCGTATGCCCTTTTTTCGCGTCGAAACGCCCCAGGGGTGTTACGATGCCATCGTCGAACGCGGCATCGTCGGCTGCGCGGCGCGTTTCATGCCGGCCCGCGCCGGTAGGGTGTTCGTGATCTCGACCGAAGACGTGTGGTGCCACCAGGGAGCGGGCCTGGAGGCGGGCCTGCGCGATGTCGCCCACGAAGTGCTTTACCTCCCCGGCGGCGAAGAGAACAAACGGTTGGCGCCGCTGGAGGCGCTCGCCGAACGCATGGTCCTGGCCGGCGGCGACCGGGCCAGCGTCGTCATCGCCTTCGGTGGCGGCATCGTCAACGACATGGGTGGCTTTCTCGCCGCCATCTTCATGCGCGGCATTCCTGTGATTCAGGTCCCCACCACCCTGCTGGCGCAGGTAGACGCGGCGGTCGGTGGCAAGACCGGAGTCAACCTGGAGAGCGGCAAGAATCTGGTGGGCAGCTTTCACCAGCCAGCCGTTGTTTTGATTGATCCGTCGGTGCTCGAAACCTTGCCGGAGCGCGAATACCGCGCCGGGCTGTGGGAAATCGTGAAGGCCGGAATCATTCGCGAGCCGGAGCTGTTTCATTTCCTGGAGGAACGAAGCGCCGACGTGCTGGCGCGGACGCCCGCGGCCGTCGACCGCATCATCGCCGATTCGGTCCGCATGAAATGCGAAGTCGTATCGGCCGACGAGCGCGAAGACGGCCTGCGCCGCATCCTCAATCTCGGCCACACGTTCGGACACGCACTCGAGGCGGAAACCGCCTATCGCCGCTTCCTGCACGGCGAGGCCGTGGCGTTCGGCATGCGCGCCGCCGTGCGGCTGGGGGAAAGCACCGGGCACACGCCGGCCGCCGCCGCGGCCCGGATGTTCGAGCTTATCGGGCGCTATGGGCCGATTCCTTCGCTCGAAGGCATCACCGCGGAGCGGTTGCTCGCGCGCCTGGTGCACGACAAGAAGACCGTGCGCGGCAAGGTGCATTTCGTCCTGCCCGTGCGCATCGGCGCGGCGGAAGTGTTCGCGGGAATCGACGAGCCGCTGGTGCTCGATTCCATCAGGTTCGCGCTTTCATGAAGGGGACCACGCCCGAAGGCGCCCACAATGAACAGGAAGCCGCCCTCTGGGTGCGGGACATGTTCGGCCGCGTGGCGCACCGCTACGATCTGGCCAACCATCTGCTGTCCTTCAATATCGATCGTTATTGGCGCGGCCACACCGTGAAGCGGGTGCGGCATATTCTGGACAGGCCGAACGCTCGCGTTCTCGATATCTGCTGCGGCACCGGCGATCTGGCGCTGGCACTCGCCCGCGCCCGCCGAGGGCTCGTGCTGGGCTCGGATTTCTGCCATCCCATGCTGGTGGCCGCACGGCAAAAGGCGGACCAGCGCCGCGCGCGCACCGCCCTGTTTGAATCCGACGCCTTGCATTTGCCGCTCGGCGCCGGGTCGCTCGATCTGCTCACCGTGGCGTTCGGTTTCCGCAACCTGGCCAACTACGCGGCCGGCCTCGCCGAAATGCGCCGGGTGCTGGCGGCAGGAGGCGTGGCTGCCATCCTCGAGTTTTCACAGCCGCCCAACGCGGCCTTCGCCGCGCTCTACAACCTCTACTCACGCCGCATTCTGCCGATTATCGGCGGCGCGCTTTCCGGGTCGCGCGACGCCTACACCTATCTGCCGGAATCGGTCCGCAAGTTTCCCCGAGCCGCGGAACTGGCGGACGAAATGCGCTCCGCCGGCTTCGCCCAGGTGACCTACGAATATCTCACCGGCGGCATCGTAGCCCTTCACCTCGGCGTCGCTGGCTGAATTCCCGCCGCACGGTGGGACGGACCATCGTCTTTCGTGGTCTGTCGGGTTTTGGGTGTCGCGCGCCGCCTCGTTACTCCTGCAGCGTTTGGTGATGTCCTACTTCAGGACAGTACCCAGCGTTTTGTTCGAGACATTCCAGCGCAGTAAAATGAAACCATCGCTCCCGGCTGCTCAGAGCGCCCGGCCACATTACCATGCCCACTCACATCGTCCAGGTCGACGCCTTTACCAATCGTGCTTTCGCCGGCAACCCGGCTGCTGTCTGCGTGCTCACCGAACCACGCCCCGAGGCCTGGATGCGCGACGTCGCGCGCGAGATGAACCTGTCAGAAACTGCCTTCCTGCATCCCGAGAACGGTGGATATCGTCTGCGCTGGTTAACGCCCTCGGTGGAAGTGGACCTGTGCGGCCATGCGACCATCGCCAGCTCGCACGTGCTTTGGGAAGACGGCCACCTGCCGCAGGGCAAGCAGGCCCGCTTCCACACCCGCAGCGGACTGCTGCTCGCCGACCGGCGCGGCGAATGGATCGAGCTCGATTTCCCTGCCAAGTGCGCGACCCCGGTAGAAGCGCCGCCTGGCATGGTTGCCGCGCTCGGCGTCAATGCCCTGAACGTCGCGCGGAACCAGTTCGATTACCTGGTTGAACTGGCGTCGGAGGAGGAAGTCCGCGCAGCTGCCCCCGATTTCACCAGCTTGAAGAAGGTCGGCGCGCGCGGCGTCATCGTCACCGCCCGCGCTTCCACCGCCGGTTTCGATTTCATCTCACGCTTCTTCGCCCCCGGCTCCGGCATCGATGAGGACCCGGTCACCGGCTCCTCGCACACCGCCCTCGGACCGTACTGGGCAGAGCGCCTGGCTAAGTCCGAATTCACTGCCTTCCAGGCCTCCGCGCGCGGCGGCACGGTTCGCGTTCGGGTCAACGGCGACCGTGTCATCCTGGGCGGCCAGGCCGTCACCGTGATGCGCGCCGAGCTGCTCGCATAACACTTATGAACGCATTATTGATGAAAGAGTACCGGAAACTGGATCTGGTGGACATGCCCGGTCCCGCCCCCGGGCCCGGCGAATTGCTGGTGCGAGTCCATTCCTGCGGCATCTGCGGCAGCGACGTTCATGGCTTCGACGGCAGCACCGGACGCCGCCAGCCGCCGCTGGTGATGGGGCACGAAGCCGCCGGGACAGTGGCGGGCGTTGGCGCCGGCGTCACCGGATTCCGCGAAGGCGACCGCGTGACTTTCGATTCCACCGTCTACTGCGGCGCTTGCTTTTTCTGCACGCGCGGCGAGGTCAACCTCTGCGACAACCGCCAGGTGCTGGGTGTCTCCTGCGGCGATTATCGCCGCCACGGCGCGTTCGCCGAGTACGTAGTCGCCCCCGCGCGCATCACGTACCATTTGCCCGATGCGCTGCGCTTCGAACACGCCGCCATGATCGAAGCCGTCTCCGTGGCCGTGCATGCGGTGGGCTTGACGTCCATCCGGCTGGACGACACCGCGCTGGTGGTGGGCGCGGGTATGATCGGCGCCCTCGCGCTGCAGGCACTCAAACTGGCCGGCTGCGGGCAGATTATCGTTGCCGATGTGGATTCCGGCCGCCTCGAGATGGCGCGCCAGCTCGGTGCCACTGACGTCGTCAATCCCAAGCAAGGCGACGTGGCCGAGTTCGTGCGAAGCCGCACCTCCGGGCGCGGCGCGGATGTCGCCGTGGAAGCGGTCGGCGCCACCGAACCGATTCAGACCGCCATCGCCGCGCTGCGCAAAGGCGGCGTCCTGGCCCTGGTGGGCAACGTGGCCCCCAAGATCGAGCTGCCGCTGCAGTCCGTGGTCACCCGCCAGCTCCGCCTGTCCGGTTCCTGCGCCTCATCGGGCGAGTACCCGGCCTGCATCGACCTGCTGGCCCGCGGCGCCATCCGCGTCGAGCCTCTCATCAGCGCCGTGGCCCCGCTCGCCGAAGGCCCAGCCTGGTTTGACCGCCTCTACGCCCGCGAACCTGGCTTGATGAAAGTCATCCTGCAGCCCTAGTCCCAGCAAAGTGGGGCAGGCGCTTCCGCCTGCCAACCGGTGTGCAGCCGCATGGCAGGTCGGGACCTGCCCTCTTTCTTGTTTCCCGCCGGCCCGGATTCAGTGGGGCAGGTCCCCGACCTGACAACCCGCTTAGCCCCTCGTCACTGCCCTTGACGTTCCATTCGGCGTTGGACGTTCTTGGAAGCTCTCCAGGCCGGCGCCGTGACCTGGTAGAGAAAGCTCTCCTGGCCATTCAGGTCGTCGCGCCTGGTTCCCGCACGCACCCCGCCGATCTTCTCCACCGCTTTCTGTGAGCGCAAATTCTGTGGGCCCACTACAAACACGACCCTGTTCACAAATTGAAATGCATGCTGCAGCATCAGCCGCTTCATTTCGCCGTTGTAGCGCCCGCCCCAGTGCGACCTGGCTAGAAACGTCCAGCCGATCTCGATTTCGCTCATTTTCTGGTCGTAGCCGTGATATCGAGACGACCCGATCACCCTTCCGTCTTTGCGATCCCTCACGAGAAATGCACCGCCGGATTCCATGGCTCCGCGGAAAAATGCACGGAACACCGCTTCCTGGTAGCGGTCGTTCGCGGGATGTTGTTCCCAAATGAGCGGATCCGAGGCCACCGCATACAGTTCCTCAAAATCCTCTCCTCGCAGCGGCCGGAGTTCCACCAGCTCGCCTCCTAAAATGGGTTGCAGATCAAACGGCATTCGGATTTCCGCCCGCAAGCTTGGAAAACATGACTCTTATCATCTATCATCACTAAGGCCCGGCAAAGCGCTGGCAACGTTGCCCTAACCAATGCCGCCGAGGAGCGTCCAATCGCCATGACTGCCTTAGCCGAATTGCGCCAGGATTTTGCTTACAGCGTCCGTATGCTCGCCAAGAGCCCCGGCTACTCGGCGGTGGCGGTGCTCTCGCTCGCCTTGGGCATCGGCGCTAACACCGCCATCTTCAGCCTCATCGATTCGGTGATTCTGAAGATGCTGCCGGTGACGAACCCGCAGGAACTGGTGGCTCTGACCGACCCCACCGATTCGGGGGTCGATATCGGAACCAGCGGCGGGGAACGGGGCATCCTTTCCACCCGCGAGTTCGAGGGTTTGCGCGATCGGGCGCAGACCTTTTCCGGCGTACTCGCGGCGCAGAGTGAAATGCGCGGCCTGAACGCCAGCGTTAACGGAGGGCCGCCGGAAGAGATTCGCACCCGGCTGGTGAGCGGCAATTACTTCGCCGTTCTGGGCGCCACGCCGCTGGCAGGCAGGACCTTTGCGGCCGCCGACGAACGCGGCCCGGAATCGGCTCCGTACGCGGTTCTCAGTTACGCCTACTGGCAGCGAAGCTTCGGCGGTTCGTTCTCGGCCATCGGGGCGCACATCCGCGTGGCCAAGGCCGATCTCACGGTGATCGGCGTGGCACAGCCGAACTTTCACGGCGAGCAGATTGGCGCCGCGCCCGACCTCTGGGTTCCGCTGGACATGCAGCCGCTGCTGATGCCGGGCCGAATGTGGCTGCGGGACGATCCCGGCCACATCGCCGAGAAAGTGATGTGGCTACAGGTCATCGGGCGCCTCAAGCCGGGCGTTTCGCGCCAGCAGGCGCAGGCCAACGTGGATGTCGTTTTCAAGCAGATCGTCGCCGAGGAATTCTCGCAGCTTAGCCGCAGCCAGCCCGACATTCTGAAGCAGTACTTGAAACTGCACGACGCGGCCAACGGCGTGTCGCCCTTGCGTGGCGATTTCGCCGATCCGCTCTACGTGCTGATGGCGGTGGTGGCGCTGGTGTTGTTGATCGCCTGCGCCAACGTGGCGAACCTGTTGCTCGCACGCGCCACGGCGCGGCAGAAAGAGATCGGCGTGCGCCTTGCGCTGGGCGCGGGCCGCGCGCGGGTGGTGCGGCAGTTTCTGGTCGAGAGCCTTGTGCTCGCCGCGGCGGGCGGTGTGGCGGGCGCCGCCTTCGCCGTTGGCGGAGTGAAGCTGCTGATGCGCATGGTCTCGAGCGGGTCCCAGCCCATGGTCCTCGACATTCGTCCGGATCTCAAGGTCCTGCTCTTTACGACCGGCGTGTGCCTGTTCACGGGCCTGATTTTCGGACTCGCGCCGGCCTGGCAATCGTCCCGCGTCAACGTCAGCCGCACGCTTAAAGAGGCCGGCCGCGGCCTTACCGGGTCGAGCGCGCGCATCGGGCTAGGGAAGATTCTGGTGATCGGGCAGATCGCGCTTTCTGTGATGCTCCTGATCGGTGCGGGCTGGTTCGTCCGCACCCTGCGCAATCTGGAGAGCGTGGACCTGGGCTATTCGCGGGACCGCCTTCTGCTGGTGGAAGTGGACCTCCTCTCGGCGGGTTATTCGGGCGATAAGCTGCCCATCGTATACGACAATCTGCGCGACGGCCTGGCGCGCATTCCAGGCGTGCGTGCGGTGGCCTACTCCGCAAACGGGCTGTTCAGCGGCAGCGAGTCCGGCGACCTGATCAGCGTGGAGGGTTACTCGTCGAAGAATAAAGGCGACTTGCACAGCCGGTTTGACGCTGTCGGCCCAGGCTATTTTGCCGGCGTCGGCATCCCTATGCTGTTGGGCCGCGATATCGGACCGCAGGACGTGGCGAGCGCGGAATCTGTCTGCGTGGTGAATGAGACCTTCGCCAAATTCTACTTTGGCGGCGCCAGCCCGATTGGGAAGCATGTGACCGACGAGTTCCCCGATACGCGGAAGACGTTCACCATCGTCGGCGTGGCCCGCGACGCGCGCGACCACAGCCTCAGTCAGAAGATCGCCCGCCGCTTCTATCTTTCCGCGCGGCAACCGCTGGGCGAATACTTTCCGTTCATGGTCTATGAGATTCGCACTTTCGGCGATGCGTCGCCGGCGCTCGAAGCGTCGCGCAAAGCGATTCTGGCATTTGACCCGGCCATCCGCGTCGGGACGCCGAAGACCGTGGAAGGGCTGCTCGACGATAATCTGCGCCAGCAGCGCATCATCGCACAGCTCTCCACTGCGTTCGGGGCCCTGGCCCTGCTGCTGGCCGCGATCGGCCTGTACGGCGTGCTGTCTTACGGCGTCGCGCGGCGGACGAATGAAATCGGCATCCGCATGGCGCTCGGCGCGCAGAGCGGCAGCGTGGTCCGCATGGTTCTGCGCGAAACCGTGGTGCTCATCGCCATCGGCCTGCTCATCGGCCTTCCCGCCAGCCTGGCCTGCGCAAAGCTGGTGCAGAGCAAACTGTTCGGACTCAAAGCGGCTGACCCGCTTACCCTGGCGGTTGCCCTCGGCGTCCTGATTGCCGTTGCCCTGATCTCGGGCTGGATCCCCGCCCGCCGCGCCGCGAAGGTTGATCCGCTGACCGCCCTGCGCTACGAGTAGCCGTGGCGCAGGCTGTCAGCCTGCAACGTCGCCAGTCGGCAGCAAGGCCTCCTCGGTGGTCCTGCGCAAGGTGCGATAGCCGCGGCTGTTCTCTGGAGCTGTGGGAGCTGTTCCGCCTGCTGAGCCGAGATTCGCCCCGGCCTTCATTCCAGGGGCAGAGACTCCTGTGTTGGAGGCTGCCGCCTCGCCGGTGATGGATTCACGTCATGCGGCCGGCCGAATGTTCTGATTCACTTGGAAGAAGTTTCCGGGATCGTACGCTGCTTTGATCGCTGCCAGCCGAGCATAGTTCGCACGGTACGTCGCCCGAATCCGTTCATCGCCTTCTTCCATCATGAAGTTCAAGTATGCTCCGCCGGCACCGAATGGATGCAGGGCTTCGTAATAACTCTTGGCCCAACCGGTGATTTTTTCGGAGTTCGCCGGATCGGAGTCTACACCCACAATCACCCCGCTCCAAACGGCGTCGCGATAGCTGAACGCTGTCTCGCTTTCGCCTACCCGATTCACTTTTCCGTTCACCGGATACAGGTGCATGGTCGACTGCCAGCTCGGCAGGAGCCGCGCGTATTCGATATGCTTGGCGATCGCGGCGTCGCTGAGTTCTTTGAAGAAGTCGGCCTTCCAATACCATTGCAGACCGGGTGGGTAGATACCGTCGAACAGCCCCTGCAACATGGGAAACGGCATTGGCGCGAAGAATTCGAAAGCCGGCGGACGGTAGCTGCGGATCGATTCCAGAATCGTATTTGCCTGCTCCATCGAACCCTGATAGCACCACACGATCCCGCACATCTTTCGCAGGTGTAACTCCTCTGGGAAGGGCGGTCCCGGCGGCACGGTCATCATCGCGAAGAAGCCATTCATTTCTTCCGGCGCCTGCGTGATGAACTCCCGGTACCACTTCATCACGTCCGCGGCGTCTTCCATATTCCACAGCATCGGGCCAGCGCAAACGGTACCAACCGGGTGCGCTTCAAAAAGGAACGAGGTCACAATGCCGACGTTTCCGCCGCCCCCACGAACCGCCCAGAACAAGTCGGTATTCTCCTCGGCGTTGGCCACCACGAAGCTGCCGTCAGCCAGCACCATATCCACCGAGAGCAGGTTGTCGACCGTAAGCCCATACTTCCGGCTCAGGTGTCCCATCCCTCCACCCAACGTCAGCCCGGCAACCCCAGTGCTTGAGACGATGCCCGACGGCACGGCCAGGCCGAATGCGTGTGTGGCATGGTCCACGTCGCTCCACCTGCAGCCCGCGCCCACCTGCACCGTGCGCGATGAGGGATCGACCCTGACGTAGCGGATCGGTGCCAGGTCGATCACCATGCCGTCATCACAGACACCCAGACCGGCCGCGTTGTGCCCGCCACCCCGGATCGACACCAACAAACCATTGGTCTTCGCCATCCGCACTGCGGCTATGACGTCGGCGGCATCGGTGCATTTTGCGATCAGCCTCGGCCTGCGATCGATCATCCCGTTATAGACTTTCCGCGCCTCCTCGTACCCCGCATCTTCCGGCTCGATCAAGGCGCCGCGGAACTGGCCGCGAAATTCGGTTATCGCTTGTTGTAACGACATTGCTGTTCTCCTCTAGGCTCACTTTGCCCGAGGCGGCGTTCTAAGAGCGTTCTGAAGAGGCGGTCGCGGCCGTTCTGTTCGCAAGAACCGACAATTTTCGCTCCAACGCCAGGGAGCCCGACCGCCGCGCTGCCTCCACGCCTCTCCGGAAACTGGCGCGCGCCGCCTCGTGCTTTCCTTCGGCAGCCAGCAGGTCCCCCTGCACCCGATGCAACTCCGCGACCGCCCATTCCTCGCTGTTCTTGCCCGCGAAGGCAAAGCCAGTGGAGAGGCTGGCCAGAGCCTCACCCACCAGACCGGCGCGTCCCAGCGTTTCCGCCAGGAGTGTGAAATAGTACGGTAGACGGAGTTCAGCACCCAGACGGCGCATCCCATCCAGGCCCTCGCGAAGTTGCGCCAGACCGCCGGCCGCCTCGCCCTCGGCTGCGGCCGCCCAGCCTGCCAGGACATTCGCCATGGCGAGATAATACGCGAAGCCATGGCGGCCGCACAGGTCCACGGCTTCCCGCCCGCGCGCGAGGGCCGCGCCGCTATCGCCCCGGAACACGTGTAGCATGGCGGCATAGTTGAGCGCGATTGCCTGGCTGAATGGGTGGCTCATCTCGACGGCCGTCGCGATTGCTGCAGCGGCGTGAGAATCGGCCTGATTTCCGTCTTCCCGGTGCCATGCCAAATGGGCGAGGTAGGAGCGGCAAAAGACGCCGATATCCGGCCCCGCGAACAAAGCCAGCACCGATTCCGAGGGATCGCTGTGCGCGCGGATGGCCGCCGCTATGTGCTCGAGCGACGCTTCCATTTGGCCCAAATGAAACAGGCTGCACCCCAAGATGAAGTTTCCCGCCAGCATAAGCCCCGGAGTTGGCTCCCGCTCCGCCAGTCTCAGAAACTCGAGGCCGAAGTCCCTCGCTTTTTTGAGATCGCCCCGCACAGTGCGAAATACCCAGACTCCGCTCAGAATCACCGAGAGGTTGCGGCCGCCCAGCCGCCTCGAAAGCTCCAGCGCTCTCTCGTAGGTCTCTCCTACTTCCGCCGACGAGTAGCCCTCCGTCGTCACTAGCGCCGGACCCAATGTGATCAGCAGATCCAGTTCCTGTTTGAGCCTCTGGTCCGATTCCGGGAATCCCCGGCACAGGGCCAAGGCTCGCCGCAGGAGGTCCGCCGCCTCCGTATCCGCATACCTCTGCCGCGCATGCGCGGCCGCCCGGCTGTAGCGCTCGATCGCCTCTTCCGCCATTCCTGTCTGTTCGAAATGCGAGGCAATCTGCCCGTTCCAACTTTCGATATCGGCTTCGTGCACTTCGGCCAGTGAACGGGCCACCCGCCGGTGCCAATATCGTTGACGCACCAGGCTCAGCTCCGAATAGGCCACTTCACGCAGGCGGTCGTGCGTGAAATCGTACTCCGAGGCTCCCCGGCTTTCGATAATGCGCCGCTGCCACAATTCTTCGAGCGCCTGCGCAACACTGGCTTCGTCCCAGTCGGTCGCCTTCTCCAGTAACTCGACGGAAAACGGCCTCCCGATGGCGCTCGCCAGGCCAGCCAGTTCGTAAGCAGCGGCTGAAAGCTGTGCCAGGCGCGCGGCGATCACGGCATGAACCCGGGTGCTCCGCAATCCCGCGCGTACACTCTCTACCACAAACAGGGGATTGCCCCCGGTAGACCGAACGATCTCCGCCACGTTCCCGCTTTCCACCGGTTTCGCGGATTCAAGACGGACGAGTTCGGCCGTCTCCTGGGCGTCCAAAGGCCTCAGAGGTATCTCCAGTATCATCCCCGATTGCCGCAGCCCTGCCGCGAACCGGGCAAACGGATGATCGCGGCCGATTTCTTCGGTCCGCACTGTACCAAGCAGGAGGACACCCGTCGCAGCAGGAGAGGTCAACAGGGCATTGAGCCACTCGAACGAGTCGGGATCGCACCATTGCATGTCATCGAGAAGCAGCAGGGCCGGCTTCCGGATCCTTCCGAAAGCAGCGTCCAGGGATTCGTAGAACTGAAGACGCTGCCAGCTCTCCGCCAGCGGCCTGGGTTGTCCAGCCTGGTCACCTATTTCCGGTACCAGCCGTGCCAGCTCCGCCTGTTGCGGCGGCGCGATACTCGTCCAGCCCGCACGAACAACATCGGATCGGAGCCACTCTGCGACAGGCGCGTAAGCCACCTGCCCCTGTCCCGCGTAACAGCGTCCGCGGGCGGTTGCGTGCCCTTGCCGAACGCACGATTGAAATAATTCGTCGGCGAGCCTCGTCTTGCCAATCCCTGGTTCACCGGAAATTACGGCCACTCGCGGACCATCCTCCACAGCCCATTGCCATGCCGACACCAACTCGCGCCATTCTTTCGTGCGGCCCACAAGCGCCCGCACTTTCTGCAGTTGGCCGGCCGGCTTCGCTACGGGCGACACCGGCGATTCGGATGCCTGCTCTGTTTTCAGAATGCGTTCAAACAATTCTTGCGTTGCGGCGCCCGGATCCACGCCTAATTCACGCCGCAACACCCGTTTGCACTGGTGATAAGCGCGCAATGCACTGGCGCGGTCGTGATTCGCCGCATGCAGCCGGATCAGCAATTGATGGTGCGCTTCGCCCAAAGAATCCAGTGCAACCAGGCGCTCGGCGCATGGGATTGCCGACGCGTATTCCTTTTGCTCGTCGAAGAGTCTTGCGAGACGGTGCAATACCTCGACGAGCCGTCGCCGGTATTCTTCGCGCAGCGGCGTGAGCCAGTCGTCATAGAGAGCCGGCAGAAGGTCGTCTTCATAGATTTGCGCCGCGGCCGTGAGGGAAGCTATCTCCCCCGCGCGATCTCTCTCCACTCGCGCTGAGTCGGCTGCGGCAATGGCGCCCTGGAAATCAATGGCGTCGATTTTACAGGGAAGATCCTGCCGCCATCGAACCGCGAAATGATCGGTCACCAATAAATTGCATTCGGCGGGCAATGCTCGTTTCAAATTGTGGAGCAGCTGCCGCAGGTTCGTCCGAGCCTGCGATTCGCTGGAGGCCGGCCAGAGCATGAAGGCTAGCCGCTCGCGCGGCTGCGGCACATCGCCGTGAAGTACCAGATATGCGATCAGGGACTGGAGGCGGTTCGTGTTAAGAGTCGCGACCGGGCGTCCGGCCAAACTAATCCGTAGGTTGCCGAACAAGCTGATCCGTATGGGGAAGACCGCTGTGGAAGGCTGCTCGTCCGCGGACTTCGCGATGGCGGCGCTTTCCAGCGCTAGGCGCACCTCGTTCATTGTCTGGAACCGGTCTGGCGGCGACTTATGCAAGCAGCGAGTAATGATGGCCGAAATGCTCGGCGTGACACCTGTTTGAGGACTGAGCGCCGCGGGCTGGTCGCGCAGAATCGCAGCCATCGTTTCGACGGCTGAACTCCGCGAGAACGCCCGGAGGCCGCTTAGCATTTCATACAGGACGGAGCCGAAGGAAAAGATGTCGGAACGCGCATCTACCTCCTCGCCTTTGGCCTGTTCGGGTGACATGTATGCCGCGGTGCCCATGACCGCGCCTGCTTCGGTGAGGGCCGCGGTTTGGGTGGAACCATCGGGGACCTTTCCCGAAACGACCTTAGCGAGTCCAAAGTCCAACAGTTTCACGCCCGAGGCGGTGACCAGAATGTTGGCGGGTTTCAGGTCGCGATGCGTGATGTTTTTCTTGTGCGCTGCGTCGAGCGCATCGCAGATCTGAACCGCGTAGCGCAGCGCCCGATCGACTGTGAGAGGACCCTCGAGAGGAGTTCCTTCGATGAACTCCATGACCAGATAATTTGGGCCTACGTCGTAAACCTGGCAAATGTGGGCGTGATTCAGTGCGGCAATGGCCTGCGCCTCGCGCTCAAACCGCTCACTGAACTGAGCAGCGGAGACTTTGATCGCCACATCGCGATTCAAACGCGGGTCGCGCGCTCGGTAAACCTCGCCCATGCCGCCGGCCCCGATAGGCGAAAGGATCTCGTACGGGCCGAGTTTATCGCCAACAGACAGTGGCATAAAAGCGGTTCAGCCCAGTTTACTCGATCAAAGAGCGGATTGGTTCCGGATGACAGCGTACCCGGAAGATCGCACCTCCAAGGCGCGCTTATTCGTTGCGCAGCGCTTCAATCGGATCCGTCCGGCACGCCCGCAACGCAGGGATGGCGGCTGCCGCCAGCGCCGTTGCCGTCAGCAGTGCCGCCGAGAGCAGAATCGTCGCTGGATCCTGCGCTTTGAGTCCGAATAGCAGGCCCGCCAGCAGCCGGGCTACGAACAACGCAACTGCCAGCCCAACCAAGCCTCCAGCCGTCACGGTGATGAGCGCTTCCCGCAGCACCATCCCCAAAACCGTGCTCCTGGTCGCCCCCAGGGCGACACGAATACCGAGCTCCTGCCTCCGTCGCGAGACCGCGTAGCTCATGGTTCCGTATAAACCGATGCCGGCCAGCAGCAGCGCGATGCCTCCGAAAAAACTTCCCATCGTGGCCAGTAGGCGCTCGCGAATCAAGGTATCGTCTACCAGTTTGTCCTCGCTGAGGATGTCGCCGAGAACGAATCCTGGATCGGCGGCGGCCACCGCGCCGCGAAGAGCCTTTCCCAGAGAACCAGTATCCCCGCGGACGTGCAGCCAGAGAGTCATGATGTGCGGCGTGCCGCCCACCGCGCTGAACGCAGTCTGCGGGAACGGAAAGTAGATCATCGGCAGCGGCGCGCTGCGCAGGCTCTCCAGTTGCATGTCCGGCGCCACCCCGACCACTTCCGCCCACCGCGGCGGATTGGACTCGAAGTCGCTGATCCGGCGGCCCAGCGGGTTTTGATTCCCGAAGCGGCGGTGCGCCGCAGTCTCATTGAGGATGGCGACCCATGGCGCGCCGGCCGCAAAATCGCGCGCCTCAAAATCGCGGCCCGCCACCAGCCTGGCGCCCAGTGTGCGGAACGAGTTGGCCGAAACCGGCACAACATAATTCGGATTCACGTCGGCGTGCCCGCTGGCGCCTTCAACCCGCACCGGCAGCATGGCCGACGCTCCCACAAACGGTCCGCCATTGGCGGTGCTCGCTGATTCTACTCCGGGAATCGCCGCGGCGCGGCGCGTCAGCTCTTGCCAGGCGAGATCCAGACGCGGGCCGCCTTCCGATTCAGGGCCGTTATAGGTGATCCCGGCCAGAATCACATGGTGCCGGTCGAAACCGGGGTCGAACGCCCGCAGGTTCAGCAGCGTGCGCACGAACAGGACCGACGTCACCAGCAGCACCAGGGAGACAGCCATCTGCATCGCCAGCAGCAGCCTGCCTTGCAGCGCGGGAACTGCGCGCGAGAGGCGCGTCCCGCTCTTGAGCGCCGAATGAACATCCACCTTCGAGGCGCGCAAGGCTGGCGAGAGGCTGAAGACGACGGCGGTGAGCAGCGAAACCGCAATCGTGAACGCGAGTACCCGCCCGTCCACCCCCGCCGCCAGCTGCACTGGGTCGTCGGAGGGCGCCAGCATCGCGATCAGCACGGGAACCGACCAGCGCGCCGCCAGCAGGCCGAGTGCGGCGGCGGCGCCGGCCAGAACAAGGCCCTCCGTCAGGAGTTGCCGAACCAGCCGCAGCCGGCCCGCGCCGAGCGAAACGCGTACCGCCATCTCCCGTTGCCGCGCGCTGGCACGCGCCAGCAGTAAGTTCGCCACGTTGGCGCAGGCCAGCAGTAGGACCAGGCCCATCACTGCGAAAACGATCTCGATCGGCTCGCCGTATTGCGTCCGCAGCGGAGAGATGCCCTTGGCCGCCGGAACCATCTTCAGCTTGAGCTTCGCTACTTTGTCGAAATAGGCAGGTGGCAGGTCGGGAGACCCCGTGCTCAGCCCTTCCATCTGGCTTCGGTGGTACCAGACCTGCAGCGGCGCCAATGCCCCCTCCATCGTCACGCCCGTCTTCAGCCGTCCGATGATGCGCACAAAAGTGCGCCCGCGAAAGCGCAGCCAGCGTTCGGGGTCCATGATCACCGGCGTCCACACGTCGGTCATCGACCCGACCTCCAAACCGAAGAATCCCGGCTCGGTTACGCCGATGATCTGAAACGGCGTCGCGCCGATGCGGATCGTGCGGCCGATCACCTGCCGGTCAAGTCCGAATCGCCGCTTCCAGAACCCATAGCTGATGACCGCCTCGGGGTGGCGCCCGATTTCGTCGTCGATCGAGGGCGCGAACGTGCGGCCCACCACCGCCTGCACGCCCAGCAGCGCGAAATAGTTGCCGGACACAGGGGACCGGCGGACCTTTTCCGGAGCGTCGCCTATGCGAACCTGGCTGTCGAAGGATTCCCTCTCCGTCGCCAGGTCGGCAACCTCGCTTGCGGCTCGTTGCATGTCACGGTAATCGGGAAACGAGAATCGGTCAAAGTGCTGGCCCGTCAGGGCCATCGGCTGCTGGATCTGGAATAGGCGTTGCGGCTCCCGCACCGGCAGCATTTTGAGCAGAACCGCGTCAGCGATGCTAAACACTGTGGTGTTGGCGCCGATCCCGATGGCCAGCGTCAGGATCGCCGCCAGCACAAACCCGGGCGAACGGCGGAAGGCGCGGAGGGCGTAGCGCAGATCCTGTGCGGCGTCGTCCAGCTAGCGGAGACCGCGCGCATCGCGGCACTCCTCTTTCGTGTAGGCGAGGCTGCCGATCGTGCGCAGCGCTGCCTGCTCCGCGGCCCGCCGGGGCATCCCGGCCGCGAGATTCTCCGCTACCTGCTGCTCGAAGTGGAACTGCACCTCATCATCGAGCTCGTGCTCGACGCGTCCGCGCCGCAACAAGGACCGGATTTTTAAACCGAAGCTCATAGGTAGCCGTTACCCGTTTTCGATCACGGCATCGATAGCGGCCGAGAGCCGGCTCCAGTTGGCCAATTCTTCTTTCAACTGCGCGCGGCCGGTTTTGGTCAGCGAATAGAATTTCGCTCTGCGGCCGGTCTCGGTTTCCGCCCAATGGGCGCTGATCCACTTCCGCTGTTCCAGCCGATGCAACGCCGGATACAGCGATCCCTGCTGGACCTGCAAGACTTCGCTCGATATCTGCTGAATGCGCTTGGCGATTGCCCAGCCGTGTTTCGGCTCCAGAGCCAGGGTCCTCAGGATCAGCAGGTCCAGCGTCCCTTGCACCAGGTCACTCGGTTTCCCCATAGGATGACTATCTACAATACTCCATTCAATTGTAGACCGTCAAGGGGTGTGAGAAAGCCGGCAGGAAAGCGTGGCGCAGCCTGTCCAGCCTGCTGAGCCGGGAGTCGTCCCGGCTTTTTCTTTCTTTCGATCGCCGGCCCGCTGCTACTTCTCTAGCGGCGTCACCGGGTCCAGCAGCATCCAGAAGACGACCCCAGTCAGGTATACGCCGGCCGAAACGTAAAACGTCAGGTTCCAATTGCTGTGCGTCCACTCCAGCAGGTGGCCGATCGCGACCGGCGCCACGAATCCTGCGAAGTTGCCCCACATGTTCATCGCGCCCGATAGCGTTCCGGCGAACTTGCCGCCCACATCCATCGCCGCGCCCCACGCGCAGGGCATCACCAGGTCGTTGCAGAAACTCGCCATCGCGATCGCCAGCATCGCCGGCAACGCGGCGGTTCGCGTGGTGGAGAACACCAGGAACGAAGCCGCGCCTACAAACCCAAGGCTCGCCATGATGCGGCGGGACGAGGTCACGCTCACGTTGCGTCGCCGCAGCCAGCCCAGCGCCGCCACGCACGCCGGGTTGCCCAGCCCGCCAAAGAACAACGGCAGAATCCCGAACCACGCCGTGGAAGAGGTCTGCAGATGCCGCGCCTCGCGCAGATACGTGGGAAGCCAGGTGATGTAGAAATACCATCCGTAGCAAAGCGAAAAATACTGCCAGCAAAGCATCCACACCTGGCGGGAACGCACCAGCCTGCCCCAGGGAACGTCGCCGTGGCCGGTGGCGAGCGTCGCGCTCTGGCCTAGCAGGCGGCGCTCCGCGTCATTCAACCGCGGGTTCTCCCTCGGATCGTTGCGATACCAGCGGTAGAACAGCACCGCCCAACCCACGCCGAGCAGCCCGAACAGCGCAAAAGCGTTGCGCCAGCCCACGAACCCCATCACCATCGCTACCAGCGGCGGCGTGAAGGCGCCGCCCCAGCGCGCGCTCAGCCACATAATGCCTTGAGCGCGCACCTTTTCGCGGGCCGGCAGCCAGGTGGTGAATGCCTTCGTCAGGTTGGGAAAGCAGCCCGCCTCGCCGGCGCCGAACAGGAATTGCGAGGTCGTGATTGAGGCCAGGTTCCAGGCGCGTCCCGTGGCAGCCGTAAAGAACGACCACCACAGCACGATACGCAGCAGCACCTTCCGTGGGCCGATCCGGTCGCCGAGATATCCCCCCGGCATTTCGAACAGCGAGTACGCCAGCCCGAAGGCTCCGAAGGCCCAGCCCATTTCGGGCTGGGAAAGATGCAGATCGTGGCGGATGAACAGCGCCGCGTAGGAAATGGAAACGCGGTCTATATAAGTGATGATCGCCAGCGTCACCGCGAAAACGATCACCCAATAGCGAACCCGCGTCGGCCGCTCGGTGGTAATTACGTCGGCTGCGCTCATTCTCGCGGCCGCGGCCGGATGCTGAAGTGATACACCAGCGCACCCGCGCCCACGGTGGCGAACGCAGTGAGCGACGCGACCGTCGCTTCCTTGAAGCCGAAGAGCACCATGGCGGCGCCTACCAGAATATACGAAACCGGCAGCAGCGGGTAAGCGAAGTCGATCGCACGCAGCCGTTGCCAGCCCGGCCGCGTTCGCCGGAAAACCATCAGCGAGGCCACCGAAAGCACCGTGAAAATGGTCAGGCTCATGCCGATGTAGGTCAGCAGGTCGCGAAACGAGGTTAGCGTCATCAGCATCGCGCACAGGCACTGGCTCAGAATCGCGAACACCGGCGTGTGATACCGCGCATGCACCTTGCCGGCTGCCGGAAAGAACGCGTGGTTCTTGGCCATCGCGTAATACACGCGCGGACCAATAGTCAGCTCGGCGTTAACGGTGGCGACAATGGAGAGCGCCATGAGCGCCGAAAACAGCCCCGCGATGCCCGTTCCAAACAGGTTCGAGGCAGAAAGCGCACCCACTTTGATCACGCCCTTCATCCGCTCCAGCGGCGTGGAATAGATGTAAACCACGTTCAACCCCAGGTACAGCACCGCCACCAGCGCGCTTCCGGCCGCCAGCGCCGAAGGCAGTGTGCGCTCCGGCCGCCGCACTTCTTCAGCCACGTACGTGGCCGCATTCCAGCCGCTGTATCCGAACATCACCCAGAGCAGGCTGATGGCGAACTGAGCCGGCAGCGAGGCGGCCGACGTCCGCACCGCGGGCTGCGAAAAATGGCTCCAGCTGCCCGTTCCAACCGAAAGCCCCAGCACGACGAAGGCAACAATCACGCACAGTTTGGTGGTGGTCAGCGAATTCTGCACCTTGGCGGTGAGCCCCACCCCCAGGCAGTTGAGAATGGTGAGCACCGCGATCAGCCCGCACGCCACGGCCTGTGCCGGTCCCAGGTGCAGCGAAAGGATTCCCGAGCCCAGCACGATCGGCGTGTTGGCCTGCGAGAGCGCCGGGAAAAAATGGCTCAGGTACTCGGTGAACGCCAGTGCCGTCACCGCAATCGGCGCCGAAAAACCGGCGAAGAAGGAAACCCAGCCGGTCATGAATCCCCACTCCGGCCCAAACGCGTGCGTCAGATAAACGTACTCGCCGCCCGAACTGGGAAAGTTCACGCCCAACTCCGAGTAGCTGAGCGCTCCCGCAAAAGCAAACAGCGCACCGGCCGTCCAGCAGCCGATGATCAGTCCCGCGCTCCCCAGGTCGCCCGCCATGAAACCGGTGGTGGCGAAAATGCCGGTTCCCACCATGTTGGAGATCACCAGCGCCGTGGCGCTGAAGAACCCAAGCTGGCGGAGCAACCCCGGCCGGGCCATTTGTGTTTGTGTTGGCATGCGTGTGACGCGTCAGAGCCGGGCCCAGAGGGCACCCCGCAGGGAGCGGTTGCCGGTGCTGAATCTCTACTCCATGACGGACCCTAACGCTATTGTAGTGGACCCGCGCGCGCCGCCTACTGGCCTTTCGGCCGTGCATAGTAGCTTGCCGTGAGATCATAGATGGACCGCTCCGGCTTCTCCGCCTGGAGATGTTTCAGGATGCCCTCTTTATCGGCGTCGCTCCGTTCCTGCCCCAGTTTGAATTTGCCCTCTAACATGTCGATCTCCAGCTCGAAGCCGAGAATGCCGCCGATCAGACCGGAGGTGTAGCTGCGCGGCAGCTTGGCCAGATCGTACGGTGAATCCGCCCCCTCGAACTTGCGGATCAGCTTGCTGAGCAGGCTGCGCATCGCCTCTTCGTCGGTCACAGCTTTCAGTTTCCCGGACGCGTGCACCACCGCAAAATTCCACGTCGGAACAACCTCCGCCTTCGAGTACCAGGTGGGCGAGATGTAGGAATGCGGCCCGTGGAAAACAATTACCGCTCTCCGCCCGGCCATGATGGCCTCGGTCTGCGCGTTTTGCCGCGAGATATGGCCGTAGATCAGACCATCTTTGCCGGCCGTGCGGTCCAGCACGCTCGGAATGTGTGTGATGCGAAGCGTGGGCTCCGTGGTGATCAGGTCGACGAAGGCGAACTCGTCCATGAAGTCGTGCATCAGCTTCCGGTCCTCAACCTGCTGGACCTTGGGAATGTAAACCGATTCTGCGGGTGAAGAACTCGTCTGCGCCTCCAGGTCGAAACCAGCGGCGACCATCCCTGCCAGCATACTGCGTCTGTTCATCCTCGCGCTCCCTCTCACGCTATAGTAATGGTCCTGGGCGCCGGATGTCACCGCGCCTGGCATCCGACTATGCTCATTCTCGCCTCGCAGTCGCCGCGCCGCAGTGAGATTCTGCGCCAGGCCGGCATCCCGTTCACGGTGCGGCCGGTCGAGGTGGATGAAACGCCGCTACCCGGCGAAGACCCGCGCGCTTATGTCGAACGCCTGGCGCTGGCCAAAGCGCTGGCCGCACCGGCCGGCCCTCAGGAAACGGTGCTGGCTGCCGACACCACCGTGACCGTCGACGGCGCTCTGCTCGCCAAGCCCGCCGATGCCCCCGACGCCCGCCGCATGTTGTCCCTGCTTTCCGGCAGGCGCCACGACGTGCTCACCGGCATCTGCCTTCGCAAAGGCGAAACGCTCATCCGCGATTGCGCCTCCACCGCGGTGTGGTTTCAGCCGCTCAGTGTTGCGGAAATCGACGAGTACGTCGCCAGCGGTGAACCCGCCGATAAGGCTGGCGCCTATGCCATCCAGGGCCTGGCCTCGAAGTTCGTCTCTCGCATCGAAGGCTGCTATTTCAATGTCATGGGCCTGCCGGTGTCCTTGGTCTACCGCCATCTCGCAAACTTGTCTGAGCCGCGGCCGTGAGGGAGCGGTTGGCGCCGTCATCACCGAAACGAGTTCGCGCAGACCGATTTGCGCCGCTACACGCCCGCGCCCAGCGCCCGGAAAATCGCCTGCGCCGCTTCCGTCGACCACAGCCCTAAATAGCTTCCCAGCGGCGTCGCCGCCATCAGCACGATCAACGCCAGGAAACCGGCCCGCGCCAGCTCGCGGTAAATAACCATCGGGATCCGCGCCGCCAGCAGCAGCTTCGAGCCATCCAGCGGCGGTACCGGCAACAGATTGAACAGCGCCAGGTAGAGGCTCAACAGCACGCCGCGCTCCGCGAACGCGGACAGGCCGGGCGCGAACCGCGAGACAGCCAGGGCGGCTGCGGCCAGTAGCACCGCCATCACGATGTTGCTGGCCGGTCCAGCCAGCGCCACCACCGGCAGGCCATTCAGGCCACCGCGCAGCTTCGCCGGATTCGTCGAAACCGGCCGCCCCCAGCCCAGGAACCCGCCGCCCATAAGCGAAGTGACAAATGGCAGCAGCGCGGTGCCGATCCAATCCACGTGCGCCAGCGGATTCAGCGTAACGCGCCCGTCGTTACGCGGCGTGTCGTCGCCCAACCGGGTCGCCACCCAGGCGTGCGCAAACTCGTGCGGCGCCGTCAGCATCCAGAGCAGCAGGACGTTGGTCAACGCGTACTGGATTTGTGCGAGATGCAGCAGGTCTCCGTTTCCCCGCAAGTTCAACCGCGCCGTGCCACTGCCGCCCACAGCAACAGCAGCGCAACCACAGCTACAACCGAGATGATCGCCGTGAGTCCGATACCCTTAGATTCTAGCCGCAAACCGGAGACTAACCGCAAAACGGGGACTGGCGCGAATTTCGCAGTAGTTTTGCGAAACTTCGTGCCTGTCCCCGCTTTGCCCTGTCCTCGGTCCGCCCCCGTCCGCCTTTTGCCCCATAGACGCCGCAGCACCTTGCCCGCCCCGAATGCCAATCCCCGCACCCACGCTATCCTGGAACACGGAGGTACGATGCGCATCTTCTTAGTGGGAGCCAGCGGCGTCTTGGGCCGGGCAGTAGCCGCGGAACTGGCGCCTCGGCACGAAATCGTCAGCGGCGGCCGGAATTCGGGCGACGTGCGGATCGACATCACGGACGCCGATAACATCCGCGCCGCCTTCGCCAGCCTGGGTACCGTCGATGCGGTCGTCTGCGCGGCCGGCAGTGTGCGCTTTGAGCCGCTCGAGGCGATCACGGCGGCGCCGCTCGCCTCCTCGGTGTACGGCGCCGGAATCCACGACAAGCTGATGGGTCAGGTCAACCTTGCCCTCGAAGCGCGACAGCATCTGGCCGACCGCGGCTCCATCACCCTGATATCCGGCGTGCTCACCGATTCGCCCATCGCCGCCGGGTCGTCCGCCAGCATGGTCAACGGAGCCATCGAGGCATTTGTGCGCGCCGCCGCCATCGAGCTTCCCCGCGGCCTTCGCATCAATGCCGTCAGCCCCGGAGTCCTGTTGGAATCCATGCCCCACTACGCCCCGTTCTTCCGGGGCTTCGAGCCCGTCCCGGCCGCCCGCGCCGCGCTTGCCTATGGCCGCAGCGTGGAAGGCCTCGAAACCGGCAAAGTCTACCGCGTGTTCTAAACGCCGAGGGGCAGACCCCTGGTCTGCGCGGGACGCCCTC
>Ga0181535_10002054_pt1 | contig 25122 bp, 25 predicted proteins | sample PEATcosm2014_Bin_44_FD_119774 | JGI IMG/M metagenome (GOLD analysis project Ga0181535, IMG submission 119774) | Peatland microbial communities from MTU Mesocosm Facility, Houghton, MI, USA - PEATcosm2014_Bin17_30_metaG | ecosystem: Environmental > Terrestrial > Soil > Wetlands > Peat | place...
TGAGGGAAGCGCAATGAGCAAATTGAAACTTGCCACGGTCTGGCTCGACGGATGTTCCGGCTGCCACATGTCGTTTCTCGACATGGACGAGCGGCTTCTGGAACTGGCGGAAGTAGTGGATGTCGTGTACAGCCCCATCGTCGACGCCAAGGAGTTCCCTGACGAAGTGGATATCGCGCTGGTCGAGGGAGCCGTCAGCTCGGTCGACGACGAGAAGAAAATCAGGAAAGTCCGCGACCACTCCAAAATGCTGGTGGCCATGGGCGACTGCGCGATCACCGGTAACGTGCCCTCGATGCGCAACCCCATCGGACCGGAGGCGATTCTGGACCGCGCCTACATCCAAAACGCCAGCGCGCAGGCGCAGATTCCCTGCGTCGTGGTGCCCAGGCTTCTCAAAATCGTGCGCCCCATCCACGAGTTTGTGAAGGTAGACGTCTTTTTGCCCGGCTGTCCTCCTTCAGCCGACACATTTCACACCGCGCTCACCGCGCTTGTGAACGGCGGGCCGCTGGATATTCCGGCGCTCACCCGCTTTGGAGCTTGAGTTATGAGCCAGACCATCACCATCGATCCAGTAACCCGCCTTGAAGGCCACGGCAAGATCACCATCCAGCTCAACGGCCAGGGCGAAGTGGAGGACGCGCACTTTCACGTCACGCAGGTCCGGGGCTTTGAGCGCTTCAGCGAAGGCCGTCCGTTCTACGAGATGCCCGGCCTCATGGCGCGCATCTGCGGAATCTGCCCGGTCTCGCATCTGATCGCGTCCGCCAAGGCCTGCGAGGCCATCATGTCGGTGCGCATCCCGCACACCGCGGCACAGTTGCGCCGCATGATGAATCTCGCGCAGATGGTGCAGTCGCACGCGTTAAGTTTCTTTTATCTGGCCTCGCCCGATCTGCTTCTGGGCATGGACACTGATCCCAAAGTGCGCAATATTCTTGGCCTGGCGGCTGCAAAACCGGAGTTGGGCCGCGCCGGTGTCGCACTGCGCCGCTTCGGGCAGAGCATCATCGAACTGCTCGGCGAAAAGCGCATCCATCCCGGATGGATCGTTCCCGGCGGCGTAACCGAGCCCCTTGAACCGGCCAAACGTGACAAGATCCTCGCCATGATCCCCGAGGCCCACGCGAATATCGCCATGGCTCTGGGCGCATATAAGAAAATTGCGGACACATTCAAGGCGGAAATCGCAGTCTTTGCCAACTTCCCGTCCAACTACATGAGCCTGATCAATGAGGACGAATCGATCGAGTTCACAGACGGCGCACTGCGCCTGATCGATGCCAAAGGCGCCACCATCGAGGACGGCATCACCGCAACCCGCTACACCGAAGTCATCGGCGAGGCGGTCGAACCCTACAGCTACACCAAATTCGCCTACTACAAGCCGCTCGGTTACCCCGCAGGCAGCTACCGCGTGGGACCACTGGCGCGCCTGAATATCGTGAAGCACATGGCTACTCCAAAGGCCGAAAAAGAGCTCGCCGAGTTCAAGCAACTGGCTTCCGGCCCGGTCGAGAGCTCGTTCCACTATCACCATGCGCGCCTGGTGGAGATGCTCTACGGCATTGAGAAAATCGAGGAAATCCTCGCCGATTCGCGCATTCTCGACAAGCATGTGCGCGCCACCGCCGGCGTCAATCGCCTCGAAGGCGCAGGCCAGGCCGAAGCGCCGCGCGGCGTACTCCATCACCACTACAAAGTGGACGAGAACGGCAAGATGACCTGGGCCAACCTCGTAATTGCCACTGGCCAGAACAACAAGGCAATGAATCTCGGCGTGCTTCAGGCCGCCAGGCACTATATCAAGGATGGCAAGTTCACCGAGGGCATTCTTAATCGCGTCGAAGCTGTTGTTCGCACATTCGACCCGTGCCTGAGCTGCTCCACCCATGCCTCCGGACAAATGCCTCTGGCGATTACGCTCGTCTCGTCCGAAGGCGAAGTGCTCGACAAGGTGGTGCGCGATTGATGGTCCCCGACCGCGACCTTTCCGTGAAACCAATGACTGACGACCGTCAAGGAGACGAATTGAACTCCGATCCTGCCGTGCCAATGCGCTTTGAAAAAGCGAACTGCCTGGTTCTCGCCTGCGGCAACACGCTGCGCGGCGATGACGGCGTCGGGCCGAAACTCGCGGAATGGGCCGCGGAGCGGTTCCGGGGCGACTCCAATGTCCACGTTGTTGCGCGCCAGCAATGGACGCCCGACTTGGCCGCCGACATTGCCGCCGCCGATTCCGTTCTCTTCGTGGATTCCTCGGCTGATTCTGATCCAGGGCGCGTCAGCCTGGTAGCGGTTCCATCCAATCGCGGATGCGGCGACGCTGCGTCGCATCACCTGGAGGCTCACGAACTCCTCGGCCTCACGCGAAGCCTTTACGGTTCGATGTCGGCCCATGCAATGCTTCTTACCGTTGGCGCAGCTTCTACCGAGCTCGGCGAGTCCTTCAGCGAGCCGGTCGAATCCGCCATTCCTCGCGCGCGTGGCGTGCTGGAGAAGACGGTACTGCGATTCCTTGCCAATTAGGCAGGTTGTCCCGAAACTTCAAATCCACAGACGATGACGGCCGCACATTCGTGCGGCCGTCATCCTTTCGTTGCAACCCACCGAGAGAATTTCTTTAGAATGCCGGAACCGTCTGCCTCAGGCTATACGAGCTGAGCGTCTTGATGTAGTTGCCGCGGTCGTACGGCGATGTATCAGGCACGGAACGGCGGCTGAGGCAGCCACGCGTCTCGGCCAGCGAAGCGTATTCGCGCTTGTTGAGCCAGTATCTAAGGTCCGCAAGCACGCGGGCGATGTGCCCAATGCCGTGAATGTGCAACGCCGAGACCATCATCGCCACGCTGCCTCCAGCCATGATCGCCTTCAGCACGTCCTCGGCGGAGTGAACCCCTCCGGTGATCGCAATGTCGCCCTTGAGATGGCCATAGAGGATCGCGGCCCAGTGCAGGCGCGGCAACAGCTCCGAGGGAGTGGAAAAGTGCAGAGTCGGCCGCACTTCCAGTGCCTCGATGTCGAAGTCGGGTTGGTAGAAGCGGTTGAACAGCACCACGCCGCTCACGCCCGCCTCCTCGAGTCGGCCGCAAAGATTGGGCAAGCTCGTGAACGACTGCGAAAGCTTCACGGCCACGGGAACCTTGACGGCATGGCAGACGCTCGAGACCAGTTCGAGGAGTTGCAGCTCGAGCGCGTCTGAGGTCTGACCGCGGTCCGTCGCCAGCGCAAAGGTGTTTAGCTCGATGGCGTTCGCCCCGGCCTGCTCCATCTCTCTGGCGAGGCTCACCCAGCCGCCGCTCGTGGCGCCGTTGAGGCTGGCCATGACAGGAATATCGACGGCCTCGCTGGCGCGTTTCAAGTGCTCGAGGTATCCATCCTGCGTCATGCGATAGTCCGACAATTCCGGAAGATAATCCAGCGACTCTGCGAAGGAATTCGTGCCGCGCGACAGATCCTCGTCAAGCGCGCCCGATTCAAGCGCCAATTGCTCCTCGAAGAGCGAGGTGAGCACGATCGCCGAAGCTCCCGCATCCTCCATCTGGCGAATATTGTCAATCGACTCCGATAGCGGCGTTGACGCAACCACAATCGGGCCGCTCAGTCTCATCCCCAGGTATTGCATGGATGTGTCGGTCATTCTTCACCTCCGGCAGCCGCGGCCGCCAGCTTCTCTTCTGTCTTTGCTTCAGTTTTTTCCAGGGGCGCGATGTGGGGCGTCTCGCCCCGGCCCGGCATCGCTGCTCGAGCGGAGTAGACGCGCCACTGCCGCTCAACGTCGTCCTGCGCTTCCGTGAGCAGCTCAGCGGCCAGCTCGGGATTGCCGCGCGCCAGCATCGTGTAGCGTGCTTCGCGGTAGGCGTAATCCTTGAGCCGGATCGACGGCGCCTTCGAGTCGAGTTGGAATGGATTCTTGCCTTCCTCGCGCAGCGCGGGATTGTAGCGCATCAGCGGCCAGTAACCCGATTGCACTGCCAGCTTCTGCTGCTCCAGCCCGTGTACCAGGTCGTAGCCGTGCGCAATGCAGCTTGAATAGGCGATGATGATCGACGGCCCGTCGTGCGCCTCGGCCTCCTGGAAGGCCTTCACCACATGGCTGTCGTTGCCGCCAAGAGCCACTTGCGCCACGTAGACCGAGCCGTAGCTCACGGCCTCCATGGCCAGATCCTTGCGGCTGTTCGGTTTGCCGCTGGCGGCGAATTTCGCGACCGCGCCGCGCGGCGTGGACTTTGAAGCCTGTCCGCCGGTATTCGAATAAACGCCGGTGTCGAGCACGAGCACGTTTACGTTTTTGCCCGAGCCGAGCACGTGATCGAGCCCGCCGAAACCGATGTCGTAGGCCCAGCCGTCGCCGCCCAGGATCCAAACGCTCTTGCGAACAAGCGCATCGGCAATCGCCAGCAGATTCTTTGCGTCGGAAGAGCTGTTTCCGGCCAGCACGGCACGAAGTGCATTCACGCGCTCGCGCTGCTGATTGATTTCCGTCTCGGTTTTCTGCGAAGCGCCGACCAGGTCGGCCGCCAGCTCAGCGCCAATCTGCGCCGCGAGCCGCGTCACCAGAGTTTCAGCAAAGACCTTTTGCTGGTCGAGCGCAACCCTCATGCCGAAACCGAACTCCGCGTTGTCCTCGAACAGCGAGTTGTTCCACGTGGGTCCGCGTCCCTGCGCATTGCTCGTGTAAGGCGTGGTGGGCAGGTTCCCGCCGTAGATCGACGAGCAGCCTGTAGCGTTGGCAATATAGAGCCGATCGCCGAACAGTTGCGTCATCAGCTTGATGTAGGGCGTCTCGCCGCAGCCTGAGCAGGCGCCGGAGAACTCGAAGAGCGGCTGCAGAAGCTGAAGGTCCTTCACTTGAGAGTGCGAGAGCTTCGCGCGATCCACTTCGGGCAGCGAGAGGAAGAAATCCCAATTCTCGCGTTCCGGCTCGCGCAGCGGAGCTTGCGGCGCCATATTAATGGCTTTCTTGCTGGCGTCGCTCTTGTTTTTCACCGGGCAAACTTCCACGCACACGGCGCATCCGGTGCAATCCTCCGGCGCAACCTGCAGCGTGTAGCGCTCCTCTTCCATGCCGCGCCATTTGGGCTTGGCCCACTTGAAGGTCGTCGGGGATTTGTCGCCGAGTTCGGAGTTGTAGATCTTGGCGCGGATCACCGCGTGCGGGCAAACCATCACGCATTTGCCGCACTGGATGCACAGGTCCTTGTCCCACACGGGAATGAACTGCGCGATATTGCGCTTCTCCCACTGCGCCGTCCCGGTTGGGAACGCGCCGCCGGCCGGAATCGCGCTCACTGGAATCAGGTCGCCCTTGCCCGCGGCAATCTGGCCCAGCACGTCGTGAACGAACTTCGGAGCTTTGTCGGAGATGGCGCCCGTGACATCGAAGCTGGAAGACGCAACAGCGGGCAGCTCCACCTTTTCAAGATGAGCCAGCGCGTGATCGACTGCGGCAAAATTCTTCTGCACCACCGCCTCGCCACGCTTGCCATAAGTCTTCTGGATTGACTTCTTGATCTGCTTGATCGCTTCGTCGCGCGGCAACACGCCGCTGATGGCGAAGAAGCAAGTCTGCATAATCGTGTTGATGCGCGAGCCCATTCCGGCTTCGCGCGCCACCTTGTAGCCATCGATCACGTAGAACTCGATCTTCTTCCGCAGCATCTCTTCCTGCGTGCCGCGGGGCAGCTTGTCCCACACCTCGGCCGCGGAATACGGCGAGTTGAGCAGGAAGACGGCGCCCGGCATTGCGGCTTCGAGCACGTCCATCTTTTCCAGGAAGCTGAAGTTGTGGCAGGCCACGAAGCTGGCGCGCGTAATCAGATAAGTTGACCGGATCGGGTTGGGCCCGAACCTTAAGTGCGAAGTGGTCATCGACCCTGACTTCTTCGAGTCGTAAACAAAGTAGCCCTGCGCGTAGTTCGGCGTCTCGGTCCCAATGATCTTGATCGAGTTTTTGTTGGCGCCCACGGTGCCGTCAGACCCAAGTCCGTAGAACAGCGCGCGCACGGTCTTCGGATCTTCGGTGGAGAACTCCGGATCGTACTCGAGGCTCGAATGGCTCACGTCGTCATGGATGCCAATGGTGAAGTGGTTCTTCGGAGAAAGCCTCGCCAATTCGTCGAAGACTCCCTTGACCATCGCCGGCGTGAACTCTTTCGACGATAGTCCGTAGCGGCCGCCGATCACGGCGGGCATCGCGGCAAAGGGCAAGTCTGCGGCGTTCTCAGCCAGCACCGTCATGATGTCCTGGTAGAGCGGCTCCCCGGCAGCTCCCGGCTCTTTGCAGCGGTCCAGGGTGGCAATGGACTTGACGCTCGCGGGCAGCGCGGCCAGAAATGCCTTCGTGTCAAACGGCCGGTAGAGACGAACCTTGACCATGCCAACTTTTTCGCCCTGGCGATTCAGTGCGTCCACAGCTTCCTCGGCTGCTTCCGCCCCTGAACCCATCAGCAGAATCACGCGCTCAGCGTCCGGCGCGCCGTAGTAGTCGAAGAGGTGATACGCGCGGCCAGTCTGGGCGGCAAAACGGTCCATCACCGACTGCACGATGCCCGGCACTGCGGCGTGGAATGGCGTGCATGCCTCGCGCGCCTGGAAAAAGACGTCGGGATTCTGCGCCGTGCCGCGAATAAACGGACGATCGGGCGTCAGAGCATTCTTGCGGAACGCGATGAGGAACTTGTCATCGACCAGAGCGCGGATGGTTTCGTCGCTGATGGGCAAAATCTTGCCCACTTCGTGCGAAGTGCGAAAGCCGTCAAAGAAATGGATAAACGGGATGCGCGATTCGAGGGTGGCGATCTGCGCCACCAGCGCCATGTCGGCGACCTCCTGCACGGAATTCGACGCGAGCATGGCCCAGCCCGTAGCGCGGCAAGTCATCACGTCGGAGTGGTCGCCAAAGATCGAGAGCGCATGCGTCGCCAGTGTGCGTGCCGAAACATGCATCGTTGCCGGAGTCAACTCACCGGCAATCTTGAACATGTTGGGGATCATCAGCAGCAGGCCCTGTGAGGCGGTGAACGTGGTCCCGAATGCCCCGGCCTGCAACGCGCCGTGCAAGGCGCCCGCGGCGCCGCCTTCGCTCTGCATCTCTTCCACAATGGGTACCGCGCCCCAGATGTTCTTCTTCCCCTCCGAGCGCCACTGATCGGCCCACTCCGCCATTGGCGACGAAGGGGTGATGGGGTAAATCGCGACGACTTCGGAAAGTCGATAGGCTACGGATGCCGCGGCCTCGTTCCCGTCCATAATCACAGTCTTTGGTTCACTCATTCGCTTCGCTCCACAATGCGGCACTTGAGGGAGAACAGCCGCTAAAGTGAGTCTCAGCTTTGAACGAGTCAGGGGCAGTGATGGGTAACACAGGGAGGGGTCAAAATCCCACCCTGTGAAACGAGGTTTACATCCTGCAACACTGCGCAGATGGTGCAATACCTCACTCCTGCAGCTCACCAGTTCAAAGTTGTCATCCTGAGCGGAGGGCGCGTGAGCGACCGAAGTCGAAGGATCTGCGGTTGCTTTTGTCTCGTATCAGGGCTTGGCTTTAGCCATGCCGAAAATGCCACGAACAAAAAACTGGGGCTTTAGCCCCGAATCACCGCTATTCGTCGTACCATTTCTCCAGTTCCCGTTAGGTCACCAAATACCCGCCTGCAGTTTGGCCGGAACAAAGGAGCACGCTGCTCCGTATCCAAATACAAAACACCGAGTGACGGAGGAATTCATGTCTACCGAAACCTGCGCAACACACCCGCAGAAGATTCAGGTCAGCCAACAGTCATTTGTTGGAATGGCTTGGTGCGGAGCATGGCTGTTTACCATCGGCTACCTGCACTTGACGTTCTGGAAAGGCGTTCTGGCCCTCTTCCTGTGGCCTTACTACATCGGCGTCCACGCTGGCGCGCTCATGCACTAACCGCAGCGCCGATCGCCGCTTTTTGCCTCGCTCGTGCCAGACTCCAGCTCGGCCTTCCTACTCCCTGTTCCCTATTCCCTACTCCCTACTCCCTATTCCCTGCTCTTCAGATCCCCGCATACCACGCGTATCCGTACTCCGGATCGACCGAGCCCAGTCCCTTGCCGAACTTCTTGATGTCATCGGTCGCCGTAATGTGCGTCACAAACTTCAGGCTCTTGTAACCGAGTTGGCGCGGCAGGCGCAGCCGCAGCGGTCCGCCAAACGGCACAGGCAGATCGCCGTCGTTCATGCCCATCGTCAGCAGAGTGTGCTCGTCCCGCGCATCCGCAATATCGATGCTTCCCCACAAGCCTTTCTCGAACGCGTAGTACACAATGTAGCGCGTCTCCGGCAGCACTCCCGCCTCGCGCAGCACACCGCTCAGCGGCGTCCCGATCCACTCCGCGATATACGACCACCCCTCCTCGCATGCCACCTCGGTAATCTGGCTGCGCACGGGCAGCGTCTTCAGATCGGCGAGCGAAAGGACAAGCGGATGCGCCACGGTTCCGTCCACCACCAGCCGCCAGTCTCTGAATCCGCCGGCCTGCAACCGCTTGAACTCATCGGTCGGCGGCGAGATTTCGTTGGCAAAAGGATTCTTTGAGATCATGCTCCGCGGAAACTCGCGCGCCAGCATGTGCACCGTCAAGAGCCGCTGGCACGCGTAGGTCATCGTCTCGCCCGGTCCGTAAACCCCTCGGCCATCCGGCGGGATTAGCCCATAGCGCTTGGCCATGCGATCCGCTACAGCCAGGCCTCCAACGCCCGCGGCAGCGGCAACGCCTCCGTAGATCAACTTGCGTCGTGAAATCTTGTTCATCGGCCCTCCCTGGAGTCGCAGGTGGAGTCGCGCCCATACCCCGTAATCATGGCCCGCATGCGGCTCCGGAATCCCGAAACCGCCACCATCGTTACGTGAACCAGCAGAAACAGCAGCAGCAACGCGGAATCAATCAGGTGAATCGTGCGCGCTGACTGGCGTCCTCCCAGCAAGGCCGCCGTCCATGGAAACGCCGCCGTGAAGGCCGGCGACATCGCCAGGCCGGTCCAAATCACCAGCGGAAACAGAACAAAAATCACCACCGCGTACGCCGTCCGCTGCAGCACGTTGTATGAAGTCTCCTCCGTGCCGCCCGGCGGCTTGCGGCGCAGATACTGCACCATCCGGTCCCCATACGCGCGCCAGCTCCAATCGCGACGCTCCGGCAACAGATTCTTCCGGAAGTGCCCGCTCACCACTCCATAAATCCCGTACACCAGCCCCGTCAGCACGGCCACCCACGCGGCTTCAAAATGCAGATACCGGCTCCATCCATTCTGGTCCGGCATCACGTAACCGTATCCGGTAGGCACCGTATCGCGCGACGATGGAATGGGGATCACGAAGAGCGGCTTCGTGTTCACGTTCCCTACCTCGCCCCAGTAGAACCGCGGGTGCGAAATCACAATCTCGCCGCCCGTCACCAGAAGCGCAACAAAGGCGACGAACGTGAGCCAGTGCGCCGCGCGCACCAATCCTGAGTGGCGACGAGTCTTCGTCCTTTCAAGCTGGGAAGCCGCTGGCACGCCGCCAGTGTACAGCATTTTCGGAATTGCTTTAGATCGAAGGTACAGACTCAAGTGGCTTTTTCACCAGGAAAAAGCCACTCTTCAATGCGCTCAGGAAGCCTGCGTGGATTCCGAAAATGCTCTGGCACGTCCTGCATAAAGATGGCTCGGTTGATTGCCCCGGCGCCTCTCTGTAGAATTCAGCCCACAAACGGGACCAGGCCGTGTCATCCTGTGTAGCAGAATATGCGGTCAAGAACACGCGACGCTTCGATATCTCCCGGCCTCTGGCGAAAGACCCCGCCAAAGTTCGTCGCCATCTTTTTGCTCGCTGTCTTTTTCCTTTTCGCCAGCTTCGGATTCGTGCTTGACGGCATGGACATGGGCCGTGAGCCCGCCTTGCATTTTGCTCTCAATGTAGTGCTCATCGGGTTCTTTGCCACCGTCTACGCTGTCACCGGGATCACCCTGCGCCAACAGTGGTGGAAGGGCTGCCTGGTGGTTTTCATTATCCAAAATATTTGCATGGGCCTCGCCGCCAACTGGCTGCCCGATGCGCCTCCGTTCACTCAACTCGATTCCGTCCAGCTCAGCCACTTTCATAACCGGCTCGTCTTTGACGGAGTGGCCGTGATTATTTCGGTCGTTCTGGGCTACATCGGCTTCATCATCGTCTCGATTGGCGAGGCCCGCCGCCGCATTCGTCTTGAGACTGAAAAGGCAGCGATCGAAACCGAGCTCGCTGCCGCCCGCGAAATCCAGCGGATCATGGTTCCCCAGGAACTGCCGCCGACTCCCGGTTACGCGATCGAAAGCATCTACCGCCCCGCCACCCAGGTCGGCGGAGATTTCTTTCAGGTCATCCCACTCAGCGGAAGCCAAACCCTTGTTGTCATCGGCGATGTCAGCGGCAAGGGATTGGGAGCCGCCATGATCGTCTCGATGCTTATCGGCATGCTGCGCACCCTCAGCGGCCTCACCGCTGATCCCAGCCAAATTCTGGTTGAACTCAACAGCATGCTCTTCGCGCACAAGCACTCGGGCTTCGTGACTTGCCTCGCAGTGCGCCTTGACCCCGCAGGCATGGTCACCGTCGCCAACGCCGGCCACCTGCCTCCCTGGCTCAACGGCGTTGAGCTCGCTTTCGCCGGATCCATACCGCTTGGCGTCCTTGAGTCGGTCACGCCGGAGCAAACTGCCCTGGAGATGCGCTCCGGCGATCGCCTCACCCTTCTCACCGATGGCGTAGTGGAAGCGCGCGACTCGCAGGGGGTTCTATTCGGCTTCGACCGTACCCAGTCTGTGATTCGCCAGGACGCTTCCCCGCTCGCCCTCGCCGAGGCCGCGATTCATCAGGGTCAGGACGACGACTTGACCGTGATCTCCGTCGTCCGCACTGCGTAAGGGATTGGCTGATCGTGCTCCTGCGATCATGCGTCAGTTAGCCCCGCCACCAGCGCCTCCCACTCTGCCTCCAGCGTCTCCCGCCTGAACTTGCGCCCCGCACGCTTGTACCAGTAGTCCGCGTTCCACTCCACACCTTCTTTGCGGTGCAGATACGCATGCACCGCCATGCCATCCGGCGTTTCCAGGTCGTCGACCATCGCGTGCGCACGAGCCCATTCGCCTTTTGCGTCCCACCACAGCGCTGCAAGCGGAGCGGACAACTCCCGCGGCGGCTCGCCCAGGGCGAGTGAAGCTCGAAACTCCTCAAGCGTCATGGTTTGCTTGTACCATCCGCCCTTGGCTCCCGCAACCCGCCGGGCTCCCCCCCATTGGCCAGCGATCGAGACCAGCGATCGAGACCTGAGATCGAGACCTGTGATCCAGACCTGTGATTTAGATCACTTCCTAGCAAAAACAACACTGCTAAAAATGAATCATCGTTCCGATGAACTGAGCATAGGGTCCGCCAGGGGGCTATAGAGGGGGCTGGGGATCCCAGCTGATCGACCCTCTCCCTGGAGGTCACGTCATGGGAATGTCCGAGGCCAAAATCCCCCAAATCCACGATTGCAGCCACAGGCAATTTGGCCGTATACTGAATTACGACCATTCCGGTCGTATTTTTCTGCTGCCTCGCCTCGGCGGGCGGCGTCACGGGGTTCGTCGGGTGAGCGTGCTCAGCGATTTGACGGTGGGTGGCAGGGGGGTGCTGGTCGCCCTCGATCTGCCTGAGAACGTCCAGAATCACCTGATGCACATGGGCTTTGTGCCCGAAGCAGAAGTCACTGCACTGCGCCGCGCTCCTGCCGGAGACCCCACGGTTTACGGCATTGACGGCATGGAGATCGCGCTCCGCCGCGAGACGGCATCTGCAATCAGGGTCCGTCCTCTCGAGGCGGCCGAAGCGCAATCGGACCGCGACGCCTCCGAAACTTCCCTGCTCTCCGAGGCCGCGCGATGAACGCCTGTTGCGATGTTCCGGCCTTCGAGCCGCCCGCCGCCCCGCCCGAAAGTTCGCTCCGGACCGTCGTGCTCATCGGGCCTCCCAACTCCGGCAAATCCACGCTCTTCAATAAGCTCACTGGCCTGCGGCAAAAAGTGGCGAACTACCCCGGCGTCACGGTCGAGCAACGCATGGGCGTCATGGCTGGCGTGGGACGCGAAGACCTCACGCTGATCGACCTGCCGGGTATCTACTCGCTCACTCCGTACTCTGAAGATGCGCGCGTGGCCGTGAACGTGCTTCGCGGGCGCATGCCCGGCACACCCAAGCCCGACGCCGTTCTTCTGGTCCTGGACACGCTTCATCTCACTCGCCAACTCATGCTCGCCGCGCCGGTGCTGGAAGTCGGCCTTCCCACGTTGGTGCTCTTGAACATGAGCGACCTCATGAAGTCGCGGGGCGGGCAGATCGACACGCTCAAGCTGGCGCGCGAGCTCGGTGCACCGGTCGCGCAGATCAGCGCCGTCCACGGAACCGGGCTCGATGCCGTGCCGCTGTTCCTGAATCAGCAGAACGGGCACGGCGAGAAAGCCAAGCCGCTCTCGCTTCCCGTCATGGGCAACGCGGCCAGCACGCATACCTGGGCGGAGCAGGTCAGCCGCAACACCGGCTACCAGGCGCCGCTCTCGGCCGAGAACACGCGCAAGATCGACAATGTGCTTCTGCATCGTTTCTGGGGACCGCTGCTCTTTCTGCTGGTCGTCATTGGCGTTTTCGAAGTGGTTTTCGCGCTGGGCCAGCCGCTCTCCAACGGCTTCGGCGATCTGCTGGGACGCATGGCCGACCTCGCCCGACCGCTCATTCCCATCGGGTGGCTGCAATCGCTCTTGCTCGACGGAGTGTGGAAGGGAATCTGCTCCGTGCTCGTCTTCCTGCCGCAGATCCTGCTGCTGTTTCTTTTCATCGGAATCCTCGAGGACTCCGGCTACCTCGCGCGCGCCGCTCTCATCGCCGACCGCGTCATGCGGACGATCGGGCTCAACGGCAAAGCATTCATCCCGCTGCTCTCGGCCTACGCCTGCGCCATTCCGGCCATCATGGCCACGCGCACCATTGAGAACAAGCGCGACCGGCTCGCCACCATCCTGGTCACGCCGTTCATGACCTGCTCGGCGCGCCTGCCCGTTTATCTGTTGCTCATCGCCGCCTTCATTCCCAACATCTACTACCTGCACGGAGTCCTCGGCCTGCAGACGCTGGTCATGCTCGGCCTCTACGTGGCTGGCTTCGTGGCCGCATTCACCACCGCGCGGCTGCTCAAGAGCTCCGTCCTCCGGTCCAGCGACACGCCCTTCATTCTGGAGCTGCCGCAGTACCGCATGCCCACGCTCTACGCGCTTGGGCTGCGCCTGCTGGACCGTGCACGCATCTTTATGAAGACTGCCGGAACCATCATCGTCGGTGTCACGCTGGCGCTTTGGGTGCTCGCTCATCTGCCCGTGATGCACACCGCCGCAGGCGCGCTCAGCGCGCCGCAACTGGCCGACAGCCTCATCGGCAGATTGGGCCACTTCATCGAGCCGGTGATTGCGCCGCTCGGCTTCAACTGGAAGATCGGCATTGGATTGCTGTCGAGCGTGCTGGCGCGCGAAGTCATGGTTAGCACCATGGGAACGCTTTACGGCGCGGACCCCAGCACGCAGGCGCTCAGCCTGCAAACCGCTCTGCACCACGACATGACGCTCGGCGGCGCAATGGCCCTGATGATCTTCTTCGCCTTCGCCATGCAATGCACCTCGACCATCGCCGTTGTGCGGCGCGAGACCAACAGTTGGCTTTGGCCCGCGGTGCAGTTCCTCTACATGCTTGCGCTGGCTTACGGAGCGGCTTTCGCGGTGAATCACATCGTGATGGCGATCTTCGGCTGAAAGCTCAGCGCTCAGCGCTCAGCGATCAGCGACCAGCGACCAGAAAAACAGCGGCCCCTGAACTAAGGGACCAAGGGGACTACTGGGACTACTGGGACTACGGGGACTTCGGGAACCAAAGGGGCTAGGGGAGCAAGGATCAGTGGAACGACCTTGAGCAGTGGATTGGCAATAGCCATTCCCAGGCCGCCGGGAGTCTCGCTGACCTTTTCCCGGATGGGTCTTATCTCCAGCAACTCCTCCACGACATAACCGCCTATTGTCCCATCGGAGAACGTCACAAGCAGCCCGTCCTCGCCGTCTTTTTCAACTTTAAGGATGTGGATTTCGCTCGCCATGCAAAAGAACTTATCCCTCTTCCAGGCTGCCGTCTGGTCAAAGTTGCTCACTTCCGGGAGCGAAAGCAGCGCGCATAAGAACGGGGGACGCCACCGGCCTCGCCGACCCCCTCGTTCCCCCAGGTTCGAGGGCTCGCCCTGAACTACCAGAACCGGCGCGGCAACTCCCCGCCGAGGCGCTCCTTCCACTTTGGATATCTCGCGGCGGAGGGAGCAGGGGCCTTCAGGCCCCTGAAACAAAGTGCACAATAAGCGTGGCTTCAGCCACGGACCCTTCCAAACGGATGCAAGCACGAACCTCAACTCCGCCGGCTTTGTATCAGGGCTCGGCTGGTAGGTCGGGGATTCATCCCCGACTGCCGCAGATGCGGCAAAAAAAGGGAGAGGGCTTCATCCCCTGCGCGTGGCCTCACGAGCCCCGCCGGCGCCACCCCTGGCGCACCCGCAATGAGCCATCAGCTGCCCCCCGCCGCCAATCCGCCAATCGTCAGCATCGGCAATACCAGCCGCATGGTATCTGGCAATCGTATGAACCCATGCGCCCGGTAAAACTCAGCCGCGCGCTCGCCTATCGCATCAACAACCACCATCGACGACCCAACCACAGCGGCATTTTCGCAGGCCTTGCGCAGCGCCTCGGCAAGCAGAACGGAGCCGAGCCCGCGCCCCTGCAACTCTGCGCTCACCGCCAGTCTTCCCAGCAATGTCGCGCTCACCTGTGGGTAACGGGGAAGGTGTTTCCTTACCTCTTCGGGAATCGTTCCGGGCGCAAGGCCGCAAGCACACAGTGTGAAATACCCCGCAATCGTTGCCGGTGCGTCCTCGGGAACCAAGACGAACACGGCATTCGCCTTGCGCCGCATATCCTGCGAGGCCTGGGTCTTCAAATAGTTGTCGAGGCTTTCAACTCCGCACCCGAATGCATGGCGGTCGTGCAGTTTTCCCAGCGGTTCAATCCGGTAGCGGCCCGTTCGCGCCGGTTCCATCAGGAGACGACTCGTTCCTTTGCCAATCGGAACGCTCGGCGCAGCCGCGCATTCGGCTTCGGAGGATGAACCAGTGCATCGAAGAAAACCGCCCGGTCGCGCTCCGAAAGCACGAGATTCTCATGCCGCGTGATCGTCTGTTGCGCAGCGTCTGTCAGCGCCATCAGGCAGAAATCCGTCAGGCTCCGCCGCTCCAGCGCCGCTGCTCGCTCCACCAGCACCTTTGTTCCGGAATGCACACGAAACCCGAGCCGCGTGCCGCGCCTGCGCTCTTGATCCGACCCCGCCAATGCCCCGCTCCGGCCCATCCCGCCCTCCTGCGCCTCGCTCTCCTCTCATTGTACGTCTATTGGACGTACAATTCAACCGCCCGCGCCTCCCTGCGAACATTCGAGCGCAACCGGCGTTTTGCTTTCGCCGCGCTCCTGCTTGCGCGTCGCGCGCCCCTGGTTTCGGCGCAACCAAAACTTCTGTCAACCCCCTCCCCATCCAATCGCACCGGCCAAAATTACTTCAACCTGCTGATTTCTCATTCACTTATTCACCCTTAACTTTTTTCCCCAGGTTTGCCGATTAATTCTCCCCAATCGCTAGCCTTAATCATGAAGGAGCAATTCCATGGCAGACACCGCCGTCTCCACCGGCGCCACCCCTGGCGCGCCTGCAATCTCGCCATCAGCCTCCAGCCAAACCCTGAGGCGCTGGCCGCCAATTCGGGCGGCAAGCCCTCGACAACCCCGGTCAACGGCGAGGGGGAGTGATTTTATACACTCTGAAACGCGAAAAATGACAATAACTCCTTTATCATCAACAAAAAGTCCTCAAATTTCGCCTCGATTTTTTGCGATTTTTGTCGATTTTTGTGCGCAAAACAGCCCCAAAACGGCCTCAAATCGACCCCACGCGACCCCTCGACTCGCCCCGCTCGCTCGGGATGACACCCGCACACCCTACCTCGGCGAAGCCAGGATGAGGCGCCCAATGTTCATGGTCAGTTCGGCGCGCGACGCGCAAGCAGGAGCCCGCCGCTCGGCGGCGGATGAGCTGAGGGGAAAACAAAAACTAGGGGAGATGAATCTTGAGCTTGTAGCAGATGAAGAGGACCAGGATCGCGCCCAGCGTGGAGAAGATGATGCCGGCGGGATGAAAGCGCTCGTCTTTCGAGCGAGAAAGGATGTGGGTAAGGCCGCCGCCGAGGATCGATCCGACCACGCCGAGAATGAGTGTCCACATCAGCGACAGATGCTCGTGCATGACCGATTTCGCGATGAGGCCCGAGAGCAGCCCGATAATGACATACCAGAGTATGTGAAACATGGTTTTCCCTCCATGGTTTGGTTGAGCTGGAATCCCCAATATTGGCGCCAATTCCCCGGAATGGCACTGCTGCCGGGCGGAATTGCGAAAGCGATACAACGATTGCGGCTGGACAACGGGACGATGCGGTGTTCGGTTGCGATCGCCCGCCGAATGGAGAGCCCTCGTCGTTTCTTCCGGCGACGGTCCCTCCGTGATTTCTTCCGCGATTCGGATTCTGCCGGGAGAAGGTGTGTTGAAGCTGGTCAATTCTATACAGGCTGGAGCGGCGCGGTCGGCGCGCGACGCGCAAGCAGGAGCGCGCCGACGACGGCAAGTTCGGTGAGGCGGCCTCGCCCTGGCGCGCAATTTTTCGCTTGACTCAGAACACGCGGCATTGGGATGGTGGGAGAACGGCACAATCAGGAGGTAGAGCGGCGATGCGGAGATCGAGGCGTTGGAAGCGCAGGGCGAGTGCGGTATTTGCGGCGGTAGTTCTGATGCTGGCAGCGCTGAGCGCGCGACCAGTGGCGGCGCAGTATGCGGCCATCGCCGTTTCTCCCTCGACGCTAAAGGCCGGCGCTGAGAAGGGGACGACGACGGAGGCCAGTGTCGATGAGGGCGCGCTTCAGATCTGCCAACAGACCGGCGCCAGGGACTGCAGGATCTATTCGGCGGTGGATAGCTGCGTGGCGCTGGCAACGCCGGGGACCCCGGTCCCGAATCATTATGGCTGCGCGGCGGCTGCGACGCGCGAAGGAGCCGCGGCACAAGCGCTGGCAACCTGCGCGAAGGCAGGCGGCACAGACTGCTTCGTGAGCCTCGCGCCCTGCGGCAGCGACGATGTGCGTTTTGATTCGCCGCTGCCGCTGCCGCCGGGCGGCAAGCCGGGATCGGTCGATCCCGCCGTCGTAGGCCTTTGGGCGCTCAACGTCGACGGCGGCATCTGGGTGTGGCAGATCTCGGTGAACGGCACCTACACTATTCACAGCGAGGCCCCGGATAACGCGCCGCCGCAGACCGGGACGTTTACCGCGAGCAACGGAAAGTACACGGACCACGCCATCAACGCGCAGTGGGAAGACCAGGGAACCTACACGATGCAGGGCACGACGGCGATGGTGATGACAGGGAAGCTCGGCACGGGCACGTGGTATCGCATTGCGTCGGACCCAGTGTACGGAGGGACAGCTTCAGGGCCAGGGCCAGCTTCAGCGCCAGCTACCAGGCGCTAGCTTCTGGCTGCGGGGATGGCGGAGGTTCGGCGCGCGACGCGCAAGCAGGAGCGCGCCGGCGGCGAGCCGGCCGCCGCGTTCAGCCTTCCACGGTTACGAGCAGGAAGTCGAGCAGCGTTCTCTCCGCCCAGAAGCCTTCGTCGCCGTGATCGGGTGACAGGAAGGCGCAGTGGCCGCCGTGGCGAGTTTCGACCAGCCGCACGTGGGGGTTGGCGAGGAGCTTGGCGCGGGTCTCCGGAGTCATGCGGATGAAGGGATCGTCGAGCGCTTGCAGGATGAGCGTGGGCACGGTGATGTCCTGCACCCAGTTGGAACTTGCAGCTCTCTGGTGGTAATCATCCGCGCCGGCGAAGCCGCCGTATCGCGCGACGATCTCTTCGTCGAATTGGCGCAGGGTGCGAATCTTGTTAAGGCCTTCCGCGGAGTAGAGATCCGGATAGAGTTCGGCCTGGTGGCGAATGTGCTTGATCAGGTCGGCGAGAAACCTGGTCGCGTACAGCAGGTTTTGCGGTTCGTGCACCGCGGCGGAGGAGGCCACCAGATCCATGAGCGGCGAAACGCCGACGACGGCCTTGAGATAGGCCGGAGGCGCGGCGCCCAACTCACCGGCCAGCTTGAGAACCAGGTTGCCTCCCATGGAATAGCCGACCAGGGCGAAGCTGCGGATCAGGTGCGTGCGCGCCATTTCGGCCATCACAGTGGCGACGTCTCCAGAGCGGCCGGCGTGATAGATGGTGGGAGACAAATCCTGGCCGGCGCCGCAGCTGCGCATATTCATGCGGACGACATTGCAGCCGGCCTTCCAGGCACGAACCGAGTTCCCGATCACATACGGAGACGTGGATGATCCCTCGAGGCCGTGAACGATGACCATGGTCAGCCGTTCGCTGCGGACCTCGGCAGGCTGCCAATGGCAGTGGCACAGAACGAAACTCGCAGGATAAGAGGAAGTGGCGGCTTCCACCTCGATGAGTTGAATCTCCGGCTCGGGCAACGAATCCGTGCGCGGTAGAAAGTTGCCGACGATGGTTTGCAGATGGCCGTTGCTCAGGAAGCGCCGCGGCACAAAAGGACGCATCCACGGCGACCCTTCTGTGGAGTCGAACCGGTCCTCCCCTTTGGTGCTCATGGGGTCCCTGATTCTCAGTCGCTGATACATGTGAGGATACGCTTTTCGCAGATGGAATGTTGCAGGGGTGTAACGACCGATATGAAAAGACAGCGTTGCCCGTGGGTCAGCGCGTCAGGATGACTTCAGAGACCGAGTCTTTGGCGAGGAACTGGCGGTGGCCGGACCAGCCGGCGAAGAGGCGCTCGATGCTGCGGTTGGTAAAGCAGCGCTGGATGGGGAACTGCTGGGTCAACTGCATCTCAACTTCATCGCCCTCGGTGAGATGAAAGCGGCAGCGGACCGCCTCCTCGCCCTGCATTTTAGTGTGGAAGAAGGCGAGCACCTGGCCGCCGGGATTCATGGAGGCGAAGAGGTGCGCGACAACCGGGGCGACCAGTGGCTCGGGCAGGTAATCGAGCGCCGACCATAAAAGCACCAGGTCGAAGGTGCGGTCGGCGAAGTTGAGGGTGTGGTCGAGGTAGCCCTGGGCGTTCCAGATCGGGTTGCCGTCTTCGTCGGCGCCGGTGATCCAGTTTTCCCCGTAGGCGTCGACTTCAAGGTCGGCGAGGAAGACACTATGGCCAAGGCTGGTGAGGAAATTGATGTTGGTGGGCGAGGTGTAGCCGGTGTCGATGATGCGCAGGCCGGGCTCGGCCTGCAAGCGTTTGCGCAGCACGCTCCATGCGCCGGAGTGGCGCGGAACGCGGGGACCGTTGAGGCCCGGAAGCGACTGGGCGATCGCGCTCTGCTGTTTTTTATCGAACCAATCGCGCAGCACGCTGACTCCCTCTTGAGCGTTTCGGATTCACTGGTTCACCTCGCCGGCACAGACCCTCGACATTCCGCAGTCGGCCAGGAGCTGAACCGGAAAACGCTGCAACGCCCGGGCAGATGGAGGCAAGCTGCCCGGCGAAGGTTCATTGACTTCGATGCGGCTTCAGGAGCCGTTGCCGGTCTGCGGAACCGGGGCGGCGTCAGGCGGCTTGGAGACGCCCTGCGTCAGATCCACCTTGCCGTGGAAGACGGCATTGTCTTCGACGGCGAGGCGGAGGGCGCGGATATCGCCCTCGAGATTGCATCCGGAGCGCAGTTCGACGCGGCCGCTGGCCACGATATTGCCCTGCACCCGGCCCTGAATCAACACATCTTTGGCGATCAGGTCGGCGGCAATAATTGCGTTGGGGCCGATCGTGAGCCGGTTTTCAGCCAGGTTGACGGTGCCTTCGACCCGTCCATCCAGGACCAGGTCCTCACTGCCTTTGACTTCGCCACAGATAACAATGGTCTTGCCGATGCGCGCGGGGGAATTCTCTTGAGCCATGGTCACGATCCTTGTCGAATTGCGTTGTGTCCCTGCCCGAACTATATCAACCCGACGAGTTGGCTACAATGCGCGCAAGAAAAAGCGGTAACAAGGGTAACCGCGACAGCATCGCGCCCGTGGGTCTGGCGGCGCGGCAGGTTGGGATCGTCGGCAGGCGCTGCGGCTAAAATCAACCTGTGCACCGGCTCTGTTCCCTCCTCCTCGTGCTCGCCGGGACGGCTTGCTGCCAGGGGCAGCCCGCTTCCGGCGTCCGAAACATGCAGCCGCCCGCGCAGGGGCAGGCACTGGTGGACCGCGCGCTCGCGAACGAGTACATCGCGACGCAGGACGCGAGCCACCCAATGTGCTACGAGTTGGCGAAAACCAGCCCGAACTTGAGCACCACCAAAAAGATCTGCGAGACCAAAGATGGGGACGTGGCACGCCTGATCGCGCAGAACGGAAAGCCGTTGAGCCCGGCCGACGAGCAGAAGGAAGAGGATCGGCTGAATGGACTGCTGAGCGACCCCGGAAAACAGAGACGCCGGAAACAGTCAGAAGGTGAAGACGAGGGGCGAGTGCTGAAGGTGCTGCGAGCGCTGCCGACAGCCTTTGTGTATCAGGACGCAGGCGCGGGCGTGGGCCCGGCGGGAAAGCCTGGCGACAGCCCATCAGCGAAAATCGAGAAGTTCACCTTCAAGCCGAATCCGCGATTTTCACCGCCGGACCTGGAGACGCAGGTTTTGACGCAGATGGCGGGAGAGATCTGGATCGATCCCGTGCACCTGCGCGTGGTGCGGATGGAGGGCCACTTGCAGCAGGACGTGGATTTCGGCTGGGGGATTCTGGGAAGGCTGAACAAGGGCGGGTGGATTGTGATCGAACAAGCAGACGTGGGCGGAGGGCAGTGGCGGACTGTCCACTTTCAGATGGCAATGAGCGGCCGTGTGGTGTGGAAGTCGCGCGTATTCGACACCACGGAGGATGAGACGGAATACGAGCCTGTGCCGGTTGGGCTGGGTTACCAGAAAGCCATTGAGATGCTGCGCGCGGACAAGTAGGAGAGGCGAGACGTTTTGAGGCAGAAAAGCGGACAAAAAAGCGGTCCCGGGCGGGACCGCTTTTCTGTTGGAGCGCGTGATTCACATCTTCACAAAGACGATGACCATGGTGAAGAGGGTGAGTGACTCAATGAAAGCCAGGCCGAGCACCAGGAACAAAAAGATGGCAGGGCGGGTTCCGGGGTTGCGTGCCACCGCTTCAGCGGCCGAAGCCACCGCGCGGCCCTGACCCATGCCGCACATGCCGGCGGCAAGTCCCATGGCGATGCCCGCGCCAATGGGAATGAAGCTGGCTGCAGCCGTACCGCCATCGGCAAAGACCGGGACGGCAAAACAGAGGACCGCCAGGGTCATGAACACGAATTGAAGTTTACGCATAGTTCTCCTGCTTCCAAAGATTGGCTGCCAGTGGGTGGTTGAGGCTCACCGTGCCGGCGGAAAGCTAGCTTCTTGCCTCTAGCTTCTAGCTTGGTCATTGGTGAACTGAGGACCTCCTTAATTCACCAACGCGATGGCTAGAAGCTAGCAGCTGGAAGCTGTCCTTACGCCTTTGGCCCCCTCACGCTTGCGACCTTCCGTTTATCCGGAGCGGAAGCGGCTCCGGCGGAATTTTTGATGCAGTTCACAGTTCGTAGTTCACAGAAAAAGCCCGATCGGACGAAGACATCAACTGCGAACTAAGAACTGCTAACTACGAACTGTTTTTAGTGCTCCTCGGCTACCGCCATGGAGAGATAGATCATGGACAGCAGCATGAAAACGAATGCCTGAATGACGGAAACGGCGAAGTGCAGGCCCAAGAAGACCGAAGGCACAGCGATGGGAATGAGGGAAAACCAGACCAGCGTGAGCAGATCGCTGGCGAACATGTTGGCGTAAAGTCGGATAGTGAGCGACATCATGCGCGCGAGGTGGGAGATGATCTCAATCGGAAACAAGAGCGGCGCAAGCCACCAGAGCGGTCCCGCGAGGTGCTTGAGGTAGCCGATAGGGCCCTGCACGCGAATGCCGTGGTAGTTGTAGTAGAGAAAAGTCAGGACGGCGAGACCGAGAGGAACCTCAGGCATGCCGGTCGGCGTTTCGACGCCGGGGATGAGGCCGACGAGGAGGCCGATGAGATTATTCAACAGGACAAAAAGACCGATGCAGGTGACAAACGCCTGAAAGCGCTCGTAGTCGTGCCCGATGACCTGCTCGGCCAGGTCGCTGACATCTTCGTGGATCATCTCGGCGAGCTGCTGCGCAGGATTCGGTTTCTCCACGGAAAGCGTAAGGCGCACGACGAGGAAGAATGCGATGAGGAAGCCTGCGACCAGAAGCTCGAGCGTGAACGCGCTGTTGATGGCGGTCGCTTTTTCAGTCGCCTCCGCGGAGCTGAGACCGATGAGCTGGTAGAGCTTGACCTCCATCCCGCCGAGGAGAATGTTGACGAAGTGCGTTAATGCAAAAGCCTGCATGATAAGAGTCCAGATCTTCCTAATCAGGGGGCAAAGAAAGCACGTTGGTCGCTCGCTCGATCAGTCGCGAAGCAAGCGAAGCGCCTCCCAGACCATGGCCAGAAGAGCCAGGACAAGGCCCGAAAGAAGCGCAACCACAGAACCCCGGAAACATTTCAGGCTACCATAAATGGCTGCGCCGAAGACGCCCAGGCGGAGCACAAAAAGGACAGCCGATACGGCCGCGCCGCGAGGAACCTGCTGATGGTCCATTTTGGCATTGAGGAAACGGATGAGGCGACGCCACTCGAGGATGCTGGCTGCAGAGATGGCTGCGCCCGTGGCCATCATGGCGGCGTCGCGCCAGCCGGAGGCCTTCCAGATCACAAGGGCGGCAAGCGCGCCAACGATGAGGGTGATGCGGATGGCCCGCATGAGCAAAGCCTGCAAGCCTTCGTTGGTCAGGCCAACCAGAGAAGAGTGCTCTTCGGTCATGAGCTTGATCCCCCGCTGCCCTTCCCGGAGGAGCTGTCATCCCCGGATGAGCTGTCGTCGTCCTGCATGGCGGGATCTTTCTCGACGTGCATCGCCAAGCGAATGACGTAGACCAGCCCGGAGATGCCGCCGAAGACGATGCCGACGATGGCGATCCAGGATTGATGGAGATGGCGGTCGAGCCATGCGCCGATGAGCCAGCCAATCAAGGCCGAGCAGGGCAGCACGAGCGCGATCTGCATCAGTTTTTCGGCCTGAATCCATGCGCTCATTAGGCCGGCAGGCTTCCCGTCCTGCTTCGAGTCCGGAATGGGACGGTTGTAGGGCAATCGTGGCTCCTCAAGAAGGATACAGTGCGGCAAGGGCTGTCGGTCAGTTTGAATTCGTCTTCCCTTAGGGGTTAAAGCCCGAGTTCATGTTGCTCACTTGATGTACGGGCTAAAGCCCGTGCCCTTCAAACGGACCCGCGACTGAGGCCCACGGCGCCAACTCGCGAACGGTATACTTCCCTTTTGAGCATCCGCTCTTTTTTTGCGTGTACGCTGCAGGCGATGGAAGGAAATGACTGTGTTCGACTCGGAGTTTGAAGCGAATCTTTTTGAGCTGCGCAAAGAGAAGCTCAAAGAGATCGAGAAGCTGGGGCAGGCGGCGTATCCGAACCGGTTCCCGGCGCGGCAGGGCGAGTTTGCGACGCCGCTGGCCGCGGTGCGCGCGAAGTGGGACGCGGCGACGGGTGAAGAGCTCGAGGCGAAGCACGAAAATGTCGCCGTGGCGGGGCGGATCATGGCGATTCGCCAGCAGGGGAAGGCGGGATTCGCGACCCTGCAGCAGGAGGGCGCGCGGCTGCAGATTTACGTGCGCCTCGACGCGGTGGGCGAGCAGGGATTCGCGTTGTACAAGCTGCTCGACCTGGGCGACCACATTGGCGTGACGGGATATTTGTTCCGGACACGGACCGGCGAACTGACGATACATGTGGAGACGCTGACGTTTCTGGCCAAGGCGATGCTCACGCTGCCGGAGAAGTATCACGGACTCGCCGACGTGGAGCTGCGCTACCGCCAGCGGTATGTGGACCTGTTTGCGAACCTCGACGCCCGCGAAGTGTTTGTGAAGCGGGCAAAGGTGCTGAAGGCGCTGCGGCGATTCTTCGACGAGCGCGGGTACCTTGAAGTGGAGACGCCGATGATGCAGCCAATCGCCGGCGGGGCGGCGGCGCGGCCGTTCAAGACGCACCACAATGCGCTGGACATGGATTTGTTTTTGCGGATCGCTCCGGAGCTGTACCTGAAGCGGCTGGTGGTGGGCGGATTGGATCGGGTGTACGAGATCAACCGCAACTTCCGCAACGAGGGTGTGAGCACGCAGCACAATCCCGAGTTCACGATGCTCGAGTTCTACCAGGCCTACGCGAACTATCACGACCTGATGGATTTGACGGAGGAACTCATCAAGTTCGTCGCGAAAGAAGTGAACGGGACGACGGTGACGACGTTCAATGACGTCGAGATCGACCTCGGCAAATGGGAACGGCTGACGATGGTCGGCGCAATCATCGCAAAGTGGCCTCAGGACGCTGGAGCCGCTCCAACAGTTGACGTGCTCGGCTCCACGGAGGCGCTTGAAAAACATCTGACGGCTGCGCTCGGTTGCTTGAATCAAGTCACAATGGCCCTCGGCGTTGAAAGCCAAGTAAAGAACCTGGAGGCCGAAACGGCAGGTGAAGCTGGCCCATCCCCGGCTTTGCTCCGCCGCGGCCTGGCGATTGGCTTGCAAATTAGCTTTACGCTGGCCTTAGACAAATTAAAGAAAGGCACGCCGCTCGGAAAGGTAATCTATCACCTTTTCGAATTCGTCGTCGAACCAAACCTCGTCCATCCGACGATCATCTACGACTATCCAACAGTTGTCTCTCCGCTGTCGAAGCAAAAGCCCGACGACCCGGATCACGTGGAGCGGTTTGAGATTTTTGCCGGAGGGTTCGAGCTGGGCAACGCCTTCAGCGAGCTGAACGATCCGGTGGAGCAGAA
>Ga0181535_10002055_pt1 | contig 25110 bp, 23 predicted proteins | sample PEATcosm2014_Bin_44_FD_119774 | JGI IMG/M metagenome (GOLD analysis project Ga0181535, IMG submission 119774) | Peatland microbial communities from MTU Mesocosm Facility, Houghton, MI, USA - PEATcosm2014_Bin17_30_metaG | ecosystem: Environmental > Terrestrial > Soil > Wetlands > Peat | place...
AGGCGCGCCGCAAACATGTCGCTGAGGAACTTCACCGCGTTTTCCGCACGTTCAGCGAGCTCCCTGATTTCCAAGGTCACCCTCTGCAAGCGCGTAGCTTCTCTTGCAAGGTGCCAGTGACGGAGTATGCCGGTCGGACGCTCCAGAAATTTATAAACTCTGGTCGTTTCCCGGGTTAGCAGTTCATCGTAATAGCGGAATTCCAATAGCTGAGAATTTGCATACTCAAGGAGCTGAATAGATGGCTGTGCCCCTTCGGGGGTGTCGTAGAGGAAAGCAGCATGCCAGCCGATTACAGCCAGATCTGTGGGGTAGTACGATATGCTTGATTGCAAGACTTCCCTCTGCTCATCGGCGGAGAGAGCCCGAGTTTCTCCCCTCACGATCTCGGCGATCTTATCTCCATGCCGTGCCAACAGATCGGGGGCGAGCAGATCACTGGAGAGTTGACTCAGGTTGAAGATGAAGTAGTCTTCGCTGATCCATTCGGAATAGGGTTTGACGATGGCGGCGCCGCACTGTTTAAGCTTGTCCTGCACGACCCGAAGGGCTTCCTGCTCAAACTCACTACAGGACATCCAGCGGCTTGCCAAGCGCGGCAGGTCTTCCCAGTTCGTGGAGAAGCGCACCTCGAATAGAATGCTGATTACACCGTAATCGTAAAACTTGACTTGCCGACGAACTTTTTCGCCGGACTCAAGGGTTGTTTCTTCAAAGCCCTCTACGACCGGGGGCCGCTGCAGTCGTAAATACTCAGGCGCGGCATGTTTCAGCACCCGATCGGCATTTCGCGCTCCAAGAGTACGCCGCAACTCCTCCAGGCGTATCTCATCGGAGACATCGTAGAGGATAAGGACAAAAGCAGACGCTTGCAGGTTGTCGGACATTGCAGATGACCACGGCTCGATAATTTACCAACCTACCGGCTATTTGGTCGAACCGCCTTTGCGCACAGTTGCTGGTTACGCCCCTCGCGCCTATCCTTTGCGCCGCTCGGCAGGCCGCGCAATTCTCTCATGCGGAATTTCGAGAACTTCGATCAGCTGATTCTTTAGGTGTGTAGAAGGGACAACATCGCCGGAGAGCAGCTTTTCAATCATGAACTGATTTGTTCCCAATGTATCTGCAAGCTGATCTCGGGTCAGGCGCTTGGCGCTCATCGCATTTTTAATGCTCTTGGCAAGCTCCGTGTGGATTTCCACGCAATTACCTCCCAGGAACGTAATCAAGAATGTTGTTGAATCTTAGGTGGGTCATGTTTGCTGGGCACTCTATCTTATGAGAACAAATATTAAAACAAAACATTAGAACACAACCTGCAGTTGGCGAGAACCTCGCATTGAAAATCGCTGATTAATAACAACTTAGCTTGCTCTCGCGACAGCTGGCACGGGCTGACGTGCTGTCATTGCGGACTCGCGCCTCGACCGTACCTAAAGTCAAAACAAGGTTTTCACGTACTCTTCACAACCGTTTCAATCTTCGTTGATCGAGATGCGCTACATAGGTATCATGCAGCAACCCAGAAACAACACTCCACAGGAATCAAGTTTAGTCGACCGTCTCACTGACTCCGCCGGATGGACGCGGGTGCTGATGCCGCAGAGACGACTGCGGCATTTATACGAATCGTCACGTGATGGGCGCGGTGCGAATATTTTTGAATCGCTTCTTCGCGCATTGGAAGTGAACTCCGTGGCTGCGGATAGAGATATTGGCTGGATTCCGAAAACGGGTGCGGCTATTGTCGTTGCCAACCATCCATTCGGCATGTTGGATGGCCTGCTGATCGGATCTCTGCTGCTGCGCGTGCGAAGCGACGTTAAAATCGTTGCTAATAGGTTGCTTGCAAGTATTCCTGAGCTGTCGCGATATTGCATATATGTAGACGCGATGGATGGCAAGGATAAACAGGCGGTAAATACTCAAGGGTTGCGTGAATCTATTCGGCACCTGACGGCCGGAGGTCTCTTAGTGCTGTTTCCCGCCGGTGAGGTGGCACACTGGTCGCTCCGTAGCATGTCAATTAGCGAATCTCGCTGGAATGATAGTGCGGCACGGTTAGCACAGATGACTGGGTCGCCTGTCGTGCCTGTCTGTATTCACGGCACAAACAGCTTTTCGTTCCACGCTTCCGGCCTAATTCATCCGATGTTGCGGACCTTCCAGTTGCCGCACGAATTGCTTAACAAGCGCGGCCAGCGTGTCACGATCAGTGTGGGGCAACCGGTCAAGGCCGAGAAATTGAGGAATACAGGGAACTCTGAAACGGCAACCTCGATGCTGCGATGGAGCACAGATCTGCTCGCGCTACGAGCGGCTCCTCGTCGTCGCCCGTGGCGTCTGGGCATCCCACGTTCCGTAAAGCCGATCGGGAGAGGCGCCGACCCGAGCCTGCTCGCGCAGGAACTGCGTTCACTTCCGCCGAAAGCATGCTTGCAGCAGCAGGGCGAATTCGACGTATACGAACTGGCGGCCAGCCAGGCCCCAAACATCGTGCGCGAGATCGGCAGGTTGCGCGAGATATCCTTTCGTCAGGCCGGTGAGGGTACAGGGAGTTCATTCGACCTCGACCGCTTCGACGATTACTACACTCATTTTGTACTTTGGAATCGCGAACTACGACAGATCGCCGGCGGCTATCGGCTGGGAAACGTGCGCGAGATTCTGCAGCGATTCGGCACGAGTGGACTCTATACCGCGACTCTATTCCGCTACGGTCCATCGTTTTTCGAAAGCATCGGTGGCGCTTTGGAGTTGGGTCGATCATTTATCACACCCGAATATCAAAGGCACTATCTACCGCTGCTCCAGCTCTGGAAAGGCATCGGCGTATACCTGGTGCGCCACCCGGAAAGCCCGATTTTGTTTGGCGCGGTGAGCATCAGCAATGTGTATTCGCCGGCCTCGCGAGAAGTGATGACTGCTTTTTTGCGTGCTCAGAGGGCGCCGCAGGATTTGGTCGACAAGGTGGGGTCCCGGGTTCCGTTCCACAGGGGTGCGAGATGCGCGATGCCTCGTGAACTGAATTTTTCGAGGGCGCTTACGATGAGTGATGTTTCGGAACGCGTCTCCGGCTTGGAAGCCGACGGGAAGGATCTTCCGATTCTGGTGAAGCATTATCTCAGGTTAGGGGGTAAGACGTTAGCTCTTGCCGTTGACCCGAAATTCTCGGATGTTTTGGACGCGCTCATCATGGTTAATCTTCGCACGAGCGACCCAGTGCTGCTATCGAAGTATTTGGGTAAGTCAGGTGCACGCGCATTTGCGCCTGCCTCGTAGCGGTCTTGTCGATTCACAATTGTTGTTAGGACTCGAAAGCCTAAGAGTTAATGGGCTAACGCCAGAACTTGACCCCGTGGTCGGCAGGAAGCAACGCCCCCAGCGCAAACAGGATCACAAGAATGACCAGGATGATGGCGATTTCCATTGCCGTAATCTCGCACCAGATGATGGGACGGTATTTTATTATCAGCGCTTAGTAAGTCAAGGGAAAACCCTTTTGGCGTTACTTCTTGGTTCCGTTTGTCACACAAGGACACACTATCTGCATGGATTCTCTCTAGTGCCCCGCGGATCGACATAACAGGCCTCATCGAAGTAAAGCTGACGTCCAACCTGCTGGTAGAGCAGAATCGTGCTCTTGCCTGCAACGCTTGGCTCAGAAGCAATTCTTTTGGTCTGAAACAGGATCTTATCCGCCCCATTCTTCAGCGCCTCATTCAATACGCGTCCGGTCAGCTTGCCCTTCGAGGGCAGTCTAAGTCCAAGGATGTGCGCCATCGTAACCGCAATGTCGGCATTACCGACTGGAAACCGATCCACAAAACTACTCTTAAAGTCTGGGCCGATTGCCACCATGGTGTTGAACGTGTTGTCTCGCCCAAAACTTCCATGCATGCCCTGCCCCTCTTGAAGAGTTGAATCGGCGATTTGAACTGCGGTCTGGAGATCACCCGGCGTGAGGTAGAACGTCTTGAAGCTCACAGCAATGGCCGGCTTTGGCATTTTGGACGCTCCGATCAAATTGATCGAGCTAAACGGAAGGGCGCCGGGAATCTTACCGTAGCTGTTTTCCACCAATATAGCGCCCACGTAATCCTGCTTGCCCAGGAATGCGACGATCTGTTGCACCCGCTCCTTATTATGGTCAGGCACATAGATAAGATCGGATCCACCATTCGCAGCTACTACCACCTTCGCATCCGTTAGGTCCAGGATGCGGCCGCTTCCGCCGATCACGCCGTTTCCCGAATTCGGACGCTGCCTGATAGTCGTGCTTTGCTGCGGAACCGTCGGATCTACCGGCACATAGAACCGTTGCCCCGTGCTGTCCTTAATCTGGGTATCCGGGTCAAAGAGCGGCATTCCAAGCGCATGAGCCAGGTCGATGGCAAGAAAGCCCGGAGGCAAGAAACCCGCGTTCACCTCCTGACGGCCCTTGGAATCCTTGTACGTGAACTGCGCGGCATAGCTTGCGGTAAAGGCCTTTCCAGTACCGTCGACCTCATGCTTGCTGATAGTGGCAAAGCCGTGGTCCGAGGTGACGAAAATGTCGGTGTTGGAAGCGAGCTTCGGATCGCTGTCGATATAGGCCAGAATCTGTGCAAGGTTGTTGTCGGCATTCTTCACCGCCGCGCGTGAAGTGGGACCATTGATGCCAGGCGTTAGCGAATTAAGACTATCGCCTCCGTTGTGCTGGGTGCCATCCGGGTCACGCGACCAATACACCACCACAAACGGCTGTCCCAGTTGCATGAAGGTTGGCAGGACCGCTTTAGTAAGAGCATCCGCGAAATATTGCTGCTGGCCCAGGTTGGCATTCAGAGTGCCGGCGGTCGTGTTATTGCCCGCCGGTTGGTCGCGAGCGACCGCTGTTGTCGGCAGTCCAGCTGCGGTTAATGCCCCAACGATAGTAGCCGGAAGAGGGGCGCCGGAAGCTTGACCGGTGCGGTCGTCAATGATGATGGTTTGAGGTACCGGAAAACGCTGGTTCACCGGACTAAGCTGCGAAACATCCTGCATGGCAACCGGACCGAGCTTTCCGACGGCGGCGGTGGCATAACCGGCATTGCGGGCAGCCGCCAGCAGGCTTTCTTCATTGACGTAGTTCCCTTCGTAGTGATCGTCGAGATCGGCAAGAATCTGGTCGTCTTCGATGAATGGCGTGACCGTCCCAGCGACGCCCCCGAAATTGCCGCTGTTAAGAATGGGGTATCCCGAATAAATATAGTTGCTAAAGGTTCCAGTATCCCCGAGGTAATGACCTGTAGCAATGGCCGAACCGTTCGGCATCGTGAATGTCGGGAAGACCGCGTGACTGTTCGCGAACTCGACACCTTTCTGGCGAAGGCCGAAGATGGTCGGCGCGTCGAGTTCATTTACGGATCCTGATCGCAGCCCGTCGGCAACGAAGATGATTACGTTCCGGCGCTTGTTCCCGGCCGGTCCAGGAGCATCGGCTGCAACGGTCGAAATGGCAGACACGCAAAGTAGTGCAAAACACACCGCAATCTTCCGAACAGTCATAAATGAAATCCTCTCTGGATTCAGCACTAGACCTGGCGGCGGCTTGGCTTCTGAATCGCCGCTTTAGCCGCGACGTGAGCGCTTCAGTACATCATTCCTCGGCGTTCCCCGCCACTCCGAGCGGCTGGCTCACAATTAGATTATTCCCGCCTTACGAAGTTTGTTCAGTTCCATTAGGACCCCGTCCGAACCGCGCTCACTGTAAATAATCAGGAGTCGTTCCGCGGTCATGAAGCTGAGCACGGGATTGCGGTATCGATTGTTGTATTCCGACGTTCTGCTGGAATCGTAACCGAACTGAGGCGCCAGGGCCTGGAGCACGATCTGCACCGAGGTCACCGCCGGTATGGAATACGTAAAATCCGCGTCGGAGAGACCGTGTAGCGTGTACTCGACCAATAGATTGGTCTGCGAGGGGCTGGCTGCCATCAGATCGACAGCTCCCAGCTTCCGCACCGGAGGCAGCCGTAGGCGTCCGTTCTTATCGATGGTGAGATAGCCCTCTTCCACCGGGTCGATTTGCGCCAAGAGCGCCGCCGCTCGCAGCCAGTTCACCACCTTATACTCATTGCCGTTGGTTGGCGCGGAATGAGCAGAGGCTTGCGTAATCACGAACGCCGGGCTCAGTCCACGCTTCATGGCCTCAGCCACTCCAATGATGTGATGGGCGGCGACCTTCGAATCTCCCGCCGCTCCGTAAGCGTCAGTTGCGCCATTGCCAGCAAAATTCAGTTCCTGGAACTCGGAGCCATCTGCATTCCATTGGAAAACCAACGTCTTCGCCCAGTCGTGCCAAAGGGGTGCGGCAACAATAATGTCCTGGTCGATAAATATGGCGGACTCAGAGGCGTTTGTGGCTTGTTTCAGCCAATCGCGATCGATCACCGGTAATTGGTTCGCACCTGTTCGTCCATAGATCTGTCGATACTCATTGGCGAGGCGGACATCGGCTGATTCGTTATTCGACGCGTGAACGGCCAGACCTCCCGGATAGGAATGATGACCGCCAAAGGAACTTCCCGGAGCCGCGGAATAAGGTTGAGGCGGCTTGGGGCAGGGCGAGTTCTCGTCGATGACTGGCGGAAAGATTCCGGCTTTCAGCCCGCCCGGAAATGTGGCGTCGTCCTTCTTGTCAGCGAGTCCCAGCGCGATCATCTGTTGCACGAAGGCATTCTTCTTGGCATCGGTCAAACCCACCCGATGCTGCAGGCACATCCCGACGTTGGTCAGTACGTCCAGGGTCTCCTTCCGGAGTGTCTGATCGTGGATGGTCTCGGCCTGGGAAACCAGAAACTGCATAGCGGACTGGACCATGGGAGATCGCCCGCTCAATGCAACCGCATTGGCGTTCCCTTGTCCGGGAATGGTCTGGTTCTGCGCCAATGCCGGAATACCAGCCAGCGCCAACGTTGCCAATCCAATCAGAGCATATGATCGAGGCCTCACGTTCTATCCTCCGCAATAGGAAATTTCAGTGCGCACACCAATACAGCGTCTCAGGCTACTCTTCCTATGTGACAGGAAAGTGAACGAATAATGAAAGCCTGGTGACGTTGTTTGTGTTCCTGTGCCCCTCTGGCTGTCGGAGCTCGCGGCTTACACTCAACCGATTGATCGCTGCGCTTGCCGGCAACCGCGCAGGCTTCAACAACCGCGTTTCCTTCGCATTACGTAATGGGCCTTCTATATTGGGCGGCGGCGGCCACAGCTTCGTGGGCCTGCCGCTCCATGAGTTCCTGGGCAAGCTTTCGGTCGGTGATGTCAAGCGTGAATCCGGCAATGAATTGGTTACCGCTCTCATCGTTCTCGATCTCTCCCTGCAACAGCAATACGCGGTCGCCGCCATGGGGTCTGTGGATCCGGCATTCGGTGCGCAGGGGGACTCGTCTTGCGACCGACTCCTGAAAAGCGTGGACCATGTGTTCGCGGTCGGTCGGAGAGACCTTCTGAAGAAGGGCTTCGAAGTGCGCAGGCCGCGAATTAGGAGCGAAGCCGAGAAGACGATAAGTCTCGTCTGACCAGAACATCTCCCCGGATCGCACGTCCCACTCCCAAGTGCCAAAATGCGCGATGCGCTGCGCTTCGGCGAGGTGCGCTTCGCTCCGCCGAATGGCCGACTCTGCACGATTGAGTTTGGTTGCTTCGTCGCGCAGTTCGACCGTGGCTTCCTGCACCCTTGCTTCCAGTGCCGAGCGATGCTTGGTCAGTTGTGCCTCATCCGCCAGCAGTTGCCGCTGCAAGCCCCACGCGTATTTGATCAGCGCAAGCGCCAACAGGGCGGCGATTACCGCCAAGGTGAAGCTCCAGGTGCGCACGCGTCCCGCCACCAGCGTCTGCTGCTTCAGTTCGCTCGATTCGGACTCGAAGGCGCTCGTCCGCAGTTCTCCGACGGCCAGCAGCACACGGCGGTAGATGCGGTCGGTGTAAAGCATCTCTGCCGCGAACTGCTTCCGGTCTTTTGCCTCGAAGGCAGCAAACACTTTGTCCGCCTGTTCCAGTGTGGCTTGCATTTGGTCACTCAGAGAGCGCGCAGTGGGCAGCATCGACTGGCTAAGCGCATCCTCGCTACGGGCGAGATCCTGGGCGAAGGCATCGGCCCGGGCCATGAAAATATTTGCCCCATAGCGCATCGTCTGGCGGCCGTCTCGCCAGTCGTCGGAATTGAAATCTTCCATGCCGGGCATCTTGGATGAGGCAGCAACGCTCTCGAGTTCGGTGATCTTCTGACGTCGCGCGTGCCACAGTTGCTGCGATCGCATGGCTCGCTGATAAGAGTTCTCCAGTTGAAGCCAACCCAAGAGGCTTACGCCAATCAGAACGAGTTGGAACCCGGCGAGAAACAGAAAGGAGAGCCTTAGCCGCTGGTGAGAACCTGAACCGCCGGCGGGTCTGTCCGCCAAAGCCGGTTGTGCCGCGGCGGCAAAACCGTTTTCGGTTTCGGTGCCGTGGGCTTGTGCAAAATTGCTGGTATATTTCCGCATGCGCCGCATTCTCGCAAGCGGGTGTTAAGCGGAGATGAAAGCTGCGGTTACGGTGGTAATCAGCTTGATTGATCCTGGGTGCCGATGCCTCCGCTAAAACGTGAACGGCTCTGCTCGTCGGGCCCTCCGTGGTGCAGATTTTGCGGATGAAGTCATCTCTTCTCCATTCCCGTCAGGCCGTTGGCTTCGGCGATGGTGGTTTGGATTTGCGCCGTGACCTGCGTCCGCCCTGAGGAGTTGGCGTTCAAATGGTCGGATCTCAAGGCGAAGAGCAAGCAGTTGTGGATCGTGCGCGCGGTCAACTGCGGCAAATTTCACACGCCCAAATACCATCGCGGGAATCGGCCGATTCAGTTGACCGACGCCGACGTGGAACGCTTGTTGGCGCTCAAGCGGCTGCGGAAGGCGGGCGATGGCGACTGGATGTTTCCCAACTCACGCAACACGGCCCCGATCCGGAACGAGGACGTTCTCGGGCGGAAGATCCAGCCGATTGCCGACAAACTCGGATTGCCACACATCACTTGGCACTTGCTGCGGCACTTGGGGCGCGACGCACATGCTCGCGCAGAAAGTCCCACTCAAGGCTGCGCAAGAACGGTTGGGGCACTCACGGCCGGATCTGATCTTGCGGCGCTACGCACACCTGCTGCAGGAATCGGCAGAGGTCGCGGCCTCGACCCTGAGCTTGATGGTGAGCGGCAAATCAGCCGTGCTGGACGGAGTGATGCAGTCCCGGCTGCCAGAAGTTGGCAGCCAAACGGCGGCCACCGCATTCGACTCTGCTCCGCAAGTTGTTGAAGGATTGGAGGCGCGGGCCGGAATCGAACCGGCGAATAAAGGTTTTGCAGACCTCTGCCTTACCACTTGGCTACCGCGCCCTTGTCGACAGGCACTCTTAAAGTAGCGAAAAACGCCGAAAATGTCCATCGTCCCCATAAATGGAAGTGTTCATCGGGCACCGAACCGCGCCTCCTACGGCATTGCGAGCGCGGTTCTGCTGACGAGGCTACGGGAAAGCACTTTTCAGGTGAAATGAGTCCACAAGCTCGTCTGCAAAAAACACACAAAAAAATTTCCGCCGCGGGCCTCGCATGCTGTTTGTTATTACCCAACACGCGACCACTATATGTGCCTGGGCCCATCTTCGGCGCACTTTCAGCCCCCGCGAACCGCGGGCGATCCGGGTAAAATAGTCGATTCCCGGGTGCACTCGCATTAGAAGTAAGAAAGAGGGAAGTGCTGCGTGTCGTCCCCTGGGAGAACAAGGACGGAGATGAACATAATGACGAATACCAAGATAGCGCTTGTGACCGGAGCTGGCAGCGGCATAGGCCGTGCTGTCAGTCTAGGCCTGCAATCGGCAGGGTACTCGGTCGTGCTTGCCGGCCGCCGTGCCGCGGAGCTCGAGAAAACAGCCGCACGGGGGCAATCTTCCCAGGGCAAAATGCTTCCGGTGCCCACTGACGTCAGCAATCCCGAAAGCGTGCAAGCTCTATTTGCCAGGATCAAGGAGACGTTTGGGCGGTTGGACCTTCTGTTCAACAATGCTGGCACAAATGCCCCCGGCATTCCCATGGAAGATCTCTCTTATGAGCAGTGGAACACGGTGGTAGGCGTCAACCTAACCGGCGCATTTCTTTGTGCTCAGGAGGCGATTCGCCTGATGAAAGCGCAGGACCCGTCTGGTGGGCGGATCATTAATAACGGCTCGCTCTCGGCTCACGTGCCGCGGCCCAACTCAGCGCCCTACACGACAACCAAACATGCCATTTTGGGGCTCACCAAGTGCATTTCGCTGGACGGCCGAAAATACGGCATTGCCTGCGGCCAGATCGATATCGGCAATGCGGCGACGGAGATGACCGAGCGCATGACAGCCGGGATCATGCAGGCAAACGGGACCAAAATGGTCGAGCCGAGGATGGATGTTCGCCATGTTGCCGACGCCGTAGTTTACATGGCAAGCCTGCCGTTGGACGCCAATGTGCAATTCCTCACCGTAATGGCCACGAGCATGCCATTTATCGGTCGCGGGTGAGTCAATGGCCATGGTTTTAGACGGAGCTTCTTGTAAGGGGCACGGCTTCCTTCAGTCGGAGTCCACATCAGGCGCGGCTTGCGCGCAATGGCTGAAGTCGATTTGAAAGTCACTTTCCGTTGTGCCGGGCGTCACACGAGGCTTGTAGTAGAATGTCTCCACTTATTGTGAGTCACGTTAAGCAGTGACGCATGTCATAGAAGGTTGTGTCTAGTCGATTAGCATCGCGTCACCGCAACCTTGACCGAAGCGCGACCAGTGGATTGCTGTTGTCTTTAGACCGGTATTGGAGCGAGTTGGAGATCATTCCAAATCCCTAATGGTTCACAGCGGAAAGGCATACAAACATGGCTATCCAGAGCACAAAGTCTAAGGTGACAAAACAGGAGGCCGACGGTGGTCTTGTCCGCCTCGGTCTGGGTTTGTCAAACTGGAGCGAAAAGTGGTTTCCTGATCCCCTGATTTTTGCATTTGCGGGGATCGTGATCGTTTTCATCATCGGGCTGCTGCTAAAGGAGTCCCCCAGCAAACTAGCCATCCAGGGCGGCAAGAACTTCTGGACTCTGGTTCCTTTCACCATGCAGATGGTGATGATCATCATCGGCGGCTATGTGGTTGCCACCACGCCGGTGGTGAATCGCCTGATCCAGTTGCTGGCTAAAATTCCCAAGACCGGCAGGGGCGCTATTGCGATGATAGCGCTGTTTTCCATGCTGACCTCGCTGATTTCCTGGGGACTGAGCCTGATCTTCAGCGGCCTGCTTACCCGTGAATGCGCCCACCGTGTCAAGGGCATGGACTACCGGGCAGCGGGTGCCGCCGGATACCTGGGCACCGGAGCGGTGTGGGCCCTCGGGCTTTCGTCCTCAGCGGCCATGATGATGGCGACCAAAGGATCGATTCCCGCTCCACTGTTCGCCATCAGCGGCCTCATTCCACTCAGCCAGACATTGTTTCTGTGGCAGAGCATAGTTACCGGCGTGGTGCTGATCGTCGCCTCGGTCGCCGTGGCTTACTGGTCGGCGCCCTCGCCAGAAAAAGCCAGAACCGCCGAGGATTACGGTATTCATTACGAACCGCCCGACCGCCCTCTGGAGCCGCAAACCAAGCCCGGGGAATGGCTCGAGTACAGCCCGCTGCTTACGATTCTCATCTCCGGGATGCTGATCTGGTATCTCGCGAATTTTTTCCGCAGCTCGCCGCAAGGTGCTCTGGCGGCCCTGGACCTGAACATTTATAACCTGATGTTTATTACGGCAGGCATACTCATGCACTGGCGGCCGAAGAGATTCGTCCGGGCGATCGCCGAGTGCGTTCCGGCTACCGGGGGTGTTTTGATACAGTTCCCGTTCTATGCCGTCATCTTCGGCATGATCGTTGGCACCGGGATCTCCGATTGGCTGGCCAATCTGTTTGTCCACATCACCACTCACAACACCTATGGCTTGCTGGTGGCCGTGTACTCGGCCATCCTGGGTGTCTTTGTCCCGTCGGGTGGAAGCAAGTGGTTGATCGAGGCGCCCTACGTGTTGCAAGCCGCGAATTTGCACCACGTGCACTTGGGATGGGTGGTGCAAATCTATAATGCCGCCGAGGCTCTGCCCAACCTGGTGAACCCGTTCTGGATGTTGCCGTTGTTGGGCATTCTAAAGTTGAAGGCAAGGGATCTGGTCGGCTATTCCGTATTGCAGCTGCTCGTGCACGTACCGATCGTATTTTTCCTGTGCTGGTTCTTCGCCCAGTACATTCCTTATATAGCGCCGATCAAATAGTAGAGATTCGGCTTCAATCCAAGGAGCAAGCGGACGGTCCGCCTGCTCCTTTTTTTCGAATTCCTGGTACCAAACCTCTGCCGCGGCATTGAGGGGTCTGCCGGAAGTCTTCCCGAAGCGAAATTTCGAAAACATACGCAATTTTTCCAGAGACAGCGGCCTGCTTCTCTGTTATTTATGTTCCAGTTCTGAGTGGCCGTAGCGATACGCAGCGCGGCATACCTCTCGTATTTTAAAAAATTGTCTGTAGAGAACTGGAGACCACATGAGAAATTCAAGATCTCTTTTGCTGCTGGCCTGCGCTTTTGCTCTGCTTGTATCGCTGTTCTGCGTCAGTGCCGTTGCTCAAATCGAAATTCCACAAGCTCAGTTGACAAGCAGCTTTTCCTATCTGAATAGCGCCAAGGACAGCATCAACCAGCGCGGATTCGAAATCTCGTCGGGTTACAACTGGACCCGGTGGCTGACCCTTGGCGGCGATTTCTGCCACTATGCCGGCGCTGGCAACGAATTTACCCAGCTTCCAGTGGTTGGCAATACCGATGTTCCTTTTAACGTGAACACTTACACCGTCGCGGTCGGCACGAAGTTTCTCTTGCGCAAGAACAAGTATGTTGTGCCTTTTGTGCGTCCCGGCCTGGGCTTGGTGCACGAGTCGCTTCTCACAAGACAGCCTGCGGCAATTCCTTTTGCATTGATTCCAGTTGCGGGAACTTCGGAAGCCGAATACAGGATGTTCTACGGTGTAGGCGGCGGCCTTGAGATTTTCCACGTAGTGCCGCATGCTTCCATCATCGTGCTCTCCGACTATCTCCATTCGCGTCTATTCGCAGAAACCTTTAACAGCTATCGCATTTCGGCTGGGCTGAGTTGGCATTTCGGCAGCAAGCTGGTGAAGTAGACCGTTCGCAGAGAATTCCCTGGCTCCGAACCGCCTCGGACGCTGTTTTGCTAATGATGTGGATCGAAGGGCTGCCATTGCAAGGCAGCCTTTTCTTTTTGAACGGCCCTCCCGTCATCAGCCGCAGTGTGTGTCTCCCGCCAGCTTCGGCCATGAGTGTGCGGAACTCGTTGAGCTGCGGAAAGCCGCCGGAAGATCGTTCCTAAACTAGGCTAAGGGTCGTATCCTACTGAAATACAGCTACTTATTCGAGCAGCACATCCTGGCACCGGCAGCATCTAAGCCTCCAGTCTGCCGTCCGCTTCGCCCGGCGATCATTTGTACCCGGCGGCGACTAAGGATCAGGCACGGAATAGAATTAAAGTTAACGTTGAAGATCACTTGTCGCCTGAACACGACTGTTGTTGGCGGCCGGTTCGCAACAACCAAGGGAGAAGGTATTCATGAGGTCCCCTAAGCTTTGGGTTCTCGCACTGGCGGTAATGCTTGCGTCGTCAGTGGCGGCAAGCGCTGCCGATACCGCTAAGACCGGCACCACGGATTCGTCCGAGACGAAGTATCACGACGGCGGCATCAACGACCTCAGTGCGATCGGAAACCGTAATGTTGGTTGCGGCAAGGGCATGGGCAACTGGTACTCCATCGAAAAGCAGATTGCGTTGGGAAAACGGTTCGCCGACCAGATAGACCACACGGCGAAAATGGTGCAGGACCCGGTCGTTACCGAATATGTGAACCGCGTCGGACAGAACATTGTTCGTAACTCCGACGCGCGGGTTCCTTTTACCATCAAGGTCATCGACTCCGATGAAGTCAACGCATTTGCTCTTCCGGGCGGCTTCTTTTTTGTGAACTCTGGCTTGATACTTGCCGCCGACAACGAATCGGAACTGGCCGGCGTGATGGCGCACGAGATTGCTCACGTCTGCGCCTGCCACGCCGCCCGCGGCGCCACCCGGGGAGAGATTGCGAGTCTCGCGACCATCCCGCTCATCTTTGTCGGCGGCGGCCTCGGTTATGCGGTCTCGGGGATTGCCGGCCTTTCGCTGCCAGTGGCATTCGTTAAGTTCTCACGCGAATTCGAAGCTCAGGCTGACTACCTCGGCGTGGAGTATCTCTACAAGAGCGGCTACGATCCAGAGTCTTTTGTGCAGTTCTTCGAAAAGATTGAAGCGATGGAAAAGAAGAAGCCCGGCTTGCTCGATAAGACCTTCGAAAACCATCCACCCACTCCTGATCGCATCGAGAAAACACAAGAGGAAATCGGGCACATTCTCCCGGATCGTAACCAGTATCTGCTCGATACGTCGGAATTTCAGACGGTGAAATCGCGCTTGGCTCTGTTGCAAAACCGACACAAGGTCGATGACAAGAAGGAGGCCACTCCTTCGCTTCGGCACGGAGAGCCGAGCGGTAATACCAACAACAGTGATCAGAATCAGAAGAAAGATGACGATCAACCGACGCTGCATCGTCGCGAGAGCTGAGTGTGCCAGGAGTTCCGAGATCAAGCAGTCGCCTTGGCGACTGCTTTTTCGTTTGGGGCGAGTGAACCGCATTGTGAGTCCGCCATGGTCGCCGTAAATAGTTTAAATTGATAGCGGTGGGTGCACTGGGTTAGGCCGTCATAGGGCTGTCAGCGGTACGCGCTTTTCTGGAGGAAGAACCATGCGTTTTGCGGTGATCGGAGCGGGAGCTGTTGGCGGTTACTTCGGCGCCAGGCTGGCGCAATCAGGAGAAGACGTGTGGTTCCTGGCGCGGGGGCGCACTTTGGAAGCCTTGCGGCAGCATGGACTGAAAGTGGATAGCACAAAAGGTGATTTTGTGTTGCCCAGTGTTCGAGTTTCAGAACAGCCGGACGAGATCGGACCGGTCGACGTTGTGCTGGTAGCCGTCAAGGCCTGGCAAATTACGGAACTGGCTCCCGTCCTGAAACCCCTCGTTGGTCCACAAACCATGGTCGTTCCGCTACAGAACGGGGTCGAGGCGCCCGATGAGTTGTCGCGGATGGTGGGAAGTGACAAGGTCTTGGTCGGACTCTGCGGCCTGATGAGCGCGATCGTCGAGCCGGGACACATTCGGCATTTCGGCCTTGAGCCTTTTATCGCGTTCAAAGAACAGAACAATTCCTGCACGCCAAGGCTTGAACCGCTGCGAAAGGCCCTCACCAAGTCGGGCATCCAAGCCGCTATCCCGGAAGATATCTACGTCAGGTTTTGGCTCAAATTTATGTTCATTACCGCAGTTGGGGGAGTTGGCAGTGTTGTCAGATCGCCGGTGGGGATTCTGCGCCAGATGCCGGAAACCCGGCAGCTACTCTACCGGACAATTCGGGAAATCGACACCCTGGCCAAAGCGAAGGGCGTAAAGATGCCCGCCAGTTCGGTGGATGACACCATGGGCATCGTCGATGCCATGCCGCCAGGCGGCTCAACCTCCATGCAGCGGGACATTTGGGAAGGTCGTCCCTCCGAACTGGAGTCGCTGTGCGGGGCGGTAGCTCGAATCGGCAAGGAACTGGGGCTTGATTTGCCAGTCAACACCGCCTTATACGCTGCTCTCCTGCCTTCCGAGCTGCGGGCCAGAGGCAAACTGAAATTCGACAGAATGTAGCGGCGATGAGGCGATTGCGGACGATCCGATTCCGCGGGCGAAACATTCAGAAACGAGACATCTTCTCCAGGGCCTCGTTCCAGCGATTCATGTCGCCTTCCGGCGGCAACGCGGAAATATCCTTGCGCGGTTCGCGTCTCGTTGCATAGAAGATCCAAATCAAAACCGCAAGGTTATAGGCGATAGGACGGAGAAGAACATAGCCCGGAGTGCTGCTATCTCCCAGATAACTCCGCATGAATGAAACTGCAAGCTGTACGCTCGCCATCACGCCGAAGCCGAGCGCAATGCCGAATGGCATCCGGCCCCAGCCCAGCACCAGCATCCGCGACATCATGAACAGCATCGCCAGAACTCCCAGCTGAATGATCATCGAGCTGGTATCAAGCGTCAGCAGGCCCGCGACGGTGCGGTCCGTCTCTGTGCCCGGCGCCAGCAACGCGGTCCCGAATGCCACGGCTACCAGTATCAGGACGGCGCAGCGGTAGATCTTAGTGGCTCGTCTCTTCAGAATCGTATACTCGCGCAACACCGCGCCGAACACTTCCTGGACGACGGCGATTACCAGCAGAAAATCGAACGCTTGGAGAATCCAGAACGCATAGAAATAGAGCGCGTGGGAATGGAAGTAGCAATAAAGCTCGATCGGCAATTGCACTATATGGAAGAAGACATAGGCGCGAAAGACGGGAAAGTCGGCCGAAAGCCTGCGCCGCGACATCAACAGTGCGATCAAGCACTGGCCTGCCGCGGGCGCGATCCATAGCACGTACTGGTACCACAAAAGCATAGCTGCCGGGTAGGGTCAGAATACCCGCAAACCCGGCAGCGAGCAAACGCAGGAGGCGCAGCCTTACCTGCCGAGCGGAGGCGGTCCACCGCTTCCGTCTGGTTGAACGACGCCCGGGGGAGTTGTGGTGGTGCCAGTCGCCGGCGTTGTTGCGGTGCCGATGAAGGATGAGAATGCGAGAATTAGGCTGAGCAGAGTTGCCAAGGGAAAGACTCCTTTCGGTTTCAGTCAGTGGTGCAGCGTATCGGTATGACCATGCCTGTTGCGGTGGGAAGTGCGTTAACTATTTAAGTTTTGTTCAAGTTTCCGAACTTAGAACAAAACAAATCACCCGCAGGCCGGGATAGAATTCGACGGTTCTTGCAGACCGGGAGGGCGCGGATTGGAGACGCTGACCGCCGTTGCTGTTGGACGCGGTGATTCCCAAACTGGACCTGAATTGCTGGCGAGGAATTGTGAAAGTTTGGTTAATCAATACCCTGAAGGCTGTATCTTCAACAATTCGCAAGTAGAATTGGGGCGTGAAGCCTATCATCTTCGTAGTGGAGGATGAAGCAGACATAGCTCACCTCCTCCGGCATCATCTTGAGGGCGCAGGATTCATGGTGCGCCTCTTTTCAACTGCGAACAGCGTACTCGCCGAGGCCGAGAAGCAGAAACCTTTGTTGTTCTTGCTGGACGTCATGGTTCCCGGCGGCGACGGCTTTGACTTGTGCCGCCAGATACGGGGAAAGCAGGCGCTCGCCATGACCCCTGTCATTTTCCTGACGGCAAAGACCGGGGAGCCCGACCGCGTACTTGGCTTTGAACTCGGTGCCGACGACTATATCTCAAAGCCGTTCAGCCCCCGAGAAGTCGTGGCCCGCGTCAAGGCTGTGCTGCGTCGATTTGAAGGACCGCTGGCGTCGGAAGTGGTAGAGTTTGAAGACCTTGTGATCGATGGTGGCGCCATGACGCTTACCGTACGCGGCCAGTCGATAGCAACCACCGCGACGGAATTCCGACTCTTGGATTACATGGCGCGCCATCCCGGAAGGGTGTTTACTCGCGATCAGTTGCTGGATGCCGTTTGGCGTGAAACCGCCTTTGTCACTCCTCGCTCGGTCGATGTTTATGTGCGCCGTCTCCGCGAAAAGATCGAAAAGGATCCCGAGCAGCCGCAATACTTGCGAACTGTCCGCGGAGCAGGGTACCGCTTTGGTGCGGCTAAGTGAAACAAAGGGTCTTCGTTAAGCTCCTCTTCGCTTTTCTGTTCGTCATCGTGGTGGCGACAGTCACGCTCGACCTGCAGGTGCGCAGGTCGTGGGAGAATTCGCTGCGCCACGAAACCGAAGCGGCTCTGCGGCAGAAAGTGGCGATGTTTGCCGACAGGGTGAATCACGAGCACGTGCTTTCTCCACAGAAACTTGTCGAGTTGGTCAGCAAGCAGGCAGCGGCTCGTGCCACCATCATCGACCCGCAAGGCAAGGTGATCGCGGACTCCAGCGCCGAACCGAATGCGATGGAGAACCACGCACGGCGTCCCGAATTTCATGCGGCCCTGCAAGGCGGAGTTGGCACTGATACGCGCAAAAGCGCGACGGTCGGAGTCGAGTACCTTTATGTCGCCGCACCGGTGAGCGGCGGCGCCGTGCGCTTGGCCTACCCGTTGCAAGCCATCCAGCAGGCCCGGAGCAGAATTCGCTATGAGTTGCTGTTCAGCTCGTTATTGGCTTTTGTGGTGGCAATGATTGTTGCTGCACTCTATGCGCGCTCGGTCAGCACGCGCTTGCGGCGCATCGTGGGTTTCGCGGCACAAGTTGAGCAGGGAGACCTTGCGGCGCGACTGGACGAAAACTCCGCCGACGAAATCGGCGCCGTTGCGCATTCGCTGGACGCCACGACGAAGAAGCTGCAGGAGAACTTTGAAGCTCTGCAGACCAGTCGCGACCAACTGGAAACGCTGTTGAACAGCATGGAGGAAGCCGTGTTGGCGGTGAACCGCGAAGGCCGGGTTCAATGGGCGAACCGGCGCATGGAAAAGCTGCTGACCACTGGCGTCCGGCCAAACGCCGCAGTCGTCGAGACGATTCGAGAACCGATTTTCCTTGCCACCATCCAGACTGCGCTTCGCGAGCGAAGTGTTTCCACCCAACGCGCGTCTTCCATCGTGCCAGGCAAGATCTTTAACGTAACTGCCGCGCCCATGGCCGGTGGAGGCGCAGTCGCGGTGTTACACGACCTGACCGAGATCGAACGCGTCGAGAAAACCAGACGCGACTTCATCGCCAACGTTTCGCACGAACTGCGGACGCCGCTGACAAACGTGCAGGGATACGCTGAAACGCTGTTGGAGACCGTGGGAGAAGATGGGCCCGAGCGTGAATTTCTGGAGATCATTCGCAAGAATGCCGCACGCATGACACGGATTACTGAGGACCTGCTGATCCTTGCCAAGGTCGAGTCGGGTGAGCAGAAGCTTGATCTTCATCCGGTCTCACCCGCGGCGCTGCTCGAAGATGCCGCCGAGAACTTCCGCGAGAACGACCTCAGCGGAACGATGGAACTGGTCATTCAGAATCATGCCTCGCAGTGCGTATCCGCCGACCGCAACGCCGCTTTTCAGGTCTTCCGCAATCTGATCGATAACGCAATAAAATATGCCGCGTCGGGCGGTCGTCTGGAAATCGGCGCGCGCGATGTGGAAGGTGCCGTCGAATTCTTCGTGCATGATTACGGCCCGGGGATCGGCTCGGAGCATCTGCCCCGGCTGTTCGAGCGCTTTTACCGCGTAGACAAAGCGCGCTCTCGCGAAAGCGGCGGCACCGGACTGGGATTGGCAATCGCCAAGCACATTGTCCGCGTACACGGCGGCGCCATCTGGGCCGAAAGCGAACTAAACCACGGCAGCATCTTCTTTTTTACTTTGCCAGCGGCAACTGATGTCCAATGAATTTTGGGATTGAGGCTGCATGCAGCGTGTTTACCGGGCGTCAACACTCTCTCTGTATAATTAGGCTTTACGCGCACATGCGGCGCAGTGGGGACACCGGCCCGAGTATTGCACCTCAGAGATCGCGGAGACAGCATGGCCACCACTTCCTCAAATCACCACGCCGATATCTCTCAAGTCACCAATTTAACCCTGGATGCGTTTCGTTTGGCCCATTCCGGGGCCGGATCCGCCGCGGAAGCAATTGCCACCGGTTCCGAAGAAGCCTTGAAAGCATTGCGAAGCTGCGAGGTGAGTCTCGATGCGATCGATCACGACGTCGATGAGATATCCACCTCCATTATTACGCGCGTGAGTGAAAGCGACGCCCGGGAGCTGCTTGCCTGCATGAAGTTGGTGGTCAATCTTGAACGCATCGGCGACCTCCTGCTGAGCTTCGGAAACCGTGTCGAGTCCGTTGGGCCGCGCCTGGCGCCCGAAGATAAGAAGGCGTTGGAATCGTTGGCGACACGACTGGAGGGGATGCTGGGCGAGGCCGACGCCGCCTACCGAGAGCGCACCCTCGATCGCGCCGTAGCCGTGTTGCGCTCCGATGCCGAGATGGACCGTCTCCGCAACCTGATCTTCCTGCATCACCTCGAGACTCACGAGCAAAGGCACCCGGAAAGCTTTCATGTACTGTTCATGGCACAGGGATTAGAGCGCGCCGGCGATCATGCCAAGAACATCGCCGAAGAGATTTGCCACCTTGTGAGCGGGAGGACCGTGCGGCATGTTCTGCGCAGCTACGATATACCCGACGAAAAACTTTTCATCGAACACCTGCGTGCGCAGCAACGAGAAAAATGACGGACTAAAGTTTCAGCTTTCCTCAACCGGCCCCGCGAGAATTCATCTTTTTGTAACAACTTCAGAGTATTTAACAACTTAGGAATAGAGGCTCGAATGGAGCTGAAAACAGGAGGACGGAGTGAATCGTTTTCTCAGAGTTGCATTGTGCGTTGCGCTTTTCAGCATTTGCGCGATGGCGCAGAAACTGAATGGCGCCGGTGCTACGTTTCCGTATCCGATCTACTCGAAATGGTTTAGTGAATACCACAAGGCAAATCCCAGCGTTGAGATCAACTACCAATCCATCGGCAGTGGTGGAGGCATCCTTCAACTGCTGCAAGGAACCGTTGATTTTGGGGCCAGCGACGGGCCAATGACGGACGAACAACTGGCGGAAGCCAAAGTGAAGATTCTTCATGTGCCGACCGTGCTCGGCTCGGTTGTTCCCGCCTATAACATTCGCGGCGTCACCCAGGAGCTGAAGTTTACGCCCGATGTCCTGGCAGGCATTTTCCTCGGCAAGATCAAGAATTGGAATGATCCCGCCATCGCCAAGGTGAATCCCGGCGTTACGTTCCCCAACCAGGAAATTGTGGTTGCCCATCGTTCCGATGGCAGCGGCACGACCTACGTGTTTACCGACTATCTCTCCAAGGTCAGCCCCGAATGGCAAAAGACGGTCGGCAAGGGAACGAGCGTAAAGTGGCCCAGCGGAATCGGCGGTAAGGGAAACGAAGGAGTCGCTGGAACCATTGTCCAGATACAGGGTTCGATAGGCTACATCGAGTTGATCTACGCGGTACAAAACAAGATCCCATTCGGGACCGTGCAGAATGCCGCTGGCACTTTCGTGAAGGCCTCGTTGGAGTCTACGACGGCGGCGGCGGCTTCAGCCAAAATGCCGGCTGATTTCCGTGTTTCCATCACCAATGCTCCCGGCAAGAACGCCTACCCGATTGCCAGCTTCACCTGGCTATTGGTGCCAGTGCAGTCCAAGGACGCCGCTAAGGGCAAGGTTCTGAAGGACTATCTAACCTGGATGCTGGACAAGGGCGAGGCCATGACCGCGCCATTGACGTACGCTCCGCTGCCGACTGCGGTGAGCAAAATGGTTCGCGCGGAGATTCAGCAAATCCACTAGCTTTGGAGCACCGGCTCTGCTAACTTCAAAGACACACAACGAGTCTTTGGAGTCCAAAATGAGGAGATTATTCGCCGGGTCGTTGACCCTTTTGCTTTGCTGTTCGACTTGGCTGGCTGCTGCTGACACGGAAAAGAAAGAACCTGCTCCCAAGCAGGCCGCGACAAACTCCGCGCAGCAGTTGCAGCAGATGCAGGCGCAATTGAAGAAACAGCAGGAGCAGATCGAAAAACTGCTGACGCAACTGCAACAGACTCATCAGGCGCTGCAGCAGGCGCAAGAGAAGCTCCAGACCGAAGCACAGCAAACGGGGCAGCAGGCGCAGATTGCCCAACAACAGGCCGTGGCGGCGCAGCAGAAGGCCAATAGCCTGACCGAAAGGGTAACAGAAACGCACCCGACTCTCGGCAACCCTGAGCAGAAGCCGCAAGCCAAGTAGCCGCCGACTCCGCCGATTGCTGAGTCCTGGCGTTCATGTTAGCAGCCACGGTTTCAACAGGTTAGAATGTGTAGCTGCCGGTTCAGGCCGGCAGCTTTTTATTGCGGCGGCAGGGGCCGGCAAGACATGACTTCGGAGCTTGACACGATTCGCTGTGTGCGGGAATTGCTGGAATCGCAAAGTACGATGACGCTTGCAACGGTGGACGAACACGGCAACCCGGACGCCGCGCCGCTGTTCTTTTTCCTTCAGGACGATCTCACGCTTTTTTGGCTTTCCTCCGCCGACAGCCGGCACAGCGTCAATCTGCGCGCGCGTCCGCAGGCTGCGGTTGCAGTATACGCTTCCGTGAATCGCTGGGAGAAGATTCGCGGGGTGCAACTGGAGGGTACGGCAGCCGAAGTGTCGGACCCGCAGCAGCGCCGCGAGATCATCGCCGGCTATCGACGCCGCTTCCGGCTTGGAGCTTTGCTTTCGGCCGCAATCACGCAATCTACGCTGTACGCGTTCCGCCCAAGTTGGCTGCGCTACACCGATAACTCTCGAGGATTTGGATACCGCGTTGAGATGGAAATATAATTGCGTGCGATCCCGTGAAAGCCTTTGGCGATTCTTCGGCGCATTTCCTCGGAACCACCTGACCGCTCTCTTTTAACGCTACGTTAACAAAACCTTGGTAGCGTTAAAACGTGAGTACAGTCCCGTCCAATCGTGCTCCCCGCGTTCCGAGCCCTGTATTTGGCAAACCGCACGTGATTGGTGAAAAGCGCAGTGTGCCGGAAGGGGAAAGAACACCCTCCCCCGTGCGCCGCATCAATCTGCGAGCGGGGCGAGCCACTAAGATCGCTGACGACACCTTTCGCTACGTCATGTTGATGTGTTCGCTCTCCGTGATGGCGATTGTGGTACTGATCCTGCACGAACTGATTACCCGTTCCAGACTTTCAGTTGCCAAGTTTGGTTTCAGCTTCTTCCTTGGTTCAGACTGGAACCCTGTCTCCGGCCAATTTGGTGCATTTCCATTTATTTACGGCACCCTGGTTTCTTCTCTGGTTGCGTTGCTGCTGGCGGTGCCATTGGCAGTTGGCGTCGCGGTGTTCATCACCGAGATTTGCCCCAAGGCCTTGCGAGGGCTCACTTCGTTCACGGTAGAACTGCTGGCTGCGATTCCAAGCGTTATCTACGGGCTTTGGGCAATCTTTATTCTTGCTCCGCTGCTGCGCAATTGGGTTCAGCCGGCTCTGGCCAAGTCGCTGGGCTGGACTGGGCTCTTCACGGGCCCGCCGTTTGGCATCGGCATGCTGGCGGCCGGAATCATCCTGGCGATCATGATCATCCCCATCATCGCATCGATCACGCGCGAGGTACTAGTCGCGGTACCGCGCCACCAGCGTGAGGCGGTGTTGGCTCTGGGAGCAACGCGTTGGGAGATGGTTCGCATGGGTGTACTGCGCAACGGGCGCGCCGGAATCCTCGGAGCAGTCATTCTCGGTCTGGGCCGCGCGATGGGTGAGACCATGGCAGTCACGATGGTCATCGGCAACCGGCCGGAGATTTCCAAGTCGCTGTTCGCGCCCGCCTACACCATGGCGAGCGTCATCGCTAACGAATTTACCGAGGCCACGGGCAATCTCTACCTCAGCGCGCTGGTTGAGATTGGGCTTGTACTGCTGCTGCTCACCATCATCGTGAATGGTTTAGCCCGCCTCCTGATCTGGTCGATCACGCGCGGCACGCCTTCGAGAGTGTGATGTCGAAAGTTAAAGAACACGTTTCTATGTGGCGCCGCACGGCGAATTTGCTGTTTACCGCTGGTGCCGGAGCAGCGGCTGTTCTGGTGCTGGCGCCGCTGTTCGCGATTCTTTCTTATCTCGTTTTCAAAGGCGTTGGCGCCATCAACTGGGAATTTCTGACGAACACGCCGCAGCCTGTCGGCGAACCGGGCGGCGGAATGGGAAATGCTATTCTAGGCTCGGCGGTGATACTTGGTATCGCCAGCCTAATCGGTGTACCGCTCGGGATCGGAGCAGGTGTTTACGTCTCGGAATTCGGGCGCGGACGATATGCCAACATGGTTCGCTTCACGGCCGATGTGCTCAACGGCGTTCCGTCCATTGTTATCGGAATAGCGGCCTATACGCTGGTGGTGCTCCGCCAGGGACATTTCTCCGCGTTGGCCGGGGGCGTGGCCCTGGGCATCATGATGGTTCCCACGGTGGCGCGAACTACGGAGGAGATGTTGCTGATGGTTCCGCACGCGGTGCGCGAGGCGGCCTTGGGACTGGGCGTTCCGCAGTGGCGCAGCACCATTTCTGTGGCGTTGCGTACAGCAAGGTCGGGAATCATTACGGGAGTGATGCTGGCTTTTGCGCGCGTGGCTGGAGAGACGGCTCCGCTGCTGTTTACCGCGTTTGGCAATCAGTATTGGAATACCGATCCGAATCAGCCTACCGCCGCCTTGCCGCTGCAAATCTTCACCTATGCCATCTCGCCCTTCGAGGAGTGGCACCGGCAGGCATGGGCCGGGGCGCTGGTCTTGATCGTCCTGATTGTTCTTACTGTCGCGCTGGTGCGGCTCGCGGCGCGGCGCGGTTCCTTCGCGCAACAATCCTGATGCTTTATCCACCGAAGTTCCTCCAATCTGGATTGCGGTGGACGGCAGCCTAGCTGCCGTGGGGAGAAAGGGGCCCGTGCTGAATGGGCGTGGGTATTGATGTCCAGGATCTGAATGCGTGGTTTGCAAAGAATCAGGTACTTCATGACATCAAAATGAAAATTGAGCCCGGCCACGTGACGGCCATTATCGGACCGTCCGGCTGTGGCAAGTCGACCTATATCCGATGTTTGAATCGCATGCACGAGACGCTGCCGGATGCGCATGTCTCCGGACGGGTGAAAGTTGGCGAACTGGATGTGTATGACAGCGCAACCGCCGCCGTGGACGTGCGCCGGCGCATTGGCATGGTCTTTCAAAAACCGAATCCATTTCCGACCATGTCGATTTACGACAATGTCGCCGCTGGACTCAGGTTGAACGGTTTCCGCAAGCGGCGCGAACTTGACGAGGTCGTCGAGCAATCGTTGCAATTGGCAGCCCTATGGGACGAAGTAAAAGATGTGCTCAAAAAGACGTCGGGAGC
>Ga0181535_10002060_pt1 | contig 25096 bp, 21 predicted proteins | sample PEATcosm2014_Bin_44_FD_119774 | JGI IMG/M metagenome (GOLD analysis project Ga0181535, IMG submission 119774) | Peatland microbial communities from MTU Mesocosm Facility, Houghton, MI, USA - PEATcosm2014_Bin17_30_metaG | ecosystem: Environmental > Terrestrial > Soil > Wetlands > Peat | place...
AGGGACTAGGGACTAGGGACTAGAAAACGGCATCGTTGGTGATTTGGATTTCGCTCTGTCAGGCGACGGAAGTGGACTCGTCCGAGTGGGCCTCGACGATTTCGAGGAAGGCAGCCATCGCTGGCGAGACCCATTTGTCTTTGTGCCAGTGGATGTGGGTTCCGATGTCGAGAGAAGGTCCAGTCCAGTGCACTGCCTTGAATTGCTGAGAGCGAAGCTCGCGCGCGACCACGATGGCGGGAAGAAGTGCGAGTCCCATGCCGACGCGGACACACTCTTTCATGGCTTCGACACTTGAGAATTCCGTAATAATGCCTGGTCTCACGTTCTGGAGGGCGAGTGCGCGATCGAGTTTGGCGCGATAGCCGCATCCCGCCTCGGTGAGCAAGAGGCTCTGGCCGGTGAGATCGGATGGTTTAACGGTGCGGCGGCTCACGAGAGGATGGTTCGAGTCGCCGATGAGGAAGATTCTCTCGGTGCGAAGCTTCAGCACGCGGTAGGAGGGGTTAGAGGGAGAGTCGCACATATCGAAGGCAAGATCGATCTTGCCGGTATCGAGCTCGGAACTATCGATGGTGCCGATGTGGGGAACGAAGACAAGTTCGACGTTGGGAAAGCGGCGGCGAAAGACGCGCAATACCTGCGGCAGGCGGTAAGTGAGGATGCTTTCTGGAGCGCTGATGCGGAGGGGGCCGCTGGGCTCGGCTCCGTGGCGGATGGCGCGCTGGCCCTGCTCCATGGCGATGAGCGCTTGTTCGGCGAAGGGCTGAAAGCGGCGGCCAGCGTCGGTGAGTGTGACGCGGCGGCCGAGGCGGTCGAACAGGGGCACGCCCAACTCTTCTTCGAGAGATTTGATCTGTGCGGTGACATTGGACTGCACGGTGTTGACGCGCTGGGCGGTGCGCGTGAAGTTCAACTCTGCGGCGAGAATGCGAAAGATCTGAAGCTGGCGGACTTCCATCCGACCCTCCGAAATTGAAGGCAAGAAGCGGATAGCGCGCGGAAGCGGGTGACATGCACGATCAGTGCATGAGAGCGCCGACCACTGATTGCCGGTTCAGAGCAACGGAGAGGGAAATCAAGAACATCTCCAGATTCATCTCTGAACGAGATCGATCATATCACGACAATCCATTGGACAGATGTAAGAAGCGAGAACAGACTTGCATCATGAGAGTCGAGCTTCCCCGCCGGTCTCGGGTGCCGGTTATGTTTCTAATGTCGATTGCCTTCATGCTGTCTTCGTGCGCTCGGGACAAAGTGTTTGCACAAGCCGGGCCACAGGAGACCAAAACAACGCTGGTTATCTTTGCAGAGCGGAACATGCCCGATGCAGAGTGGAGCGCACTATTCGATGCTTTGAAGAGAGGCGCTCGAAGCGAGAGCGCGACAGTGCCTGCGCTTGCGGGAGCGGAGCTTCTGCGCGGCGACGCGATCAAGGGCGGGATCTCTGTAATCCAGCCGATCTCTGTGTATCTGCACGGGACCTGCTCGCTGGTATCGACGGAGCGCACGGCATCGCTGACGGCGCTGGGTTGGGTGTGGCGCGTGCACGGGCGCATTGAGCCGTTCATTCATGTGGACTGCACGCAGATTGCGCTGGAGCTGGGGCCGGTGGTGCTGGGAATGGATCGGAATCGCCGCGACACCTTAATGGGCGAGGCCATGGCTCGTGTGATTCTGCATGAGTGGATTCATGTGGCGACGCAGAACCCGGGGCACGCGAAGGACGGCGTGGCGAAAGCGCGCTTCGATCTCGTTGATCTTCTTGCCTACGATGAGGAAGTGCGGCGCAACCCTCGGATTCTGAAGAGGCCGTGGAACAACCTATGAGGGGCAGGGACCAGGGCAGATGCTGCAACGCCGCCACTTCTGTTGGTCACGCACAGTTCGTGCTATTTGCTTTGCGCGGGCAAGTCCGACCAGACGGGGCTTGTGAGTTCGATGTTCAGGGATGGGCCATCCGGATAGATTGGACCGTGTTCTCTGAGGAAGGTCGCCGCTTCGCCGCCGACGATCCAGAGCTGAATGTCTGGGGGTTGCTTCCCGATCATAGGCGCCAACACCCCTGCCACGCCCCCGAGGTCGATCTTGATCTCGAAATGGAGGCCCCGGTTAGAGGCCCCGGCGACTGAGAAGGTATCTTCGACCTGGGGTGAGATCACAAGTTTCACCACGCGCGGTTTGGGTGTAGCGACGAGCATGGGGACAGTGGTCTGGGGCGCAGCGGGCGAGATGTTTTCGACGATGAGGGGAACCATCCCGTTGGCCAGATCGGCCGGCAGGTCGAGATGGCTGGTAATCATCTCTTCTTTGCCATCTTTTCCTGTGGATCGCTCTGTGATCTGGTTCTTGCGTGCGTCGATCAAGATATCCATTGGATGAGGGAAGAATGGGCCTTTCTGGATACGGCGATCGGAGATGAGACGGAACGTGCGGCGTTGCGAAAAGACGGTGGTTTCATCGTCGATGGAGCCATCTTTAAAGCGGAAGAGGACGCGCGCGGTGACTTGATCGCCGCGGGCGACCTGAACGATGTCTCCTGAAGCAAGCACTCGCCCATCGTCCGAGCGCAACTCAAGGAAGCCGTGTACGGTGCCCTGTTGATGGCGAACGGGTATCGGGTCTGCCAGAGCAGGCAGGCCGCAGGCGCAGATCAAGACGATGAAAGACAGGAATCGGGTTGGTGTTTGCAGGGTGATCCCTCGCAATGCGGACTTCGTCCAGTTCGATGAGGGGACGCGGATAAAGGGTTGCCGAATTCATACGCGCATCGATAAAGCAGCTTCCGTGTTGGAGGTCATTTTGGACCGGAGCGGCTTGGTTCTTGACTTACCCAAAAATGCGAAGGGACGGTGAATCGACCCCCGGGGGGTAGGGTCAGGCGGCGGGAGGTTGTTGCGCGGTCTGGCGGCGCAGGGCACCGCTGGCGATCTGCGCGGCATAGAGGAAGCGAGCGCCGTCCGGCCCGGTGATGGCTCCAAGAAGCATGCCTTGGGCGACACATGCGATGAAATCGCGAACGGCCTCGATGCTGTCGAGGGCGGGCAGGCTCTGCCGGTACTCTTGCGCGGCGTCCATCCCGGCGAAGAGCTCGCCTTTGCCTCGGGCGCGGGCTTGTTGGTAGACCCGGTAACGAGCAAAGCAGCAGCGGGCGACGGCGGGGTTGGAGCGGGCAGGCGCATTGTGGGTTGCATCGGGCATACGAGTCTCCGATGTAGAAAAGGATTCTGAGGCGAGTGTGCGCGTTTCGATGGAAATACTCTGCAAAGGGAGAGAAGGGATCGATGCACGGTGGTCACGGGGGGGGCGGGCGTTCTTGCTTGATTTGTGTAGTGATTCGGCCAGAATTCGATTTATGGTTCCTGGGCGACTCGGCGAAGTTGCGCTCATTGAGTCCAAAAGATAGGTTGAGCAAAGGAGTTTGTCGGTACTAATCCATCCGGAGACCTCAAACCGACGCTGGATGAGCGATTTGGCCTGAAGTCATCAACCGAGACGGAGTCAACCCTAGTGTTCGTCGACGACTACGCGTTACCCAATCACGCAACCACTCGATCGGGCTGTGACGTGGCGACATTTTCCGCGGGGCTGATTCGTCCTCGATTTGCGCGGCTCGCGACAAACTCGGCGAATATCCAGCATGCCCCTATCGCAGTCAGGTTGTATACGGCGGCGCCCCAAGTTGCTTGATTGTGGAGTCGGATAAAAATCGGAGGTATTTCCACAAGACCTTCAAACACCAACAGCATCAACACAAGCAGCCTGGCGGCCAGGACATCCATAATTCTTGAGCAAATTGCACATCCTGCCAGGATGAAGGCGATTCCGGTCAGCCCCGCCCAAAAAAATCCAAACGACATCCAGTGCGGGACGATGCCCGCGAAGACGCGCATGCCGACGAGGTGGAGTAAGCCGAAAACGATAGGAGGCAATCCCAGCATCCAGCGTGCCGCGATCGCTGCTCTCGCCTGCAGCGGGGAATCCGGTGAGCCGCCGGACGCGTAAACAATTGCTGCCGGAGCCACCAGCAATAACTGTTGACCGAGCCCGAAAGAGACGCCCAGTAAGACGTCGATTCGCCACCCCAGCGCGTGAATCCCGGTGTAGTACCGAAAGAACCAAAGTCCCACAAACATCAGGTAAGCGATCGCCGATGCGGCGGCCCCAATCCTTGCGCTGCGCCGCCACAAGATTGCCAGACCGGCGGCGACCAGCCAGACGCCCGCGACGTATGCCAGTATGTGTTGACAGGGCACATTTGTCACCAGCGTCTTGATGGGTTGATGAGAGGCGTCGAACTCACCCCAAGCGATATTCAGAATGCCGGTGAGAGCAGTGGCCACGCCATAGGACCAAACTCCAGCTTTCATCGATCCATCTCCCATGAGTCGCTGCGCGAAGCCGAAGCTCAACTACGCTCCATGCCTGCGCTTCCTCCGTTTCAGAACTGATACTATGGCGGCAGTGGTACATCGAAAAGAGCCATTTTCGCTAATTGTATTGGACCATTTGTGATGCCAAAAGCCATTAGCTCGTTTGAGCTCACGCTCAAGAGCCGGGCGCGCCATCAGACCCTGACGAATTGGTTGTACGGCGAACTGCGCTCTGCCATTCTTGACGGCCGGCTCGCGCCAGGCGCCAGACTGCCGGCGTCCAGAGATTTCGCCAGCCAGTATCAACTTTCCCGGGGCACAGTCGTCAGCGTTCTCGAGCGTTTGCAAGCCGAGGGCTATGTCACCTCTCGCGTCGGATACGGTACCTGGGTCAATCGTGTGGAGGCGCCCCGGCCAGCCCGCCAGCCAACCGCGACACCGGCATACATTCGTCGCGTCATCGCGACATATAAACGGCCCCAACCCTGGATCGACCTGGCTTTTGTTGATGGGGTTCGCCCCTTTCGGATCGGGGTTCCGGCCATCAACGAATTCCCGTCCGAGGTTTGGGGACGAATTGCCGCAACCCGGGCACGTAACTTCAGGTCATGGTTAAAGAAAGAGGCCGATCGCCGTGGGTATCGGCCATTGCGCGATGCAATCGCCGAGTATTTGCGCACGTCACGCGGAGTGCGATGCACCGCGGAACAAGTAGTCGTCGTTTCCGGAATACAACAGGGGCTCGACCTGCTGGCACGGCTCCTCTTGAAAAAGGGAGATCCGATATGGATGGAGGATCCTGGATACTTCGGAGCCAGAATCGCGTTTGACAATGTAGGAGCCAGGATTGTTGGTGTGCCAGTAAATGATGAAGGGCTGTCTGTTTCCGCAGGAATCAAGATCTGTCCAGATGCGAAGGGAGCTTACGTAACGCCTGCTCACCAATTCCCGCTGGGGGTAACGATGTCGCTGGAGCGGCGCATGGCCCTTCTTGGCTGGGCCTCTCGCGTCGGCGCTTTCGTTATCGAAGATGACTATGACAGCGAATACAGGTTTGAGGGACCGCCTGTGCCTGCCCTGCAAAGCCTCGATCATCAGTCCAGCGTTATCTTCATCGGATCGTTCAGCAAGACGCTATTCCCAGCCTTGCGCGTGGGCTACGTAGTATTGCCTGCGCCCTTAATAGAGTTCTTCCAGGGTTTTCGCTACCGAACCGATTTCCGGAATTCATCCTTTGACCAGGCGGTTCTCTGCGACTTCATCGTGGATGGGCATTTGGCACGTCATCTGCGGAGAATGCGAAATCTGTATTCGGAGCGCCTCGCAACACTCATTGAAGGAGCCTGGCGACATCTCGATGGATTGCTTGAGATCTCGAACGTCAGGGCAGGCCTCTACACCATCGGGTACCTCAAGAATGGAATGACGTCACGACGGGCAGAAGAGCTGGCGGCGGCCCAGGGTATCGAGGTTCTCGCCGTCGATCGATGTACTCTCAGACGTCCTGATCCGAATGCGTTGCTCCTCGGCTTCGGCGGATTCGACGAGCTTGCGATACGGCAAGGACTCATTCGACTCGCAAAGGCTTTGAGGTAGCCGCGGGACCGAAGAGCAGTTCTCTCAACGAATGCCAAATCGCTAACCGAAAATTGGATCAGTTCCCAGGTGTCGGCTGGTGTCCGCCGATCTCAATTGTCGGCTTCAGGCGGAAGAGCTCATGGACTGAGTTGAAGGCGGGGCGTCGTTCCTTCGGAAGCTGCTGCTTTTTTGAACAGGGAGGCGGAGCTACCTGTCGGAGTGGGACGGGTTGAGGAGTTCTTGTTCGGGCTCGATGTGGACGAGGACTTTGGCTGCGTCCCACAAGCGCCGTTCGAGCCCGCGCAACTTTTGCGACGTGCTTCAGGGAGCCCGCATCTAGTTTCCGACAGGAGACGTCTAGAATATGCCGAGAGCGATCCGTTTCAATCAGCTTGGTGGTCCCGAAGTCCTACACATCGAAGACGTCGCCGCGCGCCAGCCCGGTCCTGGGGAAGTTCTGCTGAAGGTGGAAGCAGTGGGCCTGAATCGAGCTGAGAGCATGTACTATCACGGCTTCTATATGGAAAAGGTGAACGTGCCCTCCGGGCTCGGATACGAGGCGGTCGGAAAGGTGATCGCCGTTGGTTCCGAGGTCGATGCCACTCTCATGGGCAAGCGCTTCGGCACGATTCCGGGTTTCTCGATGAACCAGTACCCGGTGATTGCGGAAGAGGCCGTCGTTCCTGCCAGCGTTCTCGCCGCCGCTCCCGATTCCTTCTCTGCGGTCGAGGGCGCCGCTGTCTGGATGCAATACTGCACCGCCTATGGCGCCCTCGTCCCCTTCGGCAAAGTGGCTGCCGGCGACTTCGTCGTCATCTCCTCCGCCAGTTCGTCCGTTGGGCTCGCGGCCATCCAGATCGTCAGGGCACAGGGTGGTATCTCTATCGCGACCACGCGTACCTCAGCCAAAAAGGATCAGCTGATCGCCCTTGGCGCCGACCACGTCATCGTCACCGAAGAGGACGACCTGGTGGCCCGGGTGCGATCGATTACGGGCGGTAAGGGTGCGCGCATCGTCTTCGATCCGGTGGGTGGCGATTACATCAACACACTCGCGCAGGCCACGGCCAACGGGGGCACCATCTTCCTGTATGGCATGCTCTCTGGCAAGCCCACGCCCTTCCCCATGGCTGCCTTTGGCCGAACGATCGGCATGTTCGGCTACACCTTTGGCGAACTGCGTGGCACCCCGGAGTGGGAAACCATGAAGAAGTGCATCTACGATCGCCTGGCGAATGGGTCCTTCAAGCCGAAGATCGCCCGGACGTTCCCCTTCGATCAAACCGTCGAAGCCTACAGGTACCTCGAAAGCAACGAGCAGATCGGCAAGGTCGTCATTACCCTGTAGAGCCTGGCTTGGGTTCTTCCGCGGGCAGACGCGGAAGAGCTTTCGTCTGAGCGAACAAACGGCTAGTGTACTGCTTTCAGGGGCCTGAAGGCCCTTGCTCCCTCCGAAAATTCGGAAGCTGCTGCTTTTTGAAGCAGTGCGAGCTACATATCGGAGTGGGAGGGATTGAGGAGTTCTTCTTCCGGCTCGATGTGGACGAGGACCTTGGCGACGTGATCGACGGCGGCGAGGACGCGATCTTCGACGAGGTGCGAGATGGCGTGGCCGGAGCGGACGGAGATGTCGCCGCTGACGACGACGTGCAGGTCGACGTAGTAGCGGAAGCCCACTTTACGGACAAAGCATTTTTCCAAGCCGACAACGCCAGGGACGAGTTCGGCGACACGGCGCACGTTCTCTTCGATTTCGGGGGGCGGGGCGGTGTCGAGGAGTTCGGCAAGCGGGGATTGGAGCTGGCGCCATGCGCTGAAGAGGATGACGGGTGAGGCACAGAGAGCGGCCCAGTCGTCGGCGCTGACTTGTTTGGTGATGAGGGCAACCGAGATCCCGATGAAGGCGAAGAGGGAGGTGATGGCATCGCTGAGGTGATGCCAGGCGTCGACGCGGACGGCAGTGCTGCCGATCAGGTCGGCTACGGAGAGGACATAGCGAGACAGGAAGAGCTTGATGGTGAAGACGGCGAGCAGAATCCAGAGGGTGTAGGGCCGTGGCAGAGGATGAGGTGTGCGGATGAGGACGATGCTTTCGGCGGCGATGGCAAAGGCGGCGCCGGCCATGGCGAGGCTGACGAGTGCGGCGGCGAAGGGTTCGGCCTTGCCGTGTCCGTAGGGATGTTTCTTGTCGGGGGGACGGAGGGCGACGCGGAGACCGATGTAGATGACGGTGGAGCTGAAGACGTCGGAGAGGGATTCGATGCCGTCGGCGACGAGGGCAAAGGAATGGCCGATGAAGCCCGTGGCGCATTTGGTGAGGGCGAGGACGAAGTTGGCGACGATGCTGAGCAGGGACGAGTGGAGTCCGCGATGAACATCGAGTTCGGCTTTGGAGGAGGCGGCCATGCGTGGAGGGTGCCTTCAGATTTTACGCTGGCGGGAGATGTAAGGCAGGGACTGAGGGAATAGGGAATAGCAAAAGCAAAAGCAAAAGCGAGAAGCAGGTCCTTCGCTCCGCTTACCCCACTCGCACTGACGTGCGATCGGGGCACCAAGTCACCCCAAGGACGTGGACCTGTCCTTGGGGACCCCGACAGGCGTGCCGAAGCTCAGGATGACACAGAGGTGGGCGATGGAGGGAGGTGGACGACGTGGGGCGTAGGAAGAGGGAAAAAGGGAACGGGGATTAGGGAGAGAACTCCGGTTGGAACTCCTGATTGGCCTCTCCCAATCAGGAGTTCCCAAAGTCTGAAAGTGAATGCAGGCTCTTACCGGACTCCGCAGATAGCGTTGGACGCGATTGCGGATGTTGTAGTGCCGGTGCCCGTCGGAGCGTTTGTGCTACTGAGCGAGGCCGGTTGAAGCAAACAGATCTGGGGAATTAGGAAATTCAGTGGTGCTCTGGCTAGGCGAATCGATACTGGCGCCGCTGGTAAGAAGTTTGTTCAGAACCGGCATATTCACGCGCTGCGTTTCGACAAAGTCGACACCTTCGACGGTGAGGGTGAAGTCGGAGTTATCGGCGCGAGTGATGTAGCCCTTCTTGGTGAGATACCAGGTAGTGAAGTCGAGATAGTCGCGCGGGAAGCCCATCTGCTGCTCGATTTCAGGCAGGCCGACCGAAGGACTGCTGGGATTGTTGCGACGGCGGTAGTAGAGGACAGCGAGAACGGCAAGGCGACGGTTCAGTTCGCCTTCGAACTGATCCATGAAATCGACATCTGAGGAGATCGGGGTTTTCTCGGCAGCCTGGCGCTCGCGTGTCATGTCGTATTCGAGGCGAGTGTCGGGGTTGGACAGCACGTCGTAGGCGGTCTTGAGCATGAAGAACTTTTCCGGATCGCCGGAGGCCGGGTTGTCGGGATGAAAACGGGCCGCCAGGAAGCGGTAGACGCGGTGGATGGTGTCGGCGTCCGCATTGGGGCTGATCTGGAGGAACTCGTAATAGTCCAGGTTTTTCATCTCGAGCATTGGGACCCCTTTCGCGTGAAACGAGTCTTTAATAATTTGAGTGTAGGGCCGGGTTCGGGCGATCACAATCACACCCCGGGTTCGCGAGACGAGCGTTGGTGGGATGGGGCATGACCCGAGGGTAATACTCTGTATGTGATTGATGCAAGGCTACTTATGTCGGATGCGGAGGGCAGATCGATGCCTTGATCCTTGAGGTTGCTTGCCTGCAGCGGCGCTTGTCGGAGCCCAGGCGCAGGCGGGGGGAATCTGGGCGGGGTGAGAACATCAGGCGAGGGTTTCGAGGAGATCGGGTTTGGGTTGGAGTCGGCGTGGAGTTCTGAAGTCGCTGTCGCGGACGGCGCTGGTTTTGAGCCTCGAAGATGTGCTGAGGCAGGCCACTGCGTGGGGCGGAGTCCAGGCGGCTTCACAGCAGAAACCGGCAGGCAGTGCGCGGCAGTCGTATGAGGCGCAGGCTCGACCGGCACCGAAGGGAGCTCCCTCGCTGGTGACGGGAACTCCACTTGGCGTGCGGTTCGTGGATGTGGCGAAGCAGGCGGGACTGAATGTGGAGACGATCTTCGGCGGAGAACACAGGAACAAATACCTGCTGGAGACGACGGGGTGCGGGGTCGCGTTCTTTGACTACGACCAGGACGACTGGCTGGATATTTTTCTGGTGAACGGGTGGAGGCTGGAGGGATTTCCCAAAGGGAAAGAGCCGGTGTGCCATCTCTTCAAGAACAATCGCGATGGAACGTTTACGGACGTGACGCTGAAGTCGGGGCTGGCACGAAGCGGGTGGGGCCAGGCGTGCTGTGTGGGCGACTACAACAACGACGGGTGGAACGATTTGTTCGTGAGCTACTACGGACAGAATGCATTGTTTCGGAACAACGGGAACGGGACATTTACCGAAGTGACGAAGGAAGCGGGTTTGCTGCAGGACCGGCTGCGGTGGAACTCGGGATGCACGTTCGTTGACTACGACAAGGACGGGCGGCTGGATTTGTTTGTGGGCAACTACATTGACCTGGATTTGAAGACGACGCCGCTGCCGGAGGATGCGAACTGCACCTATAAGGGGATCGTGGTGGCGTGCGGGCCGCCGGGGCTAGAGGGCGGGAAGAACCTGCTGTATCACAACAATGGCAATGGAACGTTTACCGATGTGAGTGAGAAGGCCGGGATGGGCGGGACGCTGGGGACTTATGCGTTGAGCTGTGGAGCGGCGGACCTGGACAACACAGGCTGGCCGAATATCTACGTGGCGAACGATTCGACGTCGGCGACCTATTACGTGAACCAGAAGGACGGGACGTTCAAGGATCAGGCGATCGAGGCGGGTGTGGCGTATTCGCCGGACGGCAAGCCGCAGGCGGGCATGGGAGTGAGCATCGGCGACTATAACCGCGACGGGCTGCTGGACATTGTGAAGACCAACTTCGCGGGCGATACCGACTCCTTATATATGAACCTCGGCGATGGTTCGTTCGACGATCGGACGTACCAGGCGGGTTTGGGGATGAACACGCGGCTGTTGGGATGGGGCGTGAGCTTTATCGATATCGACAACGATGGATGGCTCGACATTCTGGTGGCGAATGGGCACGTGTATCCGGAGGTCGACGGCACTCAAGTTGACGCGAGCTATGCGGAGCGGAAGTATCTGTATCGGAATTTGCGCAACGGGCAGTTCGAGGATGTGAGTCTGGTGGGCGGGCCGGGGATTACAACCGATGCGAAGGCGCGCGGGTTTGCGGTGGGCGACTTCGATAACGACGGGGATCTGGATGCTGTGGTGAACTGCGTGAACGCGATGCCGCAGCTGCTGCGGTGCGATTCAACGCTGGACCGGAGCTGGGTGAAGATTCGGCTGGTGGGGACGAAGTCGAACAGGACCGGGATTGGGGCGCGGATCAAAGTCGTGGCGCAGACGGGAACCGAATACGTTGCGGGAAAGACGGCGCCGGCGCTCACGCTGATTGAGGATGTGAGGAGCTGCAACGGATACTTCTCGGCGAGCGATCTGCGGATTCACTTTGGGCTGGGCGAGGCGTCGAAGGTGGATCTGGTGGAGATCCGATGGCCCTCGGGGACGGTGGACACGCTGAAGGATCTGGATGTGAAGCGGCTGTACGTGATCGAAGAGGGCGGGAAGATTCTGAAGACGATGGCGATGGGGGGAGCGAAGAAGTAGGTGTTGCTGGACTAGTAACTGCCGGATGGCGGGTAATACGCCATGGACCATAACAGGGGTGCGCTATTGGAGAAGTACGCCGAATGGTTCATGGTGCCGTGCAATCTCCCTCTTGCCGTCTAACCGGTTAGAAGGTAATATATGATCCATGGCGAAAACGATCATGCCGAAGACGGTAACGGCGGACGTTAAGCGGGCTCCATCTCAACCTAGGGCCGGGACTTTCGTCCCTCGTGAGCTGATTGCCCATCAGGTCGGTGGACATATTGCACTCGATTTTTGCAATACCGCGGGAGAACATCTGGCCGAGCGACCCGATGAGTTGCTGCGCGACTGGGAGTCATTTATTCGGTGGGGGACTCAGGTCGGTCTGATTGAGCCTGCATCCTACTCCGAACTGCTCCGCGACCCTGAACCTCTTCTGCCAATCGTTCAGCTTCGCGAAGCAATCTATCGCGTTGGGCAGGCCGCCGCTGGCACCCGCCGCATATCCGAGCGTGATCTTGTCTTGATTCGCGAACACGCTGGTGCCCGTCGGCCCGAGATCGGGGTTCACAACAATGCGGTCAGATGGCAGCCCGCGTCGCCGCATGCGTCGCAGCAGTTATGCGCAGTTCTCGCAGGCGAGGCGCTGTCGCTCTTTTGCTCGCCGAGGGCTGCGCGCGTAGGAATCTGCGAAGGTGGCCTGTGCGGGTGGCTGTTCCTCGACGAGAGCCGCGGCAAGCGACGGCGGTGGTGCGACATGAATGATTGTGGTAGCAGGGCAAAAGCGCGCCGGTATTACAAGAAACACAAGGGATCGTGAATCCCATTGAGGTCTGCTGAATTCTCAGCTCGACGATTCAACTGGGGGCAATACGGCGACCGAGAGAGTTTGATGTGGAGATTGGCGGCCTGAGAAAGGACTTCAAATGGCGTCGATGCGGATTGATAAAGAGCTGGCATGTGGAATCCAGGATTGAGCCTAAGGTTCGCAATTGAATGACAGGAGGGATGGTCTGATGAGACACGAGAAAATGGGAAAATCGATGATGGCGCTTTGCTTGTTGTTCTCATCGACATCCTTGGCGCAGGAGAAACCGATCGAAACCGCCGCATGGCGGCAAATCGACGCAGGAAACCAGGCCTGGATCGATGGCATGAAACAAGGCAAGGTCGCGCTCATTGCGGCTACATATGCGTTGGACGCAGTCGACTGTAGCCGTGAGGGCGATTGCATTCGGGGTCGTAGCGCCATCGAGGAGCACATGAAGGAAGGGATGGCGAAGCTCGGCAAGGCTGACGTCGCTTCTGTGATCAGTATGGGCTCGGTTCAGCAGGGACGCTTTGTATACGAATGGGGTCAGGCCCATGCCCACTTCCCAAGCGGAAAGAACATAGTAGACCGGTATCTAACTGCCTGGCAGCAGCAACCGGATGGAACCTGGAAGATTTTTCGCAACCTGGTAATTCCGAAGAGGTGAGCTTCAACGCGGCTAATTGGACGCGTACGCATTCGCGATGCCCACTCTCCCCGCCGTAGTCGTTGAGAATCGTCATGACAGCCGTATAGTCGTCATCGGAAAACTCTCGGCGCACGACTCGCTCCACGTCTGCCGGTGTGACCTGCGGAGTCGGTTGAATTGATGGCATCGCGAACAAAGTATAGCTGCATCGCGTCGAGGTCGGGCTGTCCAGATCAGCGGTGCCAGATTCCCGCGTTCGCCATCGCTAGTGTGTGGTGGCCGATCCGGAAGGTATGGTCCGCTACCAGCGGATGCTGAACCAGCTGCCGAAGCGTTTACCACTCCGCCTTCGAGCTGGGTTGAGCGCCGGTGTATCTGGAGCAACAGGGTTGCTTCACGGGAAGGAATTCCATAAACTCAGCCCTCGTCCCATCGGGGTCGAAGAGGTCGAGTTGCCATTTTCCGTCTACTCCCAGCAATGGCGGACGTTCGTTCGACGAGGGGATCCAGCCTCTCTGTCTGAGCTTCACGTCCAATTCGGTCACGCTCACGACACCCGGTGCGAAGTGGTAGGCACTCGCCAATTGCTCTCGCGTGGGATTGCTGGGGAGATACAACATATACTCGAGCCAATCGGTACCATCCGGCACCTGCATCATGACCCAATCGGTATGGCCGGGGCCCGAACCGCCTTCCCAGTAAAGATGAAATCCCAGGATGTCTTTGTAGAATCGGTCGAGCTTCGCGCGGTCGCGCGCTACGATACCGGCATGGATGATGTGGGTGCTCACCCGGTCTTGCGCAGCTCTCTCGCCTTTCGGCGCATGCTCTCCCTGCTGGATGAATTCGACCTTGTTGCCCTCTGGATCTTTCACCTCAAAGGATTTGTCTCCCTCTACATCGACCCTTGTCGATGGCGGAACTGCGACGCCGTGGACCTCAAGGAACTTGCGCAACTGCTCAGCGTCCCTGGTTGAGAAGCCAACGCTGTCCAATCGATCGGACAGACCCATGCTGGGCGCAGGCTTGAGCGCGATGTATTGCGAGTGGTTCGCATAGAACCGCACGCCAGGTTGCGGGGCTCCAGCCGGCACTTGTTCCCAGCCCAGCAAGCCACCGTAGAACGCCTGGGACTTCTGCAGGTTATCGGCATAGAAAGTTACGTGCGCTATACCCGTGATGGCCGGACGAATTGCCGATGATCCCTGGGCAACGGCAATGCCGTTTACTCCCAGCGCACACGTCAATACAAGGAAGCGAATCATAGCGACCAAAAAGCGAACCATAGCGATCCCCGATGTCCATGGATCCCCGCCAAATGAGCCGCAAACGCGAATCGAGAAGGAGTTCTCGTTTCTCCTTTTTTAGCAGTGAGCGTCGAGCCACAGGACGTCTCAGTATAGATCTGCTCGCTGCACGGGTGCGATCCTTGAACTTCGATTTGTCTGGGCGGCGAGTCGGCCCGCACATGTCAACATCGCGCGCGTTCTGCGACTTCAGGGGCTAGATGGCTTTGCCGCGGACGAATTGGCGGGCGGCGAGGAGGATGGCGAGGCAGCCCATGACGATGAGAATGGCGGCCTGGGTCCAGAGTTCGGCGAGGCCGGCGCCGCGAAGAATTATTCCGCGGAGGATCTGGATGTAGTAGGTGGCGGGGATGAGGCGGCTGATGACCTGGAAGATGGGCGGCATGTTTTCGATGAGGAAGATGTAGCCGCTGAGGAAGACCGAGGGAAGGATCGTTCCCATGGCGAGCTGGAAGGCTTCAGCCTGGGTGCGCGCCTTGGAAGAGATGACGAGGCCGAGTCCGAGAACGGTGAGAAGGAACGGCAGCGAGAGAAGGAGCAGCACGAAGATGTTGCCGTGGACGGGGACGAGGAAGACGACGCGCATGACGAAGAGGATGGCGCAGAGTTCGATGAAGGCGAGGACGCCGTAGGGGATCATTTTGCCGACCATGAGGCCGAGGGGAGCGACGGGCGTCATGGTCAATTGTTCAAGAGTGCCGCGTTCGCGTTCGCGGACGACACTGAGGGCGATGAGCAGGATAGCCATGACCTGCAAGAGAATTGCGATGAGGCCGGGGACGAAGAAGTTGGGGGAACGCGTCGCGGGGTTGTAGAGCACGGATGGACGGACTTCGATGGGGACGCGGCCGTTGGGGAGAACGCGGGCGAGCGACTGCTGGAGTGTGACTCCGGTCGAGGTGCTGACGGCCTGGCCGGCGACGTTAGAGTCGGAGCCGTCGACGAGAAGGAGAACAGAGGCGGTGACGCCACTTTGCAGGTTGCGCGCGTAGTCGTAGGGAATGCGGATGCCGACGCGGGCACGGCCGGAGCGGACAGCTTCATACATGTCTTCTTTGGACGAGGCGACAAACTTGAGCTGAAAGACGTCGGAGTTGGCGAAGCTTTGGAGGAGCTGCCGGCTCTCCTGGGTGCGGGACTCATCGTAGACGACAGTGGGGATCTGGCGGATGTTGGTGTCGATCGCGAAGCCAAACAAGAACAACTGCAGCATGGGCAGCAAGAGCGCGAAGACGAGGGTGCCGCGATCGCGCACGATGTGCAGGAACTCTTTGCGGCAGACGGGCACGAGGCCGTAGAAGAGATGCGTCATGAGGCGGCCTTCATGATGTTGTAGGTGAGGGTCACGAAGACGTCTTCGAGCGAAGGTTCGATGGACTGGATCGCGGCGGTTGGAAGTTGCGCCTGGAGTGTGGCGATATGGCCGGATTCGGCGAGCGCGTGAATGGAGCGGCCGAAGATGGTGGCTTCGCGCACGCCGCTGAGGTGACGGACCTGATCGAGTTTAGAGGATGGGTCGGCGATGTCGATCTGAAGGCGCGTGGTGCCGGCGGGGCTGGCGTCGGGCATACGCTGCAGTTCGGCGACGGTGCCGAGAGCGACAAGTTTGGAGAGATAGATATAACCGACGCGGCCGCAGCGTTCTGCTTCGTCCATGTAATGGGTGGTGACGAAGAAGGTGACGCCCTGGCCGGAGAGGCGAAAGATGAGGTCCCAGAGCGCGCGACGTGCGACAGGATCGATGCCGGCCGTAGGCTCGTCGAGGAAGACGACTTCGGGCGAGTGGATGATGGCGCAGGCGAGGGCGAGGCGCTGTTTCCATCCACCGGAGAGCTGACCGGCACGGCGGCTTAGATATTGCTCAATGCCGGTGAGTTCGAGGACTTCCTGCTTGCGCTGCTCGGCTTGTGTGCCGTGAATGCCGTAGACGCCGGCGTAGAAGGCGATGTTTTCGCCGACGGTGAGGTCTTCATACAAGCCGAACTTCTGGGACATGTAGCCGACGTGGCGACGGATTTCGGTGGCGTGTTTGCGAATGTCCATGCCGAGGATGATGCCGGAGCCGCTGGTGGGCGTGAGCAGGCCGCAGAGGGCCTTGATGATGGTGGTTTTGCCGGAGCCGTTGGGGCCGAGGAAGCCGAAGACTTCGCCGCGCGCGATCTGAAAGCTCACTTTGTCGACCGCGGTGAAGGAGCCGAAGCGGATGGTGAGTTGGCCGGCTTCAATGACAGTGTTCATTCGAGAGGCAGCCTCATTCGAAATGGATCGTTATTCGAAGTGCACGGCGGCGGTCATGCCCGATTTGAGGATGCCGTCGGGGTTGTCAACGTGGACTTTGACGCCAAAGACGAGGTGCTCGCGGTCGTCGGTGGTCTGGACGTTGCGGGGGAGAAATTCTCCCTGGGATGCGATCTGCTGGACGGAACCGGAGAAGTGCTGCGAGAAGCCCTCGATGCGGACGTCGGCGTGCTGACCGAGACGAATGCGGGAGAGGCGCGTTTCGGGAACCCAGACTTTGACCCAGAGCTGTGAAGCTTCCTGCATGGTGACGACGATCTGGTTTGCGGGGACGAGATCACCGGGGCGGACGCTGACGATTTCGATGATGGCGTCGGAGGGGGCAGTGAGTTCGGCTTCGAGGAGGCGAGCGTCGAGTTCGGCGACGCGGCCCTGGGCCTGGGCGAGCCGGCCGCGCGCGGCGTCGATATCTTCGCGGCGGAAGCCTTTGCGGGAGAGGACAGCGGCGGCTTCGGCCTGATGGAAGCGGGCTTCGGCGGCGCGGAGATCTTCAGGGCGCGTGCCAGCCTGAAGGAGGGCGAGATGCTGGCGGGCGGATTCGGTGCGCTCGCGCGCTGCATCGCGCTTGTCACGGGCGTCGTCGAACTGCTGGCGGGAGACGATGTCGCCGGCGATGAGCTTCTCCATGCGGTGGAAGTAGGCCTCAGCGTCGACGGAGTCGGCTTGCGCGGCGGCGTAGTCGGCTTGAGCCTGGTGAAGCTCTTCGATACGCGGGCCGTTTTTGGCTTCTTCGAAAGCGGCGGCTTCGGCGTGTGCTGTGGCTTCGGCCTGCTGAATCTCTTCGGGGCGATTGCCGCGGGTCATGCGGTCGAGATCGGCCTGGGCTTCGTTGACGGCAGCGGCGGCTTGCGCGCGCTGGGCGTTGAGTTCATCGCACTCGAAGCGGACGAGGAGAGAGCCGGCGGGGACGCGCTGACCTTCTTCGACGGGGACGGCGAGGACACGACCTCCGATCTTGGAGCCGATCTGGATTTCGCGGGTTTCGACGGTGCCGGAGTACAAGCGGGCAGCACGGCTCTGAATCCAAACGATGACGAGCCAGACGGCGATCAGAGTCGCGACGACGGAGACGGCGATGAGGATGCTGCGGCGGTTCATGCGAGCGGCCATCACTAGTCCTTGCGAGGCGGAGGACGAAAAGGTTTCAAACAGACAGTGAACAGTGAGCAGTGGACAGTGGTCAGTGGTGAACAGGGAAACAGGGACTGAGGGACTGGGGGCTGGAGAGCTGAGGGCAAAACAGGTGTTCTCGGCGGGTCAGAAGAGGGTGGGAGTTTTTTCGTGGTTGAGGAGCCAGCGTTTGCGTTCGATGCCGCCGCCGTAGCCGGTGAGGGAGCCGTCGGCTCCGATGACGCGGTGGCAGGGGAGGATGACGGCGATGGGATTGGCTCCATTGGCAGTGCCGACGGCGCGGACGGCGGAGGGATGGCCGATCTGCTCGGCGAGCTTGCCGTAGGAAGTGGTCGTGCCGCAGGGGATGGTGCGGAGTGCCTTCCAGACTTTTCGCTGAAACGGAGTGCCGGGGGTTTCGACGGGGAGCTCGTCGATGGCGTGGAGCTCGCCGGCGAAGTAGCGGGCGATGGTTTCGGTGAGGCCGTGAGGATCGGGTGCGGGCTCCAGGTGGAACTTGCCCGTTCCATATTGATAGGCGAGGTGGCGATGGACGGGGTCTTCGTTCTCGGCGAAGAAGGCGAGGCGGAGGCGGCCGGCGTTGTCGGCAACGAGCATCATCTGGCCGATGGGAGTAGACAGGCGATCGAGAAAGAGGTGAAGGGTTTCGGCCATGGCTGGTACCAGTTATCGGTTGTCAATTATCAGTTGTCAAAGGGACTAGGGACTAGGGACTAGGGACTAGGGACTAGGGATTATGGATTAGGGAACAGGGATTAGGGAAAGAGCAAAACAAAAACAAGAGGAGGCGAAAAGAGCGGAACCAGGAAGAATTAGAAGCTGCAGTCGCTGGTAGGGTTGATGCTGCAGGGGACGGAGGTGACGTACCAGGAGCCGACGAAGAGGAGGACGATAGCGGCGAGGGTCCAGAAGAAGAGCTGCACGGGCAGGGTGGAAGTGATGGCGGGCTGGCGGCGTTGGGTACGGGAGGGCCAGGAGAACAGGAATCCGCTGAAGAAGCAGACGCAGGCAGCGAAGGCGAGGCGGAGAAGGGCGAGAATCAGACGCTCTTCCCAGCGGCTGCCGGGGACGAAGAAGGCGGCGATGGTGACCCAGTAAAGGGACAGAATGCTGAGGAAGAAGGATAGGGTTCGCGAGAGTTCGAGGAACATGGGACCCCCTCGCAGCCGATTGTAAGGCGAGGGGCATTGCGGCAGGGACGGAAAATGCGAAGAGTGTGTGCGAGGAGGGGCTTGGGCAGGTGTCGGCGAAGGCCGGAGTTACATTGCGGCTACAAAGCTGGGCAGCGCAACAGAGGCACTGCCCTCGAGGAGCTGGGTCATACGCGCCGCCATGCCGGTGTACATCGACGCGGCACGGAAGGCATTGTAGCGAACATTGTCACTGGCCTGACTCATGGTGCACTGGGCGATGGTCATCATCGCGCAGAGACGAATTTGGACCGCATCGGAGCGGAGGGTGCGCAGCAATTCGGGATCGACGTTTTCGGCGTGGCGAGCGGCGTAATCCGCCATCTGGAGCATGACGCCGGCGTTCTTGTACATGGCCCAGAGGCCACGTGTGCCCTGAATGTGTTCCCACGTTTGATCGGGAGTGGAGCTGAGGCCTTCCTTCCAGAGGAAGTGTTCGCTCAATTGGCGGCCGCTCCATCCTGTTTGGAGGCGAGCGATCAGCGATTCCCAAGACTGCTTATTGCGGCGCGCCATCGAAACACGGAGGTAGCCGAGGTAGGCCACGATCAGGACGACTGCGCCGATTTGGAGAATCGCAAGGGTCATTTTGTTCGCACCCTGACCAGCTGAGTAGAGCTGGATTCCCACTTACATTAAAAAGGGTACGTCTGAAATGCTCGCCGGACAACGGTACTAAAGCGTCAAAATCAACGATTTAGGAGTGATTGTCTGGAGATCAATGTGCTATGACCAAAGCGCAGGTGACTTTGGTAAAATTGTCAATAGTTTCAATAGTTTAGCAAAACTTCCCTGCGACGGAGGGCAGCCCAGATAGGGAGCGGTGTTGCAGAAAGCGCGGCGGGCCGGGAAAGACCCAAAAAGCAGGGCAGAGTTGTGCCAGCGGAGAAATCTCCTGGTGCAGTGATGATCTCGCACGCTTGCCTCCTCAGGCGATCCTGGAGTGTTCCTCCGACTGAGCGATGCAAAGAACAGTTGGCGACCCATCCATCGGCTGGAAGAGAGGTTCTTTCGTCTGTAGAGACATAGGGCGGTAAGAACGGCAGCGATTGCTGGTTGGGTGGTATTCGTCTGACTCGCCTCTACTATCTGGGCCTCGGGTGTGCCTGTCTGGTTTTGCTTTGGATGGCCATGCCGAGCGCGCCCTCAGTGGATGCGGGTGGGAGCGGCGACGCAAGGGATCCCGATTCGCAGTGTGCATCCTGTCATCGAGATGTCTGCGAGCGTTACAAGCAGACGCCGATGGCGCGCGCCAGCGGCCCCGCTGCGGACGGCTTTCTGCCGGCCGATTTTGTGCATTCTGCGTCCGGCGTGCACTACCGCATCACAGAAGACGGAGGGCGGGTGTGGTTGAGCTATGAGCGCGGAGCTCAGACGCGTGGCGCATCCGGCAGCCTGGAGGGACGGCAGGAACTCAGATATTTCATTGGATCGGGGAGAAGAGGACGCACGTACTTGTTCGAGCAGCAAGGGTACTGGTTCGAGACGCCGATCAACTGGTACGGGAAGAAAAAGGTGTGGGATATGGCACCCAGTTTTTTGGGAGCGCGCGCGATGCCGTTGACTTTACCTGTCGATCCGGGCTGCCTGCACTGTCATGCATCGGGGGCGGCGTCGGCGCTTCCGGACGCGCGCAATCACTATGCCGGCGAACCGTTCGCCGCAGGGGGAATCACGTGCGCGGCGTGTCACGGCGATGGCGGTGCGCATGTGGCGTCAGCAGGGAAAGTACACATGCCGAACATCGATGCTCTGGAGCCGGTGCGGCGCGATTCCGTATGTTTGAACTGCCATCTCGAGGGCCAAGTGGGTGTCGCTCGGCTGGGGAGGCGAATCGAGAATTTCAAGCCCGGGGACGATTTGTTCCATTACACGCTGTTCTTTGTGTATCGCAACGAAAACGGGTCGGGTGGACGTGCGACAAGCCAGTGGGAGGCGTTGCTGAGGAGCGCGTGCAAGCGGGGCTCAGGCGACCAGCTGACCTGCACGACATGCCACGATCCGCACGGTTCGCCGGCACCGGAGGCGCGGGTGGCGTTTTATCGGCAGAAGTGCCTGGCGTGCCACAATGCGGCGGGCTTTGCAGAGAGGCATCATGCAGAGAATCCGGATTGCACGGCGTGTCACATGGCGCGGCCGCCGTCGAACGATATTGCACATGAGCAGGTGACGGACCACTGGATTCGCAAGAGCGTGAGTGGAGAGAGATTGCCGGTGGCGACGAGCGGGACGTTGACGACCGTGGGCGCGATGACGGCGAGCGACAGGGATATGGGCCTGGCGTATGCGCAGATGGCGACGCGAGGCGATCAAGCGGCAGGCGTGCGCGCGATGGAGTTGCTGAAGAAGGCGGAGCAGCAGAGCGCCGGGGCCCGGGGAGATCACGAACTTCACGCGCAGCTTGGGTTTCTGGAGCAGATCGATGGAAGGACCGATGAGGCCGCGCAGGAGTATCGATTAGCGCTAGAAGCCGATGCCTACGATGGATTGGCGGCGGGGGATCTCGCGCTGATCGAGGTGAAACGGCACAATGTGACTGAGGCGATCCGTTTGTGGCGTTCGGTGACAGAACACGATCCAACGCAGGCTGCAGCGGCGATGAACCTGGCTGTCGTGGAGTGTGCCGAGGGCGAAAGGGACGCCACACTGGAGACACTGACGCGACTGCTGGAGTTTGCGCCGGACGATGAAGGAGCGCGGCAGTTCGGCGAAGAGATTCGCTCGGGGCGCCGGAGCTGCGGCGCGCGGTAGGCCGGCAAAAACCGCGTGGCGACAACTCTGCGGTAAAGGGTGAGAAACAAAGCAGAAAACTCGGTAAATCGCTTTAACTAAAGATATTTAGGGTCGATTGAGGGCTCCCTGGCGAAGTCCCGCTTGATTGCGCATTTTGGACGTTGACAGTTGTCGCGAGTTTGGATAAGGTTGCGAGTTGCTTTTGGTCCCGTCTTTTTAGCCTTCACTAATCTGTGCTTCGAGGGCCACGGAACCGGAAGTATTGCGCGATCCCGCCAGCGCGGCGGGTGAGCTTTGAACGCCGACTAGCCGAAATCACACCCTGCCAGCCGGCAGACTCACGAGAAGTTGACAGAAGAACCAGGGCAGTTATTTTTCAGGAGACCGCATGAACAGAAACCTGCGTACAGCGCTGGCGCTGGCGTTATTCGCCTGCGCTTGCTTGCTCATCAACGTGCAGTCCAGTGCTCAATCGGTCTACGGATCGCTTTTCGGCACTGTGACCGATTCCTCAGGCGCGGCAATTCCAAACGCAAATGTCACGGTTAAGGACGAGGCAAAAGGCACCGTTGTGACCGCGACCTCGAACGGTTCGGGCGATTACAGCGTCCCTCACCTCATCCCCGACGTCTACGATCTAAAAGTGACGGCCAAGGGCTTCAAGGTATTTGAGGCCAAGGGCATCTCGGTGGAGGCCGATACGGCGCCTCGCATCGATCCGACACTGCAAATCGGCGCCGAGAACACGACAGTCGAAGTGAACGCCGACCAGCAGCCGGAGCTGAAGACGGACCGTGCCGATGTTTCGACGGTCTTCGATCAGCAACAGGTTTCGAGCCTTCCAGTGGGCGATCAGAACTTCACCAACCTGCAACTCCTATTGCCGGGTGCACAGCTGCTTGGCTGGTCCCACGCGGCCGATGAGAACCCGCAGGGGTCTAAGCAGATTCAGGTCGACGGCCAGGCGTTCGGCGGAACGGCTTTCGAGCTGGACGGCACCGATAACCAGGATCCGATTCTGGGCATCATCGTCATTAACCCGGCAATGGATGCGGTGACGGAAACCAAGATCACCACGCAGAACTTCGACGCCGAGTTGGGCAAAGCTGTTTCGGCGGTTGTGACGGCGCAGACTCGCTCGGGAACGAACACCTTCCACGGCAGCCTTTACGACTTCCGCACGGGTAACGCCAACTATGCGCGCGATCCCTTCAACGTGACGCCGGGAACGGTGAGCCTCACCAACCCGAGCGCCTTGCCGCCGGGCTTGAAGAATCGTTTTGGCGGTTCGATCGGCGGGCCTGCGATCAAGGACAAGTTTTTCTTCTTCTTCAACTACGAGGCACAGCGCCAGAAGGTTGGTACTTCGGCGACTGACACGTTGCCCACAAGCACTCTGACGGAGAGCGCACTGGGCAACCTAGTTGGTCCCGGATTCGATGGGGCAAATACCGTTGCCGGAGCAGACCTGGGCGAGTACGAGAAGCAGCTCGGCGCGGCTGGCATCGTCTACGACAACACGAAGCCCTACGTCGGCGCAGATGGAAAGACGCACTATCAGGCCTTTCCAGACAACGTCATTCCGGCGGCACAGCTCTCTCCGCAGACCCTCGCGCTTCTGAAGCTTCTCGAGCCGTCTACGAAGGGGATCGGCCTTGGCACAGGTATCGACGGCAGCGTGAATGGCCTCGATGAAAACTACAAGGAAAGCGGCACCGGTCTGTTCAACAGCAACCAGTGGACGGAGCGCGCGGACTACACGATCAACGAGAAGATGCATGTGTTTGAGCGTTTCTCGCGGTTCTGGGACACTCTCTCCGGAGCTGTGATGTTCGGAGCAGCCGGTGGTCCTGGTTTCGGCATCGGCAACTATGGCGGCAACTCGAACGGAGCGAACGACAGTCTGGCCTCGGGCATGGACATTGCCATCAATCCGAAGCTGCTGACGGACTTCCGTCTGGGCTACTACCGCTACAACGTCATCGATACGAAGCATGACCAAGGGACGGAGTTTGCCAACACGCTGGGTATTCCGGGGATCAACATCGGCGGCAACATCACGTCGGGATCGCCGGGCTTCAATCTGGACAACCTGCCGGGCGGCGGGGGTGGAACCAACGGTACGGTTTACGGCGACGGCCTGAACATCAACCGCTGCAACTGCCCGCTGACGGAGCGCGAAGACCAGTTCCAGATCGTCAACAACTGGACGAAGGTGCTGGGCAATCACACCGTGAAGGTGGGCGCCGATCTGCGGTATGGACGGAACCTGCGCGTGCCTTCAGACAACGATCGCGCCGGCCTGATGAACTTCAAGGCCGGATCGACTGAGGATCCTGCTGCTACGACTCCAGGCGGTCTAGGATTCGGGTCCTTTATGCTGGGCGACGTCACCACATTCAATCGGTACGTCTCCACTTCGACGAACGCGAAGGAGTTCCAGAAGCGTACGTTCTTCTACGGGCAGGACACGTGGCGTGTCACGCGCAAGCTGCAGTTAAACCTCGGCGTGCGGTGGGAGGGCTATTTCCCCGAGTCTGTCAATGGCGCGGGTAATGGCTCTCTGCTGAACCTGACCGATGGCTATCTGCATGTGGCTGGTATCGGCGGTGTTCCTTCCGACCTCGGGTGGGAGATCGACAAGAAGAAGCAGTTTGCGCCGCGCATCGGCGTGACGTACCAGCTCAATGAGAAGACCGTGATCCGTTCGGGTTATGGGCGCAGCTTCGACACCGGCGTGTTCGGTTCGATCTTCGGCCATACGGTTACCCAGAACATCCCGGTTCTCGCTAACCAGCAAATCAATAACTCGACCCCGAATGGCGAGGCATTCACGCTTGCAGTCGGTCCGACGGCCTACTCTCCGGTCCCGGTACCTTCCAACGGCTTGCTGCCAAATCCCGGATCGGCGGTCAGTTCCAGCGCTCGCAATGAGCCGCTCAATTTCCCGACGATTGATGCCTGGAACCTCGCGGTTGAACGCGCGCTGACGCCGACAACGTCGTTGACCATAGCGTATGTAGGCAACAAGGGAACGCATACCCTGGGCGACGGCGACAGCAACGGGACGAACCCCAACGAGTCGTTTGTAACGCTTCCGGGCGCGAACAGCGTCACGGGTCAAACGTTGCATTACGATCCGTCGGTGCCGTCGGGTACGATCGCTGCCAATGGCGGTACATCTACGAATAACCTCCTGCAAAGGTACTTCGCAGCCAAACTGCCGGCTTGCTCGGATCCGAACTACGTCTCGCCGGGTTCGCCTTACGCCAGCGTTCCGCTGCCTGCGGGCGCCTGCGGCTGGACGAACAGCATTGCCTTCAGGGGCGACACCGAGAACACGGAATTCGATGCTCTCCAGGTCACCCTCTCACAGGCAATGAAGCAC
>Ga0181535_10002062_pt1 | contig 25095 bp, 24 predicted proteins | sample PEATcosm2014_Bin_44_FD_119774 | JGI IMG/M metagenome (GOLD analysis project Ga0181535, IMG submission 119774) | Peatland microbial communities from MTU Mesocosm Facility, Houghton, MI, USA - PEATcosm2014_Bin17_30_metaG | ecosystem: Environmental > Terrestrial > Soil > Wetlands > Peat | place...
ACCTGCTGCGCGATCATCGACGGGATCAGCCGGCACAGCATCTCGATGAACTGCCCCTGCTGCTTGGCGTCTACCGGGCGCTTCCCGGCGGGCCGCAGATGGACGCGCAACTCGCCTGGATCCGGCTCGGCCACAGGCTCGAAGCGGAGATCGGAGAATGAGGCCGGTCCGCCCGTGCTATCCAGGTGAATCGTCACCTCGCCGGGCGAGGGCGCGCGGAAGAGGAACTCCGGTCCGGATGAGGAGCCGAAGTTTCCGGAAGGGGTCTCGGTCTCAATCACGGCACCGCCGCTGGTCCGGGCGCTCACGCGCCAGAGCGACCCCGGGGTCAGATAAACGGTTTGCGAAACCCCGGCGCGGCCGGTCCCCCGCGGTTCAATCGAAAGCGCATGGTTTGCGGCGCGCACTACGGGCTGGCCCGCACGCTCGTCGTGCCGATGGACCGTCCAAGCCGCCAGGTTGTCGTCGAAGCTGCCGTTATGAAGCTGCGGCGCGATGGCCAGCAGCGCGAGTGCGGGCAGAATCAACTCAGGCCCTTCAGGAATTGCGCGCTGGCTCTAAGATCGCTGCGGTCCGTTTCCACGAAGTAGTTCCGCGCGCCCGATTTTTTGGCCGCCGCCCACAGTCTCTTCCAGTCCACGACACCCTGCCCCAGCGCGACTTCTTTCTTTTCCGTTGGCGACCAGTCCTGCAAGTGGATGGAAAGGAACCGGCCCGGATACTTCTCGAAGTAGTCCGCGGCCTGGTAGCCCAGCCGGATCACGCTGACCTGGAACTGCATCTTCACCGATTTCGGGTCGAACTCGCCCATCAGCTTGTCGTAGATGAGTTCGCCGTCGATCTTCTGGAATTCGAAATCGTGATTGTGGTAGCCGAGTTGGATGCCCGCTTTCCGGGTTCGTTCGCCAAGCTTGTTGGCTTCATCGACGGCTTGCATCCAGGCCGCCATCTTGGCCTCTTTCGGCACCCCAAACGTGGCGATAATCATTTGTTTCAGACCCAGTTCCTTGGCGAAGGCCAGGCGCTCGTCCAGATGGTCCTTTAATTCGGTGAAGCCGAAATGGCAGCTCTCGCAACCCAGCCCGGCAGCGTGGATCTTGTCGCGCAGCTCCGCGGGTTTCATCTGGGCAAGGGGTCCGAAGCCCATCGTGGCATAGCCCGGCGGCGAGCACAGCTCAATGCGTTCGAAACTCATGCCGGCGAGTTCCTTCAATGTGCCGTCGAGATCCTTTCCGATGGACTCTCTCACCGGCCACGTCTGGCACCCGATCGGCAAACCCAGCGGATTGGCGCTCAGGTGACGGGCCCCGGCCAGGCCGATTGCGCCGGCCGCGCCCACATGGAGAAAACTTCTCCGCGAGATCCTGCTGATTTCTTTCATGGCGAGCATGGTAACTCCGCGCTACCCTTGCCGCAAGCTGAGTCCCGCGACGTCCCGTTCGAGTAAACGGCGACTATCGTTGCTGTCCGCCTTCATGGTGCGCCGAGGGCTGGCGACGGCCATCCGGCCGTGATGCAAGCGGTCGCGGAGCGGTGGTGCGCGAGCATATCGGCTACGGCCCTACCGGGAGCGAGCATGCCGAAGCTTGCCAGAAGTTCTGCACCGGTTACCTCATGCGGATTTGCCAAGGTGGCCGCAATTCTTGAAGCCTGGGAACGCTGCCGCCGTCCCCAGAGAGGACCCCGGGCAGGATTGCCCGCCCTCCAGCCTGGTTTTCATCAGTTGTTGGCCAAATGCCGGAGCATGTCGCGATGACCGGCACCATCGCCTCCCATTGACCTCGTGGGCGACAGGTTTTCACGACGGCGATGCACTCGCGGCGGCTCTACCCCAACAGGTCCAGCGCCGCCTGAATCTCGCTGCGCGTGTGCAAATCCCCGATGCGCGTAGTGGCCTCGATCCCTTGCCGGTAGAGCGCGCGGGCTTCCTCGCGGCGGTCCAGCTTTTCCAGCGCCTGGCCCCCGTGGTAGTAGGCGGCCGAATAGTTCGCATTCACGGCCAGCAGCGCTTGATATTCCAGGATGGCGCGCTCCAGGTCGCCGGAATTGGCGTACTCCATCGCCAAACCATAGCGCGAGAAACTGTCGTTGGGATTCTGCGCCACCATGTTCTGCAGCACTTCGAGGCGGTTGCTCATACCTCATGTGTTACCATACCTGCCAATGGCATGTCCTTGTTTCTTCCCGGTCGAGCGGATTCGACAGGCGAACGGGAAGAAGACGCCGCCGATGCCGCTGGGCGATCGGTGGTCCGGCGTTTGCCGCGCCGCGCCGGACCGCGAGTGGCTGCCGGATGCGAACACCTTGCAGCAGCTTTGCAATTTTGGCTACGCGCGGGAGAAGTGCGCGCGCGTTCCGGCCGATAGGCCCGACGCGGTGCGCTTCACCATTTCACACGACCGCGACGGCCTTGTGCGCATCTATTGGTTAATGGAGAAGGATCATCTGCCGTTCGCGCACGGTCTTCTCGAGTATTCGCGCGCCGAGGCGGGCTTCCGGGTGGCCCATCCGGATGCCTGCGTCGCCCAGCAGGCGCAGGCATACGTCGGCAGCTATTTGCGCCGAAAAGGGGACTACGGCCGCCCATGAGCGCGCCCAATTCCAACCTCGATTCCGGCATCGATCACAGCCAGGGAAAGCCGGTGCGCGAGTCCATTTCCGAGTACTCGGAGCTGGCCTTGCCCACTGACGCCAACGGCCTGGGCAATGTGCTGGGCGGAAAGGTCATGCACCTGGTGGATCTGGCCGGAGCCATGGCCGCCATGCGCCACGCGCGCAAGCCGGTGGTCACCGCCTCGTTCGACCACATGAATTTCCTCCATCCCATTCACATCGGACAATTGATTGTGCTGCATTCGCAAGTGAACCGGGTCTTTCACACTTCCATGGAAGTCGGCGTGAAAGTGATGGTGGAGGACATGATGACCGGCTGCAAGCTGCACACTTGTTCGGCCTACCTGACGTTCGTGGCGCTGGATGCGCAAGGGAAGCCCACCGCTATTGCGCCGGTCATCCCGGAAACCGAAGAACAGCAGCGTCGCTACCGGGAAGCCGGGGAACGGCGGGAATACCGACTGGCGATGCGGAACCGCAACACAGGCTAAAGCCTCGGCCCCCTACGCCTTGTACATGTACTTGATGTTCGGCTTGTAGAGCAGCACGTTGGGCTCGCCGGCGCGGTTCACCTTCAAGCAACACTTGTCGTACCACTCGATCACGCCATGCAGGGTCTCGCCGTCCTTGAGCACGAAGACCATGGGGGTCTTCGATTGCATCTGTTTTACGTAGTAAAAGTTCTCGGCATTGGTTTGATCGGGCGGCACGGGTTTTTTCTGCGGCGGCCGGCGCGGCGGGACGATCTGCTCCTTGATCTCGTTCAGAGAGGGACGGATGAGTTTACGGTTCGCAGATTCCACTGGAAGCCTTCCTTATTGGCGCGTTAAGACATGACCCGCGGGGTCCGTTCACGACGAGAACGGCGCGGGTTCAGTTGGATCAAGTTTTGTCCGACTTGAAGATATATTTAACATATTGTCACGCTTACCGCAAGGCACCCGGCGGCGCCGCAGCGCCGCGCTCCGCAGTCAATTCTACCGCCGCCGCGCGCCACTCCGCGTCGAGCCGGACCGGCAGCCCGCGGTCCGGCAACTCCTGCGCGGTATAGCTGCCCACTGGCCGCGCGTCTTGGCTCGCCCGATAGCGCCGTGCCGTGAGCCCGCGCAGCCTGAAGGTCTGCTGCGCGTCGCTCTGGCCCAATCGATACGCCAGCACCACACGGCGTCCGGCATCCTGCGCAACGTCTCGATCGCCATCCACCCCTGGGGATCGTCGTGCGCCGGCTGCGCGGCCGGATGGTAGACGTCCGCGCCGTCGATGGCCTGCCGCAAACGCTTATACCCGCCGAACTGGCCATTCATGGGTCACCACGTCCGAAAGCCAGGTGGTGTGAGCGTGCGCCAGAATGCCGGGGCCGAAGCGCAGGCCGCCGCTCGAACGGTTCTCCACCAACGGACCCGGGTGCGCCGCGCGCAGATCGTCCAGCCAGCGGTAATGAGCCTTCACGTGGCGATAGAGGACATCGCCGGCGCCCCCATTCGCCCGGCGGATCTGCGCAGGATCCAGATCCGGGCTGCGGGATCACATTGGACGTATTGGACATGCTCTACCTGTGCGGCCATGGAGAGGCCGGGCAGCACCGCGAACCACGCGGCGCGAGCGGCGCGAAGGGTGGTCATCTTGCGCATCTCTTTTTAGGATAAACTGTGGTTAGGCTGCACGCCCTCGAGAACCGCTTGGTTTTCCGGCGGCGCGGTCGCGAGCCGCAAACCGACATTCGGGCTGCCGTGCGAATTGCGCGGCGGCTGACGCGATTGCCACCCGGCAACTCCGGAGTCGAGCGCCTCAGAAGGAAGTTAAATGGAAGACAAACTCAAACTGGCCGTGTTCATCGACTTCGATAACATCGAGATCGGCGTCAAATCCACGTTACACCGGGAATTTGACGTGGCAGCCGTGCTGGATGCGCTGAAGGAACGCGGTGAAATCGTCACCTGCGTGGCCTACGCCAACTGGGGACGGCAGGAAGCCGCCACCCGCGCCATGACGGAACACGCCGTGCAAATGGTGCAGCGCGATCCGTCGCCGCGCGGCGACAAGAATGGCGCGGACATCAACCTGGCGCTGGATGCGCTGGAAATGGCCTTCACGCACGATCACATCAACGCGTTCGCCATCGTCAGCGGGGACAGCGATTTCATGGCCCTGCTCAACAAATTGAAACAGTACGATAAGCGCGTATTCGTGCTGGGCGGCAAAGCCTTCACCAGCACGATTCTGCAAAAGAACTGTCACGAGTTCATCAGCTACGAATCGCTGTTGGATGAACTGAAATCGGCCCCGCCGCCGCAGCAACAGCGGGCCGTCCATCAATCCGGCGGGCAGCCGCCGCAACAACAACAACAGCAGCAGCGCGGACCGCAGACGCACCGGCGTCCGGCGCCGCTGGATCTGGCCCAGGCCATGCCGCTCGTGGAGCGCGCCCTGCAAGCTCTGGAGCGCCGCAGTGTACGCCCGCAGCTTGGGCTGCTGAAATCCACCATGCTGCAGCTCGATTCCGCCTTCAGTGAGAAAGCGTACGGGTCGGGCTCTTTTACGGATTTCGTGGAGAAGCTGCAAAAAGCCAATTACGTCCACGTCACCGGCGGGGAAGGCCGTTACATGATCAAGCGCATTGGCGCGCCGGGTCCCGAGAAGGCCACCGTGCGGCCAGAGGCGGCCTTGCCCGTTCTGCGCGATGTGCTGGAGACGCACCGTATGGAAGTGGACGAAGGCGTGGCATCCGACGCGCTCGCCGAGTGGGTGAAGCAGGAGCACCCCGACTACGACTGGAAGCAATACGGCTTTCAGGAATTCAGCGAACTGCTGAACTATGCGCAGGACAAACTGGTGGTGCGCATCACTGCGGATGAAGAGAAGGGACTCACGGTGTACCTGGGTCCGGAGTTCCATCCGCCCGCGCCGCCCGAGCCTCCGCCGGAGCCGGCCATCGAAGAAGAAGTGGAAGAGCCGCAGCCTATCGTGGCCGGACAGCCCACCGCGGCCGGGATCATCCCGGATGTGGAACCCCCGCCCACGCGCGGCCGGACTACCCGGAAAAGCTCCGGACCGAGATCCACGGGTCCCAGATCCGCTGGACCGCCGAAAAAGCGCGCGCCCCGGCGCAAGAAGACCGAGGAGGGGCTGCCCCAATAGCGCGGGGTGGGGTGGGAGTCCTGCGGCCGACGTCCACGTCGGCCTGCTCGTGGTACAGAGGGGCGGGTCTGGAGACCCGCCGCGTGGGTCGAAAACCCACCGCAAGTCATCGAAATTGGAGGGCGGCCAATGTTGGCTGCGCGCAGCCATGCTGGAAAAGGCCCGCGCCATGGAGGAATCCAGCGCCAACACCTACAACCAAGCCGCCCTGGAGTGCGGCGCGGCCGCCGACGCCTCCTCCAAACAGCTCTTCGAGCGCCTCATCGGCGACGAAGAAGACCACTTCGCCGATTTCGACCGCGAGTTGGAAAACGTCAAACGCTTCGGCCCCAGCTACCTCGCGCTGCAGAAAGCGCCGGCCACCGAAGCCGTCCGTTAGCGGCGCCGGTAATCCACGATCTCCCCCGCGCCCGACTGCAGCACGGCCGCCTTCTCATAGCTCCTGTCCAACAACTGCGCCAACTGATCGCGCTCCCCCGGCGTGCTGTACGGGCTTATCACCGCCACCACCCGCGCCGCGTCCGGAGGCTCCGCGCAAAACCTTCGCTCCAGCTCCGGCCGCAGGACCAGGTAGTACGCCGCGTGATTCATCGGCGCAACCGCCACGCACGCATCAGTCGGCAAAGGCGCGGCCAGCACGCGGGCCTGCGCCCCGAAGCCGTCTTTCGGAACAGTCGCCAGGCGGTAGTCGCTCACCACTGCCGCCGCCAGAAAAGCCGCCAGCACCGCATAGCCTGCCCAAAGCCGCCCGCTCCCGCGCAGCCGCTCGATGCCGCCCGCCAAGCACAGCGCCAGAGCCGGCGTCGCAAACAAAAGCTGCCGCGCTGCAAAGAAGTAGTTCACCAGCGCATCGATCAGGATCGGCCCCGCCAGCGTGACCAGCGCCACCGACACCAACAACCGCCGGTTCCGCAGCCCCTTCAACCCCACGGCCGCCCCTACCAGCAGCGCCGCGCTGCACACATATCCGCCCCCGCTCAACTCGTGCAGCAACACCAGCGGCGTCACCTGTCGCCACGAGAAGAAATACAACGCCATCGTTCCCGCAGCATCCTGAGCCTGGCGTTGCAGCACGTACCAAGGAACGAACGACAGAACCCCGACCGCCGCCGCGCAAGCGATTAGCCGCCTGGTCCCCGCACCAACCCCGCGCTCGCCGATCAGCCAGAACAGCCCGCCGAATACCGGCAGGATCGTCAATGGCTGCGAATACAGTCCCAATGCCACCGACGCGCCATACCAAGCCGCCGCCCGCACGCTGCCCCGCTCCAGCACGCGCAGCAACAGCAGCCACGACGCGAGCGTGCAGAGCAGCCCGAGCGAGTATCCGCGCGCTTCCAGCGCGTACCGGAATTGCAGCGGAATAGCCAGAAACACCACCACCGCCCAAACCCGCGAGCGGATCCCGAACCTGCCGCACAGAGCCGCGAAAACCGCCGCCCCCCCGATACTGCATAGCGCGGCCGGAATGCGCGCCACGTACGTCGAAGTGCCGAACAGATCGACGAACGCCCTCTGCGCCAGGTAGGGCAGCGGCGACGCGCCAGGATTCAACTGCACCCACCGCATCAGCGTCGCCAGGCTCTCGCGCCCCAGCACAAGCTGCTGCAGCTCATCCAGCCACAGCGGAGTGATCCCCAGCACCGCGAACGCCAGCGCCGCATATGCCGCGAGCGCCACCACCACCGCGTTCGGCCGCGCCTCGCGCATAAGGCTATCTCTGGTTGGACTTCAGGATCTTCTTGCGCAGCCGGATCGAGGCCGGCGTCACTTCCACGAACTCGTCGTCGCGGATGAACTCGATGGCCTGCTCCAGGTTCAGAATGCGCGGCGGCACCAGCCGTATGGCTTCGTCCGCCGTCGAAGCCCGCATATTCGTCAGCTTCTTCTCCTTCACGATGTTCACGTCCAGGTCTTTCGTGCGCGCATTCTCGCCCACGATCATGCCTTCGTAAACTTCGGTTCCCGGACTGACGAAAATCTCCCCGCGCTCCTGCAGATTGAAGATGGCGTTGCCGGTGGCCCTGCCGGCGCGGTCCGCCACCAGCGAGCCAGTGGGCCGCGAGGGGATCTCGCCCTGCCACTCGATGTACCCGTAAAACAGCGAGTTCATGATGGCCGTCCCGCGCGTATCCGTCAGGATCTCGCTGCGCAGCCCGATCAGGCCGCGCGACGGCACGTGAAACTCCAGCCGCACGCGCCCCGACCCGTGGTTCACCATCTTGTTCATCTTGCCCTTGCGGCTGCCCAGCTTCTCGATCACCACCCCGATGAAAGCCTCCGGGCAGTCGATCACCAGCAGTTCCACCGGTTCGTTCAACTTGCCGTCGATGGTGCGCGTCAGGATCTCCGGCTTGCCCACCATCAGCTCATAGCTTTCGCGCCGCATCATCTCGATCAGGATGGCCAACTGCAGCTCGCCGCGCCCCATCACCTTGAACGTATCGTGGCCCAGTTCCTCCACCCGGATGGAAACGTTGGTCAGCAGTTCCTTGTCCAGCCGTTCGCGCAAGTTGCGCGAGGTCACGTAGGCGCCCTCCCGCCCGCCGAATGGCGACGTGTTGATGGTGAACGTCATGGCGATGGTGGGCTCGTCGATCTGCACCAGCGGGAGCGGCCGCGGATTCTCTGCGCTGGTGACCGTCTCGCCGATGGTGATGCCTTCCACGCCGGCAATCGCCAGCAGGTCGCCCGGCCGGCCGACGGTCTCGTCCACCCGCTTCAACCCTTCAAACGAGTACAGCTTCGTGATGCGTGTCGAGTGCTGCGATCCGTCCAGCTTGCAGATCGCCACCGTGTCGCCGAAATTCAGAGTGCCCTCAAAGACGCGCCCGATCGCCAGCCGCCCCAGGTAGTCGCTGTAATCCAGGTTCGCCACCAGCATCTGCAGCACGCCGTCCGGATCGCCCGCCGGCGCCGGTATGGACTTCAGGATTGCGTCGAACAGCGGCTTCAGATTGTTCGACTCGTCTTCCATCGAAGTCTTCGCCACGCCGGTCTTCGCCACCGTGTACAGCACCGGAAAATCGAGCTGGTCCTCGGCGGCGTCCAGATCGATGAATAGATCGTAGATCTCGTCTAGCACCTCCGGCACGCGCGCGTCCGGCCGGTCGATCTTGTTGATCACCACGATGGGCGGCAGCTTGGCTTCCAGCGCCTTCATCAGCACGTAGCGCGTCTGCGGCAGCGGTCCTTCGCTGGCGTCTACCAGCAGCATGACGCCGTCCACCATCTTCAGCGCGCGCTCCACCTCGCCGCCGAAATCGCTGTGGCCGGGCGTGTCCACAATGTTGATCTTCACGCCTTTATAGCGAATGCCAGTGATCTTGGCCAGGATGGTGATGCCGCGCTCGCGTTCCAGCTCGTTGGAATCCATCACGCGTTCGACGTGTACTTCGTTCTCGCGAAAGATGCCGCTCTGGTTCAGCATGGCATCCACCAGCGTGGTCTTGCCATGATCCACGTGGGCGATGATAGCGATGTTACGAATTGCAGCAGGTGCGTTTTCCATAGGGTGCGTTTCAAACCGGCGTAAGGGCGAGGGGCTCTCTTATATGGTAACCGAATGTGAACGCTTCCATGGCGAACGCCGCAGGCGGTGTCAGCCGCGGCATATGCCTCTGGGGTCGTCCTGCTTCCGGCAGAGGCGGCCCCATTCTTCTTTGCGCGGTAGGGGCGCTTATTGAATGTGTATGCGCACGGGGCTGGCCGTCTGGCCATCCAACGTCAGCACCACGTCCACATCGCCACTCCCTGCCAAGCCGCGCGGTACTTCCACGATGACCTCGTCCAATCCCGCGAAATGGCCGGACTCCCCGGAATATCGCACCGGCGCGTCTTGTCCCGCTATCTGCACCTGAACTTCGGAAGCGTTGCGCACGCCGGATGCGTAGAACTGCAGCATCACCGTGTCCGATGACCCTTGCAGATCGACCGGTCCCGCCTGCATCGGCTGCGCGGATTGCGTCCCGTCCGCGTGGACCGTGATTACCCGCACCCCATCGGCATGCAGAAGCGCTCTGGCTTGCGCGGCAGCCCCCGTATAGACGGCGCCTGTCGCCGTCCCGATGACCGCCAAAGTCGTGGACACCGTGCCTTGCGAATAGACAAAGCCCGACTTGCCTGTGACAATCGAAACGGTCGGAAAAGCGGCAATGCTTGTGGAGGCCAGAGTGCCCGCCGGCAGCGCGATTACAGCCTTGATATTGATCGTACCTCCCAACACGGTTAACGGACCCAGCACCTGGATCGTGTCGGGCGGGTGCACCAATACGAAAGTCATGGCGGTGGGCTTTATGGTGTACGGCGTCGTAATCAGGGAAGATTTGACTGTGCCTGTCAACTCGATGGAAGCGTAAACCGCAAAGTTCGCGCTCGTTTGTGAAGGCGTCTTGGATTGGCACACATAGAGGGTGATGCTGAAGGGCTGGCCTGCCAGCTTGAGTTTGTCGGCTCCGCCGATCGGGTTGCTCCCAAACGTCCCCGAAGCTTGATAGGCGATCACCGTGCTAGGGCACGATGCCGCCAGGTTTTCCGAGGCGGCAAGGCCCGCTATCACCGCTGCCGCTATCGCTATAGATCGCATCTTTGTAACCATTGAAGTCCTTTCTCCTTTTATCCTCACGATTGGAGGTGGCGCAACGCTCACTCTCCGCTGCACTGTGTGTTACTTACTGCGCGGCTAACGACGGGCCCCCCACGAGATTGGAGGGCGCCGAGAGGTTACCGTTGGCATCCTCCGACCGCACGAAATACAGCACTTGCAGCGTCGAAGGGGAAGTCTCCGAAAACGTCGCAGTGGGGCCACTGGCGGTGACGCGGGTAATGAACACGACGGCTCCCGGGTAGCCAAAAGGTGTCGATGTAGACGTCGCCGGCTGAGTTGTTTTCGCCGAGGAGCACAAAGGCAGCGCTGCCACTGCTGCGTTGGTGCCGCATGCGGCCGCCAGGGGTCCGAAGATCGGAGGCGGCGTCGTATCGTTGGGCGACATGTTGATGCGATAGACCAGGTAGTCCTGCGCACCGGAGACGGTGGGCCAATCCAACGACACGGTACTGGGCACGGTGCCGTTCACAATGCCCGGCGCGGAGTGGAGCACCGGCGCACCCAACGTGGCGGCCGCAGGCCGGACCGCCGGCACTGCGCATTTCGGATAGGTGCATTGGGTCATCAGCATTTGGACATCCGCGCTGGTGATTTTGCCATCCTGGTTGACATCCATCGGATCGTTCGGCATGGCTTTGGCGTTTAGTCTGGCCTGCATCAGATTGACGTCCTTCATATCAATGACGCCATCTTTGTTAAGGTCCAACACGCTGTTATCGATCATGTAGACTTGCGTTCCGCCGACAGCCGGCCGCGCCGTGCCCCAATAGAGTCCAAAGGGGGTTTGTCCGAAGGTCCGGCCGCCGGTATTCATGCCGTCTCCCAGGCCGATCCTGCTCACCGCCGTCCAATGGATCCCGTCGGGAGTTCGGAACAGATCCGTACCGAATTCCTGGGCCCAATTCGCGGCGAATCCATTCTGGTTAGAGTGCTCGGCGCTCCAATCGTAGGTGCTCATATACAATCCCATCCCGCCCACACCCATTCTCCAGAAGTGTCCGGTAAACCCGTTGTCGAAGTATTGCCCGATTCCGCTGATGGGAAGGACTGCGTTGCCTGCGCCCGGGTTCGGCGGGGGGATGGTTCGCGGATTGCCCACCACCAAGTCCCAGCTATCCACCGTATCCAGCGATCCATCGGCATTATTCACGGGCACCTGTCCGGTGGTGTCGGGGTGGATGCGAACCAGCTCGCTGGGCTCGTCGGTGCCCACATACAGGCAACCACCCGCGCCGCCGGTGACTACACCCGATGTCGCCGGACAACCTCCTGGGGCAGTGTCGGAGAATATCTGCATGCTCAACGCGTAATTGGGAGCCAAGGGTTGCTGCTGCGAGTAGCCCGCATTCTCCGCAATAATCGGCGTCCAAGTATAGGGCGCGGTGCCCAGCCCGTCTGTCTTCCACACGCCGTACTCCGTGGGCGATCCCGCGGCGTTGTAAGGATTACCGGTGGCGGCATACATGAAACCGTTGAAGCTCTGCAGAATCCAGACGGGTAGCACTTCGGTGGGTGGGCTGACAAATTGGTAGTTGTCATTGCCGCCGTTAGGATTGGTCCCCGGTTTGGACGCAATCACCCGGCCTACCCCGGAGAAGTTTCCAACCTGCATATACAGTATGCCGTTCAGTTGGCCGCCCGAGCGGAACCCGAAATTCTGGAACTGTTGATCGCTCTCCGCCGCTGTGGAGATGTTGCCCAGGAAAGTCCCGGGATCCTGGGGAAGAGCGGTCCAGGTCACGCCGTCGGTGGAACGTAAGATGCGCGGCGGAGGCCACCCGCCGACCGTGTGATTGGTTTCAAAGATGGCGCCGGAAGTCACCGTGCCTGCGTATAAGGCCGTTACGCCGCCCGGTTCGTTAACCATCGTCAGGCTCCGGATACCCATTTCCCGAGCGGTCGCCACGGTTGCGCCCGTATTGCTGGTGGTGGTCAGCGAGTTAGGAGATTGGAAGACCCGTAGCCATGTATTGGTCTGCGGAGTGTATTGCCAGATTTCGGCCCGCAGCGGGAGCAGATGATAATCCGGCGTACAACCGCCGATGGCCGGCGGATAAAGCCCCGGCAGCCCGGCTTCTATGGCCGCTAGGGCGCTGGTCACACAGTACACTTCCCGCCCCGTCCCCACGTACAACTGGGACTGGCCCGCTGCGTTGGTGAACCAGGCCATCGACCAAGCCTCGCTATTCGCCTGGTCGCCGAAACCATTCGTCGCAATCCTGGTAAGGCCGGGTTGCCCGTTCTGTTGGTTCTCCTGCGCCATCACGCGCGAGTAGATCATGTTAAAAGAGTTATCGCCGAGGCGCAATTGATAGTGATTCACAAGTTCGACGCCCAGATTCATCGCATAACTGGTGGGGAGATATGTTTCCGGCTCCGTGACTAATTGGTCGTTGGGGGGAGCCTTTGTTCCGCCGGTGATCGACTGCAAGATGGGCCCGGTGACGGTGTTATTGCAGGCCGTGCTGGGTTTGGGCTCTGTGCAGAGGTCGCCAGCAACGGTATAAAAGGGAATCTGCGCGCTCTCGAAGATGGGGTCCCACTGCCTTCGGAACTGCTGTACACTCCCGATCTCCAGGGCTTGTACTCCCGGTGTCAACAGTCCCAAAGCCTGTCCAAGCGCCTGGCCATTGGGAGTAAGGAAGAGCCAGTTGGACAACGCGTCCCCCTGGTTTGGCGTTCCAAGAGTGAACACCGCGTTGGCGATGCCGATCCACTGCGGAGTGGCAAGGGTCGCCTGCAGATCCAGGCCGCCTTTGGAGTGACAGATGAAATAAACCTTCGACACCCCGAAGTTGGCCAGTATCCTGGGAAAGATCGTTTCGAGCATCGCCGCATTAGCCTGGATCGTGGCGCTGTTGTTGCTGTTGTCCGGGTTCATGCTCACGAAGGCCGTGCGGAATCCGGCTTCGTAAGCATAGTCGTACATGTCGTTACCGGTTCCGGCGCCAGGACCGTTCGGCCCGCACGGAGTGGGGGAAGGCGGACAGTTGTTGGACTCCAACCAGTCTGCATAACTGCCCGCTAAGCCGTGAAGGAATACCAATACGGGACCGTTCGCGCCGCCCGGCGCTGTCGTACCGTAAAACAGGTTAGGCAGGACGCCGTCGACGGTGACTGGTGGTGCGGACTGGGGCGTCTGCTTGGGCGCGGTTCTGGCGGCAGACGTCGCGTAGGCGTCCGGCCCTCCGGCTGGCGACCCCGGGAATGCGCTGACCCCCAGCATAAACACCAGAACCAATCCCAAGACTCCAAATCCGAACTTGTGGAAACCGATCGACGGTAACATGCAATCTCCTTCAGGCAGGCCGGGCGTTTTAGACGTTACTCACTAAGCCGACGTTCGACCTCACTACGCCCGGATAATTCATTATGCGGCAGGAGGCGCTGAGAAGCGCAGTATCTTTCGGACAATCCGCATTGCTGGCGGCAAGGAGGCGTTGTTCCCGCTCACTCCGGGCGCTACATTAAGAACATGTGGGTGACCGCGGCGAACTGGCTCCGGAAGCTTTGGATAAATCCGCTGGAAACCTACATGGCCTCCGCGGAGGCACACCGTGGAATTGTATATGGCGGCGCCGCCGCGCTTGTTTCGGTGATCGCCTATCTCGACTGGAAAGTACCTGAAGATTCCATCGGATATCTCTATATCGCGCCAATTCTTTTGGTATCGGCGATCCTGCGTGGTTGGCAGATCGCGGCGTTCGCCGCGGTGTGCGGAGGCTTGCGCGAAGCGTTCAGTAACTATGAACTCCTCAGCGCGACACATCCCACGCCGGGGGCTGGCATCCGGGTTGTCGTCGGCGGAGCCGGCTTCGCCCTCGCGGGTTACTTTGTATCCGAGCTGAACCTGAAGCGGCGCTTGATGGCGCAGAACGCCGAAGAGCGGGAACGCCAGGTGCAATTGCGGCTGGAGATCCAGCAGCAACTCAATGTGGTGATCGAAACGAGCCCCTTGGCGATTCTGATTCTGGATAATCGCGGAACCATCTCGCTGGCCAACGAATCGGCGCAACGCCTTTTGGGTTTGAGCGCCGAACGCATGCATGGCACGGAAATTCAAGCCCACCTGCCGATACTGAACCGTTTCTTGAAAATGCAGAGGTCGTCGGCGTACGTGCATACGAGTGTGGAGAGCCGCGGCCAGCGCGCGGATGGCGAGACGTTTCTCGCACACGTCTGGTTATCGACGTTTGCGGCGCCATCCGGCCGGCATCTCGCCGCATTCATCTGGGACGCCTCCGAGAACCTGCGAGACCGGGAGGGCGCCGGTCTCGACTCCATGATGGCAACATCCCGGATACTCGTCGGCGCAGTCAGTCACGAAATCCGCAACCTCGCAGCTGCTGCGCATGCCGCGCACCGTGGTTTGGCATCCCTTCCCGGAATCTCGGAAGCGGAAAGCTTCAACACCTTGGGCGCCATCATCGAGGGTATGGAGAAGCTAGCAGCCTCCGGGTTGGGTTTGGCTTCGGATCGCGCCACGGCTGTCACCGACTTGGGGATGGTGTTGGATGAAGCGCGCGTGGTCGTGGATGCCTCGTTTCGCGATTCCGGTTGTGCGGCCATCTGGAACATTGCCAATGGACTGCCCTTGGTTGAGGCCGATCACCACAGTTTGCTGCAGGTTTTCCTGAACTTGGCGCGTAACAGCCAGCGTGCGATGGGCGACCGCAAAGTAAGAACGCTCTTTGTAGAGGCTGTTGAAGAAAACGACATGATCGCGGTGAGATTTCAGGATACGGGCCCCGGTGTAGCGCGTCCGGATGATCTATTCAAACCGTTTCAGCCAGGCGCGAGATCGACAGGCCTGGGCCTCTATATCTCCCGCGCCGTTCTTCGATCATATGGAGGCGACCTCCGTCACGAACCAACAACCCAGGGCGGGTCGTTTGTAGTCGAACTCTGGCCGGTCGAGCGGCAAAGGTGACCCTCTTGGACGGTGAAACGGTCAAGATCAAGGCATTGCTGGTGGACGATCATGCCCTGTTCCGGGAGAGCGTCGCCCTGGCGCTGCGCGCGGAGGACGATCTTGAGGTGTTCCACTGCGCCACGATCAAAGAGGCGTTCCAAGTTCTCCAGCGGCAATCGGTTGACGTAGTGCTTCTCGATCACGATCTAGGCGTGGAGAGAGCCTCGCAGTTCCTGCCCTCCGCGCGCCAGTTCGGGTTCACTGGACGCGTCCTCATTGTGACCGCGTGGGTCAGCGACACCGAGGCGCGCCGGCTGCTGCGCCAGGGAGTCGGCGGCATTTTCGCAAAAGAGAGCCCCTTGAGCGCGCTCGCCGAGAGCATCCGTAAGGTGCACGCGGGCGAGACCTGTCTCGACCGTCGCTATGGCAGCCTGGCCGGCGAGGAACGCCATCCGGATACCGAACCAAGATTCAACGAACGCCAGCGGAAAGTGCTGCGATTTGTGCTGGAGGGATTGTCCAACAAGGAGATTGCCTGGCACCTTCAGATTTCCGAGAGCTATGTCAAGGCGATCCTGCAAGCCTTGTTCGAAAAGACCGGCGTCAGGACCAGAGGTCAATTGACGCGGGTCGCGTTGGAACACTACGAAGACCAGCTCTGACTAAGTGCGGATCGCGTGGCGGCGCTGGCATTGTCCGAAAGATACTCTTGAGACGCTGGCGATCTTGTCCCATACTCAAGAGGTTGGCCGACGAGTTAGTGGACAACCAAGCCGGCGTCACTCCGGCCATACGGTCCACCAATGTCAACGATGTCAAAGACAAAAGACCCGGAACACGGCAATCTCCAGTTTCCCATGGAGATTCGCTACCAGCGAGTGAAGCGTGGCCGAGGCTCGGCCGTTGGCGTAGGGAAAGCCCTGCAAATGAGCAGCCGCGAGATCCTCTTTACCACCCAGCATCCACTCAAACAGGGCGAAAGGGTGCGTCTGGCGGTGGACTGGCCTGCGATGCTCGAGAAGGACTGCCTCACGAAGCTCGAAATCCGCGGATCGGTAGTTCAGAGCGAGCCCGGCCGGGCTGCTGTCGGCATCGCCAGCTACATAGTAACCGAGAGCCCTGTGAGTGGGCTCGCCGGGAGCATTCCGCAAATGCGCGCGAGAGACGTCTTGCGCCCGGCGTCCTGGCAGCCTGTCCCGGCGGCGCAGCCATCCGGAGCCGGAACCCCGCTTCGACGAGCGGCAGCGGAAGTCGGGATACGAGGTCAATTGATGCGAGTCCGGTCGAAAGAAACCCCGCCTTCGGGTGGGCGGAGGAGCCACCAACGGGCGCTCGCAGGGCTGCCGGAGCCGCGCGGCGGCGGTCGCTAGGGAAGAGAATTATGGGGAATTGGCAGGTTCCAAAATGACCAACGACTCTCTCCACGGAGACCAGGCGCCGCGAGCGCCGCGCCGGTTTCCCATTCGGCAGGATGTGCGCTACCAATGCGTGAAGGGCAGCCGCGTCTTGGCCGTCGGCGCAGGCAGAACGCTCGAAATGAGCAGCCGCGAAGTGAGGTTCACAACGCGGCAGCCTCTTGAGCGCGGCCAGAAAATGCGGCTGGCAATGGACTGGCCGGCCATGCTGGGAAAGACCTGCCGTATGAAACTGCAGATCTTGGGCCGAATAGTCCACACCGAGCCGGGCGAGGTCGCCGTCAAGATCGAGAGCTACGAATTCCGCACCCGCGGCACTCAACGGAGGGATTGGTAGCCGCTTGGCCAGATCTTCGCCTGAAACGTACTGCGCCGCTCACGCCCTGCCCCGCCTCCTCGCCAGGCCAAAATCTTTACCCGCGCGTCAAAAATCAATTTACATCGGAAATGTTTTGGTGTATATTGAGATTGCTCTGGCCAAAAATCCGCGCGCGAGGGAATGTACGCTGCCGTTACGGTTACGTTGAATCGCGATGAAATGGAACGCAGGCGCCTGGAAGCTGCCGGGGACCTGCTCAAGGGGATCACCCAAGCTCGGGTCGCCCGTAAGTTCGGGGTGAGCCGGACCACCGCTTCCCGCTGGTACCGCACTCTGGAGGGGCAAGGCTTGGAACGTCTGCGCAAGCGCAAAGCGCCCGGACGTCCCAGCCGCTTGTCATCCACCCAACGGGCGGAGGTGCGCGAGATGTTCGCCGCCGGCCCCAGGGCTTTCGGTTTTGAAACGGATCGCTGGACCACCGGCCGCCTCGCGCAGGCCATCGAGAGCCGCTTCGCCATCCGCTACGATCCGGATCACGTCGGCCGCCTCATGCACCGCCTGGGTCTCCGCCCCAAGCCCGCTCCCGTTCTGTCCGCGGAGCCCGTGCGCGAGATCTACGCGATCCCTAGCGCCGGGATTGAAATGCAGGTCTAGCCGCGCCGGCGGCCGTCACGAGCGTGAAATCTTGCGTGCCCGGAGGAACGAGGAGATGCCGTATCCGCCCAGCAGGCAAACCCCGATGGCCAGCATGGTCAACTGCAGGACCGCTCCGGCACTGCCGTCAAATTGGCGGACGGCTCGGAAGCCGGACAAAACAAAGGCGATGGCCATCATCGTGAACACGAATCCGACGATCTGGTGCCACAGAGTGTGGGCCGGTTTCACCACCGCCGGGACTACGAATCCCAGAAAGCGGCGGCCCTCTTTGTAAACTCGCGCTCCCTCGCGATAGATGTTACGTTTAGGCACAACATCTTGATATTATCAGAAGTAATGGTACCTGTTGGTTTCGGCGCGTTATGCCGATAAAAATCAGTGGAGACCTTGTGAAGCCGTGCAGGCTCCATTACAATCTAAACGGGTACGGAGGTTGCGATCTCGAAATTGCAACGAGATGGAACGCGGTCGCATCCCACCATATTAGGGGAGGTCGTTGTGGACGAGCCATTGAAAAACCTGATGCAGGATCTGGGGAACGCGATCAACGACTCGCTCTCGGAGTCCGACCGGATTGCCGAAGCCATTGGCGAAATTAAACGCGCGGGGTATGACGTTTTCCTGGTGCTGGAAGCCACCATTGGTTTCAATAAGCGCGACGACGACGGCAATGAGGCAACCGAAGACGAGCCGGCTGCCGAGCCGGAGCGGAAACGCGGCTTCGAAAGCACCGGAAAGATCAAGTTCACCACCCAGGATCACCGGTTCCTGAAGGCCCTCAAGATCGCAGTGGACGAAGAATCCCGCTAGTCCGGCCTGTTACCGGCCAACTCGCGATAAACCTGCCACGTTTTTTCGACGGCTTCCGCCCAAGTAAACTTCGCCGCCCGTTCGAGCCCCCGCCGGGACAGTTCCGCGCGCCGCTCCGCATCCCGCGTCAGGGCCACCATCGCGCCCGCCAGTTCTTCGGTGTCTTCCGCATCCACCAGCCACGCCGCATCCCCCGCCACTTCGGGCACAGCCGCGCGATTCGACGCGATCACCGGCGTCCCAGTAGCCATCGCCTCCAGCACCGGCATCCCAAAGCCTTCGTCCAGTGAGGGGAACGCGAATATCATGGCGCGCGCATACCAATTGGCCAACTCCGCCCGCGAAACGTAACCCAGCACGCGAATCCGCTCCCGGCTGCGCGACGCACCAATCCTGGCGGCGATCTCCGCCGCGCCATATCCAGCGGATCCCGCCAGCACAAGCTGCCAGTCGCCATCCACTCGTTCAAAGGCGTCCACCAGGCGCACGATGTTCTTGCGGTGCTGCATCGCGCCAACGTGCAGAATGACCTTCTCGCGCGCGACAGCCGTTCCCCCCTCCGCCCTGACCCCGTGATGCACCACCCGCACCTTGCCTGGATCCACGCCCAACACCTCGATCGCCTGGCGCGCCGTAAACTGCGAGACCGCGATGATGCGGTCGCTGCGCGCGGCCGCATCGCGCGCCTGTTCCGCGAACCGCCGCCGGAACTCCGGCGTCGAGTATTCGCCCGTCAGCACGAACAGATCGTGGAAAGTGGTGACCGCGCAACGCATGCGCGCATGCGGCAGCCGCTGGTTCAGACCGTGAAACACATCCGCCCATCGCGGCGCGCGCGTCTCCCCCAGCAGGAATCGCCCGGCGTTGGCCGGCAGGCGCTCGCCCAACGAGCGCAGGAACCGGTGCGGCCGGTAGCAGAATGCGAACCGGTCGCCAGGGTGCGCGCGCGAGAGGCCGTCCAGCATCTCCCGCGAATAGACGCCCACTCCGGACAAGTCAGCGCCAACACTGTACGTCGAATCCAGCGCGATGTTCAATTCTCGATTTTATATTCCTTAAGCTTGCGGTAGAGCGTGGTGCGGCCGATACCCAGCAAATGCGCAGCCTTGGCGCGGTCGCCGTGCGTAGCTACCAGCGCCTTCAGGATGGTCTCCTTTTCTACCGTGGCCAGAAACAACCCCGCCGGCCGCGGCGGCGCATACAGCAACGGCAGCGGCGCGGTCTCCGAACCCGCGGCCACCGCCGAAGCCAGCGGCGGCTCGGCTGGCCCGTGATTCCGCAACGCGGAAGGCAGGTCCTCAACGCGCAGCCAGGGGCCCGTATTCAGCGCCACCATCCGCTCGATCGAGTTTTGCAGCTCGCGCACATTCCCCGGCCAATCGTAATTCATCATGAGATCCAGCGTTTCCGAGGTCAGCCGGTGATGCGCCTCCAAGCGCTCCAGGAAGTGATCGATCAGCTCCGGAATATCCCCCTTGCGATCCCGCAGCGCCGGCAGCCGCAAGCTCACGATGTTCAGCCGGTAGTAGAGGTCCTGCCGGAACGTCCCCCGCGCCGCGCCGCGCGCCAGATCCTCGTGCGTGGCGGCAATCACCCGGATATTCACAGTACGTTGCTTCAACGAGCCGACCGGACGGAACTCGTGCTCCTGCAGCAGCCGCAGCAGCTTCACCTGCATGTCCAGCGGCAGATCGCCGATCTCGTCGAAGAAGGCCGTGCCGCCGTCCGCCACTTCGATCAGGCCCCGCTTGGCTTCCGACGCGCCGGTGAAAGCGCCCTTGGTGTGGCCAAATAGTTCGCTTTCGACCAGCGGTCCCACCAGTGCGCCGCAGTCGATGGGTACAAATTCGCCGCTCGCATTAGCGGCATGGATGGCGCGCGCCACCACCTCTTTGCCCGTGCCGCTCTCCCCCAACAGCAGCACCGGCGCATGGGTTCGTCCGAGTTTCTCGATGAGCCTGCGGATCTCGCAGATCTGCGGCGACTGCCCCACCAGGCCGTGGGACCAGCCCGGAGCACCACGTTCCATTAGCTGCTTCGATTATACAGAATCCAGGCGAACCACGAATGCGGTGGTCACCGCGTGATCCTCGCCGAGGATGCGATCCGCCAATGCGGATGCGCCCTCCTGGGTGGATTCCATCCCCACCACGACGTGCCAAAAGCCCGGCTCGTCGGCGCGCTCCACCAGCCGCGCCCGGCCGTATTTCGCCGCCATGGCGCGGCGCAGGCGCTCGGCGTTTTCCTTATTCCGAAACGCCCCTACCTGCACGCCGAAATGCGCCTGGTCCGCGGCGGGCGCGCTCAGTATCTCCAGCCTCACGCGCGCAATTCCCGGACCGATCATCCCCATGGCCCGCGCCGCCGCGTGCGACAGGTCGATGATCCGCCCATCCACGAATGGACCCCGGTCGTTGATCCGCACGTCCACCGATTTGTCATTGTCCAGATCGTGGACCCGCACCATGGTGCCGAACTCCAGGGTGCGATGCGCCGCGGTCATCTGCTCCATGTCGTAGATTTCACCGCTGGCCGATGCCCGCCCGTGATAGGGGTGGCCATACCAGCTTGCCAGGCCCGTTTCGGCGGATTCCGGTGTTGACGCAACCGGCGCCGTAGGAGCCGGCGCGGGCGACGGGAGTGCTTGCGAGACCCGGTGCCGATGGCAGCCGCATAACAGAACCGCCACCGCCATCGCGGCCACCCGCGCCTTGTGGAGCAGCCAATCATGGCCCATTCTTGAGCAAGCTGCGTTAATCGTGGGGCGGGACTCCAGTCCTGCGGCCGACGTCCACGTCGGCCTGCGCGTACGCGGATACGGCTGAGGCGGACGCGCAGTACCGAAAACCAACCGTAACTTATTGGGAAAAGCAGGCGGGTCTGGAGACCCACCGCAGGCGTGGACGCCCGCCCCACAAGATTGGCCATCCGCTCTCTTTGCGCACACTAACACTAGCGTCCCCTCACTTGTATACATCCCCCTTCAAATCGTTCGGCAAATCGCTCAATCGCCCCAGCATCTCGTACACCTTCACCACCGCGTTGTCCACCATCCGCTCGCCCGCGCCCGGCTCCGCCCAAGTACTGGCGCTGGCCGCGCCGTAGCCGCCGCGCGACGCCGCCGCGATCGTCGGAAAATAACCGTTATACCCGTTCGTATACCCCAGCAGCAGCGCGTGCGGCACGGGGCAGCGGTCGCGCCAGTTCATCTGGAAATCCACGAATGGCTCACCGGGCATAGTCATCAGCGCGATGTCCCGGTCGATCAGCACCGTCGTGACCGGCAACTGGATCTCCGGCACGATGCGCGCACCGTAAATCTCCATCCCATCCGGCCCCAGAAACTTCAACAGTGCGGCGCGAAACTTGTCCACATCCCACCGCAACCGCACGGTAATCGTCGATTCGGCGAAGTCGATGCTGGGCGTATCCACGGCCCGCGTATGAATCTCCTTCGCCACCCTGGCCGCTTCCTCACCCAGGCGCTCTCCCGTCCAATCGCGCCGGCCAGCCGCATCTTGCTCCATCGGCGTGACCGCGTAGTAAGGATTGATATCGCCCGGCGCGCCTTGCAGAAAGAAGCTTTGCGCCTGCCCGCCGAGTTCCCGCTCCACCACGCGATTCATCACCCCCGGAAAGTCCGTCGAGTAGCGCAGGTTGTCCGCGCCGAACACCACCGGGTGGCAGGCATAGTTGGTGAGTACCGCGAGCGGCGTCCCGTCGGCGCGGTCGATGCGCAGCACCGTGACCGTCGGGTCCACCGGCGCGGTGGGGATGCGCGTCTGGTTGCGTTCGAACCAGCTCACCGTGCCATCGGGATTCACCCGCAGGCGATTGTGCCCGATGTACACGGCGCCCGTCCCTACGCCGATGCGCGCCGGCTGCAACGCGCCCGCAGCTTCCGCGATGGCGCGCCCGAGCTTGTCCAACGCGGCCTGCTCCCAGGCCGGGGGCGCGTCACGGTATTCGTCCCGGATCACCGGCGCGCTATGCGTGTGCGATGCGGCTACCAGCAGGCATGAGATTCCGCTCGAGCGCCTGGCCGCCTCGCGCAGCCGCGCCAGCGATCCCGGCCCAAAACTGCGGCCCAGATCGAGCGTCACTAGCGCCAGCCTGCGGCGCGCGCTCTCAGGGCCAGCCTCCAACACCAGCACGCGCGCGTACAGCGGGTCCAGCGTGCCGGTGGCGGGCTGATGCCGGTCCTCAAAGCCCCACATCTGTTCGCCCACTGGCGGCGTGATGTCCGCCCGCGACACGCCCGCCCGGAGGGCTGCGCCGCAGATTCCCCGCGGCGCGACTAACAACATCAATGCCAAGCCCAGTATGATGGTCCGCATAATGGAGTCCAGTCTACCTCAGAACAATCCGCAAGACTCGCAAAGCCTCCGCTTGCTCACGCGCGCGGCTCCGTAACCTGCTGCGAATCGACGCCCCGCTTCCGATTGCCCGCTTCCGAGCCGCGACCGTGAGGGAGCGGTTGCCTCAATCCAGCTCCGGCAGTTCGTCCTTCGGCACCAGCACCTGAATCGACCGCGGCGTCCACGGAATCCGGCTGATCAGTCCGCGCGTTTCCAAAGTCAGGATCATTTGGTGCACACTCGGAGGAGTCACCTGAAAGTACCGCTGGATGTCCAGTTCCGCCGGCGCCCGCTTGTGGAGCTTGGTGTGCGGATAGATGGAAGGCCAGATACTTGCCCCTGTTTGTAGGTATACTTGGCGGACACCGCGCGCCTCCGGTATAAGCTTATAGCATGGCGGACGATTTTGCAGATCCCGGCGAACCAATCCGCATCCCCATCACCGATGTCTTCGACCTGCACAGCGTGCCGCCGCGCGACGTCCAGGGTGTGGTCGAGGCCTACCTGGAGGAGGCGCACCGCCTGGGCTTCCGCGCCATCCGCATCATTCACGGCCGCGGCATCGGAGTGCAGCGCGAAATCGTGCGCACGGTCCTGGCCCGCACCGGTTTTGTGGTGTCGTACGGCGACGCGCCGCCGGAGGCCGGCGGATGGGGCGCCACCATTGCCACACTCGGCGCCACGCTCAAGTAGCGGCGCGCTTCGATTCCAGATTCGCCAGCTTATTCAGTCCGTCCACATATGCCTTGGCGCTGGCTTCGATCACATCGGTGGAAGCGCCGCGTCCCACCACCTTCCGCCCGTCCTCCTCAAGCTGCGCCGTAACCTCGCCCAACGCTTCAGTCCCGCTAGTCACCGCGCGGATCTCGTACCGCACCAGCTTGGCGCCGCTCTTCGTCACTCCGGAGATCGCCTTGCACACGGCGTCCACCGGACCGTCGCCAATGGCCGCGCCCTCGCGCGTCTCCTCGCCCATCCGCACCCTCACGGTCGCCGTCGGTATCGCCGACGTCCCGCTATAGATATGCAGATACTCAAGCTTGTAAGTTTCCACGGCGGGACGGATCTCATCGCGTAAGATGGCGATCAGATCCTCGTCGAATACTTCCTGCTTCTTGTCCGCCACGGTCAGGAATCGCTGATAAGCCTGGTTCAATTCCTCCTGCGATATCGAGTAACCCAGCTTCTCCAGGCGGTCGCGCAGTCCATGGCGCCCGGTGCGCGCGGTCAGTACCACGCGGCTCTCTGCAAGCCCCACATCCTCCGGGCGCATGATCTCATAGGTCTCCCGCTCCTTCAGGAACCCATCCACATGTATACCTGAGCTATGCGAGAACGCATTCGCGCCCACCACGGCCTTATTCGGCGGCACGGGCATGCCGAGCATGTCTCCCACCAGCCGGCTGGTCCGGCAAAACTCCCGCGCATCGATGCCGGTATCCACACCGTAGTAGTCGCGGCGCGTGCGCAGAGCCATCACCACTTCCTCCAGCGCGGCATTGCCGGCCCTTTCGCCGATGCCGTTGATGGTGCCTTCCACCTGCCGCGCGCCGTTCATCACACCGCTCAAGGTGTTGGCCGCCGCCAGGCCCAGGTCGTCGTGACAGTGCACGCTGATGACCGCCCGTGCGATGTTAGGCACGTTCTCGCGAACCGCGCGGATCAGTGCGCCGTATTGCTCCGGCACCGTGTAGCCGGTGGTGTCGGGAATATTGACTACGGTGGCTCCGGCCTCGATGGCCGCCTGTAGCATCTCGAAGAGATAACTCCGATCGGCGCGGCCGGCGTCTTCCGCGTAGAACTCCACGTCGCTCACATAGCTCCTGGCCAGCTTGACCGCCTCGACGGCCATGGCCAGCATGGTGACTTTCTTCTCAGCCAGGTCTCTGCCGTAGCGTTCGTCGCGGAACTTTCCAAGCACATGGATATCGGAAACGCCGATCCCGGTATGAATGCGGGGCCGTCTGGCCTTCGCCAGCGCTTTCCCGCAAGCCTCGATGTCGGACGGCACCGCGCGGGACAACGCGCAGATCACCGGCCCTTCGATTTCCTGCGCGAGCAGTTGCACGGCCTCAAAGTCTTCCGGCGACGACGCCGGATATCCGGCTTCGATGATGTCCACTTTCAACCGCGCCAACTGCCGTGCGATCATGAGCTTCTCCCGGCTGCCCAGCCGCGTGCCAGCGGCCTGCTCACCATCGCGCAGAGTAGTGTCGAATACAGCGACCTTGTCGAACATGGCTATAGTCATTCACTATAGCGCATCT
>Ga0181535_10002064_pt1 | contig 25079 bp, 18 predicted proteins | sample PEATcosm2014_Bin_44_FD_119774 | JGI IMG/M metagenome (GOLD analysis project Ga0181535, IMG submission 119774) | Peatland microbial communities from MTU Mesocosm Facility, Houghton, MI, USA - PEATcosm2014_Bin17_30_metaG | ecosystem: Environmental > Terrestrial > Soil > Wetlands > Peat | place...
ACGAAGATCATGATTGGCTTCATGAAGCGGCTTGTGCATGGACGGCAGAAGAGAGTTTTCCTGATCTTGGACAACCTGCGAGTGCATCATTTGAAGGCAGTGAAGAAATGGCTTGCAGAAAACGAAGAGAAGATCCAGGTCTACTACTTGCCATTGCTGTCCAAAATAACTGTTAGCTCTTCATGCCTGCCTGAGGGGTAAGGCGGCTGATCCCCGTTACTCTGGAGTGGGTTCCTCGACAGAACCACAGACAGAGACGAAAGGATCAGCCATGACTCAAGTATGCGGTGTCTACTCGCAACTTTTGCAACTTTTTCCCACTGCTGTCCAAAATAGCGACTATCTGTTTGACCCGAGAAAAGTTTGATGAGGCTGATCCCCATTTACTCTGAAGTGGGTTTCCGGACAGGACCACATTAAGAGAAGAGAGGATCAGCCATGCTTCAAGTATGCAGTGTGTACTCGCAGCTTTTGCAACTGTTTCAGCGCGGGCAGTTCGCTCGTGCAGTCAAGCACCACCAGGCCGAGCGCAACGCCAAAGGGTTCAGCAGTTGGGAGCAATTTGTGGCCATGCTGTTTTGCCAGTTGGCGCATTTGAACTCGCTGCGCGAAGTATGCATGGGACTGGCCGGTTGTGAATCCCCGTTGAAGCATCTTGGGATCGGCGTCACGCCGAAGAAATCGACTTTGGCGTATGCCAACGCCAACCGTCCGTGGGAACTGTACGAATCGATTTTTATGCAGCTTTTGGAAAAGTGTCAGACGGAGACGGCTGCCCACAGCCGTCGCAAATTCCGTTTCAAGAACAAGCTGATAAGTCTGAACGGCAGCATTATCGAACTGTCGGCGACCGTGTTTGACTGGGCCAAATACACGCAACAGAAGGGCGCGGTCAAGCTGCATCTGTTGCTGGACCACGACGGCTACCTGCCCTCGTTCGCGGTCGTGACGGAGGGCAAGTACAGCGAGTAAATGTAGCGCGGGAGTTGCGTCTGAAAGCGGGTACGATCCTGGCCGTCGACCGCGGCTACAACGATTATGTTTGGTTCGGGCAGTTGACGCTAGACGGGATTTTCTTCGTCACGCGGATGAAGACCAACACGGTCTACACGACCGTTGAGGTGCGTGCTGTTCCAGAAAAGGACAACGTGCTCAGCGACCAGATCATCTCTGTGCCTTCTTTGCGCAAGCATAGCGAGACGCCGGTTCTGTTTCGGCGCATCGAGTACTGGAATGCGGACAAGGAAGAAATCCTGGTCTTCTTCACCAACCTGCTCCACCTGGCAGCCTCGACGGCGGCCGCGATCTATAAGGACCGCTGGCAGATCGAACTGTTTTTCAAAGCACTCAAACAGACAGCAAAAGTGAAGTCGTTCCTCGGCACCAACGCCAATGCGGTCAAGACACAGATATGGACGGCATTGATCGCCCTGCTGATCCTGAGTACCTGCAGATGAAATCCAGCTTCGGTTGGTCGCTTTCCAATCTGGCCGCTCTGCTGCGCCAACAGTTGTTCATCTTCAGAGACTTGTGGGCATGGCTCAACACTCCTCTGGAAGGACCGCCAACCGCAAGACGACTCAGCGAACAGTTGCCGATGCCGCTGACCTGGTAAGCGAGAGTTGGACAGCAGCAAAACAAACCACAATCAGATAAACCAATTACTCAGCGCTTACACGCCAACTATTTGGACAGCAGGATACCCAGCACGCAGAAACCTATCCCAGAGCAAGTCCTCGACAGAACCTGTCGCTACCGGCCAGGGGAGATGGCCATGTCCTTTGAAATCAACTACGCGGATCTACAGAAATCGCTTTCTTGGACAAGAGTGCGAATAGCCGACGATCCAGACGCGACCTGGATTCAAACGGCGGGTACAGGTGGGCGAACACCCCAGAATTGAAGTAGTTCCATACGGCACTATTCTAAATCGAGCGTCCAGGGTATCCGGTTCCAGGGGCTGACCGGGTCGACGAGGAGCTTCGTGTAGGTGTCGCGCATCTGCCGGCCGTCCTTCAGCGTCTGATCGAGAGACCAGAACTCGCGCCCGATCAGATAGTTCTCGCCCAAATCCTGCCAGGAACTGAAGGTCTGCTGCAGAATGCGCGCTGCGGGAAGGATGCGGGACCAGGCCTCGTCTTCCGTCAGATAGCCCACGGTGTAGCCCTGGCGGCAGAGCATGATATAGCGCGCATAGTCCCAGCCCACCAGACTGCGGAAGCCAAGCTTCTCGTAATTACGCCGGGCGACCAGAAGGCTGTTCGCATCGTCGCGGCTGAGAGTGACGACGATCCGATTCAATTCATCCTGCTGCAAGCGGGAAGCGCGTGCCCCCAGTTCGGCGAATTCTTGTCGATGCCCACCATTCTCAAGCCAGGTGAGGGACTTGAGTAGATCCTCGCGGTTGTGGATATTCCACCATCTTTCCATCCTGGCCTTGCAGGCAACTCTTTGATCTTCCGTAAGAGGTACTCCGGCAAGCGTATCGTGGCGCTGGCGACTGAATTCGGTGAACAATGCCGATGCCGCCAACGCCCATTCCCTTTGTCTTCGCGCGGCAGCGGGCGCTTGGGAACCGGATGGGCGCTGGGGTGAAGCTTTCGCCGGGGCAACTTCGGGGAGAATTTGTCTTTGCAGACCGATGCAATGAACGAAGCCGAGTTTCACCGGAGGATCGATGCTGGAGATGCCACACCAACTGCCATCGGCGTTCATCACCGACCAATTGATGCGGACGAGAACGCCGTGGGCCAGAGTGCTGACAATATCGCCGTCTGTGGACATGGTCCGGTATACCGGAAGAGAGTCATCAGAGACGACGCCGCAAGCTTCTTGCGCCGCGGCAACGCAGACTGCGGTGGGCATTAAGAGGGCTAGAAGAGTAATGAGCGGAGAAAGGGGCGAAATAACGGTTCTTGACCAAGCAATGCTGTGGACTTCCCGCACCATGGAAGTAATATAGCAGCCAAATCGGGGATCGTGTACGGTTGGGCGACATCAGGATCTTCTCATCTTAACCCTCTGCTGATCCGAGTTCGTGCATCGTGGTTGTGGATGAATTCATGCTCTGACGACAACCACTGCGTGAATTCCAGGAACGAATTGTTCCGAATGCCCCCGACTTTGCTCTCCGCTCAGCTGGGGCCAGCTGACGGAAATATGCTCATTGCACGTTTAGACTCAACGTCGTGGTGGCCGTTGTCGTGCCTGAAGTGGCGGTCACGGTAATGGTATAGCTCCCGGGTGTCGTGCCGGGATCGGTCTTCTTGGTGCAGCCGCCATCGCCTCCGCCACCACCCCCACTATTACTTCCGCTGCCACCGCACGAAACCACGCCCATAGTCAGAGCCAAGAACAAGACGAACATGTCGAGCATTGTCCGCCGGCGGCGCCGACGGGCCGGAATTCCAACGAGCAGCACGCAGGCGAGAACTGCGCTGCCTTCCGCGTACCAAGGTATCGTCTTTTTCCGGAGGTTGGCCGAGACACAACTGGTAGAGGACGCGGTGGTGGAGATGGTGAGAGTTGCCGAGCCGGAACTTACGCCGGTGATGCTGACCGGAGTGGTCGTGCCAAAGCTGAGCGTGGGAGCATCGACAGCGCCCGAGGGGCTGGACGTGACGGAGGCGGTCAGAGCTACGGAACCTGTGAAGCCTCCGCTTGGGATGATGGTGATGGTGGAGGTGTCTCCGGTGTTTGCGCCAGGAGTAACTGTGACGGATGTTCCGGCGAGGCTAAAGGTAGCCGGAATCGCCGTAACAGCGACATAGGTGTCTCCAGTTGACGGATAATAATTGGCGTCGCCGCTATAAGTGGCGACGATAGTGTCGCCACCGATGGGCAAGGTGTTTGCAGGAATCGTGAAGTGGGCCGAGCCCCCTATCAACTGAGTTGACGGTGATGTGTATGCAGTTCCACATGAGAGGCTGACGGTGCCAGTTGCGGTCGCGAGTCCGCCACCGGCCGAGACGCTAATGGTCAATAGCTGATTGACGACGATGGTCTGCGCGGATGCTTCAAGGTAAACGACTGGATGAACAAAGGTATTGACGGTAACCGCGCCGCTCCCGCTGGTGTAGTTGGAGTCGCCCAAGTAGCTTGCTGAGATCGTAATTGGCCCGCTATACGGATTATCGGTCATGAACGTGGCAGCGCCGTTTGTGAGCGGTTCGTAGAAGAAATAACCGTTTCCAGTTCTACCAATGAATATATAGACAGAACCCGTTGGGACAGGGTCTCCGACGGATCCGCTCACGGCAATTGTGGTTGAAAAAGGAGGGGACACTGTCGTCGTGGGTGCAGTGATGGTCACTGTAGGCTTAATCGTGCCAGAAGAGTGCACGGTGACAGATGCGGTGCCAACTTCTGGTGCGTAATTGCTGTCGCCGTTGTAAACCGCGGAGAATGTGGCCGTCCCGAGTGACAGGGAGTTGGCGGGATAGTTGAATGTGGCTGTTCCGTTCACGAGGGTCTCGGTGAGCTGAAAAGCGGTGCTGCTACTGGCGGTGACTGCGACTGACCCGGTTGGAAGTGGTAGGCCTGCGATAGGAGTCGGGGTAACGGTGACTTGGAGAGACTGATCGGGAGTGATGGTGGATGCGGAAGGTGTGACAACGACCGCCGTGTTGGCTTTTGTGAGGGTTACAGCGACGGCCGGCGCAGTAGATGCGGCGTAGTTGGCATCTCCGCCATAAACCGCTACCAGATTATAGGTTCCTGCCGGCAGGCCCGAAGGTGTGAGGAATGCGACACCCTGGGCGGAAGTTTTGCCGCCGGCTGCAGTGCCCTCCATCGGCGCTGTTCCCACGACGGTCGAGCCATTCATAAAGGTCACAGTGCCTGTGGGGGCAGCGCCGGCGCTGTCGCTTGAGAGCTGGATGCCAACCACAACTGGAGGGGTTGAGGATTGGAGAAAGGCAATCAGAGTGGTGGCAGCGGGAACAATAGTGATCGGATAGGGGGCGCTGGTGCTCGCCTGGAAGCTGGCGTCACCCGGAAAGGATGCGATGAGGCTGTTGGCGCCTCCAGGAAGCAGGGAGGTTGCTAACTCAGCAACGCCCTGAGAATTCAGGGCAGCCGTCCCGAGAGATGTTGTGCCGGCCTGGAAGCTGATGGCTCCGGTCGCCACCCCATTTGGCTTTGCGGCCGATGCGCTATTGCCAAAGGGCTGGGCGTCAATGGTCGCATTGAAGCCGTAAAAAGGTGTTGTTGTTTTCTTCCCTGTTGCTGGATCGGTGAAGGTGACGTTGGTGATCGTCGTGGTGCTGGTCTCGGGAGCGACAGTGACAGAGATGGCGTTGGAGTCGCTGGCGGCAAAGGTACTGCTGCCGCCGTAATGCGCCGAGACGTTGTATGCTCCGCCGGGCAAGGAGTTGGTTGACCCGGTGACGGTTCCGTTGGCTAGGGCGAAGTTGGCGATGCTTTCGTGATCGGGGAGGACCGCGGGGCTGAGGTTGTCGACCAAAGAGAGTTCGCCGGTGGGAGTGCCGCCGGCACTGGTTACGGATGCATTCACCTGAACGCTCTGGCCGTGAGTGATGTTGATTGGAGTTGTTGATCCGCTGAGTTGGAGCGACGAGGATGTGGCGATGAAACTCGCCACCGGCCAATTACTCACAAGCTGAATGGCATTTACACTACCCAGCCCACTGGCAAGGTCGTATCCGGTTGAAGCGTTGTAGCCGGTCATGAAGTAATAACCGGCTGAATTCTGGCTGCAGCCGCTGGTGCCTGGGGCGCAGTTGACGGAGTTGTCCCCAGTAGTGACATCGTGGAAGACGGCTGCGTAGTTTGTTTTGGCCAGATCGTAGATGGCGTAATCGGCCTGCCCGAGACGAGCGCCAGTCTTCTGCTCCACCAGGGCCAGCATGCCGGCGAATGCTGGCGCGGAGGCTGAAGTTCCGCCCACACCGGTGAGATTGAAGTTGTTCCCCGTGGCACCGCCAGTACAATCGACGCCGATTGCATCCTGGTCGGTGCATACACCCCAGACTGCTCCGTAAAAACCACCGCCAGCCAAAAAGGAAACATCGGGCAAATTGCGGCCAGTTCCAGTTGCAACAGAGGATTGCCATCCGGGCACCGGGTAGATCGAGCTGATGCCACCTCCGCCGGCCACGATGCTGTTGTCACTCACGTTTCCGCTAGTGGCAGAGACTGGATTGTTCTCGGATACGCTCGTGTTGGGAAAGGTGGAATCGTTCCAGGGCTCTTCGGAAATGTATTGGAGTGCACTGCGATGGTTTAGCAGCGTATTGGTTGTATTCACGTAATAGGTGAAGCTGCTGGGGAAATTGCTGTACAAGACATCGAAATCCGTGCCGCCGACGGAGATGTTGTAGGGCGTGGAAGCGAAGCCGTTGACCGCCAAACCGTGCGAAGCAACGGACGCCGTGTTTTGGTCATCGCATCCGGTCGGGCCGCTGTCGCCCGCTGAGACCGTAATTGCAATGCCCTGGGCTGCAGCCTGTTCCCATAGGTTGAGGATTTGCTGGTTGCCGGCAGTGCCTAGCTGCGATTCACATTCGCCGAAGCTAACATTCAGGATGTCGGCCTGGTTGTCGTCGAGCGCGCGCTGAATCGCAAGCAATAGACCGGGCTCAAGCGATGTATCCGCGGCAGTGTAGAGGATGATGTTGGCGTTTGGGGCGATGCCCCCGGAGACCTGCGTGTCGAGATATGCTTCGATCGCGTCGCCGGTTTCACCGGGGTCGTCTCCATCGACAACCACCGTCGTGGGTTTGGGGGCGAGCCCAAACGTGGCACGATAGTTTGTGTTCTGCGTCAGGTCCATATTGGAATCGCCAGCGATGCCGATGGTGACGCCGGTTCCATCGTAAACTGGCCCGGTAAGATTGGCATTGAGGGCAGTTGGGGTGTTATAGATGGTGGCTGCGTCCTGAGGGCCGAGGAAGATGTAATAGCCGTTATATGCGCTGCCCACGGTGTAGGACGGGGTGATGGAACTTGTTTCTGGATTGTAGGTGCCACTCGGGCCCCGGACGAATTGCGCTTTTGGCTTGAAGCTATTAAGAGCCGCTAACCCTGCAACCACAGGAGACAAAACGCTAGGTATTTGCGGGTCAGATGCGTTCGCCCAGTATTGCTGTCCTCGAACTAGGTAGCTGTGGATTGAGGTGTGGAAGGTGTTCTCAACCTGTTTCACCGAACCGGAAAACTCAATTGCCATTCGTCCTTTTGAGACCTTGCCCACCGTGAATCCGTGACTGGTCAGCCAGTCTTGTATGGGTCGAAGATCCGCGTCTTCGACGCCGAAACGCTTGCCGAACTCTTCTGGGCCGAGGAAATGACGGAAGTTCGGCGAATTTGAATCCTGCACGGATTGGAGCCATGTCTGGAGTTCAGCTTCCTGTTGTGCGCTGCGGGAGAGAACCAGGACGAGGCGGTTTGCAGACATCGATGCGGGCGCCGGACCCTGGTCGAATTCCGACCGTGCGAGTGGATGCGTGCTGCCATGCAATGTTTTAAGAGAGGATTCGTCAATGACGGCAGCTAGTCGAGGTTGCCGGAATGATTGCGCTGAGTCCTGAGCGACCGATGGGAGAGCGGAACAGAGGAACGATGATAGCAAGAGCGTGACACAGGGGAAGAACAAGCTACGTTGCACGAACACACTCAAGATACCCTCTCTATGAAGCCATAGTCTGGGTCAACATCGCGTACTTCAGGACCAGAGCCGATGAGCCTTGGAAATATGCAGGGATTGTAACAGAATTCCAGCAAGAAGAGAGTGGTGCCTTTAGCGTTTTCATTGCGCTACCGCGGAGTTCTGGTTGTTTTACCGGCAGTCCGCCGTGGCGGGAATCGAGCGCCCGGCAGGCAATTTTAAGGATCGTGAGAGGATCAACGGCCGTGGGACGTGATCGCGGTCGTGATCGGCCATAGGTACAAGACCCGGTTCACGGTCGACTTCGGACGGCTCCTGGGGAGAAAATCTGTCAAAGGGACGAATTGGTGACCAACCGTCCGGAGCGGCCGAATCGCAGTTCTCGGGGAGAGTGTTGATAGAATCTCGGCGAAGCATAAATGGGGGTATTCTATGTGAACTACACCACAAGCCTGGGTCTGGATCGGCGACTCGCACTAGAAGCTTGCCGAGTCTACTTGAGCCTCTAAAACATCCTTCGAACTCATGCTGCCGAAGTTGCGAAACTGCTGCACTTTGCGCAGTGAAAACGCCGTCGAGCCGCTCAAAACGCGAAGACGGAAGCAATCCAGGCCATCCACATCCTCAGCCCAGATCGCCGGCCGCTCATCATGCTTGGCGGTGGCAATCTCGATATTGCTGAACTCGACGTTGCGTGCATGACGCAAGAAGAACCCTGTCGCAGGCAGCGTTCCGAACATACTCGCTTCAGGATAGCTGCGTTCATTCTCCGGCGGCCGAAGGGTAGCCCATTCGGAGGGCCCTCCACCAAGCTGATGGAGATAGACGTCGCTGATCTTGATATCTTCGATCGGTGACCCGGGGATGCCACTGAGGATCGAGGGATACTCGGCCACGGCTTCGGAGCTAGTCACATTCGAGATTGTGACACGCCGCAGAATGCCGGGTTGAGTGCCTGCGGGGCCGCGCAGCCGGCTGCCGAGACGAAGGAAGAATGGTGGATGCACCACGCCGCGCATGGAGAGATTGGTGATCGCGATGTCCTCGATTGATCCGCCATCCACCGTCTCCAGGGCAAGTCCACGGCACTGGTCGAAGACGCAATTGGAAATCGTAATGTTCTTGAAGCCGCCATTGGACTCGGTGCCACACTTGATGCGGCCCGAGGCCTTCCGCACCTGCGAGTAGATAGTCGGCTTCCACAGGCCGCTCAGCATGCTCCCATACTCGTAGGCGCCGGTGACATAACAATTCGAAATGGTCACTCCCTCGGTGGCGCGCGCATAGCCCAAAGCAAGGGAACTCTTGGGACATATTGCATCGTCCCACGGGGAGTTGACAGCGCAGTCGGAGACGCGCACGTTGCGGCAGCAGTCGATGTCGATGCCATCGCGATTGGTATCGATCTTGAGTTCATCAAGGACGACATTGTCGACGCCGGTGAGCAGAATAGCGAAGTGGCCGCCCATAAGAATCGAGATATTACGAATGGAGACGTTGCGGCAGTTCTTCAGCGAGATGGTTTTATTGCCAACACCGGGGTTCTCTGCGCGCGGAAGGCTGTCGGAATCTCCTCGGCTCAATCCCTTACCCCAGATGAGTCCGGGGCCGGAGATCGAGAGGTCCTCAAGCCCCTCGCCATAGATCAAGCTATTGGCCCAGTGGTTGTGTCCGTAGTCCTGATAGGCTTCCCAGGGTTGTGCTGGCCCGGCGGAATCGTAGCCTCCCGTCGTCGTCCCGGAATCGGGCACGCTCGCCGCGAGGATGGTTGCGCCATGCTCAAGGTAGAGGCCGACGTGGCTCTTGAGCCGGATGGTATAGCAGGCATAAGTCCCAGCCGGGAACCACACCGTGCCGCCGCCCTGCGCTGCCGCTACGTCAATCGCCCGATTGACAGCTGGCGTATCGATTATCGAGCCATCGCCCCTCGCACCAAAGTTGCGGACGTTTATTAAGCCCTGTGAAGGCATGCTCGCCGGTCCGCCTGGGGTCTCTGCTAATGCATCCTGCGTTACCAGGCTAACCGGATGCATGACGGCCAGGCCGCCTATTGCATTTTGTAGAAAGGCTCTGCGGATCAATGCGCTTCTCCCGTGTTGAATCGTCCTGCTCTCTTTCTTCGGTTGGTTGTGCCCCTGCGCGCGGCGTCGCGGATTGAAAAGCGTGGAGCTCCCACATATTATCAACCAAGGGGCAGTCGCTGATTGGGGTGGATTGCGGCGCGGCGCAGCGCACAGACCCTGGGACTTTCCACACGCAAAATGGGCCGGCCCGCATCGCAGGTTGGCCCATTCTACCGATCCTTCGCATTGGTTCCACAGTCCGCGGAGCGATAGCAAAAAGCAGCGTCTCAAAGCTAGATTTCGGCAAGTTGATCGACCAGGACCGCCTTTAGCCTTGGCTTGTGCACTTGGATGCGGTCCTTGTACTCGACAAGGCCCAGGTTGCGAAAACGGTTCATGAAGAAGCTCACGCGAGACCGGGTTGTGCCGACCATCTCCGCCAGTGTCTCTTGCGTAACCGGAGGAATAAGGGTCTTGGGTTCGTTCGGCTTCCCAGAATCCGCCATCAAGAGGAGAGTACGCGCCAGCCGCTTTTCGCTGGAGTTGAAGATCTGATCTACAAGATCGGCCTGGGAGCGCATGCCGCGGGCTACCAGAAACGCAAGGATCTGGTAGCAGAGAGCTGGCTCCTCGTGCATCGCGCGAATCATCTCCTCCCGCTTGATCTCGATCGCGCTACATGTATTCAAGGCCGCAGCGGTTGCCAGGCGCAGCCCTGGCAATATAGCCAGCGACTCTTCTCCAAAATAGTCGCCAGAAGAGAGAAGCGCGATAGTGGCCTGTTTACCGTTCGGCGAAACGACCGCAAGTTTTGCACGGCCCTCCTTGAGACTGAAAACCGAGTCTGCCGGATCGCCCTGGGTGAAAAAGACCTGTCCGGGTTTCAATTCAACCACCCTTCGAAGAAGACCCATGCTTGAAAGAAAGGCGGCGGGGTCAAGCGCTTTGTTCTTGTCGCTCATCGATGTTTTTCCTCCTTGTAGGCAATTTGATCGACGTGGACTTTCTTGCTTTGGGCGCCAGCCAGATGGAATCAATTTGTGGATGGTGAACCATTGACACAAGAGCACAAAAGAAACTGAACGAAAACTGGCACACTCCAACGTCAGGCTGAGATTCAGGCTGATTGCCGCAACCCTCTCCCCTGCGAGCGCCCAAACCCCGACAACCGCTCAGGCGCTCGCAAGGTCCTCATTACAGCTGCTACTCCGCACCCCTCGCCACACATCGGATGCATAACGATAAGCGCCGATGTCGTCGGAGTTACTGCTTGCGAGCATGCACTACATATCGCTCCGGCGCCGCGCCGATAAAGTGAAACGGATAGCAGGTCACGAGGGTCAGAGAGGATCCGGTCGTGGGAGCCACGATGCCGCCGTCGCTGGGAGCGGTGATCTGTATCCAATCCACTTCGTAGCGAGTTAGTCCCGATGCGGCCTGAATGTGGATTTCGTCACTTGCGCGAATGTCTTTCAGATCGCGAAAGTAGGTATCGCGGTGCCCGGCGATTCCAATATTTCCCAACTCTCCGGGAAGCGCGGTTCCTTCGATATGTCCAACACCGAGCCGCAGTGTCTGCGATGTGGCTCCCTCGAGAACTGCCACTGACATTCCAAGCCTTGGTATCTCAATTCGGCCCAGAACGTCGCCATCCTTGACAACAGTCCGGGACGGGTAGCCACTGCGAAGTTCTTCCGAGTGCATTTGTCGATCGAGGGTACTGTTTGCGGCTTCCTGGTAGAACCTTGCTTGGAGCAGAGTAATCGCGACATAAGAGAGCATAAGCGTCCCAACGATAAGGAAAATCCCCCGCGTCCAACGCATGAACCGTTGGATGCGCTTTGCGAACATCTCTGGCTCAGTTATGGTCAACATGGCCGACTGTCTCCAATACAGGTAATTTGAGCGCCAATGGAACGGAGTGACCAGCCCTTGTACGGACCGATAAGCATCCCTGCCCCGGCGCGCCAGCCTTCACCGCGATGGACCGATACGCGCGAACCCGCGTTGTCATCGTGGAACCGCAGGCCAGAGTGTACTGATTGCGGATATCGCGAGCGATCCCTTCGCTGATTGAGACGATGTCTTTCGACGATTCGGGAAAGGCCATGCGCCGAGGCGCAGAGGCATTTCTCGGCGTAATGCGCATTCGGATGTTGAAGAGCTGCGGGAAATCCCCGCCCGTTTCTCTTGGCGCTCTTCGCGCGGATGCGGTCATCTGAGTTATCCGTCCAGTCCTTCAACGCAATCTAACTCGGACGCTTTGCAAGTCCTCGCGCGTGCATCGACTAGGGAGGCGATACTCGCGTACCGCTTCCTTCGACCTATCGTTTCCGGCTAACTTGTGGTGTTTTGCGATCCACCCCTTAATTGATTTGAACCGCGTGCTTCAAAAGATCTGAGATAAGAAAGCCGCCGCCCAGCATAAGCAGTCCAACCAGCCCAATCAGGGGGAGATTACTGGCTGTCGAAGGCAGCGATGTGGCGACAGCGGGCACCGGCTCGGGCGCTTGGGTAACTGCTGCCATCTCGGTGGGAGGCGCTTCAACAACCTGTCCCGTATCGATCGTTTCACCCATTGGGTTGACCGCCTCGACGGAGGACGTCTTCATATCCTCGGCGGGCGCGGACGCCTGAACCGCGGGGGTCGAAAGCACGTTCTCATTGGTTTCCGCGGCCAATTGGATGGCCTTGGGCCTGGAATAGACAAATTGGTCGCCCCATTCACGGCCCGGATAGAACCATGCCTTCAAAGCCTCAGGCTGCCCGGCGGGCCGCTCCTGAAAGGTGATGACCGATTTGTCGGTAGCCTTCAAACGATAGTTGGGAATCGCCAGCATGATGGTGAACACATGGGTTTCGTCCTGGTTTGAAATCTGGACGATGTGACGGTCCGAGGGCGAATCCATGACTTTGAAAACATAGGTGCCGGCCGGCAATACCTGGGCGCCAGAGCCCCCAACTTCGACTGGCCCGCTGAAGGTGACGACAGTCTTTCTGTTGAGATCGTCGGCCTTTGCTGACGGCGCGACGAATAAACAGAGTACGGTAAGGGAGAGTCCTGTTCCTAAACCTCTTAGCAATGTCATAGTTCCTCCATTCAGTGTCATAGCTCCTCCTTTCAGTGTGATAGTACCTCCATTACTTCTTCCGACTCACTTCTACGGCGGTCGTCATGCGGTCTCTATGCTGTCAGCATCACTGAGATCGCACTCCGGAGGATCCTGCAGCCTGGGGTCCGCGGCGTGTCGTTATCGGGCAGAGAAGGCCATGGGCGGTAAGGAATCGTTGCGAAGTTGCATGAAAGCTTACCTCCTGTTTGGGGAAATGAGCCCTCCTAGCCCTGATTGAAGCAAATGGCGTTCCAAACTGTAAGGTCACGCAAACATGGAAGATGATCGATACCACAGGACAACAGTCGTGAACAACCGGAATTTCTTACATGGTCAACTGTAAGAAGTTACTTTGCAGCGCAATTTCAGAGCTCGTTGATGAATCTTCTCCAATTTGAACGTCGATCGCATCGCCAGGCTTAGTTGGCGATACGCGCCACGACGGAGGACTTGGGTCGAGGCCGAGAGGCACTCGCGTCGGCCGGAGCCATCAAACCCAATGAGGCGGTCATCCGCGAGGCCGCCAGCGCTGGAGATTGGAATTGCAGCTTCCATCACCTGGCCGACCTTCAGTCCCGTGTACGCCGAGGCGACCGTGAAGATCACGCACAACACAATGCCCCAGATAATTGATCGCGGCGTGAGTTCCGGCATTCTTGCTTCTGCGGAAACAATGGGCTGGTAGGATTCGTCGGGCTTCAACGGCCGGGCGTCGTTTTCTGGAAGAGATCTTGTTTCGTTCTCAGTCATCGATGGACGGCCCTTCTGACAGCTCCAAATTGAAGCGCCTTGGCTTACATGATCCCCAACTAGCCTCTGGGCTAATTCGATTTCCGGGATGCACCATGAAGCTCAGCGCGACCGCGCTGTGGAATCAAGCGTGAGATTCCCATTGGCCAGTGACAGCCTTTCCCTTGAAAGGCAATAGTTTTTCCGAAGAAGCCAGTGAGTTATGTTAATGGGGATGAACTCCCATGTGGAGCTGCCGGAGATTCCTTTTCTGTCCCAGATTCGTTCGCGCTGCCCGAGTGTTGCACGGCATGGACTCAACTGCACCCAGGGATGCTGAAGTGCCCTGGTTTCATCGGACAAGCCGTCTCAAGGCCCGACGTTCAGAAGAATTCCGATTCACTCGCCCAAGGAAGACCGGCACAACCAATTCGGCAAGTGGCGTGGAATCTGTCGGATGCACTTTGATTGACGGAATGGCCAGACGCCAAGGAGCTTCCGGGGGTAAATTGATCTTCTGGACTGAAAATGAATGATTCTGGGGTTTCGGGGACGAAGACCTGGCCATGTTGGTAATCGATTCACCGGCAAGTGTTTACCTTTGAGGAATTGGCGAACAGCCTATGACGCAACCGGGACCACAAGAAAGGCCAAGACGAATCTGGGAATGTGCCTCGAAATTCGCCAGTTGGCAGCCATGAGCTTGAGTTACGCGATGCAAATGGCGGATACCTCGTAATCTTCAACGCGCGGTATCGTGAATTGGAGCATTTGGCCTTCTAAACTGAAAACTGCACTTCGCCCAGCCTGGATAAGTTCGACGGACTTGACCCGTACCCCTAACGGCAACTTCATCCGAACTGTTTGTGGACCGAGCGGGTAGACAGACTGCATCCAGCCATGATGCGCATTGGGGTTGGTGTAGTTGAGCAGATGCAAGGCGTATCCGGCGGGTGTTTCCCAACCGAGCATTTCGATGAAGCCGTCGCCCTCAACGTCGACGATACGCTCGTCGCGGGTGATCCAACGGATGGTGTTGTGAAGCAGGCCGAGTAGATCGCCGTGCCCGGTGAGCCAATAGGTGCGTTCTATGTCTCCAGGGAAGTAGGCCGTGCGGCTAGCGCCGGCTTCACGCAGCACAACGGCAGGCTCATCGGAGTTTGAGAGCGGCGGATAGGCCAGCTCTGGCGGATACCGGACGAAACCCGGAACCACAGTGAGCACTGGATCCTTCACGGGCTTGAGCGGAATTCGATTCTGTGCACCGGGCAGCCAGTTGGTGTCGCTGAAACCTTCAAGAATGGGGTGCCGTCGATCCGCTTCCGGTTTTTCAATGCGGGCATAGTAGGCATTGCCGTTGGTGCCAATCGCATCGCCAGCCTTGCTGAGTCCAAGCACGTCACCAAGCCCAAAATCTGCGCGCCGATTAAGATCTTCGTCGTAGAGCCCTGTCTCGAAGCTGGCCATGATTGATCCGCCGGAGTGCGCGTACTCCCTTATCTGTTGACACTGACGGTCGCTCAGCATAGCGATATTCGGCAGCAAAAGAGCGCGATACTTGCTCAGGCCTTCGACATCGAGACGATCTTCATGCACGAAGTCGAATGCGAAACGGCCTCTGAGGAGAACTTCATAAATGCCCTGCGTGGTCTCGTGCATGTATGCGAGTGAGCGCGCCGTCGCGGGGCCGGGGTAGAGAAGCTGAGTGCTTTGCCCCATTACCACTCCGATGTTGGCGATAGAGCGGCGGGGGGTGAAATGAGCATCATGCTTGGCGGTCCAGCGGAAGTAGTCGGCACCGATCTTTTGCCAGCGCCGGTCTTCGCCAAACCCCTTTTCTGATCCAATGAAGTGAAGATAGGGAACCATGCCGGAGGCCAGGGTCTCATTCAACCACATCCTGATCTCGGCAGGACTCTTCGAGCCATTGCGCCACGCCACCGTGCCGGTTGAATACGCGGCGGTAAGATTCGTGGCGAACTTCCCACCCATCACCGCATTGCATACGCGGCCTTGCAACGTGCATCCCCACACGGCAGAGTCTTCAGAGGTACGTCCCTGGTTGTCGCCCTGGAACCAAGCGGCAACCTCGCCCAGCGCGGCTAGATTCGGGCCGCCGCGCACATTGCCGCCCGAGTTGGCGAAGAAGAAGCTGTCCGGCTTCTTCTCTTTGGCGATGGCGTCATACTTCTGCCAGAGCTTCAGAACCCGGCTCGTGAAAACTCGCCAGAATGCCGGAGTGCCGGCTGCCGGCAGCTTGCTGCATATTGCGCAATGACACTTCGGTAAGCTACCGAGAGGCGGCCAACCGTTTGTGTAGAAGCAGTCGACATCGTAAAGCGAGTTGACCTCTCGCATGATCGCTGGGACGTAATCGTCCATATAGGTGGAGAACATGCACGTCTTGAAGAGGCGCGGCTCCTCTGGACTGAATTGCACTGAGCCATCCTGGTTGCGCATGGCCCACTCCGGATAGGCCTCGAGCGCATCGCCCCAATTGAGGTCGGGACTCATACGCGCGACAACGTGCATGTTGCGCCTCTTTGCGGCGGCCACGCACTCACCAAAGAAGTCGCGGTTGTTGAGGAACTTTCCGTGGCGATGGAACTTCACCTTAGATGGATAGAACGCGAGTATGCCGGTGACGCTGATAAACACGACGTCTGCCTCTGCCTCATGCCAGTAATCAGCCCACTCTTCGATGTTCATTACGGCAGGGTCGTGCTCGGTCATATTGCTCTGCGCTACGCGATGGACCCGCTTCTGCCATGGCTCACTTGCGGGGTCAACAGGTGCAAGCCGCTTTGGCAGTGAGACGAGACTCCTTGTAGATGCGCCAATGGCGACAACTTCTTCTGCGCGAAGCGCCGAAGCCGAATCGAGAGTTTGTAGCGCGGCTGAAAATGGAATCACAGCGGCGCCAGTTTTGAGGCCATTCTTTAGAAAGTTGCGGCGATTTATCATGGGTACTCTCCGTATTTCTTCCGCGAGGGAAGTGTAACCGACAACGAGGAGGTTGGACTACCTTGCACAGCGCACCAATGCAGTTCAGTCATCGGAAGTTGGCCGTGCTTTTCCTTCCGATGGATGCAATTCACCGAGTTGTGGTTCGATCGTCTGAAAGACAAACGCTGGGGCTCGGGATGAACGGCCTCCTGCTCGACACTTGCCACTCGGTCCTATCTGAACGGCCAACCATAGGGGGTAACCTCTAGCAGACGCCAGCGACAGTTGGCGAAGGTACAGATTGCGCAACCGCCCGACTTCTGCAATACTCCGTGTGCCCGACAGTCCCTTGAAAGCTTGAGTCTGAACGCCATGAACCCTCTTTACATCAAGATCTCGCGACGGCTGGTGCCGTTTCTGATGCTGCTCTACCTCGTGGCTTTTCTCGACCGCGTGGACATAAGTTTTGCCAAATTGACCATGAACCACGACCTGAAGATCGGTGACGATCTCTTTGGGCTGGCGGCGGGTATTTTCTTCTTGGGCTACTTTCTGTTTGAGGTTCCCAGCAATCTGGCACTCCTCAAACTGGGCGCGCGACGCTGGATCATGATCCTGATGACTTCACTTACTGGAGGTCTACCGAACAAACAAATCGCTTCCGTGAAACGTTTGCGCCGGAGATCATGCGGATGGAGTTTCGGCTTGCCGAACTTGAAAACCCACTCCGGCAGCATGGAATTCAACTTGGGCAAGTTGCGGATCGCAAGACTGACGTTGATGAACTGAAGAGAGTCTCTCTCGTCATGCGCGCACAGAGCTATCGCCGTCGGCTCTTCTCTGAATTCGACCGGGCAAGACAGGTGTTCTTGCCATGAGCGGGGCTCCGGTAGCTTCAAAGGTCGCGGTGATCTCGGCGGAAGAGCCGACGCTCTTCGACTCTCTCGCTCGTCTCGTTCCCGAAGAATTACAAACCGCGTATTATCGGGTACTTGCGCATACACGCACACTCAGTCCAGACGATGAGATGCTACGCATTCTCGAAGCGATGGGCATCTTGGCTCTGCTCACATGCCACACACCCAAGGATATTGCCGACGAGCGCGAGCGGATTCAAGAGATATTTGATCTTCATCAACAGCTTTCTGGCGAAACCCGGGAGAAGATGCTTGGCTATGTCCACGAGTTGGATTCGCGGATTTCCGCGCTGCCCGGCGAGCTCGAGGCCAGCCTTGATCCGAAACAGATCGCGAAATTGCTTGGTGAAAGCCCGCGCCAGAACTTCCTCAAGTCGGGCATCCCGGCCACTGCCGAGGGACTACAAGCGGCCAGCGCCGCCATGACGAGCGTCCAACAGGAACTCTCATCGGCGATGCGCAAACTATCGGATTCGCAAAGTGGAGTGATCGCCCAAGTGGAATTTGCAAACAACCGGCTGATATATTCCATCGAAAGACGGGCAAAAACCATTGACGCACTCCTGCATGAATGGAAGAGCGACGTGCTGCGTAGATGGATGCCTCTCGTGTTTGGCGCGGCCCTTTCGATCGGGTTGTTTTCGGGTATGTGCATACGAGGTTGGCGGGATTCGGTTCCCGCGGCGACGGCCACGCCGACGTCAACGGCGGTACAAGCCGTTCCAGTTCCAGTCCCGCAAGAGGACGCCACGCCCGTCGGCGATCCCAAGTAGCGACAAAGTTGCCACAGGAATTTCAGAACCGGAAATGAGCATGAACAATAAGGGAGCTTGCCATTGCTCGAAGGACAAAAGGATCATGAGCGCCTGCCGCACTAGACCCATGAGCGATTGATTCATGACTCAAGTGAGCCTACATGCGGTTCACTGCGGGGTAACGGACTTGGCTGTCGGCTGATTCTCCGGGCGGGGATTCGGTAAGGTTCGAAGGTACGAAAGCAGCATCTCCATCTCCTCGCTGGTCAACTCAGCCGGCGGCATCCCCCCGGCCTTCATTTTGTCAGTCGGCTTCGCAAGGACTGATTTCAATTGCGAATCGGAAAGCTGGGCTACGAGCGGGGCAAGTGCTGGAGCCAATCCACCTGCTCCCGCCCTCCCGTGGCAAGTGAAGCAGCCGTGTCTCAAAAACAGTTTTTGACCTGCGGCTGCCAACTCAATTTGCTTGCCGTTCCCAGTATCGACGGGAAGTGGCTGGGCCGTTGGAGAGGGAGAATTGCTGGTCCCGGGATTGGAAGGAACTGTCACGATCGCGTCGGACTTTTTGGTGATAGTCGGACGCCTATCCGCATCGAAGTGGATCTTCGAGAGCAAAACCGGGTGCAACTCAGGCGTATTCGCTGCGGCGGTCCCAAGGACTCCCAGGTAGGCAATCAAGGCGGACATATCTTTGGGGGAAGCATCAACTGCGGGCATCCGCCCCGATCTCATCCGCGGATTCGGATTGCGCAGCAGAGCTTCCAACTGGTCCTGACTGAACTTCCCTGTAACTCCAACCAAGCTGGGCGCGATCGTTGTCCCCTTTCCCATCGTGCCGTGGCAGCCACTACACCCTCGCTCGTTGAAGATCCCTCTGCCCGTCCCGACCAGCGGGCTTACAGGGCCGACGGGCAACGCAACGGGGACGGCTTCATCCTTTGGCTCGACATAAGGCTGAAACGGCGCTGCGCTATAAGCCCTCTCCTGCTCCGCCTGAAGATCGAGCTGTTCAGCGATTGGACCCTGCTTGTCGTCCAGTTGGCTTTTCACACCTAGGAAGACCATGGCGAAGACGACGATTGCCACTGCCAATGCCGGAATTGGCCTGCGCCATGGCAGGCGCTCCAGTCTGCGATCTAGGAAGGGCATCAGAAAGAATGCCATAGCTAACAGTCCTGGAATCACTACGATTCCCACCACAACTTTCGAGCCCTCCCAGAACTTGAGCCACTCGAACATGGGCAGGTAATACCACTCTGGCCGGGGAAGAAAGCGCGTGTCGGCGGGGTTTGCAATCGGCCCAAGTGTTACAGGATGGAGATAGGCGAGACCGGCCAGCGCCGCCATAATCAGTAGAACGAATCCCATGTCAAAGAGAACCTGTCGCGGATAAAAGGGCTCTGGAGCGAGCTTCGGATGTACCGGGTCCTCGTTCGGCGGTCCGGCGGGACCAGCCTTGCGAAACAGAAAGATATGAGCGCAGATGAATAGCACAATCGAGCATGGAATCAGAAATACATGCGCAACATAGAAGCGCGAAACAGTGAGTGTGCCGATGGTGTCACCACCACGCATCAAGCGGGTAAGCAGGTTGCCTATCAGTGGCATTTCACCCGCGACATTGGTTCCGACTGCAGTGGCGAAGTAGGCTTTCTGATCCCAGGGAAGAAGGTACCCGGTGAAGCCCATGCCCAGAACAAGAAATGAAAGCAAAGCCCCCGAGATCCACAGCAATTCGCGACGCCCCTTGAATGATCCATACAAGAACGTCTGCAGGAAGTGGAGACCCAGCACAATGATCATGGCACTGGAGCCGTAAGAATGCAGGCTGCGCAGGAAGGCGCCTCCGGCGACCTGTTTCGTGATATAGGCAACGCTAGTGTGCGCCGTCTCGGCCGTAGGCGTGTAGTAAAGGGCCAGCGAGACACCGGTCACGACCTGCAAGAGAAATATGAAGAGCAATCCGGAGCCGAATACATATGCAAGCCTCGCTCCACCCGGAATCGGCTCGTGGAGCACTTTGTGCATCAACTCCTTCGCGCCGGTGCGCTCATCGAACCAATCAAACATGCGGTCCGCGACGCCCTTGCTCGCTGGCATTGCTTCGTTGGATTCGCCGTTCAAACATTCACCTTGCCCTTTCTAGCCCAACGATTCCTGGTCCGGTACGTTGGATCGAAAATACTTGAATTGCACTCGCAGCTTGCCGTTCTGAACTTCCGCCTTAAGAATGTCAAGTCCGCGCGGCGGTGGACCGGAGATATGTTCTCCATCGGGCCCGAATTGTCCTCCATGGCAAGGGCAAACAAACTTGCCCTGGCTGGCCTGCCAGGCCACGGAACAACCAAGATGAGGGCAGATCGCCGACATTACCTGCAGTTGTCCATTTTGAGCGCGGTTCACATAAACAGACTGCTCGGAGACGACCTCGCGCCATCCATCGCGCTGCACGAGCGACACTGTCTTGCTTACGGGTCCATCGTTTTTTTCAAATTCGCTGGCATCTCCCACATCCGACCACTGGACCGACGCACCTTTTGCGTAAACGGGGTAAAGCACAAAGCGGAACAAGGGAGCGCCTACAATTGCCCCGATGAGCATTGAGCCTGCGCCAAGCGCAGCGCCAATGAAGGATCTCTTTCCTACATCTACAACTTCCCTGGCTGCGCATCCCGCGCATCCTTCGCTAAAGTGGTTACCGTTTCCATCGTGCGTCATGGATCATCCTCCTTTTGGGCGATTGCGACACTTCCGCACAGCCTCAGAACCCGAGGCAGGCAAAGCTCACATCTATCATTTCGGTTTGACTGAATCAGCGGAATTTGCGGCTGTGTTGCTTCCTTCGCCATCGCTCTTTTCGAGAGTACGGATGTAGGCGATCACAGCCTTCACTTCATCGTCGCTCAAGATATCGCTCCATGCAGGCATGTCCCCTTTTCCAGTCTTGATGAATTCAAGCATTTCGGCATCGGACTTCTTGAAGGCATCTGAACCGTGGAATGGCGGAACCGAGTATTTCTTGCCGGCTGGCGTGTTCGCGTCTCCCGCTGCTCCGTGGCACGGGGTACAGTTAGTTTTGTACACGATTGCAGCCTTTTGCTCGGCGCATGCGCATGCAACTGCGAAGGTGCACAACAATATTGCTGAAATCCTGGTTACGTTTACCATTTCGTAGTTTCCTCCTGGTTCGATAAATTGAGCGCCTCGATTTTCCTGCGCTAACTGAACTGTGCCCGCAGCCAGATGCAAATAACCCACGGCTGGCGGTTTCGATAGATACCCGTTAGAACACCCAGTTGAGGGAGACGCCGCCAACGTGTACCTGATAGTTGGGCACTGTCTCGCTGGTGGGCACAAAGTTCAGCTTGCCGCCGTACTGCAGTGCCTGGTATCTCCAATCAGTGGGGGTCAACCGCTGGAACCAGTAAAAGCCCTGCAGACTGGCCGACCTGGTGATGACGTAAGTGGCGCTCGGCTTGACGCTGAGCTCGTCGTTCCGGACTACCGGGTAATTCTGCGCCGGGATAAAGAAGATTGCCTGAGTACCGGAGGGCAGCGGCGGCGCCGGGGCTGCCAGCGCTAACGGGTTGTTCTGGTAGCTGCCACCGACGACAGCGTTCTCAGTGCGCCCGCGCGTGTAGACCAACTCACCGGCCAGTTCGAGCTTCCTGCCGGCCAGGTTTCTGCGGCGCAGTGTCAGGCCAGCCGTGTCAATCTTGTCGCGGTCGTTGTGGGTCCAGTTCAGGCACGGATCGATTTTGGCCGATGCGTTCCTGGCTGCGACGGTGCTGAAGCAGGGACCTCCGAGGACAGTATTTCCCGCCTGACCCTGGAAGGTTGCAGTGCTGTTGGAGCCAAAGGCATCGCCGGTCGCGTATAGACGTTGGTTGTCGTAGGTATAAAAGACGTCGGCGACCAGGTCGTCAGACGCGACATAGCTTGCGTCGATGGTTGATGCCCACCAGGTGCGTCTTTTCAAACCCAGCTTCGTGTTGAGATAGTCGTCGTCGGTCGCCTCGCCGCTCAATGTGACGGCGACTTTATCTTTTCCGAGCAGATTGATCTGAGCGCGCGCGTCATTTCTGTCCCGGTCCGCAACGTAGTATCTTCTGAAGCCGGGAATCTCGTTGAGGATGTTTCGCGTGCCGTATTGGGCCTGTGCAACGGTGTTGTTATTCGGCGTAAAGATGGCCGCATCGCCTGTAAGCGGTGCGCTGGGGAGACCCGCGACCGGACCGAAACCCGTGAGTCCGGTGCTCTTGAGATAGGAGTAGAGACTTTGTGATGCGCCGCCCGCGGGCACGTGGTTTGCCATGGGTGTCTCCGCGAGGAATGCGTCCTCGTTATAGTCACTGCGGCGCTCGGAGAAGGCGTACTCCACCCGAGCCGTCACGGCTCCCTTGGATTTGCGCCACTCGGTGCGGAAGGTGTTCTCATTCACCTGCTTTGCATCGGCGCAGCTAATCCAGGAATAGGAGCAATGGCGATCTGCTCTGTCCCAGCCATAGCCAAGCATCAAGTGTTCGGACCTCGAAAACGAATATTCGGCTTCACCATTGGCCTTGAAGGAGAGCTTGGTGAGCGAGCGGTTGTTATAGATGTTGGTATTGCTTCCGAGTCCGGTGGGCAGTCCGTAGAGGCCGCTAAACGGCGAGGTACCGGTCTTTGCCGAGGCGTCATCCTGGAAAAGGAAGATGGCGAGCGGCGTCTGGTTATCGCGTTCGTCGAACCGGGCGTCTGCCACCAAATCCCACTTACCGTGTTTGCAGGTGAACTTGCCCGAGCCCAGGCTGGTGTACACAAGACCCTGCAGAGAGGGGCGCGGCAGCCCGAACTGCAGCGCTCCATCTCCAACAAGCGATGGGCTAATAAACGCCTGGTTCTGGGTTCCGCGACCAATCGAACCCACAACCACCAGCCTGGCATCCCTCGACAATTTATAGCTGCCTGTTGCCGTGAACTGGTTGAACTGGCTGCTGGGTTCTTCGGCCAGAGCCGTCGTGAAGGTAGGCGATTGGGCAACGTCAGCCCAGATCATGTGTTCGGTATTGTTGTGGAAGAACGAGCCGTAGTATGCGAAGGAAAGGAACAGCTTGTTGAGCTTGACATTCACTGCCGCGGATGCCTGATCGGTATCCCAGTTCACTCTATACGGCAGCAACGCGGAATCCTGCGTATTTCGATCGATCACCCCGCCGATGGTCTTAAGCCCGTCCTTGTGCTCGCGGGTGTAGCTGACGGGAATATCGATCATCTCGGTCGGGGTGAAGAGTAATTGCGCCACGCCCCGCTTGCGAGTGAGTGCGAGATCAGCACGCTGGAAGGCGGGCAGGTCGGCAGCTTGGATTGCAGCTGTCGTAGCCAACTGAGCCGCGGTGGGGGGTGTGAGCACGCCAGCAGTGTTGTAGACACTGCCGGCCGCAGTCACCGGATTGAGCGCGAAGAAGCTCAGAGCGGTGGCGCTCTTTTGCGGCAAAACCGGCACCAGCCAATTGGATGGCAATGACAGATTGCTGGTCCCTACGCCGAGGTAGGGGGTTTGAAACGAGTCGGAGGTGTTGGCCAGAATCTCGTTATAGCCGAATCGAAATTGGAACTTGCCCTGCCTTCCAAAATCGAGAATCCCGTTTCGAGTTTCGAGCCCAAGACTCGAACCCTGGAAGCGCCAGCGCCATGTGTCCATGCTGTCGTAAGCCCCGCCGCCGTGGTAGTCGAAGTTGCCAATGGCGAAGGCATGGAACTTATTCAGTCCGTTGTACTCGCCGAACTTGAACGACTTGACACTGACGCCGGCGACGCCGATCTGACTTCTATCGTGTGGCCTGGTCTGTTCGGCAGCCGTGAGCTCGTCCGGGATGTACGGGCCAGGGGGAACCTGGGTTCCTGGATTGCGTCCAGTTGTGTTTTGAGGAACGGTTTGCGCAGCCGCGAACGTGGATAGAACCACGAGCAGGCAGGCCGCAATAGATGCGTCGCCGAGAACCCTCATCGAACCGGCGCTGAAGCCGCATGCATTTCTAGATTTCATGATTGCGTCTCTCCGATTCAATTAGTTACCGGTTGAACTTTGCCCCGGCCGGATGATTCGAGCCGTGGATGAGGGAATGGCATTGCAGACAAGCGCGTCCGTTGGCCTGGTCAGTCGGACTCTGGGCTCCCAGTGGAATGGTCCCGTTGCCCGTTACAAAGGTGCCGCCGGGCAGGTTTGCAGCACTGTAAAGGCCTTTGGCGTGGTCGCTGGTGTGGCACTCCTGGCAGAGCATGGGTGGGCGCGTCTTCAACAGCGGCGTCACATTCGAGCCGTGCGGCGAGTGGCAGTTGGTGCAGTCCTCAACGACGGGCGTATGCTCCCACAAAAATGGTCCGCGCTTTTCCGAATGGCAGGTGTAGCAGGTTTCAACGATCGTGTTCTTAACCATCAGCCGCGGTCCCGTGGATCCGTGAGGGTTGTGGCAGTCGGAGCAGGAGACTTTCCCTTCGAGGACTGGATGCCTTGAGAAGCGATGAAACTGCGCGCGCTCATTTTGGTGGCAACCGAAGCAGACTTCCGGCTGGGTCAGTTTGTTCAGCACCTTCTGTTCGGGATTGTGCATCTCATGGCAATTCGTGCACGTCACGCCTTGCTTCTCGTGTACACTTCCCGACCAGTACGTCCGCGCGTGAACGCTTGACTCATGACAGGAGAGGCACGCCTCGGTTCTTGCTTCTACTGAAGACAGATGCTTCGACTTGGCTCCGAATATTACATCAGGCGATTTGCTTGGTATCTTCTGGTGCAGAGCACTTTCGCCGTGGCAGCCTTGGCAGCCGGGCGTGCGTGAGTCGCCTTTCACACCGTGCTTGGTCTGGTAGATGGAAAGCACATGACCGCTGGCCTCGTTGTGACAGAGGGTGCATTGTTTATCACCGTCGAGCGACCGATCCACCTC
>Ga0181535_10002065_pt1 | contig 25078 bp, 19 predicted proteins | sample PEATcosm2014_Bin_44_FD_119774 | JGI IMG/M metagenome (GOLD analysis project Ga0181535, IMG submission 119774) | Peatland microbial communities from MTU Mesocosm Facility, Houghton, MI, USA - PEATcosm2014_Bin17_30_metaG | ecosystem: Environmental > Terrestrial > Soil > Wetlands > Peat | place...
AGGAATCGGCAAAGCATAGCGTTCACTTGTGGGCCAGGCGGAATTCGTAGACGACGGGTCCCGTGAGCGGGACGGGAGAAGACACCACAGTGGTATTATCCTGGCGCAGGAACAACAGATCGCGCGGGGTCGCATCGCCGGCGCCAGCCAGAGCCTGCGGCAGTTGCTCGCCCTTCGTGATGCCCTGCGGGCCCGCGGAACTATCCACGCAGTCGCCGCGCGCGCGGAAAATGGAGTCGTCGCAGCGCGGAATAAAATCGTCAGGACGCGGTTTCGATACCGGAGGCAAGGACGACGCGTCGGGAGCGAGTTTTGCGGCGTCCTTGCTCAGCTCGACCGGGCTCGCCAGCCAATAGATCAACTCGTGGCCCGCCGGTCCGGCAATGCGAAAGATCGTGTCCGTGGCGGGAATGGTGTAGTCCTTCCCGGCGGCGATGCGATTGTCCCGGCCCGTCTCGTCTCGCGGAAACAACTGCTCAACCTTGCCGGACGTGCTCCGGTTGACGACGTATAGGTAGCCGGCGAAGTTCGCGCGATAGCGGAAGCGCACCCGGTCGTTCCGGTCAAAAACCAGCCCCGGGTCCACCAGTTTCCAAACGCCGTTTTCCAGGCGCTGCACGCTGATCTCCATGCGATGCCTGGTTCGCGCGGGAGATTGCGTTTGCGATATGCCCGGCGCCCCCGCGAGCGCCAAAACCACTACCAGCCAAGGTCGCATAGCAGGCACCCTATTTCTCGTGGTTCAGCAGGATGTCCGCGACCACGCGGGACTCCGCGCTGTCCTTGGAGTTGACCACGTAGACGGACAAGTCCTGCTGCGGGCTCCCCTGCTCGTGGCCGCTCTGCTCGTGGCCCAAGTCCTCGATGATCAAATCGCGCGTGTAGGTGGCACGCATTTGGGCGATCTTGCTATCGTCGAGTCTGGCGTCGGCCACCATCGCCTCGGCAGCCGGCCGTTCCCGGCCCGCGTCCGAGGCAGGAGTTTGCAACCCACCCTTCAACGAGGGGATCAGGCTGTCGATTTCCTCCACGCGCTGACGCGAAAAGATTACGAACAAGTGCTCTACGCCGGGTGTTTTGTCGAAGCTGTAAGCCTTCGTTCCCGGCGGCACGGTGTATGCCTGCCCCCTTTGCACGCGATTATCGCCCTTGATTTCAGACGATGGAAACAGCGCTGTCCATTTGTGGCTGCTTCCTTGACTGACGACGTAAAGATAGCCGGTGTCGTTGACTTCCAGGCTGAGCTGGATGTGGTCTCCCGAATGGAATGTCGTATCGGCGCGCACGTCGGTGCTATGTTCGCCGTCCGTTTTTTGCACGGTGTAGCGTAGACCCAGCGGGACAGCGGTATAGGCTGCCTGAACGATCGGCGCTCTTTGCCGGGTCTGGGTTGGGTCCCTAGCAACGCCCTTCGAAGTTGGTTTAGTAGTTTTTGTGGTTTTTTTCGGTTCATCCGGGTCATCGGGGATGAATTGCCGCGTCAGGAACATTGCCTTCGCGCTTGGTTCCTTCGCGCTCGGTTTTTCGTCGACCGGCTTGGGCTGGTCCTGCCCTCGGGCCGGCCAGATACACGCCGCTGCCATGAACATCAGGATCCCAGTGCGCATACGAATTGATTAACCGCCTTTTCCCCTATCGAGTATACAACACCAAAACACCACTTGTTCCGGGAATCCGACGCCCAAGCAGCGGCGGTCCTCACCTCGGAGGCGCCGGCCTTACGGGCTGAATAAACCCAAAAAAAACGGTTACAAACGGCCCCGCGTGTGATAGACTACCCCAAAGCGCAAACGCGCTTACGTTCCCAGATGGGGGTGGAAGCCTTTGCAGACTTCAACAGTTTGGCGGACACTCAGCTTTCTGCTTTGCTCCTTGCTGGCGCTGGCGCCGCAAACGGTGCGGGCGCAAGAGGCCGAGGCTCCGACGCAACTCAACATCGTGATTGTCGAAGGCGATGGGGCTGTCAACAACCTGCGTCAACGCGTCGTACGGGAGCCTATCGTGCGCGTCGAGGACCAGAACCATAAGCCGGTGGCGGGCGTCACGGTGAGTTTCCTTCTGCCGGACAACGGAGCCGGCGGCACTTTCGTCAATGGCGGGAAGTTGCTGACCGTCACCACTGACGGCAAGGGCCAGGCAATCGCAAGAGGCTTCCTGGCCAACAAAGTGCCCGGACAATACGCGATCCACGTGACGGCCTCCGCAGGGAAGGTCACTGCGACCCAGACGATTGCCCAGTCGAACGCCGCTGCCGCAGCAACGCTCTCGACAGTTGCTATTGCCGGGATTGTGGCCGCTGCAGCCACGGTAGGCATTGTGGTGGCGAAGGTGGTCACGGGCGGCAAGGCTCCGAATACGGCTTCGTCTCTCACCCTGACACCGGGGACGCCGACGGTTGTCGCGCCTCATTAGGCAGAATAATTCAGACCGTGGAGGTTTCTGTGTCGAAAAAATCTGCATTCGTTGTGATCGGTTGTTTCACGCTCGTCTTTTGCGCCTGCGCTCAGGCCCAAAGCATGAAAGGCCCCAGTTTGGGCTTCATATTCGATCCGGCCATGCGCGGGATTCGGCCCATCTGGGGAGTCCCCGGGGACGCGATTTTGGGCCGCCCCGGAGATTATGGCATCCGGATCGCTGGGGCGGCGGTGGCGCCGCGCGGCGGCTATGCGTTGGCGGAAGCGCAGTTAGTAGGCGGCGTGTTCGTGCTGCAGTTGACGGGAACGGCAGTAACCCCGCAGCCGATTGCGGGTGTTTTGCCGGACGCCGACACGATCGCATTCAGCCCGAGCGCGGATTCGGCGGTTCTCTACCATCGCGCCCTCGGCAAGATACAACTCTTGACAGGCTTGCCCGCAGCACCCCAATTGAGCGGTGAAATCATCGCGGCGAACCTTCCGGCGCCGCTCACCTCGCTGGCGGTGAGCGATGGCGCGACTGCCATTCTGGCAGGCGTCTCAGATGGCCACGCAGGGTCCGTACAGCGGCTCACGGCCGGCGGGGTTATGATTCCGGTGTTCGCGGCGCAGATGCCGTCGGCAATCGCTTTTCTAAACGGACTTGATAGCGCGCTGGTGGCGGACAGTGCAGGGAACCAGGTGGCTCTTATTCAGCACGTATCGGGCGCAGTCCAGGCGAGCACGGTGGCTACGAGTGTGGAAGGAATCGCCCAGCCTGCGGCGGTTCAGCCTTCGTTGGATAACCGTTTCGCGGTGGTGGCCAATGCCGGCAGCAAGACCATCACGATGGTGAATTTGCAATCGGGAACGGCGAATTCGGTGGCGTGCGGCTGCCAGCCTGCGTTTCTAGCGCGTTGGAAAGGCTCCGCGGTCTTTCAGGTTGGCGCGCTGCAGGACGGATCGCTGGTGGCCTTTGATGGGGATCAGGGACGCGCGCGGGTGGTCTTTATCGGCGGCGCCGAGGGGCGCCGCCCGGTGACTCGTCCGATTCACCCGGAGCACTGAGCAGGAGGCAGTTCGATGCGGAGTAGCAGACTTATGCCGTTTTGAACGCAGATTTGGCTTTACTGAACGAGGAGCTAGACGATGCTTTCGCAAGAACTTTCGCAAGAAGGGGTTTCGACCCACGGGAATACGCCTCGGCGGCCGCCCGCCAAGGCCAAGGCCGACCCGTCCACGCCATCTAAGGGGCATCCGGGCTTCCATGCAGGGGAGACGTTCGCACTTCCTAAAGCCACTCGGGCCGCGGCCGCGTTCAAACGATTCTCGACTTGGTTCGCGAGACCTAATTGCTTAGCTGCTCCCATGCTTCCATCGCGGAACCGTGCCTTCATTGGCACGGTGAGACTATCCGGCTTGCGACTCGCGCTTTGCATCCTGGCGTGCCTCGGTGGTGCTCCGCTTGCCAGCGCGCAGTGTTCCCTGACCGGCGTGACTATTCCCAGCGGCTGGAACGGCTACGTCGACCAAGCGCCGCCGAACGGCGATGGGGACTTCTTCACGAATCCAGGGGGCGGATCCACTACCCTGAATCTGGAATTCAACCAATCGGGCTGCGCCTGGCAGATGGAAGTAGTTCAGTACTCCCCCCCTCAGTACTCACCCCCTTTACCACTGATGAACTTAGTAACACTTTCGGAAGGGACACAAACCGGCACCAGTGTGTCAGGAACGGCATCAACCACCAGCGTCGCAGTTACACTCAATGTGGCGCCGAACAATGGACCCAGTGGGGCAACCTATCATACGAATATATACGTGGACGGCGTTCCGTATGTGCTCCCCGGCCACACGAACACCCTGAGCATCTTCGACAACACATCCCAGTGTACGGCTTCCCTATCTCCGACTTCAGCCTTCGTTCCGTATTCGGGCGGCCCCGTGACCTTTAATTTGACAACAGGAGCAGGGGTCAACTGCTGGAGTTGGCCTTTACAGCCGTTGCAGACGGGTATCACTGCTATCAGCTACACCTACGACGACAGCTTGGCTGGCGGCACCAGCACGAATCCGTATATGTACTTATCCAATGTAGCTCCAAATCTAACCGATGCGCCGCGGACGCTTACAATCACATTCACTGAGCCCGCCCCGGCAACTTTTACAATTTATCAAGCCGGCTCTATGACTTTTACGTCGGTTAATGGGGCCGTTCCGCCGCCTCAAAGCCTGCCAGTGACGGGCGTGGGCAGCTTCACGGCCTCCCCCACCAGTACTGGCAACTGGCTGTCGGTTCTGCCCACGTCCGGAACTCTTCCGGCGACGCTCAGCATTTCGGTCAATCCGGCAGGCTTGGCCGCGGGCTCACGCCTCCTCGGCTATATCACTCTCAATACCCCGGGCACATCAAGCAGTCCCCAATACGTTCCCGTAGTGTTGGACGTCGTCAATATGACGACCGCTTGCCCGGCGCCCACTGCACTACCGAGCGCCCCATATTCGCAGACACTTCCGGGGACCGTATCGACACTAACACCCCCACCCTCAGTTTCGCCCACCACTTATAACTGGACGGTCACACCGGCCCTTCCTCCCGGCCTCACTCTTTCCGGTGCGGTCATCAGTGGACAGCCTTTGGCCTCAGACGCGGGCACCTACCCGTTTACGCTTGCCTTTGGCGCCACGCTTCCACAGATTACATTCGCCGCGGTGCCCATCAACGCACCCGTCAGCTCCGGCCCGACCACTGTGTATACAATGTTGCCTTGCAGCATCTACGTCCCGCCGCCGATGGCCATCACGAGCTCCTGTCCACTGCCGCCGGCGACCGTAGGCCAAGGCTATAACCAGTTCCTTGCGGCGACCGGTGGGTCCACTCCATACACGTGGTCCCTTGCAAACGGAGCGCTACCAGGGGGATTGCAACTGACCGGCGCAGGGGATATCTTCGGGCTGCCGTCCGCTGCTGGGACCTTCGGCCTCACTTTGCAAGTGCAAGACGCTACGGGCCTGGCCGTCACAGAAGGCTGTAGCCTTACCGTCGACTATCCGCCGCTGACATTGGGAGCCTGTCCCAAGTCCACGGGCGAGGTGGGCGCTCCGTATAGCTCGGCGCTCAATGCCTCCGGAGGAGACGGGCCCTATACCTTCACTGTCGCGAGCGGCGCTCTGCCTCCTAATCTGAAAATCACAGGAAATTATCTAACTGGAACTCCAAACACTGCAGGCGCCTACCCCTTCATGCTGGCGGTTAGTTCACTGGCCGGGAGTACTCCCCCTGAGAGCTGCAGTATCAATATTAAGGCGAATCCGCTCGCTATTAGCGGATTCTGTCAGCAAGGCTCTATGCCAGCAGCTACGATTGGGGTGAACTATTCGTTGTCACCCAGCGTTTCCGGTGGCACGGGGCCTTATACCTGGAAGGCAATCGGCTTGCCGCTGGGATTGACGATCAATGCCAGTACCGGCACCATTAGCGGTCAAGCGACCATCCCGAGCATCGCCGGTTCCTATCCTGTGACCTTGCAGGCGACGGATTCTGGCGGGAACACATTGGTTGCGAATTGTACGATTACACTCGCGCCTCCTGTCCTCTCGCTAGCGCCGAAATGCCCGACTACTGGCGTAGCCGGCCAGCCGTACTCCTTCATGCTGCAGGCGAGCGGTGGCACACCGCCCTATACCTGGGCGGTGTCCGGGCTGCCTTCCGATCTGATCCCAAACAAAAACAATGGCATAATCAGTGGCACACCGTCCATCGCCGATGTCGGACCACATCTTTTAACCATTCAGGTCACGGATGCGCAAGGAAACGTGGCGACGCAGACCCCGTCTTGCTCTCTCATGATCGCGAGCAGCGCGCCGGCGATCATTACCGCTTGTCCGCTGCCGCCGGGCCGCGTCGGTGGTGTCTACCCGCCCCTGACTCTGACGGCCAACAACGGAACCATGCCTTACACCTGGAGCGTGTCCGGGAACTTGGATGGCCTGGCGCTGTCGGGCAATACGATCAGCGGCAAACCATCGGTTGCCGGCAATGCGCTGTTTACACTCGAGGTCACGGACTCTAACAGCCTTGTGGCTACCGAGGCGTGCGGCATCAACATCAATCCGGCGCCTTCCATCACCGGCCTCAGCCAAAGCTCCACCACGGCCGGAACTAGCAGCCTAACGCTTACCGTAACCGGCACGGGATTTGATACGCAATCTACCGTCCTCTGGAATGGTACATCATTGCAAACGACTTACGTGAATGCGACGGAACTGACCGCCATGGTCGGCTCCACCCTGTTGGCCACCCCGGGGAACGCGACGATCACGATCGGCGAGCCGGGCGGCAGCGGCTCCACCGGTCCGCTTTTCTCCGTCGTTCTGCCGCCAGATCCAACCGTGACGCTAACCGTGGTTCCAGGTGCGGCGGACGCGCCGTGCGACCTACCCCAGGCGCAACAGCAGTTCTGTCCCACTGCGCCTGCCCAATCACCGCCTGGCGGGCCCCAGATCGTAGTCAGCAGCAGCGGGTACCCGCTAGATCTCTATGGAATTGCGATCCTGACCGTCACGCCGGAAACAGGGAGCAGCGATCCGACTGTGAACCAAGCGGAGACCAGCGTCCAATTCGTAGAATCCTGCCCGGCGCAGCAAGCGCCAGGTTCGCCCTGCGCTGCGGTTCCGGCCTGTGCCGCAGCGCCGCAGAGTTGCGGGGTGTTCAAGATTAACGCCAACACGACCTCGACCAACTCGACCCCGCAACCGATGCAATTGGCGCTGCAGACGACCGGTACGGTTGCCAGCAGCATTAGCCTTCAGATCGTAAGTCTACAAGCATACGCCGCAGGCACGGCACCGGATTTGAGCGCGGGAGGCGCGCCACCGAATTCACCGGCGCTGAAGACACTTGCTCCGCCCACAACATCGCCGCCGCCGCTCCAGGTGCCGCAGTTGGCCCCGGTGATTACTGCTGCGTATTACTGCACGACTAGCTCCGGTTGGCAGGTACAGATTGTCGGCTATAGCACTATTCGAAGCCTGAGTGGCGCCACCGTTACCTTTCAGGTTGGCGGAACCACTTTGACCACCAGCGTGGGTCAGCCGTTGATGCAGGCTGCGGTAACGTGGTTCACAGCCACCAGTTCATACAACTGGGGCGGGAATTTCGAAGCCACCATTCCCTATAGCGGAAATGTACCCTCTATCGACGCTGCAACGGTACAGGTAAGCAATTCGATGGGATCCTCGCCTCCTGTGCAGGCGACGAGTGGATGCGAGCCATAGCTCGAAGCTGCTGGAGAAAGGGGACCGCAAATGCGCGACCCGGCGTGCGTGGGTTCCGGCCCACGAGTGCCCGCCAGCGCGCCGTTAGTTGCGGCTGTTAGTTAGTGGCGTGAGGGACGCTCATCCACTTCGTCGGGCATTTGCCGTCACGACCTTCAGCCAACCACGGAGAAGGTGAAGAACGATTCAGGGCAGGTCGTCGCCGGACGTCGTGACGGTGAAGCGTCCGTGCTTCACCCCCTTGATCGCAATCAGCGCGTTAGACAGCTTCTCGACCAGCGCGGCCTTCCCCTTAACCAGCACCGCTTCCAGACAATTGTCGTGATCCAGATGAACGTGCAGCTCGGAAAGCACGGCGGCGTGGCAGTAATGCTGCAACGCGGTGAGCTTTTCGGGAAGGAGGCGTGCGTGGTGGTCGTAAACCAGCGTCACCGTCCCGAAAACCTCGGAATCCGACGACTTCCAGGTCTCCTGGACCAACTCATTGCGGATCAGGTCGCGGAAAGCTTCCGAGCGGTTCGTGTAGCCCCGCTGGGCCATGAGCTTGTCGAACTTCTCCAGGAGATCGCCGCTGAGAGCCACGCCAATTCGACACAGGTTATCCTTCATTAGAATACACCGCCGGGCGGCGGCGCTAATCCAAACGATCCCCGTAATACGTAGTTGAAGAACGTAGCGCCCTCGTGATAGTATTACCAATCTGCGTTTGTTGCTACGAACGGACGGCCCCTATGCTCCTCCTGGCAAGTGGGACTGCTTGGTGTCTTATCGTGGCGTGTCCATCTATCTTAGGTGGACACCTACCTAAAAGCCGTTAAGCGGCCCTACCCGCCACGGGCTTGTCGGGGCGGTGACGAGCGAATGAACGGCATCGACGTGATTGCCCTGCATGTCTTCCGATCATGCCGCCAGGGTCGACACGAATTCTGGCAAGGCCATCGCGGGCATTTCCAGCCAAAGTACCGGAGTGACGGTGTGTCGGTCCCGATCGACTCCGGCGTGAACCCTGGCTCAATGTGTTCGTTCCGGCGCGGCAAGGAAGACATTGAGGACATGGGAAACACCAGGAGCGGATTGAAGCGTCTGCGAGCTATAACCTTTCGATACAAGAAGGCGTTCGATGAAGGTTCGGCGGATGGCCCAAGCGAGACGGAAAGCGGCTGGGGAAGGTCGCAGCGGGCGCTCAGCGGAACCAACGCACAGCCTCATCCCGCTAAGTTGATCCCGAGAGGTAATCTGCAAACTCCGACAAGGGTTCGGATCGGGGCTTTCGAAAAAACTTCGCCGATGCGTCGTGGCTACCCGCATTAGAAGGAACCAAGATAGAACAGCCATTAAGAGCTTCCCTCCGCTTGCGCGACCGGTGCCGGGCGGCGCCCGCATTTGCCTGGGTCGAAGGTTTGGTTTGGGACGGCTACTATCGATTGTGGCGCTGTCGCCAGTTGCAGAAGGATTAGACAGAAATTTTATAAAGAAAAAGGCCCCAAAGCGGAAAGTGTGTGATAGACTACCCGGAAGCGCAAACTGCGTCGGAGTCATCATGTTCACAGATCGGGGGGGAAGCCGTTGAAGAATCCGCGAGTCCGGGAGACACTCAGCGTTCTGCTTTGTTCCTTGCTGTCGCTGTCGCAAACGGTGCGGGCGCAAGAGGCCGGGCCTCCGACGCAACTGAACATCGTGATTGTCGAAGGCGATGGGGCTGTCAACAACCTGCGTCAACGCGTCGTACGCGAGCCTATCGTGCGCGTCGAGGACCAGAACCACAAGCCGGTGGCGGGCGCCGCGGTGAGCTTCCTTCTGCCGGGCGACGGAGCCGGCGGCACTTTCGTCAATGGCGGGAAGCTGCTGACCGTCACCACCGATGCCAATGGACAGGCTGTGGCACGCGGCATCGTAGCCAACAGGGTAGCCGGGCCATACCAGATTCACGTCGCGGCCTCCGTAGGAAAGGTCACCGCGACCCAGACGATTGCTCAGTCGAACGTCGCCGCCGCAGCAACGCTCTCGACAGTTGCTATTGCCGGGATTGTGGCCGCTGTAGCCACGGTAGGCATTGTGGTGGCGAAGGTGGTCACGGGCGGCAAGTCGTCGACGCCGCCGCCGCCGCCCCAAGCACCCACAGGCACGATAGGACTCGGATCCGGGCCGGTTTTTGGTGCACCACATTAGATTAGAGAGGTTGGCATGGTTACACTTTGCCCTGATTTCGGATCTGCTATGAAACATTTTCCGCGTGTCTTCATTGCTACGATTGCGGCCGCGTCCACAGTTGTGCTTTGGGCCGCCGATGAGCCTGCGGTGCGCCACGCATCCTTGACGCCGGCCAAGCAGGACGCCCAGACTGCCGGCACGGATGCGATGGCCGCTTTCGGTCAGCCGGTGCTCGGGTACGTGATGCAATCGCCGCCGCTACTGCTGCGGGCCATCCTGGGGGTGCCCGGGGCGGCGTCATTCAGCGCGCCGCTTTCTTTGCCCGCCGAGGTGATTCAGCTACACATTGCGCCCAGTCAAGCCTACGCGCTAGCCGAGCGGCGTGCGAACGATTTGGCGGTGATTCCTTTGAAGGCCGGCCGTGCGGGGCAGGCGGTTGCTGTGCCTGGCGCGATGCCATCGCCAGATCTGGTAGCGTTCAGTTTTACGGGCCGGTCGGCAGTACTCTACTCCGCAGTGGCGGCCCAGTTACAAGTGGTAGCCGGTTTACCGGGGGCCCCGACGGTGGTCGAAACGATTAGCACCGGCACGCTTGCCGGTGGGATCCAGGATGCCGCGGTTAGCGACGACGGAACCTCGGTGCTGATCGCATCGGCGGGCGGCGCGTATCAACTGTTGCACGGGGCCGCGCAGCAGGTGGTAAGTGCCACGGTTACTCCCGCGCTGGCGTTTTTCCCGAACAGTTCGCAGGCGGCAATCGGCGATCGGAGTACCGGCTCGGTGTACCTATGGCCGGCTGGCGCGGGATCTGCAGCGGCGAGTTTGCTCACGGCACATCTGGAGGGCATGGCCGCGATGTGCGCCACGGCTGACGGACAGGGCTTGTGGGTTACGAACCCGGCCGGCAGCTCGATTTGGTGGGTGAGCGCGCAGACGGGCGAGGTGCGCACGTTGCCGTTGCCGGTGCGTCCCACTAGCATGGAGCGGCTTCCGTACAGGGATATGCTGCTGATATCGTCCGAGGTCAACCAGCCCGCTTGGATCTTCTTTCAGCAGGGAGGCGAGGCACTAACCGTGTTTGTGCCAGCCGCGGGAATCAGAGTGCATCCAGGAAATCCTGGCAGGGTACATGTCCAATGAGATACCCCGTCCTGAGCTTATGTCCGCGTGCCCCGAGGGTGCGCTTTTCGGCTACGAATCTTGTGGCGCTCTGTGTGGCATTGTTTTTTGCGGGGTCAGGCGCTGCCCAGACGTCCGGCCAAAATGTTGTGCTGACTTTTGAGGGCCTGCAGAATGTGGAAGAGGTTCTCAATTACTACGACGGTGGCTTTGGAAGTCTTGGCAGCGGTCCCGGACCGAACTATGGAATCACCTTTGGATCGGGCACGTACTCAAAGATCTCCGTACTAGATGGCGGCACGGGTAATTTTAGCGGAAATCCGAGCGGCATTACCAGTATCACCTTTCTGAGCGGATCGAGCGTGATCATGAACGTGCCTGCGGGATTTACCACCGGCTTTTCATTCTACTACTCCGCTCCATTCTATACGGGCAGCGTCACCGTGTATGACGCCAACAACAATGTTCTGCAGGTGCTGGCGCTGCCACTCACGGGTACCGGCTGTGATAACACTGGCGAGCCCTACGATTGCTGGAAGCAAATAGGCGTCGCCTTCAGCGGGGTCGCCACGTCAGTCGACTTTAGCGGCTCCACGGACTACATTGGATTCGACAATATCACTCTCGGCGCTTCCATTCCGGGAAGCGGGTGCGGGCTGATCATCAACACCAATTCCTTAGCCAGTGGCTTGGTGGGCATGCCGTACAGCCAGGTTCTTTCGGCCTCGAACTGCACGCCGCCGTACAAGTGGAGCTCCGCGGTATCGCCGAGTTGGGCGACCGTGACCGCACAGACTAGCACCACGGGCGTGCTGAGCGGAAAGCCAACGGCCGCCGGTACGTTCCCGGTGACCCTGACGGTGACCGACAGCTCGCCAGTGCCGGTGAGCTACACCACGCCGAAGCCCTTGCTGTTGGTCATCGGCCAAGCCCTAACAATTACCACCACGTCGCTCGCGGGCGGCACCGCCGGCGTGCAGTACAATCAGACTCTCAAAGCCGCCGGCGGCACTCTTCCGTATAACTGGACTGCGTCTGGGTTGCCGGGCTGGGCGCAGGTGACCGATCAGACTGCCGCGAACGGGTTATTGAGCGGAATGCCATCCGCCGGCACTTCCAACGTGATCGTGACAGTGACCGATAGCTCGAGCCCGAAACTGTCCTACTCAACGCCGCCACTACCTCTGGTCATCGTGGCTGCAGTCACTCCGCTCTCCCTGACTACGTCGTCGTTATCGGGTGGCACGGTCAACATCCCTTACGACCAGCCGCTGATTGCCACGGGTGGAACGCCGCCATACACCTGGATTGCGTCTGGGTTGCCGGGCTGGGCGCAGGTAACCAACTCCAATGGCGCGGGTGCGATCATCGGAAACCCCACGGCGGCTGGCACCTCCAGCGTCACGCTTACGGTGACCGATAGCTCGAACCCAACGCTTAGCGCCAGTTCGTCGCCCTTGCCGCTCACGATTATCCCTCCGACCCTTGGCATCACCACTAATTCCCTGGCCAGCGGCGTGGTCGGCACGGTTTACAATCAGCCATTGAACGCCAGCGGCGGAACCCCTCCGTACACCTGGAACGCCGCGGGCTTGCCGGGCTGGGCGCAGGTTACCAACTCCAATGGCGCGGGTGCGATCACCGGAAAACCCACGGCGGCCGGCACCTCCAGCGTTATGCTTACGGTGACGGATAGTTCCAGTCCGCCGCTTTCCACGACTTCGGCAGCTTATCCCCTCGTGATCAACTCGCCTTCGGCGCCGTCCCTCCAAATCGCGCCTAGCGTCAGTCAGATTACGGCGATCACAAACAGTGTTTCGGTCACCGTGACGCTTAGCTCGCCCGCGCCTGCGGACTTGACGGCCACACTAACGCTATCGTTTGCCGGAAGCGCTGCCGGGCTCCCCAGCGGAAGCTATGCGGATCCCGGACTCCAATTCGGCCAGGGGGGCACGATCACCACCCTTGTGATACCCAGCGGGAGCTCCAGCGCCTCGCTTCCCGCCAACGATGCGATTCAGGTGGGCAGCGTGGCCGGAACGATCACCGTAACGATCACCGGATTGACGGAGACCCTTAACGGGCAGCCACAGCCGCTGGTTTTGCCGAGCCCTAACCCAAACACTACAATCACGATTCCCGCCAACGCGCCGTCGATTACTTCCGTACAGCTCATCGATGTAACGGCGACGGGTTTCACAGTGGATATTGTGGCGGTTTCGGTCACGCGGGATCTATCCGGCGTCAACCTTACGTTTTCCCCGGCGCAAGGAGCCACGCTGAATGGAACCAGCTTCTCGTATAGCGGGTCCCAGATGAGCACTCCGGCGAGTAGCTGGTTCAGCAGCCAGAGCGGCCTGAACGCCGGAGGCGCCTTCGATTTGCAGATCCCATTCACGTTTTCCGGCGACACGAGCGCCATCAGCTCCGTTTCGGTCACGCTGGTGAATTCGGCGGGCACCTCAAGCGCCGCGCCCGGAGTGCAATGAGGCTTTATTGAGTCTCGCGTGATACGGTGACTGCTCCTCTGCATCGGGGCCGTGTGGGGCGGCTAATCTTGGCCTGGGGTCTCCTCTGGGACGCCTTTTTAGGCGGCTCGGGCCGGCTGAAAGCCGGCTGCGGGCAAAATTGCCCGCCCCACACAGGCGCTTCAGGGCAGGTCGTGGCCGGACGTCGTGACGGTGAAGCGTCCGTGCTTCACCCCCTTGATCGCGATCAGCGCGTTCGACAACTTCTCGACCAGCGCGGCCTTCCCCTTAACCAGCACTACCTCCAGACAATTGTCGTGATCCAGATGAACGTGCAGTGCGGAAAGCACCGCCGCGTGATAGTGATGCTGCAACTCGGTGAGCTTTTCGGGAAGGAGGCGCGCGTGGTGGTCGTAAACCAGGGTCACCGTCCCGAAAACCTCGGAATCCGACGACTTCCAGGTCTCCTGGACCAACTCATTGCGGATCAGGTCGCGGAACGCCTCCGAGCGGTTGGTGTAGCCCCGCTGGGCGATGAGCTTGTCGAACTTCTCCAGGAGATCGCCGCTGAGGGCCACGCCAATTCGACACAGGTCGGTCATATGGTTGTCCTTCATTAGGATACATCGCCCGGCGGCGGGGCAGCGGCGCGAATCCAAATTGTTCCCGTAATACGTACTTGAAGAACGTAGCACCCTCGTGATAGTATTACCAATCTGCGTTTGTTGCTACGACGGACGCGCCCTTATGATCCACCGCTCGCAGATTATCCCGCTGCTGGTTCTCCTTCTGGCGCCGTCGGTGTGGGCTGCGGACGGGATGATTACCGGCAAATTGACCGATCTACAAGGAAGGTCTGTCGCGGGGGCCGAACTTCGCTTAGCATCCGGCCACGATTCCAACCCGGTGGAGTCTGTCAGCGATCCAGGGGGCCGGTTCGTCTTCTCCTCTCTGGCCGAGGGAACCTATCGACTCAGCGCCGTGGCTGCGGGCTTTGCCGAAGTTAAGAAAACATTCCACGTCGACGATGGCGAGGCGCTCACCGTGGACCTGCAGTTCTCCCGTCTCGCGTCGCGGACCGATACGATTACCGTGACTGAAGACGTGAAGGAGGTCGATGTCCAGGCGCCCGACCCAGCCGAGAAGGTCTTTGCCAGCGAGGACTTGCTGGACGCGAATCCGGGCCGTCCGGGCGCGCCGATCTCGATTCCGGGGTATCCGATCGAGACGGCATCAAGCGGCATCAAGGCGCCCCAGTATTTTGCGCCGGGTGTAGCGGGCGACCACGGCGAGCCGATCGCGCAATTCATGCAGGTGGGCACCTATCTGGTGCCGAACAACCTTTCGGCGAATGCGCACGGAAATGGCTACGCCGATCCCAACATTTACATTGCGAATGCGATCGAAAGCGTTGAGGTGGATGGCGGCGCGTTCAACGTGCGCGAAGGCAATCACGCATTGAATCTCGGGACGACCTATGCCCTGCGCTCTCATCTCGATCCGTTCTTCACCTTGACGGGAGACCAGCGGGATATCACGGTTACGGCGGGATTGAGTCCGTCCGAACATTCGTGGATCGCGATGGAAGGCTCGTACGGCAATGGATTCCTGGACCGGCTGGAGCACCGCAAGCAGTTCAAGCTCAACGGCGGGCAGGTCTTGCATGCGGGAAATCAAACCCTGACGTTGTTTGGAATAGGGTACTACGGCTTTTCCTACGTGGCGGGACTGAGCCCGATTTACGGATTCAATTCCGTCGATGCCGCCGACGGATGGAAGCAGGAGCCGGACACGATTGATTCGAGACAAAAGGACCAGACGCACACGGCGCTGATCGCGTTGAACGATGTGTGGAAGCTGGGCGAAAATCAGGAGCTTCAGCTCTCCGGCTTTTTCCGCACCTACAACCTCTCTCTCTATTCCGACTTTGGGGACGGGCTGATCCGCCAGAGCGAATTCCGCACGGTGACCGGCGGCAGCGCCGCTTATAAGAAGAAGTTCTCGAAGAGGTTCACGCTGTTGGCCGGGACTGACTACGAGCGCGAGGCCCCACGGCGCGACGATCTGGACCATTACAACTTCTACAATTCCGCCGATCCGAACTATTACGGACCGTTCCTCAAGGTGGACGGAAACAATGTGACCATCACTCCGGTATCGCCCTACATCGCCGGGGAGGGCGAGCTTAGCCCGTATTTCCACTACTACCTGGGCTGGCGGCGCGATGAGATCGGCATCGACAACCAGGACCTGGTGACTCCGGCGAATTCCTGGAAGACGCTAGTGGGGCTAAATTCGCCGAAGGCGGCGCTGACGTTTTTTCCAAAGGAATCCTGGTGGATTCCCGAGGTCGCGGTCAGCTTTGGGAAGTCGTTCTTCACGGAAGATCCCAGAACGGGATCGGCTTTGGGACAGCAGACCGCAACCGGCGCCCCGGCAGCCGTCGATCCGGTGGAGACGGCACGCTCGTACCAGTTGGTCGCGGGCATGCGCTTCCGCAACACGGATCTGAAGCTGACATTGGGACACGAGACCCAAACCGCCGAGTACGGCAAGATCGATCCGGATGACGGCCTGCAGTTCGACCTGGGGCCGGGCCGCATACGCTATATGGCGCTCACGTTGCGCCAGAGCTTCAGTTTTGGATCGCTGCAGGCGACCTTTGAGCAGGCCGACGCACGCGATTTGGACTCGGGACAGGTGACGCCGGAGGCTCCGAGATTGATCGGTGATCTTTCCTGGACATACCAAAAGCTGCCCTTCCGCTTGCAGGCGAGAGGCGAGTTTGAGTACGTGGGAAGGAGGGTGGTTGGGAATGGATGCAATGAAGGCGACCCCAACGACGTAACCTCCTATTGCCTTGGCGTCCCGAACAAGGAGTTCCGGCTAGCGGTGGTGCGGCCATTTCTTGCGGGAAGAATTAACGTCGGCGTGAATATGATGATTGCTCGCGGCTACACGGGGCAGACCACGGAGAACTTCGCCACTGACTATAAACCGGCGTATGCGGGTCCTTTACCGGTTCCCGAGAACCCGATTGCGGAGGTCGTTGGAGTCCGCATCCCTTCGTACGCGAGCCTAAGCTTCACCTACAGGTTTGGCCGCTGAGCGATGGCGTCGTCAGTGTGCCGGTCAGGAGTTTCGGGGCGGTTCGCGCTAAGCCAGCTTGCGCGCGCGCTTGTCGCGGTACATGGCGGCGTCGGCGCGTTCCAGCAGCGTCCGCAGCGAATCGCCGGCCTGCCATTCCGCCACCCCGATCGCGGCGCTCACCGCAACCTTCCGCCTGGCCTCGCCTGCCCGCATGGTGTAGTCGCCGAATACCCAGCGGGAAATGCGTTCAATGTGCGCGTCGATATCCTGGGCGCCGGCATCCAGAACGATGATGAACTCGTCGCCGCCGAACCGGCCGACTGTGTCGGTGGCGCGGAAGCCGGACTTCAGTTCGGCGCTGAATTGCTTAAGGAGTTCATCGCCCGCCACGTGCCCGCATGTATCGTTTAACTGTTTGAACCCATTCAGATCGAGGAGCAGGATCGCGAACGCCTTCTGCAACCCCAAGCGGTACTCGATCGAGGACTCCACCCGCCTGCGGTTGTCCAGTCCGGTGAGCGGGTCCTGACCCGCTAGCCGTTCGGCGTCGTCCAGGCGCGTCTGGTACACCCCAACGTCCGCGCGCAGGCGGGCCACCGATTTCTGAGTCTCGTCGGCCATCGCCTCGGCGCAGGCCCGCAAGTCGATGGCGCTCTTCACCAAAGAATCGCGGATCAGCCGCAGGTCGTCCAGGCCGGCCATGGCCTGCAGGCGGCCCGTGAATTCCTGGAACCGGCGGGTATAGCGCTGATCGCGCTCTCCCGTCAGTTCCGCGGTGTTCGCCAGGATCAGCATGAGTTCCTTGACTTCGCCGGCCCTCTGCTTGAAGTAGTCGGCGGCGGCGCAACCCCACTGGGAGATCTCGGCTTCCACCTTCTGCCCGGTCTGGTGGAGGATGTCCGGTGTCGATTCCGGGGAGAGAGCCGCCTGGAGGTTGAGCAGGTTCTGGCGCAACGTGTTGCCCACCTGCGGGCAGGCTTGCACGCCGCTATCCCCTACGGCGTTGAGCACCGAGCGGTAAGAATCCAGGGTTGCCTGAAAGGCTTTCTCCCCGGCTCGGTCGATCAGCTTCTTGATCGAAATCATGCCTAACTTATCGGCCGAAACCGGGAGGCCGCGCGTGGTTAAGCGCAGGTGGGGGCAGGGCAGGCAACGCCACCCATCACTCCGACTCGCCACTCACCGGTTGGGCGGCGGTTTTTGCCGAAAAACACAGGACTTAGCCGCGCGGGCAGGCTAACCTCGAATCAGGGAGAGCAGATATGGAAGACCACAACCGCAGGACCTGGCAGCCCGCATCGGAACCGGACAGTGGCACCGTCAGTGCCAGCTTGATCTTCGGGCTGGCCATCGTCGCCATCGGCGTGCTCTTTCTGCTGGACAACTTCGGCGTCCCGGTTGGCAATGTCTGGGGGTACTGGCCGGTAATCCTGATCGCCATCGGTCTGGCCAAGCTGGTCGATTCGAAGGAAGCCGCCGGGCGTTCGGGCGGCGCCATCATCCTACTTGTGGGACTGGTATTTATGGCCGATAAAATCCACTTGCCCTTCCTGAGAGATCGCAATCTTTGGGACCTGTGGCCGGTGGCGATCATCGTGGTGGGCTTTATGATGCTGTGGGGCGCGCTGGAAGGCAAGAGCATCTCCGGTGTCGCCGGTACCCGGTTGGGTTGGGGTGCATCGGCAACGCCAGGCAATTGCAACATGTTCTCGATGTTCGGCGGCAGCAATCGAAAGGTGAGTGGCGATTTCAAGGGCGCCGACCTGATGGCGATTTTCGGCGGCGGGGGGCTCGACTTGCGGAACGCCACGATGACCGCGGACGAAGCCGTAGTCAACGTCAACGCCATCTTCGGCGGCTTTGAGATTCGGGCGCCCGAGACCTGGCTGGTCCAAGTGCACGTAGCAGGGATTTTCGGAGGACACGAAGACAAGACCCACCAGCCCGATCCCCGGCTGGTGCCCAATCCCAAGCGCCTCATTGTCCGCGGCGCCACGATCTTCGGGGGACTGGGCGTCAAGAACTGAGGCGCCCGGATGCACCCGCTTCTGGTTTCCGGTACCGCGCTCGCCATTTACCTGTTGGGTTGGGTTCCGCTGGCCGCGCTGTTGGTCTACGTTCTGGAGGCTTCCGGCAGCCTGGGCTGGGGAGCCAGCGCGGCGATCGTCATCCCGGCATGCGTTGTTTATGCTTTCGTCTGCCTCTCGCCGTGGTACGTGGTGCGCATGACGCCGCTGCGGTCGAGCGCGATGCCGCGCATTCTGACCACCAACTTTGGGGCGGCCATCGGCGGCAGCATTCTGCTGCTGGCCATCGCGCGCGCCACGGCGCTTGGGCTTTCGCGCTTTGATAGCTTTCATGGCGTCGATCAGCGCTTCCGGCCGCACGCGCCGCTGCTGTTCGGCATGGGCGTACTGCTCTATCTGCTCTCCGCCGGCATGCACTACGCCATGGCGTCGGTGGAGGAATCCAAGGAAGCTCTGAATCGCGAGATGCAGGCGCTGGTGGCGGCGCGCGACGCGGAGCTTAAGGCTCTGAAGGCGCAGATCAACCCGCACTTCCTGTTCAACAGCCTGAATTCCATCAGCGCTCTGGCGGGTATCGATGCCGCGCGGGCGCGCGAGATGTGCGTGCGGCTCTCCGACTTTCTGCGCAGCAGCCTACGCGTGGGCGAGCGCGAGAGTGTGCCGCTAAGTGAAGAGCTGGCTTTGGCGCACAACTATCTGGGGGTGGAGCAGGTGCGCTTTGGCGGACGACTGGGCGTGGAGCAGCAAATCGCGCCGGAATGCGAAGCGGGCCTGGTGCCGCCGCTGCTGCTACAGCCGCTGGTCGAGAACGCGGTGAAGCACGGTATCGCCAGCATGGTGGAAGGCGGGACCATCCGGTTGCAGGCATGGCGGGTCGAGAACGCGCTGCACATCAGCGTGGAGAATCCGTTCGATCCGGAAGGCGTAACGGCGCGCCGCAATGGCCTGGGATTGCAGATCGTGAAGCGGCGGTTGCTGGCGCGCTACGGCGATCGGGCGGATATGGCGGTGGAGAGCGGCGACCACAGTTATCGGGTGGAAGTTCTGCTGCCGTATGAGACTGGGTGATTCCGACCCCGGCCCAAACGCACCTTTGAGGCTTCTGTCTTCTGACTTCTGACTTCTGTCTTCTGTCTTCTGACTTCTGTCTTCTGACTTCTGTCTTCTGACTTCTGTCTCCTGTCTTCTGTCTTCTGTCTTCTTTTGTGTCCTCAGCTTTCGCCCAGCAGCGCCTTCAACCGCGCATAGCCCGCCCGGCTGACCGGCAGTTGCGTGCCGTCGCGCAACACGGCGATCTTGCTGTCTTTGGTGTATGCTTCGATCTTTGCTACCCGCTCCAGGTTCACAATGTGCGAACGGTGGATGCGGATGAACACCGCGGGATCCAGCATGCCCTCCAGGCTGGAAATGGTCTGCTGTTTCAGATAGGTCTTCTTGTCACTCTTGAGCGCCACGTAGTCGTCCTGCGCTTCGGCGTAATCCAGTTTTTCGACCGGTATCACGTGCACCGCCGGGCCGTCCTTCACCACGATGCGCTGCAAGTACTGCTCGGGCGGACGCGCCGCGGCCGCCAGTTCCGTAGGGTCGGGGGTCTTCTCGCCGAGCCGCTGTTTGGCGCGATCGAGCGCCTTCTCGAACCGCTCCGCGCTGAACGGCTTCAGCAGATAGTCCACCGCGTGCGCATCGAACGCGCGCATCGCGTACGTATCGTAGGCCGTGGTGAAGATCACGGCAATGTCGCGGCCCACCAACTCCAGCACCTCGAAACCATCCAGCTTCGGCATTTGGATATCGAGGAACAGCAGGTCCGGTTTCAGGTCCGCGACGGCCTTCACGGCTTCGAATCCATTGCCGCATTCGGCGAGCACGCGCACATCCGCATGCGTTTTTAGCATCTCGCGCACCAGGCCGCGCGCCAGTTCTTCGTCGTCCACAATCACGGCGCCAACTTGCGCTGTGCGCGCCCGCATGCCGATCGAAGCGCCGGTCTTCTCGCCGGAAGCGGCGGGCTCGTAGCTGCGTTGCAGATTCTTCAAATCCACCAGCAGATCCCGCGCGGATTGATAGCGCCGGTCGCGGTCTTTTTCGAGGCACTTGCGTACGATACGTTCCAGCTCCGGCGGCGTCTCGTAATTAAAACGCGCCATGGCTTCGGGCTGCGCGTGCAGAATCTGCATCAGCAGTTCGGTGGCGCTGGCGCCGGAGTAGGGCAGGCGTCCGGTGGCCATTTCGTAGAGCACCACGCCCAGGCTAAACAGGTCGGAGCGCGCGTCGGCCTCACGTCCCAGCGCCTGCTCGGGACTCATGTAATGCACGGTGCCCATGACCATGCCCGGGTCGGTGAGGAATTGAGTGGCCGCGCGGCTGGCGCCCGAACCCGCGGCTGGGGGTTTCATCTTAGCCAATCCGAAATCCAGCACCGACACGTGCCCGCGCGGCGCGATCATAATGTTGGCGGGCTTGATATCGCGGTGCACGATGCCCTTGGCGTGCGCGGCGTCCAACGCATCCGCCACTTGAATGGCGATCCCGATGGCCTCGGCGAGCGGCAGGGGCGCGCCCGCAATGTGGGCATCCAGGGTCTCGCCTTCGATGTATTCCATCGCCAGAAAGGTGACGCCCTCCGCCTCGCCGATCTCGAACACGCGAGCCACATTGGGATGGCTCAGCGCGGACGCGGTCTTGGCTTCCTGCACGAAGCGGCGCATGCGGTCGGCATCGTGCGCCACTTCCGCCGGCAGGATTTTCAGGGCGACGGGACGCTCCAGGTTCAGGTCCTCGGCCAGATAGACTTCGCCCATGCCGCCTGCACCCAGGCGGGAGACGATGCGGTAGTGAGCCAGGACGGCGCCGGCGGCGAGCGATTCGGGCATTCTTATCCATGGTAGCCTGAGCGCGTGAACTGGTTCTATTGGTCGTTACTATCGGCGCTCTTTGCCGGCGCCACCGCCATTCTCGCCAAGGTGGGAGTCGCAGGTGTGGATTCGAATCTGGCAACTGCGATCCGCACTGCGGTAATTCTGGTCTTCAGTTGGACCGTGGCCTATGCCACTGCGCCGCCTGGCGCGCTGCGGAACCTGACGTCGCGCACCTGGATGTTCCTGGTCCTGTCCGGCCTGGCCACCGGCTTGTCGTGGCTCTGCTACTTCCGCGCACTGCAGCTTGGAGAAGCCTCGCGCGTGGCTCCCGTCGATAAGCTGAGTGTGGCCTTCGTCATCCTGTTTGCCGCGCTCTTTCTCGGCGAACGCCTCACCGTAGCCCGCGGCGCCGGTGGGCTTTTGATTATAGCGGGAGCCATTATTTTGGCCCTCGAATAGAGAGCGCGCATGAACACTCCGAGCGAGATCCTGAAGCGCCTGCGCGCCGCGGGCAGCGCCGCCAACGTCGCTGGCATGGCCCGCTACGGAATCCGTCCCGCCAAAGCTTACGGCGTCGCCACGCCCACGATCCGTTCGATTGCCAGAGAGTTGGGCCGCAACCCGAAGCTGGCGTCCGCGCTGTGGTCCACCAACGTCCTGGAAGCTCGCATGCTGGCCACTTTGATCGCCGACCCTGCGGAAATCCCGGAAGAAGAAGTGGAGCGCTGGGTGCGCGAGTTCGACTGCTGGTCGGTCTGCGACTCTGCCTGCATCGGCCTGCTTTGGAAGACCCCGTTTGCCTGGCGCAAAGTGCGTGAGTGGTCCCGCCGCGAGCCGGAATACGAGCGCCGCGCCGCGTTTGCGTTGCTCGCGGGGCTGGCGGTGCACGACAAGCAGGCTACCGACAAACAGTTCCGCGCCGCGCTTCGGCTCATCTCGAAGGCCGCCGGGGACGAGCGCAATTTCGTCAAGAAAGCGGTGAACTGGGCCTTGCGCCAGATCGGGAAGCGCAACGCCGAACTTCGCGAGGCAGCCATCGAGGTGGCCGAGTCGTTGATCGCCACCGAGTCCCGTTCGGCGCGCTGGATCGGCCGCGACGCACTGCGGGAACTGCGTCGCAAGACCGCGCTATGAAGTTCGGCGGCGGCGCTTTTCTTCGAGCGTTCGCCGCATGATGGGAAGCACCGCCAGATCCCGTTCGTTGCCGACTTCTTCCTTGACGGCAATCAGGGTTTCGAGATCCAGAACCCGCACGCGCAATCCCTCGGCCACTTCCAGTTCGTGCGTGTGTGGCAGCAGATCGTCGTAACCGCGCGACTTCCCGATCATGCCGAGAACGTCGAGCGGACCGAAGCGCGTCATCAGAAGTTGATGGCCCGGCGAAGCCAGATGCGATATTTGAGGCTTCAGCGCCAGTTCGGGCCGCGTCCTGTAAGTGGCGTCCAGCGATTCCAGCGCGGCGAGCAGGCGAGCGATATTGCTGGGATCCCTGGAGTGCACGACGTCGAGATCGAAGGTGTTAACAGCCACCCCCTCGATCACGGCGGCGATACCTCCAACCACGATAAAATCGACATGGTACCTGCGCAGTTCGACGAGAATCGCAGCAAACTCACGCTTTGCTGTTCCTGGCACGGATCTCCTCTACGGAATTGACACACCCCTGTAGCACGTCCAACCGCTCCGCTGGCGTCAGCGACAACATCCACCGGATTAGCGTCAGATCGACGCCGTCCGGGCTGTATGCCGGTTCATCCGGCGCGCATTGTTCATCGGATTCCAAGGCTCGCTCCGCTGCGAACTACAATACCAAACCCGTGAGTGGAAGGAAACTTCGCACCCTGTCACGCCCGAGAACCGACGCCGGCCGCTAGCCACGTCAGCCACTGGTACAATTGGGCGCGTGCGACCAGCCCCACGGAGCACTTGTATGAACTACTGGCTTGATCTGTTCACCGGCACGACCTGGGAAGAGTTTCGGAAGGCAGGGGCGAACATCAGCGGCTTTCGCGAGCGAATGCGAAAGAGTGCACGGCGCGTGAAGCCGGGTGATGTGTTCCTGTGCTATCTGACCGGCGTCATGCGCTGGGTCGGCGCCCTGGATGTCGTTGGTCCGACTAAGGACGCGAGTCCAATTTGGGAGTCGGACGCCTTTCCGGTGCGGTTCGCGGTGAAGCCGCTCGTCATGCTCGATCCTGCATGTGGTGTTCCAATGGAACGGTTTGAGGGCAGACTCGATTTCTACCGTGGGCCGGAGCACAGAGGAGGATTCAAGGGCTTTCTTCCGAATGAGCCCGAACCTCTTCAAAGGTGAAGATGACGGGACGGTTATCCTGGAGGCTACTCGCGACGGCGAACGTAACCCGGGGCCGACACCGGGCGACCCGCGCAAGTTAGCGCGAAAGCCGAGCTATTTCAGGGTGGACTTCCGAAAGGGGAAGGTGGCTGTACCCACGGTTGTCAGCGTGCCCGAGCAGGACGATGATGAGCCGGCGCCTGCCGACTCGAAGCTGTCTTTTGAGCCTGCTACACGCCACACGGAAATTCAGTATCACCTGCTGAGACTCGGCGCGGAACTGGGGCTCGATGTCTGGGTAGCTCGCAACGATCGTGGCAGGAGCTATAACGGTGAAGCCCTTGGCGCGATGGCAAACTGCTCGACGAATTGCCGACGCAATTCAACGAGGCGACGAACCGAACTATTGAACTCATCGACGTCCTCTGGCTCAAGGGCAACACGATTCTGGCGGCTTTCGAAATTGAGGCGACGACGTCGATTTACTCCGGCCTGCTCCGAATGAGCGACCTCCTTGCGCTACAGCCGAACCTCGACCTCGCTCTGTACCTCGTTGCACCCGACGAGCGACGGGCGAAGGTCGAGCAGGAGATTGCTAGGCCGACGTTCGCGTTCCGAGAAAAGCCCCTTCCAAAGGTCTGCGGATTCCTGGGATTTGGCAAGCTCATGGAGAAGGTCGATGGTGTCAGGCGGCTCGGCCTCGCAGGGTCCCTGAGGCCCGATTTCTTAAGGGCGACCGCCGAGTACTTTGTGGACCGAGAGGCGAACACGTAAACGCCACTCGTGACGATTGCACCTGAGCCACTCCGCCAAACGGGTTGCGGGAAAGTCGGCCTGCCTGGAACTGAGTGGTTTTTCTGAAGCCCTCGCGCCTGCCTCCCTCGCCCTATTGCAAGCACTCCGCAATAGCCTTTTCGTCAATCGCTCCCGGTTTGATCAGCCGCCAATACGGCTCGGTGATATCGATCGTGGTCGAACCCAGGCCGGTGCAGACGCCACCATCGAGCACCAGGTCCACGCGGCCATCCATCAGCGCGAAGACATCGATGCCGCTCGAGCAGGTGGGGCTGCCGGAGATGTTGGCGCTGGTAGCGATGAGCGGTTGGCCGGTGAGCGCCACAAGCTGGCTCGCCACCGCCGAGCGCGGCTGGCGCAGCGCCAGGCGGCCGGTGTTGCCGGTGACCTTCAACGGCACCCTGGCCGAAGCTGGCACGATGATGGTGAGCGGGCCCGGCCAGAAGCGCCGCGCCAGCAGGAAGAAGCGGCTGCTCAGCTCGCTCGCCAGTTCTTCGGCCATCAGCGTATCGCGGATCAGGATGGGCAGCGAAAGGTGCGGTTCGCGTCCTTTGGCCTTGAACACCTGGGTGACGGCCCGCAGGTTATACGGGTCGGCCACCAG
>Ga0181535_10002069_pt1 | contig 25053 bp, 22 predicted proteins | sample PEATcosm2014_Bin_44_FD_119774 | JGI IMG/M metagenome (GOLD analysis project Ga0181535, IMG submission 119774) | Peatland microbial communities from MTU Mesocosm Facility, Houghton, MI, USA - PEATcosm2014_Bin17_30_metaG | ecosystem: Environmental > Terrestrial > Soil > Wetlands > Peat | place...
GCGATCGCGCTCGATGGGTCGGAACCGAGGAGTGTGGCATTCCATGCGACCTCGGTCAGTGTCCGAGAAGCGACGTACTTGGGCATGGCGTTGATGAGGCCGATGTAGGGATTGTCGACGACTGGGGCGAAGTTCGCGTAGAGCTTCTCGTAGGTCACTCGGCCCATGATGAAGGCGTCGTAGTGACCGAGCTGCTCCATGGAATACGCCGCGTCCTCGGCGTCAAAGTTAGCCCACCTTTCGGGCGCTTCGATGACGCCGTCAAGAGAAACGAGGGCCGATTCGATGAGTCTGCGCATTTTTTGTCTCCTTCAGTTGGCGATGCTCTTGGTTGAGGTGGGCCGGTCGCTACTCGACTACCGCAGCGACGGCGATTCTCGGTTGCTGTGTGCTCGCCACTGCGTGGGCCATGTCGGTCCTTCGGATGAATACGAAGGTCACGGGGACGGCGGCGAGACCCATGAGGCCGCACACCCACAGCGCCCACTGGAACCCGCCGGTGAGCGCGGCGGCAGTTCCGTAGCCCTGATGGACGAGGGTGTGGAAGCGAGAGGCGGCGATGGACGAGGCAATAGCCACCCCTATGGCACCACCGAGCTGCTGGGAGGTGTTGAGCAGGCCCGAAGCGACCCCGGCGTCGTGTTCCCTCACCCCGGCCAGGGCGCCGATCGACACCGGGATGAACGCGAAGGCCGTACCCATGCCGGCCACGAAGAACGGGCCGGCCAAGTCGTGCCAGAAGTTCCCGTCGCTCGGGATCTGCGTTGCCCACAAGATCCCGCCCCCGATCAGGGCCATGCCGAAAGCCATGACGAGTTTGGCTGACGTCTTGGTCACCAACTTCTGCGAAAGACCCGCGAAGGCCACCGAAGTGAGCGAAGCCACCAGCCAGGCGACTCCGGTCTTGAGAGCCGAGAACCCCAGCACCTGTTGCATGTAGAGGGTGCCGATGAAGATGAAGGTGAAGAAGCTCCCCCCAAGCAGGAACCCGACCGCGTTGGAGCCGGCGACGGTGCTCACTCGAAACAGTCGCAGCGGCAGCAGGGGTGCCTCGACCCTGGACTCGATGACAAGGAAGGCCACGAGCAGGGCGCTGGCCCCGACGAGCATGGCCACGGTTTGGGCGGTCACCCAACCCACCTGGGGCGCTTGAGAGATGGCGTAGACAAAGGCGACCAGCGCTGCGGTGACGGTGATCGCTCCGAAGGGGTCATAGCGCCGCCGTTCGCTGTGGAGTCGGCTCTCGGGCACCAATTTGGGAGTGAGGCCAAGCGCCAACGCACCGATGGGCACGTTGAAGAAGAAGATGAACTGCCACCCTGCGTAGCGGGTGAGGAGGCCACCGGCGATGGCGCCAACGGTCGCGCCCATGGCCCCGACGGCACCCCAGATACCGAGAGCCTTGTTGCGCTCCGCTCCCTCGGGGAACATGTTCATCACGATCGACAGGGCAGCCGGCAAGACGAGGGCCGCTCCGAAACCCTGGATCCCGCGCATGACGACGAGGAACGCGTCCGACGTCGCCAGACCACAGGCGAGCGACGCACCGGTGAAGACACCAAGGCCGGTCATGAGCAGGCGCCGCCGCCCGAGCAGGTCAGCGGCTCGACCGCCGAGGAGCAGGAAGCCCCCGAAGGTCAGCCCGTAGGCGGTGACCACCCATTGCAGGTCTGACTCGGGAAAGTGGAGCTTGGCCCCGATGGTGGGCAGCGCGACGTTGACGATCGTCAGATCCACGATGGTCATGAAGAAGGCCACCACGAGCAGGGAGAATGCCCGCCAGCGTCGGGTCTCGCCCTGGGCAGACACGTCGTCGCCCACCCGGAGGGGGCGAACCGCCGGGCGAGGCAGGGGTGTCGCGTCGACCCGTCGTCGATCGACGGGTGGCTTCGCATTGCTGAGCACGGTCATGCCACGCCTCCTTGAGGTGCTGTTGGGTCCTACAGAAGGTCAAACACCGACCGGCTCGAGAATTCAGTGATGATTTTGCGTAGCCGCTGGTGTTGCAACATAAAGCGAGAGTTGAATCCGAAGGGATGGGAAGACCATGACCGATGCCACACTCGCCCGAGCCCGGGCGGGTGACAACGATGCCTTCGACGAACTGACCCGGCCCTATCGCCGCGAACTCCATGTGCACTGCTACCGGATCCTCGGGTCGGTCCAAGATGCCGAGGACCTACTCCAAGAGACGCTTTTGTCAGCGTGGCAAGGACTTGATCGCTTCGACGGCCGCTCGTTGCGGGCGTGGCTCTATCGCATCGCGACGAACCGTTGCCTCAACTACCTCCGAGACACATCCCGCCGACCAAAGGTTACGAACATGCCCGAGTTTTCTGGCGCCACCCCTTCTGACGAACCGTGGTGGCTCGAGCCGTATCCGGACGCGCTGATGGATGACGTAGCCCTCGCCCCTGAAGCCCGCTACGACGCTCGTGAGTCCATCGCGCTGTCTTTTGTCTCGGGCCTTCAACGCCTTCCCACCCAACAGCGAGCGGCTTTGGTCTTGCGCGATGTGATGGGCTTCTCAGCGTCTGATATAGCGGAGATGCTCGATTCCACTCCAGCATCGGTGAACAGCGCCCTTCAGCGGGCGCGCTCGAGGGTCGAGCAATTGGTACTGCCGGACAGCGTTCCACGCGCCCGCTCTGAGCACGAAGCAAGGGTCGTTGATCAATTCGTCGAATCGTTTCAACGGGGCGATCTCGAAGGAGTCATCGCCCTATTGAGCGAAGACGCAAAGTTCACCATGCCCCCCGAGCCAGTCGAGTTCCGAGGCCCGAGAGTTATCGCCGAGTTCCTTCGCAGCCGGGGGTTCTGGGGGCAGGGCCTCAAACTGGTTCCCACCAGAGCAAACAATCAACCGGCCTACGGCTACTACCTTCCCGACCCCAACGCGAACGTTCATCGAGCGAGCGGGATCCTGGTGCTGAGCGTACGAGAGGATCGGATTTCCGCCATGACCCGGTTCGGAGATAGGAGTCTTCTCGCCCGCTTCGGCCTGCCACGCACCATGCCCAGCGACTAGCAACTCCACGCCGTCACAGTGCCCCAATTGGGCCGACTGTGGGCGGGGTGAACACCAGCAAGCAGGTCGCGGCCCCGGGTCTCCTCCCCGTGGCCGGCCTTCTGGGGCATCCTCTGACCCTGGACACCAGGTCAGGACCAATCAGGATTGGGCGGTGGCCGCTTCGTCGGAGCGTTTCAGTGTCGAGGCAAGACATTCTTGGGATTGGTACAAGGATGTCTTGAGCGGGAGTTCGATCCTGCCCGGTGACCGGATGTTCATTCCGTGCAGCGGGGTGGCATGAGTCGGCTCGAAGTCTTTCCCCCGAGGCTTGAGATTGAGGAGAGGTGTGGGCTCTATATCCTTCGCGACGACGGGCCTCTTGATGTGGATGTATCCGTTCGTCGCATCTGTCTAGGCGCGTCGCCAACTGAGAAAGTTTGGGCCGGTCCCGGCGGCACTGTTCGGGGGCAGTATCCGTGTTTGCGTTCTCATCCTGGCGGCATCGAGTCGGCTTTGTCGCTCTCGACGGGCTGGCAGACCAGAATCGGGATTGCGCGGCTGGTTCTGGACCGGTAGTCGGCATAAGGGGGGTAGGCGGCATCACAGATTGGCCACAGGGATTCTCGTTCCGCCTCGTTAGCGAGTCGGGCCCGCAGTCGCATGGCTCGTCCCCTGTGACGCACCTCGATGTCGGGGTGCGTGATGATGTTTCGATACCACGCGGGATTCTTGGGTGCTCCGCCGAGAGATGCTACGAGCAGAACCCCATCTCGGTATGGGACGTACATCACCGGCTTTGTGAGGATGCGTCCGGTCACCGCGCCAGTCATCGTTACGAAGCACACCTCGTGACCCTGCCTCTTGTTCCCAAGGCGCCCACCGCTGAGTCGATTTACGAGAACCTGCGTCGCTGCGAGAAACTTGAGCACTCGTGCGGGCAACACATCAGCTCCGTTGGATTGCTTCGATTCCTCGATCATTGGACCAGTGTCACACCCCTTGGCCTGTTCGACCCCACCACGCAGTGCCGACCACGAGTGGGTGTGTCCATTTGCGGAGAGGTCATATTGCGTCGTCTGGAAGCCGGGTACTCACCACGGGACAGCGTTGCCTTGGTAGTCGAGGTACTGGAGCCCAGAGTGACCGCGTTGGGCGTCGACGGTTCTCACCAGGTTGGGGATGCTCTCTTCGATGGTGAGGCGGGCATTGGGACCACCGAGGGCAGTTTTGACCCAGCCTGGGGCCATGAGGAGCAGCGTACGCGGGTCGTCGTGGTGGCGGGCGGCGTAGCTCCGCATGAGTTGATTCAGGGCCGATTTGCTGGCCCGGTAGACCTCGAAGCCGCCGTTGTGGTTGTTCGAGACGCTCCCTTGACCAGAAGACATGATCGCAATCGTTCCGTCGGCAGTGACGACGTCGCCGAGTGTTTCGATGACCCGCATCGGACTCAGCGCATTGGTGACCATCACCCGGACGAACTCGTCAGTGGCGACGTCAGTGACCGTCTCGGCTATGCCGACCCCGGCGTTCACGAAGAGCAGATCGAAGGTGCGCGACCCGAGCCGCTCCCTCAGTGCCTGGACCTGATCGGGGAGGGCGATGTCGACCTGCTCGATCTCGAGCAGGCCGCCCGCAGTCTCCTCGAGGTCGTGCAGCGCCGTGCGGGCCTGGCCTCGCACGGTGGCGACGACCCGGGCACCACGGGTGACGTATTCCTCGGCGATGGCGTACCCGAGACCACGGGATGCGCCGATCAGCAGCACGCGTGCGTGGGTCGAGGTCGAGGTCATCCCCGCCCCCCTGTGTGAGCCGCAGCCCGCCTTAGCGTGGCGCCGGCCGAGCGGCCTTCCATGTGCATGAGATCAGGGTCCTTTGCGTGTGGCATGTCGCTCATCAGATGTTGAGTCAACTGTACCCCCAGGCGGGCATTTCCCTCAACACGCATAGAGTGAAGCCATGAACGAAGGCGCCGCGGGCTCCAACCCGGCGACGACCCGGGCCGCTCGTCGCGTTGCAACACAGGCCCGGATCCTCGATGCGGCGCGACAGGAGTTCGGCGACCTGGGGTTCGAGGCCGCAACGGTGCGGGGCGTCGCCCGCCGGGCCGGGGTCGACCCATCCCTGGTCCTGCAGCACTACGGATCCAAGTCGGCGCTGTTCACCGCCGCCATCGAACTCCCGGCCGGCGATCCGGAAGAAGCCGCAGACCATCTGACTGACGTCCTCAAGGTGCGTGCCGCCGCACTGCCCCCCGAGATGCGGGCCCTGGTCCGGTCCATGTTGACCGCACCGGAGGCGTCCGAAGCCGTCCGGATCCATCTCGACGAGCGGATCGGCAACCTGGCCGCAGGGATCGGTGGCCCAGACGCCGAGCTGCGGGCCGCCATTGTGGTGAGCAGCATCCTGGGCCTCACGGTGGCCCGCCACTTCCTCCAGCTACGCGGCGTCTCGAGCGCGAGCGAGGGCGACCTCGTGCGGGTGGCCAGCCAAGCCCTCACCGCAGCCCTGGGAGCGGAACGTGCGCGTGAGTGAGATTCCTCGCAACGGTCCCATTCGGGGACGTCGCCCCCAGCAGCCTCACGTGGCAGGGAAGCTCCAGTAAGCAGATCAGGATCTGGTGGCCGACACACCGAGTCGTCACCCCTCGAATCACGACGTCGCAGGACGAATGCCGATCCGGGCAGAGATGCGACCCAACTCGGCATCGTCTGAGATGCCCTGGAAGTCGTAGCGAGGGGTGTATGGAGTCTCCAGGCGGGCAATCTCGTCATCCGTCAGATCGATCTCCAGAGACGCCACGGCGTCGTCGAGGTGCTGCGCCTTAGTAGCGCCGACGAGCGGAGCGACCACAACGGGATTGGACCTCAGCCATGCGAGGGAAACCTGTGCCCGACGGACTCCTCGTTCGCGCGCGACGGTCGCCACGGCATCGATGATGGCCCGATCACTCGATTCCTGGGTGTAGAGCATGTCGGCAAAGGGATCGCTCGCGGCCCGGCTCGTCGCTGCTTGCTCCTCTCGGGCGAGGCGTCCACGGGCGAGTGGGCTCCACACGATCGTGCCCACCCCTTCGTCCGCACACAGGGGCAGCATCTCGCGCTCCTCCTCTCGCGCGAGCAGGTTGTAGTGGTCCTGCATCGAGACGAAGCGAGCCCAGCCGTGCTGACATTGCAAATGCAGGGCCTTGCTGAACTCCCACGCGTGCATCGACGACGCGCCGATGTAGCGGGCCTTTCCTGCCTTGACGACGTCATGCAGGGCCTCGAGGGTTTCCTCAAGCGGCGTGCGGTTGTCCATCCGGTGGATTTGGTAGAGGTCGACGTAATCGGTGCCCAGCCGGCGAAGACTGTGATCGATCTCACTCAGAATGGCTTTTCGAGAGAGCCCAGACCCGTTCGGCCCCGGTCGCATCGGATGTCGGACTTTGGTCGCAATGACCACGTCATCGCGATCGGCGAAATCCGCCAGCGCACGGCCGAGGATCTCTTCGCTCGATCCCTGGGAGTACATGTTGGCCGTGTCGAAGAAGTTGATCCCGATGTCCAGCGCGTGCTTGATGAGGGGACGGCTCTCCTCCTCGGGCAGCGACCACACCGGATGACCCCGGTCGGGTTCGCCATACGTCATACAGCCGAGGGCGATCGGTGAGACGTCGAGGCCGGTGTTCCCCAGCTTGATGTAGCGCATGGCGCTCTCCCTGTCGTGATAGGTGGGATGTCAGACCAACGGTCTCTTAATCACCATAACGGACCGGCGGTCCGTTGACAAGAGCCCATCGGTCTGTAACATGACCCCATGACCACGACCTTCCAGCGGGCACGGAGCGAGGAGCAGCGAGCAGAACGCAGTCGCGCCATCCTCGCCACGGCTGCATCGATGCTCGCCGAGATGCCGGTTGCGGACGTGAGTCTCAACGAACTGAGTCGCCGAGTGGGACTCGCCAAATCGAATGTCCTTCGCTACTTCGAGTCCCGCGAGGCCGTGCTGCTCAACCTGTTGAACGCCGCGTCGGAAGAGTGGCTGACTGAACTGACACGAACACTCCGTCGTGGAGTAGACCCAAACACTGACGTCAATGCACGTAGCGAGCGGGTGGCGGCGCTCATTGCGAAGTCGGTGGCACAACGACCCGTGCTGTGCGATCTGCTGAGCGCGCAATCCTCCGTTCTGGAACGCAACATCTCGACCGAATCGGTGGTGACCTTCAAACGTGCCGCACGAACAGACCTTGAGACGTTCGCCGCCCTGGTTGGCGAATGCGTGCCGGAATTGTCTGCAGGAGGTGCTTCGACCTTCGTCATGTACGCCGCCTCCGCTGTTGGCGCGCTCTGGACAGCCTCGAATCCAGCAGACGCGGTCCTCGCTGCATACGTTGCCGAGCCCGACCTTTCGGCTATGCGGATCGAATTCGAACCGGCGCTTCGTCAGCTGCTCCAGCTCTTGTTGGGCGGTATCGCAAGTACTACATCCCCGAATTAGCGCTGCCCAGCAGAGTGTCTGAAGTGCTCTCTGGGAAGGATTGCGCCACTGCGACACTGCCCTGATCGGGCTGTTCCCCGGCAGGGCACAGTTGCAAGCACCAGGTCCCGGCAGGTGACCTGGTGGGCGTGATCCGACAGGTCGTTGTCGACTGGCTGGTGGCGGACCGAAACATTGGCGTTCCGTCGTCTGCCCGGCAACAAGCACCGCCGCGTCAGGGTCGAAGATGTCCTGTCGCTCGACGAGGAACGTGATCGTGGCTGCGCCCTACGAGAGCCTGCCGACCGGACGAGAGCACTGACACATGGCCACGCTCCGACTCCGTTGCCGGCGTGACCTTACGTGACCCTATCGAGAGGGAAGGGGAGGGATCGTGAGGGAACCTGAGGGAATCGTAACGCCACTACCAGGAAGGTCCTCGGAAAAGTACCTGGTCAAGACGCTGAGAGCCACACTTTCGCAATGTAGAGGCCGAGGGTTCGAGTCCCTTCACCTCCACCCGTCAAAGGTCCAGGTCAAGCCGAAGGAGCACTCCGAGATCTGGGCCTTCAATGCTTCCTACGCGAACCTGATTGAGAACTGATCGGCGACACGTCACGTTTCCCGTATCCGCTCGCTCATCACGCAAAATCGAGCAGCGGGAGAGGTACAGACATCTCGAACGAGAAGTTGTCCTTCCCCACCGAGCGCTCAAGCGTTCGTAGGTTCCGAACGGCATCGTCATATGGGCCCTCGACATAGAAGGGCTTTCCATCCCTGCCGAACCTGATTGAACTCGGTCCCTGAAGTGGTTCGATATGACCAGCGGCGGCCCAGAGATCGTGGTGGGGCTCAAATCCCAACCCGCGTGCATAATCAACAGCGCCCCAGACCAGGTGTCGCACGAGTTCGATCGGTGCTGGCACGGGATCGGCGTCGAAAGCAGCGAAGAATCTCTCCCTGAATTCTGGGAGTCGTCGATCGTTCATCAGGCGGGGCCCGAGAGCGTTCTTGACACCGAGACACCAGGTGTCCACCAAGTACCCGCATACCGACACCCTTCCGGGTCGATGGTGGCAAGCCACCAGGGCACCTGCGATTCCACCGAGCCCTGGTCCGCAATCGTCCAGTCGGGGCCAATCACCGAACTCGTGCACGCTCAGCCCAATATGCCAGCCCGGGCTTATCCAGCACCGGAGGACCGAAGGCATAGGGGCTTGCGCCGAGGACTCCCTGGCAATCTGTCGGATCAGGGGGGAAACCATTGCCGGAGGGAGTCCGAGGGTTCGGGCGATTGTCTTGGGAGAGCGACCCTCCCCGCGCAGTTGACGGACCCGTTCCAGAAGTTGGGCATCTGTCATGGAACCTTCGTACCATTCGCATATCGGTCGATGGTGGATGCCCGCGGAAGGCGTCGGTCCGCGTGAACTCCTGCGTCGGGAAGACACGAGTGGAGCTGGCCACATTGGTTTCATCCCCAGAGCGCACAGAGAGGTATGGCGTAAATGCGGTCGCCGAGGGGATAGATCCCCGGCCCGCTGTGAAGGACCGCACCCGCGGTAAATCCTTGGCCCAATTCGTCGCGCAGCCATGAAAGATGCTTGGCATCGTCCGCTGTCGGCGCCGATCCTGCTTTGAATTCGATGCCGACCACACGTGTCGCGCCGAGTTCGATCACGAGATCGATTTCTTGTCTCCCTGCAGCGGTTCGGAGATGGTGCAAAGCGGGTCGTGGGTGTACGAGTCCGGCCTCCGGACGGATCTGGGCGGTGGCGAAGGCATCGAAGAAGCGACCGACGAGGTCACTGTCGTCGAGGATGATTTCGGTGGTGAGGTTGGCCGCGGCGGCAGCCAGTCCCGAGTCCACCATGTAGCGCTTTCCGGTCTTGACGAGTCGGTTCAGCCGACCGTTCGCCCATGCCGGTACGATGTCGAGCACATAGAGATTCCTGAGCAGCTGGTCGTACGCCGCAGCCGTTCTGGCATTGATCCCGGCCGCTCTATACAGCGTGGCGTCGGCAGGCATGCCCGCGTTGTTCAGCGCCAGAACGCCGAGGTAGTGACGAAGCTTCGCCGGATCCTTAGTGCTGTCCAACATCGCCGCGTCGCGTGTGATGAGGTCGTCGAGATAACTCGTCAACCAGATCGAGCGGCTTGACTCGCTTCGGTCGCGGTAGGCAACCTCCGGGAATCCGCCTCTGACCGCAGCGGTGATGTAGTCATTGATGTCCGGCATCTCAGGAGGGAGGTTGAGGTCATCGATGCCCGATGCAGCCAGACGTTGGAGAAAAGTTGGTTGACCTGTGTCCATGTGCGTGGTCAGCTCACGTTCGGTGAGCGAAAACATGTTCATCCGCACGGTGCGTCCCGTTCCGGCCCACGTTTCGTTTGTCAGCTCAGCGCGGACGCTGCCCGTCAGGATGAACTGGCCCGGAGTCGCGTCGCGATCCACCACTCTTTTCACCGCGGCGAGCACCTGCGGCACTTCTTGCCATTCGTCGAGCAGGACTGGGCGATCCGCTCGCCGGAGGGCGGCATCGGGGTCGGCGCGGTAGGTGGCCGCAACCCCCGGTTCATCCAGGCGGACGATATGTCCCACGTGTTGAGCGGCGGTGGTCGTCTTGCCGATGGCCCGGGCCCCGTTGATCATGACTGCCGGGAACTCATCGAGCAGGCTGGCCAGGTATCCATCGCAGAGTCGGTAACGGTAGGGGAGGGCAATCATCGTTCCGGCCGGCCTCTGCGTGTGACTACCAAGATCACGCGAGATATAGTACCAATATCACGCAGCTTTAGCTACCAAGATTGCGCGAAATCGTGACCACCACCGCCTTTCTCCGGTGTGGGATCCTTCTCCCGGAACGACAAGACCTCAGGGAGTGGCGGGGAGCCGGGGACTGCCCCGAGGGTCCAGATCCCAGTGGTCGGTGAGGCACAAACGGCGCCAACTCGCCAATCGTCCAATTGCGTGATCGGCGTCACACCTCCGACGTAAGGTCCGCAGGTGGTGGATCCCGATCGACTGAAGCTCTACCGGTATGTCACTGCCCCCGAGGCTGGTGACTACCTCGCCATCATGGATCGGTTCACTGACGCCCTGTTCGCTGAGTGGTCCGCACAGGACGTGATCGCCCAGGGGGTCGACTTGTCGATGGACACCGTCGTAGCCCGCTGCCGGTATTTGGCCGACAATGGGAACCTGCTCCTCAGCCCTCGCGAAGTGCGGGTCACGACCATCGCTGAGTACCAGAGCCAGCCGGCTCGGTACACCGTTTCTGCACTCGGTGCCCGACTGCACCGCGAGGTGACGGCATTCCTCGCCGTGACCGGAGGAGCCCGGGAAGTCCCCCGGGAACTCCTGGCGCTCGTTGCCGAGGGGTTGGCTCGGCTCGACCCCGGAGGGGAGCCCGAGTCCTTAGCCGGCGCCGTCTCCACCATTTTCGGCCAGTTCCATGAGTTTGCGGCCTCGGTCACGGACTTTTACACCTATATCGGATCGGTCCTGACCCGCAGCGACCTCGACGGCGACGAGTGGGCTGGCTTCAAGGGCCTCCTCCTCGACTACCTGGAGAGCATTGTCGAGAGCGTCCGGCGCCACAGTCACGCGATATCGGACTCCCTGGCGCGCCTGCGACCCGAGCTGCCCCGACTGCTCGACCGAATCTCCGAGAGCGATGGCGCCTTCGCCTCCTTGCAGGCCGCCAGCCCCGGTGGCGAGGACGTTGAACGGGCGCGAGGCCGGACGCGGGGCGATTGGGACCAACTCGAGGCCTGGTTCATCGGACCAGGAGCCCGCCAGTTACGCGATGCGGCGCACCGGGCGGTCGGGGCCATGCTCACCAGCCTCAAACGGATCAATGCCTCGGCCACCAATGAGGTGTCCTTGCGCCGCCATTATCTCAAGTTGGCGACGTGGTTTGACGCCGCCGCCCCCCTCGAGGCCCACGCTCTGGCTGCCGCCGCAATCGGCCTGTACGGGGTCCGACACCTCGGGGTGCTGCTCGACGAGGACATTGCCGAGGCGGTGCCCGCCACCATGAGTTGGTGGCAGTCACCGCGGGCACCGGTACCGGTCGCCCAACGGGAGCGCGGTGACCGGACGGCACGAGGCCGAGCGTCGCGGCCGCCGGATCACGCCAATCAGAAACGCCTCCTGCTGGCTGCTCGGGCGGCCGAGGCCCAGCGTCGAGAGAGCGCATGTGCCGAGCTGCTGGCCGTCGGCGGGCATCTCGCCGATGCCCGGCTCTCGGGTACGGCCATGTCGGTGCTCCTCGAGCTACTTTCCAATGCCATATCCGATGGCCAGGCCGCGTTGCCCGACCATGATGTCAGGCTCCACGTGACGTCGAGCCTGGGGTCCATGGAGATTACGTCCGACCTCGGCGAGCTCGTCGTGGAGGGACGAGCGCTCGTCATCGGGCCAGCGAGCGCAACGTTGGCTACGAGCGCCGATGAGGATGGCGATGCGAGATGGGGGGCGGTGTGAACGACGACGAGCGTCGCGACGCAGCGCGACTGCTTCTCGGGACCCCCCTGGTCCTGACCGAGCGTGATCCCGACGGCCATGGGTCCATCCGTCGGCACGCCGACACTCTGGCCGCAATGTTTCGGAACTACCTCGGCTATCGACTAGTGGTCGAAGCTCAGTTCGCCCGTCTCTACAAAGCAGGTCTCGGCTCCGCCGGTCGCCCCCTGCTCCGGCGGTCCAAGGCGGCGTTCTCACCACGGGACTACACCTATTTGGCCCTCCTCTGTGCGGTTCTGCTCACCAGCCGCCAGCAGGTGCTGCTGTCGACGGTCGTCGCCGACGTCCGTCACGCGGCAGCAGAGGCCGAGGTAGATCTGGGAGACGACACCCTGACCGAGCGCCGCGCCCTCGTGCACGCGCTCGGCCGGTTGATCGAGTGGGGCGCGGTTCACGAAGACGCCGGAACCGTGGCCGAATTTGCGGACGATCCGGAAAAAGAGGCCCTCCTCTGGATCGAGCACGAGATCGTGCGCAACCTTCTTGCCATCCCATTGCGCGACGTCGAATCCCCCAATGAGCTGATCCGCGCGGCCACCGAGACGGATCCTGATTCGATCCGACACGCAGTCCGACGTCGAATCGTCGAATCGCCGGTCGTTCTGGTGGACCAGCTTTCCGAATCCGAGCGGCTGTGGCTCCGCCAGTACCAGCGGCGTGAGGCCCAGATCCTCGAGGAGAACTTCGGACTCCACCTCGAAATCCGGTTGGAAGGGGTCATGGCACTGGATCCGCAGGACGAGCTCACCGATCAGAGATTCCCACGGGACGGCACGCTCGGCCAGGCCGCCCTTCTCGCGGTGGCCGAACTGGTGGAGAGGCTGGCGCCAGATGCTGGGTCGAGCACTGTGTCGGTGCCCGACGGCGAGCTCTCGTCCGTCGTTTCCCAACTCCTGACCGAGCGTGCCCGCGGCTGGTCGAGGGAGTACGTCGATCACCCTGAACGCCTCGTTGCCGACGCGGAAGACCTGCTGGTCGACGTGGGGCTGCTCGAACGCGACGAGCGCGGTGCACTTCAACTGCGCGCTGTCGCGGCGCGGTTCGCGCCCGAGCACGGGGACGTCACCGCACAGCTTGCATTGGAGGAAGTATGACGGACCAGCTCTTTCGCCCGGCACCCGGCGTGCAGCCGGGAGCGACAGTGGCACCCCTCCTGCCGGCGGAGCGGGTCGGTCGGTGGGTGATGCACCGCGCCGGCATCATCAACGTCTGGCAGTACGACCGGGCCGAGCTATCGTTCGCGGGCGGACGCGTCCTGTTGCGGGGGAAGAACGGAGCCGGGAAGTCCAAGGCGCTCGAAGTTCTGCTCCCATTCCTGCTCGATGGCGATACCCGGGCCATGGATGCGACGGGCCGCGATCGGACCACCGTCTATTGGCTGATGACCGACGGCCGCGAGGCGGGAAATCATGTGGGCTACGTCTGGCTCGAGCTGCGCATGACCCATGAGAACGGTGAAGAGCGGTTCTGCACGCTCGGAGCCGGCCTGAAGGCGTCGACGTCGACCCGCCAAGCAGCAACCTGGTTCTTCCTTACCGAGGAAGCCCGAGTAGGCGTCGATCTGCATCTTGATCCGACCGTGTCAATGGAGAAGCTCAAGGAACGGCTGGGAGCTGACTCCGTGGCCGCCGCGGCTGAGCATCGCCGACGGGTGGCCACGCAGATCTTCGGACTCAACGACGATTCACGGTATTCCAACCTTGTCCACCTCCTCCGGCGCCTGCGCGATCCGAACATCGGGAACCGGATAGAGGCCGGGGAGCTGGCAGCCGTCCTCCGTGACGCACTGCCGCCGCCCTCGGGCGAAGCGCTCGAGAAGGCAGCTGACCGCTTCGACACCCTCGATCAGGTCCGCGATCAGTTGGCGCGCACGGAGCGCACATCAGCCGCCCTCGCCCGATTCCTGGAAACCTACCGCAGCTATGCCCGTGGCGTCCTGAGCGAGCGCTGTCAATCGGTACTCGACGCCGATGCCGAGCACCGCCGGGCCGTACGCGACGCCAAACGGTTGACCGGCGAGGCGGAAGACGCCATTCGGGCCCGGGAGGTGGCCGATGCCGAGGTCGAGCGCCTCTTAGGGGAAGAGAGCAGGGCAAGGGTTGAGCTCGAAGGCCTGCAGGCCAGCGAGGCCTACACGGATCACCTGCACCTCGACGATCGTCGGCGCGCCGTCGCGGCCAAGCTCGAGACGGCGCAGATCGCCCGGCAGTCCGCTGACGCAGCCGTCCAGGTGGCCCAGCAAGCGGCCGAGGACGCGGTACGGGCGCTCGACCGGGCGGCGGGGGCAGGACGGCGGGTGGACGATGGACGCACCGCCCTGGTCCGCCTGGCTCGCGAGGCCGGGATCGACCAGGCGGTTGTTCCTCGCCAGGCCGACGCCATTCCTCCCGCGATGGCCGTCGCCGATGGCCGCCGACGCGCCGCCGCTCACGTGCGGGCAATCGCCGAGCGCACCGCTGAGTCCGTCGTTCTGGCTGCGCAAGCTGACGAGCGCGCCGCTCGTTCCGAACAGGAGTTGAGCGCCCGCCAGTCCCAGGCGGACGAGGCCAATCTCACTTGGGTGACTGAGAGCCGGGCCTGGCGTCAGGCGGTCACCGATTGGACGCAAGCAGAGCGGCCCGACTTCGCGGGCGCGGGACTGGGCCCTCCACCGGATTGGGAACGCCTACGCCACGCCATGGGGGAGGGTGGGGCGGCCACCGAAGAGCTGGCGGAGGTGTCCGAGTTGGCGGGCGCCCTTCTCCTCCCTCTTCGCGAGGCTGCACGTGGTGCCGAGTCCGGAGCCCGGGCAGACGTTCGCGAGGCCGAGCGTGCCATGAAGGAGATGGAAGCCGAGCGGGCGCGCCTCGAGGCCCAGGAGGAGGCGCGACCGCCGGTCTCCCGCTTTCTCGGCGCCGAACGCGACGAGCGGGCCGGCGCGCCCTTCTATGAGCTGGTCGATTTCGTTTCCGACCTGGACGGCCCCGCTCGTGCCGGGCTCGAGGCGGCGCTGGAGGCGTCCGGACTGCTCGACGCCTGGGTCGGAGGGAACGGGCTGGTCGTCCACCCTTCAACCCACGATGTCATCGTCCGGCTCGACGCACCGGTACTCCCCAACGGCGTGCCGACTCTGGCCGACGCCCTGACGGCGGCCCGTCCCGAGGTGGCCCGGTTGCTGAGGACCGTAGGACTGGGGGACAGCGGTGACAACCCGTGGGTGGCGACTGACGGGCGGTGGTCGGTTGGACCGCTCCGCGGGGCGTGGAGCAAGATCGAGGCTGAGTACCTTGGCGCCGGCACTCGCCGGGCCACCCGTGACCGGCGCCTGGCCGAGACGGCCCGCCGCTGTGCAGAATTAGCGGCCGTCGTCGTGACGGTCACCGCGCTATTCGAAGCGGCGCGTGGGGTCCGGGAACGGCTGGACGACCTGCCGGCGACCTTGCCCGAAGGCACGCTTGTGCGCCGGGCGGCCTCGACCGCCCTGGCGTTGGCCGGCGTCGTCGAGGACGCCCTCGCTCGCGCCGAGGAGGACCGTCGCGGTGCAGCGCAGGCCCGCACGAAGGCAGCACAGGCTCGGAGCGAGCTCACTCACGCAGCCGGCCTCGACAGCTTGCCGATCACGATGGACGGGCTCAACGCCGTAGAGAGGGCAGCCGGTGAGATGGCCCGTGAGCTGCATGGGTGGGAACGGATATGGGCCGAATGGGAGGGTAGGAAACAGGAGGCCGACGAGTTGTCGGCTCGCCACGCCGAGCGCCTCGCCTCGGCGGATGTGGCGGACTCAGACGCCTCGGCACTCGAGCAGCAGCATGGCAACGAACTGGCGTCGCTGGCTGCCCTGGAGGATGCCATCGGCGCGTCGGTGGCGGAGGTCCTCGCCGCCGTCGACGCCTGCCGGGAGGCTCTGGAGTCGTCCCAGCAGGCCCTCCCGCCGGCCCGGGAGCGGGCAGGGAGCATCGGCCAGTCGGCAGGATCCGCGCTGGCATTGGCGTCGACCGCCGGCGCCATGGTCGAGGCAGCGGACTCTGCCGTATCGGCCTCGGGCGAACGGCTGCACCGGGTCGCGGTGCTCCCGGGTGTCTGCGCCGCCGCATCCGGGGCCGAATTCGAATGGGACGGCTCGGGCGTCGTTGCCGCCGCCCGAGCGTTGTCGGCCCGAGTCGGAGTGCGAGCTGAGGGTGGTCCGGCGTCAAACCAGATGGTGCTCAACCGCTATCGCGAGCTTGAAGACGGGCTGGCCGGGGGATACGACGTCGTGGCCAGCGAAGACGACGGAGTCAAGTACTTCCATGTGGTGGACGACACCGGCCGCCAACCGCTTCCGGCGGTGGCGGCACGCGTGGCCACGGAGGCGGAGCAGACCAGGAGCCGGCTGCTGGCCGACGAGAGGGAGGTGATTGAGCGGTTCCTCCTCGGAGAGCTCGGAGAGGAGATCCGTGAGCGCCTGCTCGAATCCCATGACCTTGTGCTGGCGGCGAACCGCGCCCTTTCGGGCGTCCGGACCTCGCATGGCAAGGGGGCCCACCTCAACTGGCAGATCGATCCGGAAGCATCGCCCGCGGCGCGGGAAGCGACCCAGCTCCTGGTGATGGCGCCGCGTGCAGCTGAAGAGGACGCCAGGCTGCGGGACGCACTGATGGATCTCATTCGCGCCCAGCGAGAGAGGGATCCATCACTCGGCTATCTGGCCCACCTGCGTGAGGCGCTGGACTACCGCTATTGGCACCGGTTCAGCGTGCAAGCCGTTGACGACGCTCGACCCGGCTCGATGCGGGTCCTCTCGCCTCGTCTGGGTCTGTCGCAAGGGGAGCAGCGGGTCCTGTCGTACCTGGCGCTATTCGCTGCGGCGGCCGCCCATTTCGACGGGCTCGGCGCATCGTGCCCGCGACTGCTGCTTCTCGACGATGCCTTCGCCAAGGTGGACGAGCCGACGCACGGGAGGCTGCTCAAGCTGCTGATCGAACTCGACCTTGACTTCGTGATGACCAGCGAGCGCATGTGGGGGTGCTTCCCCGAGGTGCCGAGCCTCGAGATCTACGAAGCCCTGCGCGAACCCTTGGTGCCGGGTGTGGCACTCGTGCATTTCCGGTGGGACGGCCGCCAGCGCCACCTGATCGGGATGTGAGGGGACCCGGACCATGGCGTCGTTCGACGACCCGGGACTTGAGCGGCTGTGGGATGTGTTGGCCCGACGGCTGCAGCGCAATGGCCTGGCTGTCAAAGGATCGGTGACGCTGTCCGGACTCACTCGGGGCGAGCGCTTCGCTTTGGCCGGATTGATCGGTCGCCCGGTCAAAGGGGAACGTGCTCGCCTCGACCTGGCCGTTCTCGACGCCCGCATCCGGGCCACGGGTAGCGCGCCCGGCCTGGTCGCCGCCACCACGGCGCGTCGGGGACCGCTGGTTGACCTCCCGGGCCGGCGGGCTGACGTCGCCGCTCGCCGCACTGCGTTCTGGACTTCGGTTCGGGAAGAGCTGGCGAAGTGCGGGATGGCGACGGAGCCTTGGGTGGAAGCGTGGATCGAGAGCGCCCGTCCCGTCGTGGCCCGAGTCTCGGCGATACGGGCGAGCGAGGCGATGGCGACGGCGGTGCGCTGTCTCACCTGGCTGCCATGGGGCGCGGAGCGCCGCGGTCGAACCGAGCTGGCCGCCTCGGTGGCCGGCAACAGCCATGCGCTCGACGATGGGGCTCTCGTTTCGACACTCGTCCTCCGCGCGATCGCGGCGCGCGTTGGCAGCGACAGTCCCACGTCGGCTGCAGATCGTCGCCGACTCTGGCATGAGGCCGGAGTACTGGGAGATGAAGTCTCGACGACGGTACTGACATTGGGGCTCATTCCGCCCGGTCCCTCGCCCATTGCCGAAGGAGTGAGGCTCCGTAGCAACGCGGGATGTGAGACCCACCTGACGCTGCGCGACCTACCCCGTCTGGACAGATGGGTGTCGGCTGGAACGGCAGTGTGGGTCTGTGAGAACCCCCGCGTGCTTGAGGCGGTCATGGACGCACATTCAGAAGGGACTCGTGCTGTGATGGTGTGCACTGCCGGCAATCCGACTTTCGTCGTTACGTCGCTTCTGGCTCGCCTGGTCTAGGATGGGGCTGCCCTTCACTACCGGGGAGACTTCGACTGGCCCGGAGTGGCCATTGCCAACCGCGTGGTCACCGAATTTGGCGCGGTCCCGTGGCGGATGGGTCATGCGGACTACGAGGCCGCTCTCGATGGGGCGGGCATGGGATTGGCAGACCTTCCGGCACTCGAAGGACGACCCGTCGAAGCTGCATGGGACGCCGAACTCACCCTGTCCATGGAGCGGGCGGGGAAGTCCATGCACGAGGAGGCCTTACTCGACCTTCTGGTGGCCGACTTGACTGAGGCGAGATCGGGCGGCAACTGAAAGAACGGTGGGCTGGCGGCGATGGCGCTGACAGGATGAGGACCGAGACAGTGCCGTCGCAATCGCCTGGTGCCGGAACCGCAAGTGCACTATCCACTTGAGAGCGTGACCTTACGTGACCTTATCGAGAGGGAAGGGGAGGGATCGTGAGGGAACCTGAGGGGATCGCAACGCCGCTACCAGGAAGGTCCTCGGAAAGCACCTGGTCAAAACACTGAGAGCCACACATTCGCAATGTAGAGGCCGAGGGTTCGAGTCCCTTCACCTCCAGAAGATCAGATTGTTCGACGTGTCTTTGCGTGTCTTTATCGAGAGAGTCTGGTCTCCAGGAACCGATGAAATCGGGATGGGTCGAGGTCGCGCTCGCGATTACCCAGCTGTCCGTGGCGTGTCGATCGACGCCACTTTCGTGGGATCGAAATCTTCCTTCTTTGGCTCGTTCATGACTACTCGTGGCCGAGGTCGCCCATGGTCGGGTGATGTGGGCTGGAGTACGTGCGGGCATCGACGTCGCTGATTTCGTTCAACAGGGTTGGTGAACTGATCTTTTCGGGAGCCCTCCAGGGGGCGGCCGGCGGCACTTTCTCGATCGGCGCCGTGAAGTGAGCCCGCAATCGTTGGAATCCTTTGAGGTCGGCACGGTAGGACACCACGTCCCAGAGATCGTCAGAGAGCGAAGCAAGGTAGTGGCCCGCCCTTGTTGACCGTTTCGGAAGATCCGACGTGATGAGAATGATCGGAAGAGCTTGGCGTCGAGCCAGTTGCATCGCCATGAAGCCAGCCTTCTCGACAGTGTCCGTGCGACGAAGTGCGCCCCGATCCTGTTCGTCGGGCGTTCCCCGAGCCAGAACGAGAAACGGCCGACCGTTTCTTCCCGATACTTGGGCATCGACAGGAAACCCCTGAATCCGGAAATTGACCTTTTCGATTGTGGCCCCTGCCTCTTTCAGACGGGCGATTGCCATGGCTTTGAAGTCGGCTCCTGACCGAGGTGCGCGCGACTGGAAATCTGCGCGCCCTCGGAGATCGGGCTCCTCAAACGGCTCTCGCCCGGCCCCAACGGGGACCTCAAACAGCCCGTCGAACCCGGAATTCTTCATTGGAATCACCCGGGAATGGGGGCAAACCGAGCAGCTTGCGACGTTCGGGGAGTTGGTCAATCACGAGGTGACTACCGGGTGCTTCGAGGAGCCGATAGAGATGAGACCGAGTAGGAACCGTCGAGATGTTCTCCGCGTCGGTGACCACGAGGTACCGAGCCGATAGATCGCAATTTCGTACCGCGTTGGCCATCGCCGCGATGTCGGTTGTCATCCGGGAAATCGCATGAAGCCAACGGGCCCGAACAATCTCATCCGCGCCGTAGGAGCGCTCGTGTCCTCGACGCCCAGCGGGAACGATCCACCCGCGCTGGACCCAATCATCGAACTGGTTATAAGTGACCTGTGCGGCTTCAGCGGCCTGAGGCTGAGAGCGCAGAGGGGCAGAGCGTGAAGCCTCAAGTGCTTCTTGCCACTGCCCCACTTCCAGCTCCTCGAGGCTGCTCTCGATAAGTAGCGCTGCCACCTGTGCCGGACCTACGCGACGGCCCGACACGCCAATCTCGCTGGCAAGGTCCTGGAGTCGTGTCCAGTTGTCCTCCTTGAATGGCACGAGTCGGGTGACCGTCCAAGCGGGATCCGTGGGCCGCCCGCCGCTCGAACGTAGACGCTGGTTGAACTCCTCACGCAGTGCGAGCAGATCGAGGGGACCCCCAATCGTCTTGGGGCCAACCTCGACGACTCGCGATGCGCCGAGGGCTTCAGCGATCCTCGATTTGTCTTCCTTCTTCATTCCTCAACCTCGTCGTTGTAGTCGATGATCCCGAAATAGGTGCCATCTATGACGATGCCGACCTCACCTTGGTCTGCCTCTCGTCCCATTCGACATAGGAACGCCCGTAGGCGTTTCAGAACCTCGTGGTCGCCGAGGATGTCTCCAGTCACATACGACGTCACCATCTGGGTGTCGTCGTACACCAACACGCCGCCTCGCTGATCATCACGCCAGACCCCCCGCCCGGGCGGGAAGGCCGTTGCCCCTCGGAACAGGTTCCCGAAGGTCGTGAGCGCCTGTTCACTCCAGTAAGCCTGATCGATCGGTTCTCCGTGACGATCGACACTCGGAACGAACAGAGTTACCTGCACCACGCCTGCCGGCGGCCCAGCTCCGAGGGCCTCATGCAGCACTTCGCTCACAGACACTTTCTATATTGAAAGAAGACCGCTGTCAACGGGTCCCGGAGCGAACCGCCAGCGTGCTCGCGATAGTTAGCACCTAGGCGAAATTCCCGCCCCAGGCACCCACCGGTGTGTTGGGGTCGACAGGCCTGATCGAGACAGGAAGCGCGCCCTGAGCTGGGTCCAAATACCGCGAGCCGCAGCCTCACGCCGACGTCGTGAGTAGATCACGGATTGCCCGCAGTGCGGTGTCCCTGGCTGACCGCATCGGCTCGGTGGACTTCATGGCTTGGGAAAGAACGAATGCGCCTTCGATTAGGCAGATGATCGACAGTGCAAGCCGGCGAGCATCGTCAGTGGCGATATCTGCTGAGATGAGCCGTTCGCTAGCGGCCATTGTCCAGGCCTCAAAGACCTCGGCAGTTGCGGTTCGCAGCTGGTCATTCGTGCTTGCGACCTCTAGTGCGATCACGGCGATCGGACAGGCTTCGACAAAATTGGTCGCTTCGAGAGTCTGGCTGGCGCCATCGAACACAGCAGCGATGCTGCTGATCACGTCGTCCTGCCCGTCCCACACTTCTTCGACGAGCGCCTGGTACTGCATTCCCGAGGAACGGATCGCAGCCTCAGCGAGTTCGTCCTTCCCCCCGGGAAAGTGGTGGTAGAGGGATGAGAAGGGTGCCTGCGCTTCGGCCAGGATCTCCTTGATCCCTGTGGCAGCGAGGCCTCGGCGTTGGAACAGACCGGCACTCACGTCGACGAGGCGTGCCTTCGTGGCATTCACTCGGTCACCTCCTGGTTTCGGTGGCCCGACCGCGGTGGGCGGGTTGCAGCGCGACACACATCATAGTTAGTTTGTATGGATTGATCTATCCAGGAGGCCCCCGTGTACAAGTCGGCCGTTCGTACGATGATCCGGCGCAATGTGCGCTCCTTGGCCCGAGGAAACCCCGGCCCTCTGCTTGCTGGGTACGCGGACGATGCTGTGCTGGTGTTCCCAGGTCGAAGCTCATGGGGCGGGGAACATCGAGGTAAGGCTGCGATCGCGGAGTTCCTCCGACGATTCCTCGACGCCGGTCTAGTGGGCGAAGTGCAGGAAATCCTCGTGAATGGACCTCCTTGGCGGACCTCGGTGTGCGTACTGTTCACGGACAAGGCGATGGACGACTCCGGCAAGGTCATCTACGAGAATCGGTCCGTTCTTTACGGGCGTGCCGTCTGGGGGAAGATCGTCTACCAAGAGGACTTTGAAGATACCCACAAGGTGGAGGCGTTCGACGCCTATCTCGCAGCCCGTGAGTCGCCGTGACGTAGCCGTCATACTCCACGAAGACGAGCGCATGCGTGGGCTCGGTCAGGTCGTAGGTATCTTCCTCGATGAGCTCTTCGAGGGCGGTGCGCATGACTACTTCGGCACCAGCCCAGGTCCGTGGCATCCACCTGGCCCGACTTGTGAGCGGCGGCTCCACTACGCCAGGCAATAGATGGCAGTGCTCTGGCTGTCATGAAAACCCGGTCAGAGGTCGAAGACCATGCCGTCGCTCGCAGCCACTACCTCGAGTTCGTCCAGCCGAGACAACACGTGCGGCACTCATGTGGTGTGTCTCTGGCTCGTGCCGATGCGCACAGAGAGCGTGGCCCGGACTAACGAGACAGAAGGGCGGCGGGCTTTCGGCGGGGGCTCCGGCCACCTAGCCGATGCTCCTTGTCTCACGTCGTCGGCCTGTCCGGGACGGTCCAGATCATGTCGAATCCGTGCGGGTCGAGCGGGAGGAGCCAGCAGGCGGAGATCTGCTCGCCGACAACGTCGTACAGCCCCACGGTCGACCAGCGATGTTCGACGTTGCCGATGGTGGCAGCACCGTCGACAAGCGCAGCGATTCTGTCGTCGTCACCGACGAGAACATCGCGTCGGTGCAGCTGAAAGGTGTGGTTCGACAGGCCTCGTCGCCGGCGGAAGTAGTCGAGAACTTCCTCCAAGCCGTGGTAGGTGCCGGCAATGTCGTTGTTGCCCGGAATGGTCCAGATAATGCTCGGAGCAAGGATCTGCGAAAAGGAGGAGCCGGACCCGCCGGCGTAGAACTCGTTCTGCGCCAGGTGCAGACGGTCGAGCAGTTCGATGGCGGCGCCTCGGTTCACTGGTGGCGCCGATAGCGTGCGGCGGCTTGCCCGAGGAGCTGGCGCACGACGCCACGATGGTGGTGGGCGATGCAGCGCCAAATGGCGTGGGTAGCGGGGTTGTCGAGCTGCACGAATGTCGCGAACAGCAGCGAGTCCCGTCGAGGTTCGAAGAGCAGCTCGCCAGACAGACCGAACCGGCCAGTCGATCCGAGCAAGACCAGATCGGGAGTACTGCGGCGCACTTCCCAACCCAAAACGAACTCCTCGGACCGAATCGGACCGAGCCGCAGCCCGAGCGCCCGCCACCCTCTCACGAGCCCGGCCCGGGTACCCTCTGGAGCCCCCTCGAGGACCGCCCGAGCCCAATCTTCGCCCGTCCAGCCTCGCACGGCCCCCGTTTCAACCAGGAAGGCGTCCTCGTAGTTCACATTGGCCAGCGTGCTGCGGTTGCGCGCCCCCGACGGGCATGGGATCTGACGCACAATGCCTACCGATGCCATGCCCATGTCACTTGGATCACTCTCCGCGTCAACAGTCAACTTGTGCTTTCACCTCGATTTGCTCGGAGGACCCGTTGGATCAATACATACGGTAGCGTATCTATCATGATAAGAGTCCCCTTCATCGCCGTCAATCCCCAGATGGCGACCAACACATAGGCGATGGCCCCACCGACCCGTACGCCTCGAACCAAGTGGATCGATGAGGGTCTGCGCGCCCTCGCCGCTGGCGGTCTAGACGCTGTCCGCATCGAAGCGCTGGCCAAGTCACTCGGGGTCTCAAAGGGTGGCTTCTACGGGCACTTCCAGGACCGCAAGGCATTGCTCGACGCGATGCTCGATACCTGGGAACGCCGAACGACCGACGACGTGTTGTCCCGCATCGAGCGGGAGGGCGGCGACGCCAGGACCAACATACAGCGGGCGGGGGAGCTGACCTTTTCGGTGGGCGGCGGCCTACGAGGGATCGATTTAGCCGTCCGGGACTGGTCCCGACGCGATCCCTCCGTCGCCGAGCGGCTGCGCCACGTCGACAACCGACGGATGGACTACCTGCGCACGCAGTTCGGGACCTTCTGCCAGGACGCAGACGACGTAGAGGTGCGCTGCATGCTCGCCTTCTCGCTCCTGATCGGTAACCACTTCATCGCCTCCGATCACGACCGCCACAGCCGCCCCGAGGTGTTGGCACTCACCATGAGTCGGATCCTGGCCTAAAGGACCCAGCGAACGACCAGCACCCAGAACCATTCCGAGACGCCGTGTGTGGCAAAGCGTGACTCCAGGTGATCCGCGTTCCGCCCTCGGCAGCGCGAAAGGCCGGACGTCGGAGCGATAGTCATCCAATGGTTGGGCCATCTCCTTTGTGATGGTTCGGCTTCAGCTGATGTTCGGGTGCGCTGAGAGGGCGGTGAGCTTTTCGTCGTTCAGCAGGAAGAAGATGCGGGTGACCTTCCCCTCGCGCTGCTCAGCGGTGATGACGAGAGGCATAGTGCCGTCGATCTCGAGCACCAGTGCCGGCGAACCGTTGATCTCCGTGGCCTGAAGACTGGTCACCTCGCCGCGGCGGGCGACGTTGATGGCGAAGCGAGCGACCCGATCCGCACCCACGACGGGATGGCGTGCGGCCTTGTGTCCGGGACCGCCGTCGCTCAGGAGCACGACGTCGGCATCGAGCAACTCGAGCGTCTGGGTGAGGTCGCCCGCCGCCACGGCAGCCATCAGTTGCCCCAACAGTGCAGCGTCGAGCCGCTCCGGCGTCGCCGGTCGCTCTTCGCGCAGGCGGCGTCGAGCCCTGGTGGCGATCTGGCGGCACGCCGGCTCGCTCTTGCCGGTTGCCTCGGAGATGAGTGCGTAGGGCGTGGCGAAGACGTCCGCCAGAAGCCACACGGCCCGCTCCGTGGGGTTGAGCCGGTCCAAGAGCATCAAGAACCCCAGGGTCAACGACTCTGCCATCTCGCCGTGTTCTTCGGGCCCCCGCTCGATGGCGATCGGCTCGGGGAGCCACGGGCCGAGGTACTCCTCCCGCCGTCGTGCGATCGTGCGCGTCCTGTCCAGCGCCAGACGGGTCACGACCGTCGTGAGGTAGGCCGCAGGGCTCTCGATGCTGTCGTGGTCGACGCCCTGCCAGCGGATCCAGGCCTCCTGCACGACGTCCTCGGCATCGCCGTAGCTGGACAGGATGCGATAGGCCAGGCCGAGGAGGCGGGGCCGCTCGGCGGCGAAGTCCTCGTCCGAACCTGTCACCGCCCCACCATGCCACCCATCGGCGACGCGACACTCTTCGCTCGTTCCGCTGCAGCACGTCCGGCGGCCTCCCCGCTCGAGAGGGCGGCATCCGCCAGCA
>Ga0181535_10002074_pt1 | contig 25006 bp, 15 predicted proteins | sample PEATcosm2014_Bin_44_FD_119774 | JGI IMG/M metagenome (GOLD analysis project Ga0181535, IMG submission 119774) | Peatland microbial communities from MTU Mesocosm Facility, Houghton, MI, USA - PEATcosm2014_Bin17_30_metaG | ecosystem: Environmental > Terrestrial > Soil > Wetlands > Peat | place...
CAGCATTCTCGATCCTCTTGCAGTTAAGGATCTGCTGCGAATCCCTTCCGGTGTGGAGTTGGTGGCATATCTCTGCATTGGCTATGTGGAGGAATTCGCCGACCGCCCGGACCTGGAACGTGCGGGTTGGGAGGAGCGCGCCAGCCTGGGCTCAGTCTTGCGGGAGGAGTACTTCGATCAGCCATATTCTCTTGAGGACAAGGTTAAGTGAGCGCACGGTCCATCATGGTGCTTGGCACCGCCTCGCATGTAGGCAAGTCGCTCACCACCGCCGCACTGTGCCGTATCTTTGCGCGAGCGGGTTATCGCGTAGCGCCGTTCAAGTCGCAGAACATGTCGCTGAATTCAGCAGCCACCCCGGACGGATACGAGATCGGGCGTGCGAAAGCGCTGCAGGCCGAGGCTGCCGGGATTGCCCCGTCCGTGCATATGAATCCAATCCTCATCAAGCCCAGTTGCGATACCGCCGCGCAGATTGTGGTGCGAGGCAAGGTATGGCGCAAACTCGATGCACGTAACTATCTGGAAGTTCGTGTTGACGAACTCCTGCCCATTGTGGAAGAGAGTTATCGCATCCTTGCCGCACAAAACGATGTCATGGTCCTGGAGGGCGCTGGTTCCCCGGCCGAGATCAACCTCAAAGAGAATGACATTGTGAACATGCGCATGGCCAGGATGGCGGGGGCGAAGTGCCTGCTCGTGGGAGACATTGACCGTGGCGGTGTGTTCGCCTCCTTGCTGGGAACCTGTGAGCTACTGGAGCCGGATGAGCGCGCCCTGATTGCCGGCTTCGTTATCAACAAGTTTCGTGGCGATATCTCGCTGCTTTGGCCAGGGGTTCGCATGATCGAGCAGCGTCTGGGCAAGCCCTGCTTGGGGGTGATTCCCTATCTTGGGCACTTGTCCCTCGACGAAGAAGACAGTGTGGGGTTCGACCAGCGTCTTGAAGCGCCGTGGACTGGGGATGCTGAGCCTTCGCGGCGGTTGCGTATCGGCGTCATCGCCTTTCCGTCGATTTCCAACTTCACCGACTTCGATGCACTCCATGCCGAACCATCCGTGGCCCTCAAGCACCTTCGCGATCCCGGCAGCATGGCGCTCGCGGACGTCATCGTCCTGCCCGGCAGCAAGCAGACGGCCGACGACCTGCGCTGGATGCGCGAGTGCGGGTTTGAGCCTGCGCTCAAAGAATTTGCGCGCAAAGGGGGACTGATCGTGGGCATCTGTGGCGGATTCCAGATGTTGGGCAAAGAGATTCTCGACCCGGAGGGAATGGAACGCGCGGGAATCGAACCAGCACTCGGCCTGCTTCCCGTCAGAACCATCATGGCGCGCGACAAGATCACGGTTCCAGCGCGCGGGATGCTCGGCAGCGGCGCGCTGTTCGGTCAGCCGATCGATCCCTGTGAAGTCGGTGGTTACGAGATTCACCTGGGCACGACGGAATATCTCGACGGGGCGACGGCCTTTGCATTCATAGCGAGGCAGAACGACGGAACGCAGACTCTGCCTGATGGGTGCGTCTCCATCGATGGGCGTATCTGCGGTACTTATCTGCATGGTCTTTTCGATGGGGATGCCTTCCGGCATGCATTCCTGTGTGCAGCGCACGCTGCGCTTCAGATGGACGCTCCGGCCGGACTGGTCGCGTGGAGTGAGTTGCGCCGGCAACAGTTGGATATGCTTGCCGATGCGTTTGCCGGCGCCCTCGATCTGGAAGCCGTGTTTGCGATGCTGGACTTGCCGCGTTGTGTGGACCAGGCTGAGAGGGGGCTCTCTTGATGGAGCCTGGGAAGTTCGCGGCCGCCTATGCGCTGGACTGGTGCGTCGGCGATCCGGACTGGCTGCCGCATCCAGTGCGGCTCATTGGCTGGAGCATCGACGCCTCGGAGCGGGCGCTTCGTCGTCACGGCTCCGGAAAGCGCTTTGAATTGGCGATGGGCGGGCTGGTCGCAGTGGGAGTGCCGGTGCTCTCTGCGCTTGGCGTATATGCATTGTTGAATCATTTGCGGGGGAACCATCCGGCAATCGCAACCGCCGCGGAGGTTTGGTTGGCCAGCACCTGTCTCAGCACACGCAATCTGCTCGACGAGGCTGCTGAGGTCATGCGGGCACTGGAGAGCGGAGATCTGCAGCGGGCGCGTCTGCGGCTTGCGCGTATTGTTGGCCGCGATACGGATGAACTCGGCGAAGCGGAGATCTGCCGCGCCCTGGTGGAAACACTTGCCGAAAGCCTGTCGGATGGCGTCATCGCGCCGCTCTTCTATCTGGCGATGGGCGGTGTTCCTGTGGCCATGGCCTATAAGGCGATCAATACTCTCGATTCGATGATTGGACATAAAGACGAGAAGCATATTTACTTCGGCCGCGTCGCGGCGCGCGTGGACGACGTTGCCAATTTTGTTCCGGCGCGCATATCGGCGCTGCTGCTCTGTCTTGCAGCAGAATTGATTCCGCAAACCGGCGGAGTTCGCGCGACTCAGATTTGGCTGCGGGATGGTGGCAAGCATGACAGTCCGAATGCGGGGCAGGTGGAAGCGGCCATGGCCGGCCTGCTTGGGGTTCGGCTTGGAGGGACGAACCGGTACGCAGGCGAAACAATCGCTTCCCCGCATCTGGGCGGCGAATTCCCACTGCCGAACTGCAAGCATGCGCGATGCGCGTGGAAGGCTGTCGGCCTAGCTTCTCTGCTTGGCTTTGGCGGAGCGCTATTCCTTGCGTTGAGGGAAAAACATGGGTGAAGGCTTTCTGCCAGCGCATGGAGGGCAACTGCGCGAATTGGCCGCCGAGTTCGGCGTGCCTGAGGCATCGCTGCTGGACTTCAGCGCCAGCATTCATCCGCACCCGCCGTCCGATCTTGTGGTTGCGACTCTTTGCGACGCCCTTCGCGAGCGCACGATTCTGACCGCGTATCCGGATATGCACTATGCCGCTCTGAAAGAAGCAATTGCCGCTTACGTGCAGGTGGGCATGGAGGCCATTGCCATTGGCAGCGGTGTGATGCCGTTGCTCGGCGCCGCTCTCTGCGCGCTTCGCCCGCACCGATGCCTGGTTCCCGTTCCTGCGTTCGCCGAATACCGGAAGGTGCTCGACACTTGCGGCGTGGAGTGCTGCACCTTCACCTCGACACAAGATGAGGGGTTCTTGCTGGATGGCGCGCGGGTGGCCGCCAGTTTGAAGGCCTCGGGCGCGCAGGCCTTGGTGCTGGCCAATCCGCAAAGCCCGTCGGGACGGCTGATGCCCGCGGATGAATTGCTACGGTTGCATGAAGCGGCGTTCGCGCTGGGCGCGACCATCCTCGTCGACGAGGCATTCATCGACTACGCTCCCGAAGACAGCCTCTCGCAATGGGCCGCGAAAAGCCCCGGACTGATCGTTCTGCGCTCCTTGACCAAATTCTTTGCGATGCCCGGATTGCGTGTTGCGTATGCGGTCAGTTGCCCGGAGATGCGCGCTGCCATGGAATCCCGCATCCCTGCCTGGCCCGTAGGCTCGATGGCGGCTGAAGCGGCGCGCATGGTGCTCCAGGATCGGCCTTCGATTGCCCGGACGCGTGCGACGAATGCAACGGAGCGTAGTTGGCTGGCAGAGCAATTGCAGGCGCTGGGACTCTCTGTCTTTCCCGGCGCGGCCAATTACCTGCTGATGAAGATCGATGAAAGCCGCAATGGCCCGGAGTTCTGGCGGCGGCTCATTGTCGAGCATCGCGTCGTCCTCCGCTCCTGCGCAAACTTTGAGGGCCTGGACGAACATTACTTCCGTATCGGCGTGCGCACCCGTTTGCAAAATCAACTGTTAGTGCAGGCGCTGAAGGAAGTCATGCATCGCGCGCCGCGAAGCTGGGAGTAAGTTGAAATGCGCTGGCAAGGCCTGCTTCTTGCAATCTACTGCCTGTTCTGTTCAGCGGCCGTCACGGTTGCACAGAGTTCCACTTCGTCCTTGCGTGGAGATGTGGCCGACTCTTCCGGCGCGGCCGTCGTGGGCGCCAAGGTAGCTTTGAAGAACCCGTCGACGGGGTTCTCGACTTCGTGTGCCACAGATTCCAAGGGCGAATATCGCTTTCTCGGAGTACCCGCCGGAACCTATACCGTCTCTGTAGCGGCGCAGGGATTCACCGCGCAGTTCGCAGTTGTCGAGTTGCTGGTCAATCAACCGGCCACGCAAACTTTCTCGCTCTCCGTGGAGGCGCTCGAGACGGTGGTCCAGGTGAGCGGCGAGGCGCAGGGGTTGAATTTTGTGGACGCCAGCATGGGTGATGCGGTGAATGGCGCAACCATTCAAGCGCTGCCCATGGAGGGACGCAACGTCCCCGACCTGCTGAGCCTGCAACCGGGAGTGTTGTACCTTGGCGAAGCGAACGACCAGAGCCATGACAGCCGCAGCGGAACTTCCAGTGGCAGCCGCTCCGACCAGGGCAACATCACGCTGGATGGCGTGGACAACAACGATCAGGCGCGCGGATACGCTTTCACCGGAGTGCTCCGCTCCACTCTCGATTCCGTGCAGGAGTTTCGCGTAACGACCGATGCCTTTGGCGCCGACAGCGGGCGTTCCTCGGGAGCGCAAGTCAGTCTGGTGACCAGGAGTGGCACCAACCAGGTGCATGGCAGCCTCTACGAGTACAACCGGAGTTCGCTGGGCGAGGCCAACGACTGGTTCAACAAACAGGCGGAGTTGTCGAACGGGCTGCCGAATGTGCCTGGCAAACTCATTCGTAATACCTTCGGAGCATCGCTTGGCGGCCCGATCAGGGAGGACAAAGCCTTCCTCTTTGTGAACTACGAGGGGCAGCGAACCGCAGAAGATCAGCAGCAAACAATGACCGTTCCCACGCTCTCGATGCGCGCCGGGAATATCCAGTATCTGACCTCCAATCAGGGCTCTCCGACCCTCCTCAACCCCGCGCAGATTGCGGCCATGGACCCTAGCTGTTCTGCCCAATGCAATCGCCCCTGGGGCCCTGGGGTGGATCCAAACGTGCTGGCGGTACTGAACCTTTATCCGACGCCGAACGGTCTGTCTGCCGGCGACGGCCTGAATACGGCTTCCTATACCTGGCCGGCGCCCAATCCGGCATCGCTGAACACCTATATTGCACGCTTCGATTTTATGCCGTCGCACCGCAACTGGCTCTTCGTCAGGGGAAGTCTGCAGAACGACACGTCTTTCGACGTGCCGCAGTTTCCCGGGCAGCCCGCTAGCTCGACCAATACGAATAACAGTAAGGGATTTGTGGTGGGAGACACATGGGACTTATCCTCTAATTTAATCAACAATCTGCACTACGGGTTCACGCGCCAGGGCTACGCTAGCCGCGGCATCGGTCAGGGCTCGTACGCGAACTTCTACAACATCAGCCCGCTCTATGCCGAGACCAGAACCACACTTGTCGACATCCCGGTTCATAACATCATCGACGATGTGACCTTGACGCGCAAAGCGCATACGATTGAGTTCGGCGCCAATTACAGGCTGATTTTCGATCACCGTCGCTCCGACGCTTTCTCCTACAGCTACGGTTACACCAACGCCTATGCGCTGGCCCAGGCCGGCATTGCCAACACCGGGCAGAGTTTCGATCCAGCGGCATTCGGGTACCCAGCGGTCGCCGGCAGCTTCGCAGACTCGTACAACTTTGCGATGGGCAATCTTGCAGGCCTTCTGGATCTGGTGACAACGCAATCCAATTACCAGATCGCACCCGGCGGGGGCACTGCGAGCCTGCTGCCTGCCGGAGCAATCCTGGATCGCGAATTCAAGAGCAACGAGTTTGAATACTATCTGCAAGATTCCTGGCGCGCTCGCCCACGTCTCACTTTGACATTCGGATTGCGCCACACGCTGCTGCAGACACCTTTCGAGATTCACGGGCAGCAGGTGCAGCCCACAGTGGATATCGACCAGTGGTTCAGGACTCGAGGACAGCAGGCGGCGTTGGGCAATAGCGTGCAGCCGGATCTCTCCTTTGCGCCATCGGGGCAGGCGCGGGGATTGAAGGCCTACTGGCCGATGCAGAAGGGAAATGTCGCACCTCGGATCGCCGTTGCTTTCTCCCCCGGGGTTGCGCATGGTTTCTGGCACAAGCTCTTTGGCGGAGCGGAGGAGAGTTCAATCCGCGCGGGGTACGGCATCTATTACGACCACTACGGTGAGGGAATCGTCAATCTCTTCGACCAGTACGGGTCGTTTGGGCTCAGCGAAAGCATCACCAATCCCACCAATCTACTCACTCCCGGCACGTCGCCGCGATTCACGGGCATTCACAATCTTCCCGATATAACCGGCGTGCCCGCAAGCACGATTACCTACCCCTCGTTGGCGCCAAACAATCCGCTTTGGACGGGATTCGAAATTGCACACGGTCTCGACGATCGCATGAAGACGCCCTATTCGCAGGTGGTCAATTTCTCGATTCAACGCGAGTTGCCTAGCGCATTCGCCCTGGAGATCGCCTACATCGGGAGATTCGGCCGCCACCAATTGCAGCAGATCGACCTCGCGCAGCCGCTCGATCTGGTGGATCCGAAATCGGGTCAGGACTACTTCTCGGCGGCTACCCAGCTCTCCAAGCAAAAGTATGCGGGAGTTGCCAGCGTGGCCGCCGTTCCCTACTTCGAGAACATGTTTCCCGATGCAGCCGGGGGCGGGCAGAGCGCGACACAGAATATCTACAATCAGGTATGGTTTCCCGGCAACGAGACGGGATCGCTCTACATGCTCGATATTCTCTGTACTCCTGGCTGCGGAGGCACGCCCAATCGCTTCTGGCCGCGCCAGTATGCCAGCATGTATGCGTGGTCGTCGATCGGAAGCAGCAGCTACAACGCCGGACAGATTACGCTGCGGCGGAAGATGAGTCGAGGCGTGCAGATGGAATTGAGCTATACCCTTTCCAAGTCCCTCGACATGGGATCGGACAGCGAGCGCACTATGTTCTCCTCCAGTACAGGCACCAGCGCCGGAAGCAGCTTCGGAGCCATCCTCAATGCCTGGAACCCACGCTTGAATCGCGCCGTATCCGACTTCGATGTCCGTCACCTCGTCAGCGGCAACTGGGTGGCGGAGGTTCCGGTTGGAAGAGGCAAGGCACTGCTGGGCGGCGCTAACCGCGCCGTCAATGGAGCGATCGGAAACTGGCAGCTTTCCGGGGTTGTGCGCTGGACCAGTGGGCTCCCCTTCAGCGTGATCTGCGGAGCGGGTTGGGGAACCGATTGGGATGAGCAGAGCAGCATGGTCCAGACGGGACCGATCCAAACCCACACTCATATCGATCATGGCGAGGCGCAGGTCTTTGCGAATCCTTCTCTAGCACTGGACAATATGCGCAACCCGTATCCGGGCGAAGCCGGGCAACGCAACAACTTCCGCGGCGACGGCTACTTTGGCGCCGATGCCGAATTGTCGAGGACCTGGAAGACAAGCGAACGCAACAGCATCCGGTTTGCCTGGGAGGCTTTCAACGTTTCAAACTCCGTTCGTTTCGACGTCAACCCGCTCACCTCATTGCAAAACATGACAACTAGCGGAGAATTCGGTGTGTATGATGCGACCCTCACAAAACCGCGAGTACAACAGGTTTCTCTCCGCTATTTGTTCTGAGTTGATGCACTAGGTCACGGAGCGCACGGGAAACTACTGGGGAAGAATGAGATGCAGCGCTTGTGGATGCTGAACCAGCGTGGAATCAATCGTATAGTTGAGTCACGCCAGATCGGTAACGGAAAACGCCGAAGGGTCAAGGAATCGCCTTCTCTTGAATTGAACTGTTCGAGGATCCCTTCCAGCCCCGCGGCCTTGCCGGAGCGCACCACGTGGCGCGGCCCGCGAACCGAGGCCGCCGGATTCACCGGCACAACCTGGCCACTGACCAGCCAGTCGAATAGGTGCGCAGAGCAGCCAGCTGCGGCTTGACGGTCGGGGCCGAGACTTGGCGCCCTTTCAGCTTGATCCAGCCCGCCAGAGGCAACGGGGCCGCACGGCTGCGCGGTTTTCATGCCGCTGGACGCGCAGATATCCACATTGGGGCCACCAACGCTACGTGGGAACCAGTGTCGAGGCCTGAGCAGAATTTTTTCACTCCAATTGCATTTTTTGCACTCCTAGACTTCCCTCGGTGAGTTCTCTTGCCTTACGGTGACGCCAGAAGCACGCCACCTGTTCCGGCTACGGCCGGGGATAGCGTGGTGCGAACGTCGGCTGCGGCCGGGCTTTCTTCATAACGGAGGCGGCGCAGCGTCGCCACATCGCAATTCTTGAAAGGACCGTCAGATGCGAAAGAAGCCATCACCTTTCGTTCTAACTCTGCTACTGTTCAGCCTGTTGCCAGCGCATTTGCAAAGCCAGTCTTGTCCGATCACGATCACGCACTTGGAGCCTCGCGCGAGTGTCGTTTCCCCGCCCCCAACTTCCGTCCCCCCGTATCTGAAGATCCTCTTCCAGAACAACAGCGTTCTGGCCATCACTCGGGTGGTCTTCGAGGTTCACTTCCTGGGAGCATTCGGAGAATTTACCGCAACGCATTCGGTCCCGGGCCACGCGAGCGACGTGAGTGTCTGGTCAGACGCCGCATTCGTCCGGCAATATGGCGATGCAATGGACCTTGAAGTGCGCCCCGACAAGGTTGTCTGGGCAAACGGCACCACATGGCTCGACGATGGCAGCCATCTCTGTTCAAAGGTATTTGCAGCGGCAGCGCAGCACCCGCGGGTACCGAGCCAGACGGTTGTCGTTAGGACGGATTCGCTTGCGGGCATTGCCGTGTTTCCCGGCAACACCCAGGAGGCAGATGCCTCGCCCGCCCCGGAGCAGGATCAAGAAGCGGCCGGCCAGGCAGCCAAGCAACCGGCAAGTCTTCTGGTCCCTCCATCCGGCAATGCTCCGGTTGTCGATGAATCCGCGCCTGTCCAGATGGCACGTTTCTCGCACGTGCATTCTGGTCCCCCTCTTGAGCTTGACCCGATTGTGCTCGACGTCAAGGAGTTGCCCTTGATTCAGCCTCGCCTGCTCCCTCTCAGAGGGATTCTGCTATGCCCGGTGGTCGCCGATTATCTCGACGTCGGCGGGGCTGGACGGCTTTACACTTCCATCCGGAACAAGAGCGACCGCACAGTGGAAAGCATGGTGTTCACGGTTCGCTCTGGGGAGGCCCGGCAGACGATCCGGGAGAGCGTCACGCTGGTACCTGGCAAACATACGACGGCAGCATGGCATACCGATCCCCCTTTGCCAGGAGATGCGGAAACATTCCTCCAGGTAGACAAAATCGTGTTTGCCGATGGCAATGTCTGGTCCGATGGCGGTCACGGTATGTGTTCCGTCAGTGCGAGCCGCCAGGCGACGGACAACACCTCGCAACTTGCCTCAACTTTGGCTACGGCAGTCCAACAGCCAAACCCCTCGCTGCCGCTCATTGTGCAAGGCCCCGCTCGAACACAAGGTCCTGCAACCGCTACACAGGGCAGCATCCAGCCCTCTCCTGCCGCTGCGATTCCGCAGCCAGGTGGACCGACGACTGCCACCGTTTCAGCCACTTCCAACGCTTTCGTAACCGAGGAGGCCACTCCGGAAGCGATGCGCCGGAACGCTCCCCTCATTGCGGAGAAGAAGGCCAGTGTCTGCGCGATAACGACAACGCCGCCCGGCGCCACGGTTTCGATCGATGGCAAGCGTCTTGGTGAATCACCGTTGGTGTTCGTCCTTTTGCGCAAAGACGAGGTGAGACACGTCACCCTCTCGCTGCCCGGATACCAAACCGTTGAGTACCAATTGTGGCCCGATGGCTCGCCCGTTTCGCTCAACATCCATTTTGCGGCGTCGGGTGAGCGCGCCTCTGCTGCTCAGTAGGTTTCTGGGCTGCCCCCGTTCCGGCGTAGCCCTTCCCTTCCCACGACCAAGGAGTTTTATGTTGAGATTCACGTTTCACGACACAAGCAGAGTAGTCGTTCGAGCAATGTGTCCAAACCACAGCCGATATAACCCAGCCACCGATGGCGCCGGAGGAATCGTCGGGGGCTGCTCGACCTGCCAACAAATACTCTCGGTTTGGATTGCAAAGCAGAAGGCCGAATCCGCAATCCGTGACCTCCGAGTTCTTGCAGAACCCTGGACGCCTACCAAACGCGCCACTTCTCCCTCAAACAGACAGCCAAACCGCACCTCCGCACCCGCATCGGGGCCGAAACGGTCCCTTAGCGCAACAAGCCTCGGCCGACCCACGGCGGCTGTCAAAGCGGCCAGTAAGCATCTGTTGGTTTTGGCTGTGTGCCTTTTGGCGATCTCTTTTACTGCTGGGGCCCAGTCCACCTGTCCGATAGAGGTTGTGGCTGTCAACCCGCGGGCTGTGTCCGTCATAAACGGCGGCACAGCTTTGCTGGTCAACTACCGCAATACCACGTCTACGACCATTACCGGGATAGTCTTCGATGCGCGTTTCAGCTCACGTCTTCGTCCGGTCGCTTTGTCTGTGCGCCACCCGGTTGGCTCTGGGACGACCGACGCAGCTCAATGGGGCGACAGCGCCTGGTTATCCGTGCTTCCTGCCTTCGATCAGGTAACAGTGTGGCCGGATACGGTTCTCTTTGCCGACGGCAGCGAATGGTCTGACAACGGAATGCTGCAGTGCGCATATCGCGGTGACAACACTGAGAGCGTACCGATTGGTATCGATCAACGGAGCGCCATCCCGGTTGTTGGACAGACCCCACTAGCAGCAGGACAACCTGGCCAGACACCTGGCAATCCCGCCAGCGCCGAGCGGAAGGTTGCGCTGATCCGGGCGGGCAAAGCCTCGCTGTGTACCGTTCGCACCTATCCGCCTGGAGCCAGTATCGTCGTGGATGGCATAAAGGTTGGTGAAGCCCCACTGTCATTCGTGCTGCTCAAGACTGATGCCCCACGCGACATCTACGTCTACCTGCCCGGCTACAAGCTCGTTCATCGCGCAATCGTTCCCGATGTCGCCACGATTCCCATTGTGGCGACCCTCGAATCTCTAGGCCCCAACAAGTAGAAATATCTCATGCATACACTTGGAAATCTTTCACCAACTTCATCGTTCACTTCTACTGCATCCGGCCAAACAGTGGCATCCACGGCTGGCAAGGTTCGCATCCTTGTCGAAGAATCCAAGCCGGTATACTCCGCCGGGATTCTGCACGTGCTTGAATCCGTTCCGACTTTTGAAACTGTTGGCATGACAACGTCCTTACAGGTGCTCTTGCCGATGGTCGCAGAACTGAAGCCGGACATAGTCCTGCTGGATGACTCTCTGATTGACCAGAACACCGAGTATCTGCAATGGATACTGAATGCCCATCCACACACCAAGGTGATTGCCGAGGTGACCTCCGAAGAGCCTGCGCTCTGTTTGAGAGTGTTGAGCGCCGGCGCACATGCCGTGGTTCCCCGTCACGTGGCTCCTGCCGAGTTGGTGCAGTGCATCCACACTGTCGCCAGGGGCAGTCATTATGTGAGTCCCACAGTGCTGGACTGGCTCATCGATGATTGGCAAAGGAAGCGCCGCGCTGCCGGCGAAGAAACCACACCCACACTGCCCCACTTCAATGCACGCGAGACTCGCGTAATATCAATGGCTCTTCGCGGCCTCACGAACAGGGATATAGCCGCCAACATCTTAACCAGCGAACAAACTGTCAAGAACACGCTGAGCCGTGTATACCGGCGCCTGGGCGTTGTCAACCGCAAGAGTCTTCGAAGGCTCTGCATCGACATGCGACTGCCGATTATATGGACACCGGCCCATCGATCCGTGAAGAACACGCGTTCGCTGCCCCAAAAGACATGAAGGAGCGCCCATGTTGTTTCTCGAATTACGTGACGGGCATGTTTCACTCGACGAGCCCTCACACACACCCGGAATGCTCGGGCCGGTTATCGGCCCCTTCATCGCTGCGCGGATCCTTCGCGACGAAGTGCGCGTGACTACCACCGAGCGCGAGTATCCGCTACAACGCTTTGCCGATTGGGTTTTCTACGATGGAAAGTATTTCTCGGACTTGGAAATCGTAGCGTCCGACCAGATGGGTCCCGGACGCACCCGCCGGCGACGCCCCTTCGTTCCTTCCCTGGCCCAACTTGAGGGCGTCGGGGCCTGATCGAGGGTCACGCAATGCAAAGAGAGCCTGTGCGAACCAGTCGCGCGGGCTCTTTGCATTTATCCTCCAGCAGTTCCATCCTTGAAACTGTGTTCGCCGCGAGCGGTCCATTCGTTCTCATTTAGGGCACAATTCGGGGACCATCCACCCCCAAGGCAGCGCGACAACGTCGGCTTCAAGCGGACGCGCTTTGCCGCCATGCAACACCACCCCTCGGACAAGAGATCCTTTGCGCTTCAAACCATCCCGGAAGGCGCGAATTCCAATCGCGTCACTAGTGGTCACCTGACTGCTTGCCTTAATTTCCAATGCGACCAACTTCCCTGCCTCTTCCAAAATGAAATCCACTTCGTGCCCCGCGCGGTCGCGCCAGAAGTGCAACTTGCGCTGTTGTGGATCGAGGGCGCGCCATGTCTCCAGCGTCTGAAACAGGGCTTGCTCCAACCAAAATCCCGCGTCCATGCGAGTCGTCATGTCTGCGGACGACCTAATTCCGGCAAGCCAGGCGGCAAGGCCGCAATCTGTCCAGAGCAACTTCGGTGCTTTGACGAGCGCCGTCGAGGGATTGGTCGCTATCGGTCGGATTCGCGAAATCAGGCAACCGGTTTCTAGCAAGTTCAAATACCGGTGCGCGGTCGGGTGACTGAGCGCCGCGTCGCGGGCCAAGTCGGCTTGGTTGAGCAGCTTGCCGGTCCGTTGTGCGGCCAGCATCATCAGGCGCTGAAAATCAGGCAGACTGGAGACGGCGCTTAATTGGCGCAAATCCCGCTCCAAATACGTTTGCACGTAAGCGGCGAACCACAAGCCGCGGTCCATTTCAGAAGCGATTTCGAGCGCAGGCGGGAACCCTCCGCGCAGCAGCCATGTAGGCCAGTCGCCTGGTTCGTCCGGCCATTCTCGCCAATCGAAATCCGGGGCAAACAAACGTTCCAGTGGCAATAATGCGTCCTTGCGTTCCTGCCACTCTGTGGGACAAAACGGCCGGAGATCCAGGTAGATCGCGCGGCCAGCCAGCGTGTCCGCTACATGTTTCATCAGCAGGAGGTTGGCGGAGCCGGTCAGGATGAAGTCGCCTGCTCGCCGGTGTTTGTCCACGGCCCGTTTCACCGCCAGCAATATCTGTGGCGCTCGCTGGACCTCATCGAGAATGACGGGGCGTGTGGTGAGCAGCGAATCGGGATTGCGCTCGGCCTGATCGAGGACACCGACATCATCGAGAGTGAAATACGCCCGTGCTGGCTCAATCGCCTGCGTGAGTGTGGTCTTGCCGGTCTGCCGCGCGCCCGTCAACACAGTGACGGGCAAGACCCGAAGGGCTGTCTGGAGATTGCGACGAAACCAGCGTGGTTTAATTCCTTCCATATCATGTAATAAATCATTTCACGCGATGAAATGCAATAGAAAACTTCAGTAAAGAATGCTGAGGGTAAGTCGTTCAAACACACCATCGCCGAGGTCCACGCTTCCAGCATGAGCCGCCTCTCATGTGAGCAGGACATTTCTTGCTTCCGTGAATTGGCTGAAGGCGTGGCAGCGGCACGTTCTTGCCCGCAGAGGGTCATGTCCGGCTCCCTTAACTGCGGCAGGGGGTTCTGCGGTCGCCCGCGTCGCCGAGGCTGACGTTCATCGTCTCCCGAGCAACACATAAGTATCGTCCCCCACGCCCTCGCGCTTCTCCACTCGCCAGTTGGGCATCCGTTCGAGCAGGTAGGCAAGAGGCGTGTGTTCGGGGAACAGCACATGGTCGATCCGGTCACGGTCCAGAACCTCCGATGGCCGCCGGACCCGCATGACGTCGAGGTAGCTTGCCAGGATGCCGTGATGCTCGAACGTGTCCAGCCGTGAATCGATGTAACTGGCCTTGGAGTCGAAGGCCATGATCCCGCCCAGGTTCACGGCGTTGAACGTGCGCCACGATGGGTCGAGCATCGCAATCGTTTGACGGGGGAACAAGATTGAGAGGTCCTTCCGCAATTCTGCTTCTCCAGGGACGATATGCACCATCGTCCAAACCGCGCAGGCCGCCATCAGTGCGTTCATCACCGGTATGGTTTTCGCATCCGAATGGGCGCAGAAACTCCGCACCATATCCGCGGTCAGAAATGGAGTGATGATGACGGCCGCAAGGAATGCGAAGCGGACATGATCGAAGGCCGCGTACCAGGCGAAGAAGATGAAGACGATCTCGTAGAGCTGCCACTTCCGGCCGCGGAGGAAGTTGGCCAGCAACATCAGGGCAATCGCCGCCAGCGCCACTCTCCCCACGAACCAGTCCAGATGCAGAGGCTGCCACTCCTCGGCGTTGGCAATGTTCAACTTCTGATTCAGCATCATGTCGAAGGGGTTCCAGACCATCCGCCAACCGTACGGGTTGAGCAGGAGCGCCCCGAGACTCGCAACAAGGACATACAGGAGCCTCTTTTGGTCTTCCGGCGCCCGCGCCGGTTGCTCAAAGACCCCCTTCGAGAAGCCGAATGCACCGCATAGGATGTAGAGCACCAGCAAGCCCAAGCCGATCAGCCAGCTTCCGTGGAGATTGATCCATACCGAGAAGAGCGGAGGGAGAAGCCACGCAGCGCGAGTCTTTCCCCGCTCCAGCGCCTCCAAGATGGCCAGTTCGGCCGAAAGCGCAAGGTAGGCGACGATGATGGTCCGTGGACCGCTATTCACCGTCATTAGCGCAAAGCCAATGCAGGCGGCCCAAAACGCAGCTCCGGCATGCCCGGTCTTCCAGTACCCGCGCCAATAGAGGAGCAATACGTTGGCGCCCAACGCGAGCCACGTCACCAAATAGATGCCGCTCAGGTCGAACGCGCGGTATCCCAGCCAATATGGGATCTCAGAGAGCCACTCGGGGTTCACCCAGGGCTGGCCGGCAACGGTAAAGGAGTAGGGCTCGGCGCGGATGAAGTGATGTGTGGCGCACAATATGCGTGCGTTCGCCAGGTGCCACCACAGGTCCGGGTCCCGAAGCAACTCGATTGACTGTCTCAAGGGTTGAGCGAAGATCAACGGCACAACCAGAAGAAGGGCCGCATTCATAAAGTGGCGTGTAAAGATGCGGTTGAAGACGCGCACGAGCGGGCCGACTGCGCTGGTGGAATTGGTAATGGGTAAGCAAGCCTCTTGAGTGATGAGCGTGGTATCCATGCCCCCCAAACTACCTTCAACCCACGTCAGGGACAACGCTCAGATGAGAACTTTTTTTGGTAATTCGCGCGTCACAGCAAAAAGTTCAGCCGGGGTGCATTTTTTGTTTTTGTAGGCTTTGGTTCACATATGTCTCCGTGCTACATCTCAATGCGAGACATGTTGGAAGAGGCGCAATTCGCAGTTCGCGTTCGAAGGGCCAATCTCGAATCGGCGCTCAAGTCCGCACAGACGTGTGTCGCCGGTCGACCCGCCGTGCCCATCCTTGGCTACGTCCTGCTGGAAACAGAGGGAGACAACCTCTCAATCCGCTCTACCGATCTGACTCAGTCCCTCCGCGTAACCATCCCCTGCACGGTCGAGAAGCCGGGCGCCGTGGCCCTGCGGGCAAGACGGTTTCTGGACCTTGTCGGTTCGCTTGCCCAGGGAGAGGTGAGCCTCTCTGCAAAAGGCAACTCATTCGTGGCCATCTCAATAGGCGGTCTGAAAGCCACCATGCCCGGATTGCCAAGAACGAATTTTCCGGCGTCCTTTGTCCCCTGTACTGAATGGATGGCGCGCTTTCATCCTGGCGCCCTGGCCGGCCTGATCGGACGCGTCCTGCCGACACTCGGTGAAGAAAACGAGGAGGCCGGTCTAGCGTTGGGCTGCGCCTTGTTGCGTCTCACCCCTGCCGGCGTCCTTATGGTGGCGACCGACCGCTATCGCATGGCGCGCGCAGAGATGCGGACCGGCACGCCGTCGCCCGAAGACAGAGACATCCTGCTCCCACGCCGTCTACTGCGAACGCTTCTGTCGCTCTTCCCGTTAATGGGGGATGCACCGGTAGACCTTGGCCTCACCGAAAAGGCGATCTTCTTTCGGGGTGGCAACTACATGCTGGCCGCACGCCGGGTCGCAGGGCGATTCCCTGCCTTTGAGCCCGTTATCCCCAGTTGGCGATACGAAGTTGTCGTCCCAACCTCGGATATGCTTGCGGCCGTCAACCGGCTCAAGGGATTCGACGACAACCCGGTGGCCATGATTCTGTTCGACATCCAGGGACATACCCTGGAGCTCAGGGCTCAGACGCCGGGAGCCTATGAGGCCGTCGAGCAGATTTCTGTCGAGTGGCTGGGCGCGGACACGCGCTTCTGCCTGCGAGCGCGCTGCCTGTTGAGTTGCCTTCCCCCGCTGCGGTGCGCCGACCTAGTGATCTTCGGGATTCCCGACCGGGTCGCGGGCGGACCTCAAAAAAGTGTGCCGATAGCGCTTACGGCAAAAGCCGGAGATCCCTACGATTCGCTTTATCTGCTCATGCCCACTGCGGTTACCCGCGGCGCGGAAGAAAGGACACACGCTCGTGCAACGTCTTAGTGCGGTGCTTGCCTTATTGGTTGCGGTCCCGATTGTGGCCGCGCAGTCGACCAGTTCATCCACAGGAATAGCCTCTCCCGGGCAGGGCATGTCTTCTCAGTCAGGCAGCTCCTCGCAAGAGCGCAATGCCGCGGACGACATCTCCGCTATCGCGCCGCCCTTCGACGTCTACGACGTGCTGCGCATGCACCGCGTAGGCCTACAGGACGAGGTGATTATCAATGCCCTGCGCGCACGCTACCATCCGCTGAAGCTGAGCGACAGCGACCGCGCGCTGCTCGTGAAGAATTCCGTAAGCGCGGCGGTCATTGCTGCGATGGAGAATCCACTGGGCGAGGATACTGCCGGTCACGCTGCACCGCCCACTGTGTTGGCGCTGCCCGAGCCAGACCCGGCCAAGACTGCCGCCGGCAAGCCGGTTTCAAATGCCAAGGCCGCGCACCCAGATACCACCGTGGCCACGGCCGCTGCCCAGCCGGCCGGAGCCTCTCCTGCCACGCCGGTTCCAATATCCTCAGCGACCACAGCCGCAGGGACCGCTCCATTGGACCTCCCTAGTCCCCCACGTAACACGCCGGATTCCTCGAAGGTCGAGTCGCTGTCGGACGCGGATACACCGAAGATTCCGGGGGTCTATCGTCGCATCAACGGAGCAGGATGGGGAACAGTAACGGCAGAATCTGTTGCCTGGAAACACAATGGAGAGAACCCGGTCAAGCGCGCCGAAGGACATTTGCCGGGAGCAACCAGTCCAACAACGACCCTCTCTGCCAACAGCGACTTTCTCATTGTGACCCCGGACGATGTCTCCGTAGTGCAATACCAGCTGGTGCGGATCAGCTCCAAGCACACTGGACGCGAGTTCCATCCGGCGCTGGGGGGCGACGCCTTCGGCGGCAGCGGCAACTCCGAGGTAGTCGCCTACAACCCGCAAAAGCTCGGCCCAACTGTCTGGCTGGTCTCGCTCCATGACCTGCCGCGCGGCGACTACGGCTTTCTGCCTCCAGTCCGGGGCGAGTTGCACAGCACGACCGGCTTTGCCAAGGCAATCTACACGTTCCACGTTCTCTAATTGCCCCCGCACCGCGCCACTCAATGGGACTGCGCCATGTCATTTCCAGCACCGAGTCTTCTCCGATGGACAACGCGTTTTGATCGCCTTCCAAGGGAGGGTGCTGCTGAAGTCCTCGGCCACCCTCAGTGACCGAGGAGGACGGGCCGGGGCATCTGCGTGATGGGAGACACCCCGGCCCGGTCCTTCAAGCTATGGAGTTTGTGCCTTGGATATTACACCTCTCGAGAGTCGATCGCTTGCAATCAATAGCGGTTCCCCGCGGCTTCGCCGGTTCGCAGTGCTGAGCTTTTCCGCAGGCGCCTTTGCCTCAGTGCTCATTCTCCTGCTCCGCCTGCCTGCCATCTCGTCGGGCGACGGTCCGGTCCACCTCTATTACTCGGTCGTCGTTCGCGCGCTCCTGATCGGCGACCCATGGTATGGCCACTGGTACGCCTTCCGCCATCTCGTTCAGCCCTACTGCTTGCACTATCTTCTGCTGGCGTTGATACAGGAGGTCGCCTCACCTGGCGCCGCGGAGAAGGCGCTCGTAGTGCTCACGGTCCTGGTCTGCTGGACCGGATTGTTTCGAGCCATTCGCTCGTTCCATCCGGAAAGCCCCACTGTCTATGCGTGGATGCTCCCGTTGATTCTCACCTGGTCTTTGGCCGGCGGCTTCTACAACTTCTGTCTGGCATCCGGCTTCCTCTTCCATGCGATCGCATCCTGGATTTCTCTTCGCCGCACCGGCGCGTGGCCGCTGCTGGTTACCTTCATCGCATGTCTCGTGTTGTTGGCGCTCTCTCACCCGATTCCGCTGCTGCTCCTTGCCGGATACCTGGTCCTCGAAACGCTTCTCGGTCGGCGGATGCCGGCGCCCGCCAACCGGCGTCTCCAGTTCATAGCAAGCTTCGCCGTACCGGCCGCTCTTGCCTGGCCGGTGCTGGTTTATGACCACTCGCGCCTGGGGCACGAACTCTCGTTTGCGTTCCATGAAATGACCGCGCTCTTCGTCTATACCGGGCAATGTGTGGATTTCTTCACGTTTGCGGGCATCCACTTTCCATACAGGATCGCGCTGCTCGCATTTCCCCTCTTCGCGCTGGCTCATGTGCTTTCCGGCGTGCTCGCTCGCCTGAAATGCCGCGCCGTCGACGAAGGGGACGTGTTGGCTCTCACCGCGCTGGTTCTGCTCCTCACCTGCAGTTTCCTGCCGACTCAGGTCAACGGCGCCTACAATGCCGAGCGGCGGCTGGCCGCTCTCGCGTGGCCCGTGCTTGCGATCGCTCTGGCGTCCCGGCCCTTGCATGGCACGATCGGAGGCCGCTTTCTCACGGCTGTCGGCTACACCATGACGCTGATGGCCGCCGTTATGCTGCCAGCAAGCCTGGTGCCGGAGGCGCGGCTGATGGCGAGCCTCGACCATGCCCCGCTGCCGCCGTTCCGTGTCGGGATATTCCTTGAGTCGAATGCGGGGTTGCACTCGACCCCGGAATCCGGATACGGGATCGCCTATTGGGCGGGCGCTAGCGGCTTCGCAGCGAGGCATGACATTCTGCTGAACAGCCCCTGGCTCGACGAAACACACATCCCGCTGAGGGAACAGGCCGGCAGCGCCTTTCTTGAGGACCGTCTCGACCACGGGACAATCAATACCCCCGTCTGGTTCTACGATGCCCTCACCTCTTCCGACTCGCTCCGCACGGAGATTAGCCGCAGGATCGACTTTGCGCTCTTTGTGGATCTGGGCAACCATCCAGAAGAGGGCTTGCGCGCAGCACTCGATCCGCATCTTTTCTGGGCATGCTTCTCTCAAGAGGGGTACGCCGTTTGCACAAAAAATCAACCGTTGAACAGGCAACAAGGGCCCCTATGAACCAGGTCGAAGCAATCAAAGCGGCTCAATCCGCTACCCAAATTTCCGCCCAGAGTCCGGTCGACGACATAGCGCCCTTCCCAAGTGCCGAAATAGAAAGGTTGGCAGGGCAGGAGCCGTCGCACCCGAATGCGGGCGATAGCCACCAGAAGACGCGGGCATCAGAGCTTCATTTGGTACACAGCTCGCCCAATCAACCGGCGAGCGTGGCAGTGGCTGCATTCTGGGACCATAATCTGCCGGAAGACTTGCGGCAGCTAATGAATCAGGCAAATCAGCATAATCACGTTCGGCTCACATCCGATGCGATTCGTTCGCTCGTACTGCGAATTGCGAAGGCGGAGGCAGAGGTTGCGGAAAAGTTGGGCCCGGCAAGCGGTAGCCGCGCTCCATTCCTGCTCCTTACCCGAGAGCAGATGGGCTTGATTGTGGACGGGCTGATTGTGCTTCGAGGGGATATGTTGGAGCCGATACCTCAAATCAGGCGATCGTCGGCGCACTATTCTGTCGAACAGGTTACTGCAATGCTTCGCACGATAGCCAAGTTCTTTGCCGGTTGCGAAAACGCCGGCTAGAGTGCAGACTGCAAACATTCTCAGTGTTTTGAAGTCCTCATTCAGAAGGCTAGCTTTAGCGCATGGCGAGCGTGTTTGCGGCCGCCCGCGCGGACGAGATTGCCCTTTTCTGTAAGGTCGATCCATGCAGAAAAAGGCGCGAAAGGCCAATCTTTTGAAGAAGCCCGGATGCTCCTCAATGCGCTTCAGGCGCTTGCAGGAACACAATGCTGAGGGGCGGCGGCGGTGGGCCGTTTTCTGATTCGTCCGGATCGATGCAGTTGCGCCTCCGGAGTAACGCGCGGGCCTTCACCGGCATAGCACTTTGCTTCGACAATCCAGTTGAGTCCGAGTCTGGTTTCGACAGCGCAAACCCCCTCCTGCAGGTCTCGATCAGTGAGCAGCCAGGGACGGTTTTCGGGAAGTCCGCGCACGACCATCGCGGCGAAGTCCTTTGCCAGACGGCGGGCGCGAGCCTCGTCCCCGAGGAAATCGCGGAGCAGTACCATCGCCAACTGACGGCCTCTCTCAAAAACTCGGGAAGGCCGGATGGTGATCAGAACACCATCGTGTGGGTCGACACTGGGCCGGTGTCGCCACACTTCATTATTCGGCATACCGGCATAGACGACGGGCTCGGATTCGACCAACTCCGGCTCGCGATTGCGGTCCGAAAGCAGCGCTTCCAGCAAATCGGAGGGAACAGCGGCGTGCGATGCGGCTTCCTCGAGGATTTTTTCGGGGATACTGACCACCCCACCGGATTCGAAGCCGCCCAGGCCATTGCCACGCCAGAGCTTCAGATGGACTTCCCCGTGGGTGTTCAGGACCCGAACCTGCAAGAAGTAGCTGTCCAGAAGTGGGTCGTATCCGACGTCCACCTTCGAACCTTCCTTGATCGGATTGAGGGAGTAACGACTCATCCTTTGTCGGGGGCCTCCTTCAGTCCCCGAACGATTATGACCCGGTCTGAGCCCGCGTGGCGCGTGCAAAGGCCGGAAAAATGCGGTTCGCGCATCAAACTTTGTTCCTTCGATCCATAAATCGTTGCAAATTGAGCCTGGCCGGATGGCACTATACTTCCAGTTAAGTTTTTGAAGGTTGTGGAAGCATCCATACCAACTCACCGCGCGATTGGTGCAAGAAAGGAAAGATGGAACCCGTTCTTATGCCGCACTTCTTCCATTCACTACGGAGACTCACAAGCCTACTGTTCGCAATTTCTTCACTCTTCGCATTTGCGCAGCTTCATGCGCAACGCGCACTCATCACTCAACCGGTCGATGAGACCGCTCGGGTGGTTCTGCGTGGCAACGTCCACCCGCTTGCGCAGGCGGAGATTGATCGGGGGAAGGTCTCTGACTCGGACTCCACCGGCACCCTGATTCTGGTACTCGGCCGCAGCACCGTACAGCAGGCGGCGCTCGACAGCTACGTGAAATCCGCCAGCATGCCTGGAACGCCGTCCTATCGCCAGTGGCTCACGCCGGCCGAGTTCGGCAAACGCTTCGGCGCAAGCCAGGAGGACATCGCCACGATAACCCAGTGGCTCTCTTCCCACGGCTTCACCGTCGAGCAGGTTTCGCCGGCAGGCAACGCGATTCGCTTCTCCGGCAACATGGGAGCGGTGAGCACGGCCTTCCAGACCGAGATTCACAGGTACGAGAACGGCGGCCAGATGCATATGGCGAACGTGAGTGAGCCGTCGATTCCCGCGGCGCTGGCGCCTGTGGTCCGCGGGGTTTCCGCACTCAACGATTTCCACCCGCAACCGCACGTCATCCGCGGCGGACACGCCACCTTCAAGACAGAGCCGGGAGCCGTCCGGCCGGAACTAACCATCTACGGTCCAGGCAACTGGGGACCGGAGGATTACGACGTCTACTTCCTGCCCGTGGCCGGGGACGCGGCGATCATTTACGACATGCCCAACGCGGCCATGAACTCCGCCTACAGCGGGACCGCCTGGACCGGGGCCGGCGTAACGATCGGAATCGCCAGTGACTCAAACCTGAGCGCCTCGGCAATCGCCGATGTTGCCAACTACCGCTCCCTGTTCTTGAACGAGCCACTTGCCACGGCCACCACCGACGCACAATTGCCGAAGGTGGTGGTCGACGGCAACGACCCGGGCGTAAACAGCGACGAATTGGAGGCGCTGCAGGATGTGGAGATGGCCGAGGCCTTCGCGCCACAGGCCCTCACCACCCTCTACACCTCGGCCAACACCGACCTGCAGGGCGGGCTGTTTCTCGCCATCCAGCGTGCAGTCGACGACAACGCGGTGGCCATTCTGAATATTAGTTTCGGAAATTGCGAACAGAACCTGGGTGCCGCAACCAACGCCTTCCTGAATGAGATCTACGAGCAGGCCGCAGCTCAGGGCATCTCCATCACCGTCTCGACCGGAGACTCCGGTTCCGCAGGATGTGATGCCGACACGGTGGGCTTCGGAGCCGCGGGATCGGCAGGCCTGGCCGTCAATGGCCTTGCATCAACCCCTTGGAATGTCGCCGTCGGCGGCACGGACTTCGATGTACTGTTCACGACGAGTCTTTCGACGCTCGAACAGTACATCCAGGTTCCGTCCACCACCGCGACGATGATTGGCAATTCCCCCTACTTCGCGACCGCGCTCGGCTACATTCCGGAAGAGCCGTGGAACGATTCGACGAATGTCTTCACCACCTACCAGAACAACGCTCCTTATCAATGGGGCAACGGGCCCGAAAACACGCTTGCCGGGGGAGGCGGCATCAGCAGCGCGGCCGTTTGTTCGGTCGCCATCGGCAGCTCCGGATCCTGCTCGGGAAAGATGAGCGGCTATCCGAAGCCCACGTTTCAGACTTCCCTCACCCCGGCCGATTCGTTGCGGGATATGCCCGATGTCTCGTTCTTCTCCGGGGCGTTCATGGGCGATGAGGGCTATTCGCAGGACTTCAACGCGGCCTGGTCGATTTGCTCGGACAACACGGTGAACGGGGACAGCTCTTCATATACCGATTGCCTCGTGAATCCTGGAACCGCGGGATGCGGCGGAACGTGCTCGATAGACGGTACCGTAACGACGACCACTCCAGTGGGCGGCACGTCGACGGCCGCGCCGTCGATGGCTGGCACCCTGGCGCTGGTGATTCAGAGTCAGGGGGGCCAGCGTCTTGGGCAGGCCGACTACGCAATCTACAACATCGCGGCCAACCATCCGTCCGGCTTCCACGACATCGCCCAAGGCAACAACTCCGTGCTGTGCACTGCGGGCACCACGAATTGCGGGTCGAACGACTTCGTGACCGGCTACAACGCCGGCACAGGGTACGACCTGGCCACAGGCATCGGCAGCATCGATGTCGCCAAATTTGTCAACGACTGGGCAACCGTCAAGTTTGCTGCCACCACCACCAGTCTCACAGCGGGCACGAGCACGAGTTCGCTCAGCTCCAGCCCTCTCACCGTTGCCCACGGCGCTACCGTCTACTTCAAGGTGGCCGTCAGCCCGTCCATGGCCACCGGCAATGTTGTTCTCACGACCAACAGCTCCGAGGAAAACTCCGACAGCATCATGTCCGCGCCGATTACCAACGGCGTGGCTTCGTTCTCAACCCAGGCTCTGCCCGGCGGGACCTACATCCTCTACGCACAATACGGCGGCGACACGTCCAACGCCGGCAGCCAGTCCCAGGGAATTCAGGTCACCGTTTTGCCTGAGACCAGCGCCATACAGATCAACATCAACGTCTATGACCCGCAGACCGGAGATCTGACGGCCACCTCGCCAACCAGCGCGGCCTACGGATCTCAGTTCTATGCGGACATCACCCCCTATGGCGGCACGGAGGGCCTTGCCAAGGGAAATCCGGCCACCGGAACGGTGATCCTGAGCCAGAACGGCACCCAACTGGCAACCGTCACGCTCGACAGTCAGGGCGTGGCGAACTACTTGTTCACTTCCACTACGCTTGCCCCAGGGACGCAAACCTTCACGGCTGCATACTCGGGCGACGCGAGCTACAAAGCGTCCACCACCACCCAAAAACTCACCATTACCAAGGCCATTCCTGTTGAGTCGAGTTTCATCCCGACAAATGGAACGATTTGGCAACTTACAGACGTTAACAAGGCTGTCTCTCTTCAATTCAACGTATCCAGCGTTGGCGTTGAGCCAACTGGCACCATTACCTACACGATGAACGGCACGTCCCTCGGAACATTGACAGTAAGTAGCTCGGCACCGCAGCAGGGCCAGATGACGTTCGGCGTGGAAGCCTCTGTTGATGCCACTCAGATCGGCGCGGGCAACACTGCGACGTTCACCGCTTCCTACAGCGGGGACGGCAACTACCAGGGTGCTGGACCGTTCACCACAACCGTAACCGTGTCGGAGCCAGCGAGCGCTGGCATCGCTCTCACAACCGGTGGCAATATCACCATCGCAACCCCCGATCAGTCCGGAACATCCACTCTCACCGTGACGCCATCCAACGGATTCGGAGGATCCGTGAGCCTCACCTGCGCCCTCTCCAGTGGCGCAACCGGTTCCAACAACCCAACCTGCTCGGTCCCTGCCTCGGTAAGCATCTCCGGGACTGCTGCGCAAACTGCAACCGTAACCGTCTCCACCACGGCCGCAACCAGCGCCAGTGCGAAGAGGCCGGCCGCACTGTTTATCGGGCTGGGCGGCGGGGTCGCGCTCGCCGGTGTGCTGCTGATCGCCCTTCCCCGCCGGCGTATGCTGTGGCTTTCGATGCTGTGCCTCGTCGCGCTGGGCGTCGCTTTGCTGCCCATGGGCTGTGGCGGCGGTAGTGGTGGTGGCACCTCCCCAGGCGGGTCCCCAGGTACGCCCGCTGGCGCCTACACCTTCACCATCACCGGTGCCAATGGCTCGATCACCGGCAGCACCACGCTGACC